>Ga0268299_1002665_pt1 | contig 19900 bp, 13 predicted proteins | sample NOBtaG_FD_193484 | JGI IMG/M metagenome (GOLD analysis project Ga0268299, IMG submission 193484) | Activated sludge microbial communities from bioreactor in Nijmegen, Gelderland, Netherland - NOB reactor | ecosystem: Engineered > Bioreactor > Aerobic > Activated sludge | place: Netherlands... | reverse complement strand
ATCTTCGAGCCGCAGCGGCATCAGTAGCCAAATTGCGCATGTGATCCCAGCGAAGAGACATACTCGGCCAAACCTTTTCATCCGTTTGTTTATAATCAGACGTGCGACGGTCGTGCTGCCCAACGACAAAAGCTCAGCGACCCGGCGCACGGGACGCAACGATTGCAAACCGCGACGCCCTCCCCGCCCGACCTATTCCGCTTCAGGGATAGGCGTTTCGGTCTGCATGAGAAGCCGCATGATGACGCAACTGCCAATAGAGAATCCCTGCTGAGAGCAAGCTGCCCAACAAGAATGCTCCCCCCACCGGAACTGCAACTGAGGCTTTGTCCACAAACGGCAGCCAAAATCCGCCTGCCATCAATCCCAAGGACACGCCGATGTGTGAGAGCCGCCACCACTCCGTCAGCGAAACAATCACTCCGCCCAAACCCTCGATGACGAGCAGCGATCCCAAAATGACCGGCGACGAAACTCCCAGATGTCTGGCCCACACGAAAAAGCCAATCCCTGCGGCAACCATGACCACCATGTAAACGCTGATCTGCGTGGTGGTGCCCTTCGCGCGCTCTGCCGAGGTCTTAATCTTGATGCGCCGTTGGCGCGCAAAGAATCTGTATAAGCCCCACGCGGGTAGAGCCAGCCAGCACAAAGCCAATGGCAATGCCATCTGAGGCGGCGGACGAATGCCGGGAAACAGCCCGACCAAAAGCACGAACAGCCCCATCGCTGCGAAGATAAGACAGCCCCGAATCTCACGACGCCCGAGTGCAGGCAAAGTGTCCGGGAGTCCGAATCTCAGTGTTATGTCATTCATAGTGGTGTGGTGTAGAAACGCCTAACGACCCAAGCTCAGCGACGTGCGCCGGGCGAAGCGGTGGAGCGCACAGTCCGCATCCGAAATCTCCCCAGACTCCGAGCGGAAAAGCGGGGCGCACGTTCGCTGGAGCGCCTGGTTAGGCCATTGGTGTCGCATCTCTCAAATCTAGATGCTTTGAATGTCGCTGTCTCCAGATGTGTGCGGCAAACAAAGTCGCACTGGCCATCACTCCGAAAACCACAGCAGAAAACCCCAGGCTATACAACTCGGTAATCCGCTTCTGCCTGTCCAATTCGGCTTTGGTCTCTGGTGTCGGATTGTCGCACCACTCTCCGAATGCACGAACCTGCTCGTGGCGAAGAATGCAGGTCGGAGCCAGGACGAAATACGCAATGAACAACTCGGCTGCAAGCAAGACGACTACGAGCTTCTTCATGCGCGTGCAAAGTGGTGCCTAACATTGTAAATCACCGACAGAACCTCTGTCGGACGACTATTCGTACCGCGGTTCCCGGCTTTTGTAAACGGCTTTTTGACAGGCAGTTACAAGAATCGCTTGTCGGACGAATTCCCAATCGTCCGCAGGATCTGTCGGACGATTATTCGCGCCGCAGTTCCCGGCTTTCGGAACTGACTGGTCTTGTGCGGGTTACCGATTCCTCCTGTCGGACGATTGGCAATCGTCCGACACGGAGTCCGTGCCTCCCCATTTCTCGCGAGGGACGCGGCTCCCGTCCGGCGCATAGGTTGCCATCCCGTGAAGAACGGCTTCCGTATCCAGAATAAGGGTCCCAACCTTTCCCGGCCGAAAGAAGGGATCGTCCCCGATCCCCAGGCACCCCTAAGGGCCCAGGTGCATGAAGTGATGCGCTTCCTTCACTACGCCCGACGAACCGAAGATTCGTACTGGCAATGGATCGAGCGCTTTCTGCGCCATTGCCGGATCCCCGGAGGATCTGGCCCGGCCGCCTGGCGGCATCCGCGCGATCTTGGAGCCTCGGAGGTCGCCCGCTTTCTGAGTCACTTGGCCACCGAGCGCAAGGTGGCTGCAGCGACCCAGAATCAAGCACTCAATGCGCTTGTTTTTCTCTATGCGGAAGTCCTGCACCAGCCGCTCGGTGACCTCGGCGAGTGGGCCCGAGCCGAGCGACCGAAACGGCTGGCGGTGGTGCTCACGCGAGCCGAGGTCAAGGCGATCCTGGACGCAGCGGAAGCGGAAGTCCGGCTGCCGCTCCAATTGCTGTACGGTTCGGGGTTGCGCCTCATCGAGATGTTGCGCCTGCGGGTCAAGGACCTCCATTTGGACCAGTGCTTCCGGGTGGTTCGGGCCGGCAAGGGAGACAAGCACCGGCGGACGGTGATTCCTGAAGTGCGGAACAAAGGGACAGGTCCATGGTCCGTTCCCCGTGAGGACTCCACACGCCTGAGATCTTGAATGGGGATACGAAGCCCTCGTCCTTCCAGTCAAACCCGCCCCGATCCTTTCGACCATTTTTGGTTTCCCGTCGTAAACCCAATTTGCCACCCTCCGCCCATCATGCGCTGGCGCCGCCATTTGCTTCTGCTCCTGACCGTCCCGCTGATCCTCGCCGCCTCGATGGCGGCGGAGTTCAAGCTGATCACCGGCGATGTCTATCGGGGACAGCTTTCCGCGGCGGATGATGATGGCATCGTGGTGCGGCTGGAAACCGGGGAATTCTCCCCGCGGATTGACTGGGCCAAGCTGAGCGACGAAACCCTCAAGGCGCTGCTCGAGAATCCCCGGGCCCGCCCCTTCGCCGAACCCCTGGTGGAGCCCACCGAGGTCGTCGTTCCCGTGAAGGTCAAGGAGATCGCGGTGCGTCCGGTGGTGGGCCGGGTGCCGATTCCGGAAGGGGTCTCCAAGGGATTGCTCAGCGCGTTGATGACTCCCAACGGTCTGATCCTGGTCTTCGCCCTCTTCATCGCCAACCTCTACGCCGCCTTCGAAGTGGCCCGTTTCAAGTGGCGGCCCGTGGGACTGGTCTGCGGGCTCTCTGCCGTCCTTCCCGTTCTGGGCTGGGTGATTTTTCTAGCGCTCCCGCGGGTCACCGCGGCGGAGCAGGAGAACGCCACGGAGGCGGCAGTGGCCGGCACGAATGTCTCCGTCGGAGGCGCCGCCCCGCCCTCCGCCAACGAGGCGCCCCGGGGAGGCGCGGCGGCCGCGCTGGGCTTGTCCAAGTCCTCGTCCGGCGGAGGCGGTGCGGACGGTGTTCCCAAGGTGTTCAAGCGCGGCGAGACCACCTTCAACCGGCGCTTCTTCGAGACCCAGTTCCCCACCTTCTTCCGCGTGGTCGCCACCGAGGCCGACCGCGACTTGGTGCTCGACGTGTCCGCAGGCAAGAGCAGCGTGGTCGCCTCCCGCGTCAGCCGCATCTCCGCCGGGGAAATCCACTTCAAGACCGTCCATAATCAGGAGGTCGGGGTCAATTTTGCCGACATCACCCAGGTGACCCTGCGCCACAAGGACGCGGCCTGAACCCCGAACTTCGCACCCTCTCCCCAGCCCAGCCGCCGGTCGTCGCGCTGCATGAAATACCGGGCCATCCTCCTGTTTGGCGCCCCCGGCGCCGGCAAGGGCACCCAGGGCAAAATCCTGGGGCAGATCCCCAACTTCGTTCACTTCTCCTGCGGCGACGCCTTCCGAAACCTCCGGGTGGACTCCCCGTTGGGACGAGTGTTCGTGGAGTACGCTTCCACGGGGCAGTTGGTGCCAGACGAACCGACCATTGAGCTTTGGAAGCGGTCCGTGGACGGGCTGATCGCGACCAACCGCTTCAATCCGGAGGCGGACACCCTGTTGCTGGACGGCATTCCCCGGAACCCGAATCAAGTTCGCATCCTCGAGGATTTCATCGAGGTGAAGGCCATTTTCAACCTGTTCTGTCCGGTGGTGGACCGCCTGATCGCCCGACTCCAGCGCCGCGCGCTCAAGGAAAACCGCCTCGACGATGCCAATGTCGAAGTCATTCGCGCCCGCCTGGAGACCTACAAGCGGGACACCCGGGCGGTGCTGAACTGCTATCCGGACACCCTGATCCACCAGATTGATTCCACCCAGGAACCTCTGTTCGTCCTGCTCGACATCCTCAAGATCCTGGCCCGGATCCCCAAGCCGGCGGTGAGCGACGGCAACACCACCTTCCTTCGCCGGTCAGACCTCGCGGCTGAACCCGCCTGAGTCGCCGGTACGACTCCCTTTGCGCCCGCGGCGTGAGGCTCACGCAGAGGGCGCAAGGACCGCAGAGGAAACATCAGGCAGAATTCCGGACGACTCCCCCGTCCCCTCTCTCCTTCCGGAACCCTTGCGTCCTTCGCGCCCATGGCGTGTGGCTCATGCCGAGGAAAGCCCCGAGGCCCCCGGATGTGACAGGGGGAGGGAGTCATTCCGTGAAAAAATCGGAGATTGCCAGGGGGCATCGTTTCGGAAATAGCTTACCCAAAATCCAAAGGGATCCCCTAACCGCCATTCGTCCGCCATGCACTGGTACCTCGCAGCCTGGAAAAAGTACGCCGATTTCTCCGGTCGCTCCCGCCGCCGGGAATACTGGATCTTCACTCTGTTCAACACCCTGGCGATGTTGGTCCTGGCGTTTGTGGACTCGATGACGGGCGCGTTCAGCCGGGACGCTGGCATTGGGGTCCTCAGCGGGATTTACGGCCTGGCCGTGTTCATTCCAGGACTGGCAGTACTTGTCCGCCGCCTCCACGACACCGGAAAAAGCGCCTGGTGGTGTCTCATCCTGTTGATTCCGCTGATTGGGCCGATCGTCATTCTTGTGTTCTCGGTGACCGCGGGGGATGCGGGAGACAATGCCTATGGCCCGGATCCCAAGGCGTCACCGTCTCCTTGAGAACGCCCCGCCATCGTGCCTGAACCGCTATCCGCACCGGCTGCCCGGATCGTTTTTCTTGGAACCCCGGAGATCGCGCGAACCATTCTGGGCGCCCTCGTCTCCACTTCGGGCCTCCAGGTGGTCGCCGTCGGCGCGCAACCCGACCGGGCGCTGGGGCGCGGGCTTCAACTGGCGGCCCCTCCCGTCAAGCAGGAAGCGATCCGTCTGGGAATCCCCGTGCTCCAGCCGGAGTCGGCCCGTGATCCCGGGTTCCTCGATACGCTCCGGCAACTGAAGCCGGATCTGATCGTGGTCGTCGCGTATGGACAGATTCTGCCCCAGTCGCTGCTCGACCTTCCTCCCCGCGGCTGCATCAACGTCCACACGTCGCTCCTGCCGCGCTGGCGCGGCGCAGCACCCATTCAATGGGCGATCGCCTCGGGCGACACGGAGACCGGAGTCACCCTGATGCGAATGGATGCAGGGCTCGACACCGGACCCATGATTGCCGCCGTGCGGACGCCGATCACGGGGTCAGACACCGGAGCCACCCTGCACGACCGCCTCGCAGTACTCGGCGCGCAGCTCTTGGTGGCCACTTTGCCCGAATACCTTGCCGGACGCCTGACGCCCCGGGTCCAGCCGGCCGAAGGCGTCACCATCGCCCGCAAGATCCGCCGCGAGGACGGCCGGCTCGACTGGAAGCAATCCGCCGAAACGCTCTGGCGGCGCCTCCGCGCATTCACCCCCTGGCCGGGGGCTTTTGCATTCCTTCCCTCGGCGTCAGACACCCGATTGCTCAAGGTGCATGCGGCGCTTCCGGAGACGGCGCCGCCAGACGCCGCTCAGGCAACGCCGGGGACCGTGCTGCCGGGGGACCGATCCTCCCTCCGGGTCGCCTGCGGTAGCGGCGTGTTGCGCCTGCTCGAAGTCCAATCCGAAGGCGGACGGCGCATGGATGCCGGGGCCTTCCTGGCCGGGCATCCGGTGACTCGGCTGGAGTAGGCAGGGCCGGAGCGGGATTCCTGTGTTTCTGCTGGCCAATCGGATGCCGACTGGATTCTCTTTCCGCCCAACAATCACCCTGTTGTCATGCCAATGATCACTCCCCGAATCCTCATCACTTCCGCCGCCCTGGTCGCGGTCGCGTTCACCGGCTGCTCCACCTTCAGCAACACCAAGCCGTCCCTGACCGTGGATCAAGTCATGGACGAAGGATTCAAGGGCAAGGGCTCGATGGCGGCGCGCCTCGGCGAGAATACGGCGACGGATGCCGACAAGCAGCGGATGGTGTACCTGACCCAGCAGCTTGCCTTGAATCAGCCGCCCAAGGGGGACCCTGGGAGCTGGGAGGAGAAGACCGCAAAACTGAACCGCGCCGCCGTCGCCCTGGTGGACAAGTTGCCCGACTCGCTGGAACTCTGGCGGGCCGCCGTGGACTGCAAGGCCTGCCACAGCATTCACAAGCCGGACTGAACGGCGGAGGCGTGGTTGGCCCCGATCCCGGCGCTTGCCTCCATTCAGTCCCGGGCACCGGCATTGCGTGCCGGACTGGTGTCCTCCAACCGCACCACCGGCGCAGCCCGCGAGGCCAGCGGGTTCGCCGTCCGGCCACCGGACTCCATCGGATCCCGCCAGTCCCGGATCAGCTCCAGCACTTGGTCCACGTTCAGATCTTCGTGGCGGGAAGGATACTGCCGCAGATTGGCCTCCGACAGATTGAACAGCGCCACAGCCGGTCCCAGGCGGTTCTTCTGCAGATGGACAAACGCGCCCGCCAGTTGGATGAGTCCCTTGTAAAACGCATAGTTGGCACCGGACTTCCCCTGGGCCAGCCAGAGTTCCTCCAGGACGTCATGCGCCTCGTAGTACAGCCCCTGGTTGAAGCATTCGAAGAAACCGAGGTAGTGGGCATCCCGGTCCTGTCCCTGCTGCGACTCAATCAAGGCCGCGATCTTGGCGGATTTTCGACTCACAAGCTTAAGGAAAGCGGAAAGGGCGGTGGTTGTCAGCGATCCGTGGAACGGCACTCGAAGCCAAGCCGACGTCCCTCTCAAAACAAATGGAGCCGATGTTCAACCACCGACAACGCACCAAGGACCACGGACGAATAACCATCTTTGTTCTTTGAATTCGGGACTTCTCGTTCCCTACCCTCTGGCGCGATGCCCGATGCAAAGCCGAAGACGCCGCCGTCATTCGATCTGACCTCCTGGGTAGCCGCGCGGTCCCGAGCGGTGGACCGGGCGCTGGACCGCTTCCTTCCCAAGGCGACGGCCAAGCCGGCCACGATTCATTCCTCCATGCGCTACTCCCTGTTTGCCGGGGGAAAACGGATGCGTCCGGCGCTGCTGCTGGCTGCAGCGGAGGCCTGCGGAGGCCGGGAATCCGAGGCCATGCCGCTGGCCTGCGCGGTTGAATGCATCCACACCTACTCGCTGATCCACGACGACCTGCCGGCGATGGACAATGACGATTTCCGACGGGGAAAGCCCACGAATCACAAGGTGTATGGCGAGGGGATTGCCGTTCTGGCGGGCGACGCCCTGCTCACTCAGGCGTTTGAAATCGCCGCCCAGGCGCGGGGATGGCCCCGATACTCGCACCGGGATCTGGTGCTCGAAATCGCCCGGGCCGCGGGTTCCCTCCAGTTGATCGCCGGCCAGGTCGCCGACCTCGAAGGCGAAGGCAAGGAGCTGTCGGTCGCGCAGCTGCGCTACATCCACGAGCGCAAAACCAGTGCCCTGCTGAGCTGCTCGGTCCGCCTGGGCGGCATGAGCGCCAACTGCAACCCGGCGCAGCTCAAAGCGCTGACCCAGTTTGGCTACCATGTCGGCCTGGCGTTCCAGGTCATTGACGACATTCTCGACGTGACCCAATCCACCGAGGTCCTCGGAAAAACCGCCGGGAAGGACGTGACCGCCAAAAAGGCCACCTACCCCCGGCTGGTGGGATTGGAGAAATCACGGCGAATCGCCGCCGGCCTCACGGCCAAGGCCTACCAGGCACTCCGGCCGTTCGGACGCCGGGCGACGGCTCTGGAAAGTCTCGCGCGCTACCTGCTGGAACGGGACCGATAGCCGGTGCCCTCCAGTATTCCCTCCCTCAAGGGTCCGGATCCGGCGTGACGACCCGGTAATAGCCGTGGGGAGCGTCCGGCGGCAGGGCGAGGCGGACCCAATCGTCTGCCGCCAGGGGCTTCACGCGCGCGTACGGAAGCCAGGTTCCCGTCGCCAGGCTCTCCCGCCGTTCGACCCGGTAGCTTCTTCCCGCAACGACCCCAAAGCGAATGGCGCCGGCCGGAGCGTCGGGATCCCCTGCGATTCCCTCCAGCCGCAACCGGCTTAGTGGATCCTGCGGATTGGTCCCGGCCAGGAATTCTTCCAGCGCCGAACGGCCGTCGGCATCCGCATCGTCCGCCGCGTCGTTCCGCAGAGGATCCATTCCGTAGAGACGTTCCCAGTCATCGGGAATGCCGTCGGCATCGCTGTCCGAGAGCGCGGGATTCAGCGGCGCCCCCGGACTGGGCGGCGCAGCCACCCAGGCGCCCGGAACACCCGGCGGCCGCGCCAGATCGCTCCGCTGAAGCGAAAGCCCGCGTCCATCGGCGCCCGGAGCCCATGGCGGCGCGTCGCCGAAGGCAAACGAGAACACGGAAAAGCCGGCGGAATGCGCCAGCGCCAGGGTCTCGCCGCCATTGCTGAGCGCGCCCCGATACACCCCCAGCGGAATCACGCCGGGAAACCGGCGCGCAAAGCCGGCGGCATCACGCACCAAAACGCCGTAGGCCCCGGGGTCCAGACGGCTGCCGGCCGGAAACTCAAACTCCAGGCCCGCGGTGAAGGCCAACCCAGACAAATCCAGCACCGTGTCGCCGCCGTTGAAGAGTTCGAGGAACTCGGCGTCATCCCCGTCGGAAAAATCGTCCGGCGCCGGATGATAGTGGATCTCGGTCGCGATCAGCGATGCGTATTCCGAGGCGGTCACGAATGTCACCTCCGCCAGGGCGCTCCACACCGTGCCGTCCCGCACGCGCGCCCGGAGCGTCGTTCGTCCGGAGATCGGCGGCGGGGCTTCTCCGGAAACCGCCGCTCCGGAAACGGCGCCACCCGGCTGGCGGGGATCGGTGCCGTCGGCGGTGTACCACACGGTTCCCGCCGGATTGGGATTCCGCAGCGTCACCTCGAATCCCGGGGTCACCACACCGCCCGGCGCGGACCATTCCGGCGGATCCACGCGCGGATACAGCGCGGCATCGCGGAAGCGCTTCACCGCCACCCAGTGGTTGGATGGAAAGTAGGTGTTCCGCATCCAGCGATCGTTGGCCAGCCATTCCACCTCGCGGCGATACGGCTGGCCCGGACGCTGATGATCTCCCCAGCGGGCGCTCTCGGCCACGATGGCCTGGTCCACTTCGGCCACCCGCGAGGCCCAGCGAACGATGTTGTTCGTCACGCTGAGCGCCCCCGAACCGAACAGGTGGCGATACACGCGGTCCGCAAACCGCTGGCGGAATTCCGGATTCCGCCGGCAGCGGGAATAGACGTAGGCCGGTGTGTTGGGCGCGTTGGCCTCGGCATAGATGGGACCCCAGGAGGAATGCTGGCGGACCAAGGAACTGATCGAGATCTCCTGATCCCAGGCGAAGAACTTGAATCCAGTGCTCTCCGGTCCCCGCCGCCGTCCAGCCCACCAGTTGTGATTGGGCCAGTCGTCCGCACCGATGAAGATGTGGAGCACCATGTAGTCAATCAGGTTGTCCACATCGAGCAGGACCTCCAGGGCCGGATCCCGCGTACCGTCGGCCCGGTTGCCCAGTAGCCGCTGGTAGTTGGCGTTCACCGAGAGATCCGCGCCGGACAGCGAGATCATCCGGTTCCACGCTTCGAGCGTGCCGGCGTGCAGTTCGGCGAAATCCGCCACGGAGTCGTACTCCTCCGGACGCCCGCCCAGGTGCAGCGCCAGGAAGTCGTGGTCGGGACGCTCGCACACATTGTACAGACCCCAGTAGAGCCCGTTGAGATAGAGATGCACATACCGGCCGTGGGCCGAGGGCTGGCCCATGGCAATCTGGGCGTCCCGGACCCATTGGTCGCGGAGATTACTCGCCTCCCGCCGGTACCAACGCTGCACGCCGTCCACCAACTGGGACCATTCCACGCACGGCCAGGTGTCGGTGGATCCGCCCCGCAACAGCAGCCGGTCAAATCCAAGCGCCGGGTTGTCTGGAAACAGCGCCTGGTCCAGGGACCCAGCGCCATAGATGCCGCGAAAATTGACGCGGAACCCGTGCTTCGGCGTGAACCCCTTGTTGCGGGAGATCCCGCCCCGGACGCTCAGGCCTGCGTCCTGCTGAAACGCGCGTCCGCCGTCCCATTGAAACCACTCCAGGCTGGCGCGGCGTTCCCACGCGTCGCCGCGGGCTTCCGGATTCGCATAGATGCCCGAGGGCCCGAACAGATCCTCCTGCGGCAGCACCAGACTCACCGTGGGAATCTGCAGCAAGGCCTCGCGAAATCCGTACCCCGGCAGCGCCGAGTTCACCACACGAGAATCCACCGCAAAGTCGGTTGGAGAGCCGTCCGGCCATTGGGCGGCGACTCCGGAGGGACGCCGCTGCGCCGGCACATCGCCGGGAAACACGTAAGTGTGCGTGACCACCGGCCCCGCCAGCCATCCCGACCGGAACGCCGTCGCCCGTAGAACGGTTGTGCGGGCCAGGCGAATCGTCGCCTCGGGGCCCGGAACCACCACGCCATTCTCCGGGCCTGGAACCGAGCCGTTGGTGGTGTAGGCCAGCGAAGCGCCGGGCGTGGCGGTACGAAGCGTGATGGTCACCGGATTCTCCTGAAACCCGCGCCCCGGCGTCACCTCGGGCGCCTCCACCAGACCGTCCACACCCGGGCCGTTGGGACGTCCCGGTGTAGGCTCGGGAAAATGGCGGAGCCCCAACTCCCGGGTGCCGGCCAGATCAATGTCCATCAGGAAGTCCTCATCCTCCCGGCTGCGATTCAGCCAGTGGATGGCCAACATGTTGGTTCCCGTGTGGAGCCGTCCCACCTCGGCGGGGATCTCCCACTCCACGGGCTCCGTCACTTCGCCGTCGGGACGAGTGCCGGTGGCGGCGGAATCGAACGCCGGAATTTCCGGTGCGAGACGCCGGAGGATTTCGGTGCCGTTCAGATACGCGATGAAGCCGTCGTCATAGCGCAGGATCAGCGACAGTTTTTCGGGAAGCTCCGCTTCCGAGACCTCGAAGGGCACCCGGAGATAGGCGGAGGCATTCCGCCCGCGGACATCCTCCTCGACGTCGGTGACGATCCAGGGCGCCAGCCGGCGCAACTCCAGCGGCGAGGCGCCCGCCGCCAGCGCCGCGATAAGCCCGGGGTCCAGGGCGCTCTCCCAGATCGCCACCTCGTCCATCCATCCATGGTAGCCGCCCTGTCCCGGACCGGCGCTGCCCAGGTAGAGACTGCGAATGGGCGTCAAGTCGGCCGAGCCCGCACCGGAGAGCAGCAACCGCCCGTTCTGCCAGATCTCCTTCCGCCCGCCCCGCTTCACGAAGGCATAATGGTTCCAGCCGCCGCGCCATTGGGAGGCGTCGGGTTCAGACACCGAAATGCGATGCACCCCGGAGTCGCAACATCCGGCGGTGTCCCAGTAGATCACTTGGTCACTCCAGGGAAGATGCGCATTGAGGGAACGGATGCCTCCGCCCCCCGGCTCGCTGCCCGCCCAAAAGATCGAATCATTCGACGGCTGCGAATCGTCGCCGCGAATCCATAGGCTCAGCGTGATGGCATTCGCGGCGACCGCGCCGTCGAGCATGCCGGCGCCGGCGCCGGGGACCTCCATCCAGCCGGACCCCGTAAGACGCACGGCACGATCATCCCCCAGCCCGGAGCGTCCCTGCCCGGGCGTGGTCAGCGATGCGGACCGCAGCCGCCCGTGATGGCCCCTGGGAGACCGGTCGGCAATCGCCCCTTCCGCGGCCACGGTGTCGAAGTCCCAATAGGCCGCCAGGTCGGGGCCCGAAATGCCGGCATCGAAGCCCGCAGGCAGGACCACCGGCCGCCAGGCGGCATTGCCGGGGGCCTCCTCCACGGCGGTCCAGCGGAGCCCCAGCGAGTCGTCCGACGGCACCGTCAACCGACCTTCCGTTCCGCGGGAAATCCACGGCGCAAAACGCTCGCGGGCGCGGCCCACGGAGACGTTGGCGCGCTGGGGATCGTAGCGGATCTCGCTGACCACGGTCCGGCCGTCCGGATGCACCAGGGCCACGTAGCCGCCGGCGGCGGAGAGTCGAAATCCCGTGTGCAAGGTCGCGTCCGGAAGTCTCCGGTCCTTGCCGGAGGCAAAGATCACAAGCCGAGCGTCGGACGCCAACGTCACCTCCGGGATTCGCCACCGCTTCAAATCGCCCTCGGTGTCCGTCAGCCACCATCCGTTCAGGGAGCAGGATTCCGCGCCGGGATTGTGCAGTTCAATCCAGTCGGAGGAGTCACCATCCTCATCCCGCAGGCCGCCGGCGTTGCTGGCCAGGATTTCGGAGATCACCACCACCGGCGGGACCCCGGCCGCAGCGAGTCCCATGGCGGATAGCAGCATCCCCAACAGGATCCGAAGGCAAGCGCATGGAAGACCCGGCGGATGCCAGCCGCCGCGATGCGTCAGGAAGAGGCGTCCGCTCATGCCAGGAGGCCGCGAACCACCTCGCCGTGGACATCCGTCAGCCGGAAATCGCGTCCGGCGTAGCGATACGTCAGGCGTTCGTGATCGAACCCCATGAGGTGAAGCATCGTCGCATGCAGGTCGTGCACATGCACCGGCTGCTCCACGGCGCGGAATCCGAACTCGTCTGTGGCGCCATGCACGTGCCCGCCCTTCACGCCGCCGCCGGCCAGCCAGACCGTGAACCCCCAGTGATTGTGGTCGCGTCCCTTGCCGTTTCCGGGCGTCCCGGGAGCCGGCACCTCGACCGCCGGGGTCCGCCCAAACTCGCCGCCGCACAGGACCAGGGTGTCCTCAAACAGCCCGCGCTGCTTCAGATCGGTGAGCAGGGCCGCGATGCCCTGGTCCACCTCGCCCGCCAGCCGCCGGTGCGCATCCGCGATCATGTCGTGGCTGTCCCAGGGCTGCACATCGCCGTGATAGCATTGCACCACCCGCACGCCCCGCTCGATCAACCGCCGCGCGATCAACAGTTGCCGGGCTTGGACCGTGTCCCCGTACATCGCCCGGATGGATGCCGGCTCGCGCTCGTAGTCGAAGGCGTCGGTCGCCTCCATCTGCATGCGGTAGGCCAGTTCAAAGGACTGGATGCGCGCCTCCAGTTGCGGATCTTCCCCGCGGTCCCGCCGGTGGGCCTCGTTGAAGGCGGCCAGCCAGTCCAGTTGGCGCCGCTGCGCCGCGGGCGACACCCGGGGGTTGGTGATGTGGTCAATGAGCTGGTCGGGCCGCGTCTGCTTGGTGTTGATGTGCGTGCCCTGGTACACGCCGGGAAGAAATGCGGACCGCCAGTTGGAAACGTCGGACACCGGCAGGCCGGGACAGAGCGCGACGAATCCGGGCAGGTTCTGATTCTCCGTGCCCAGGCCGTAGGTGAGCCAGGCGCCGTAGCTTGGACGCGACAGTCGTTCGTCCCCGCAGTTCATGAGCCGCATGGACTGCTCGTGATTGGGGGTGTTGGCGTGCATCGAACGGATCATGCACAGGTCATCCGCATGCGCCGCGGTCTTCTCAAAAATCTCGCTGATCTCGATGCCGCTTTGGCCGTACGGACGGAAGGAAAACGGCGACGGCAGAGCCGCGCCCAGCGGGCGTTCCGTAGTCAGATTACCTCCCGGAAGGATCTGCCCCGCGTACTTCACCAGGGCCGGCTTGGGATCGAAGGTGTCCACCTGGGAGGGACCACCATTGAGATAGATGTGGATGATTCTCCGGGCCCTCGGATGAAAGTGCGGGGTCCGGGGCGCCAGCGGGCCGGCGGCCCCTTGGGAATCCGCCAGCAGCCGGGCGTCCTGAAACACCCCTGACAACCCCAGAACCCCGAGGCCCGTGCCCATGCGATGGAGCATTTCCCGCCGGGAGATGGGGGAGGTCATGGATCGAAGGCTAGGATTCATTGGGAATGGGGTGGGCCGGTCAGTCCAAAAACACCGCCTCGTTGGAAATCATGAGGGACTGGGCCAGCAGCTCCCAGGGTCCCGGCGAGCCGTCCGCCGCGGGCGTCTCGCGGATCCAGCGAAGGGCGTCCGAAGTCTCGGCGTCCGAGGGATCGCGCCCCAGCACCCGCCGGAACAATTGCCGGACCTTTCCGGAGGGGTCCGGTTCCTCCGCCACCGGCGGCAGCGCAGCCAGCGCCCGCGCCTGTTCGAGGACGAAAGGAGAATTGAGCGCGTACAGGGCCTGCTGCGGCACGGTGGTGCGCGGACGCCGTTCCACGCATTGATCAGGAGCCGCAAAATCGAAGGACCGGAACAGCGACGGCAGGTTCTGCCGGTCCACCAGGCCGTACACGGTCCGCCGCGCGTTCAGCGGATCGGAGGCGGCGTCGCCCGGCACGCCGCCCAGCGTCGAATCGAGGCGTCCCGACATCCAGAGCAGCGAATCCCGCATCGCTTCCAGGTCCAGCCGCCGGCGCTGAATCGTCCAGGGCGCCGGCTCGGGGTCGCCCGCCCGCGGCGTCCGGGCCGCCTGGGCGTAGGCCGCGCTGAGCACCAGGGTCCGGTGCAAGGCCTTCACCCGCCAGCCCGAAGCCATGAACTCCGACGCGAGCCAGTCGAGCAGCGCCGGATGCGCCGGCGGATCGCTGCGGGCGCCGAAGTCGGCGGGCGAGGACACCAGCGGCTCGCCGAAGTGATGCATCCACACCCGGTTCACAAACACCCGCGCGGTCAGCGGATTGGCCGGCGAGACGATCGCCTCCGCCAGATCGCGGCGTCCACTGCCGGACCCGAAGGAAATCTCCGCGCCACCTTGAAGCACACGGAGGAATCCGCGGGGCACTTCGCGTCCGGGACGCGACGGATTCCCGCGGACGAAAATGCGGGGCGCCATCGGTTCGGGCAAATCGCGGACCACCATGGCGCGCGCAGGCGGTCGGTTGGTCGCATGGGCCGCCAGCTTGTCGAGGGCCATGGCCAGGGTCCCGTAGCGGTCCTTCTCCGCACGCGACATGTGATCGGACGTTTCGCGCCGCGGAAAGGCCACCGGCGATTCCGGTCCGGAGACCAGGGACAGAAGTTCGCGGTCCGCAGCCTCGAGCGCTCCGCTGGCGGTGCCATTCTCCGAACGCGAACGCTCATGCACGGACCGCAGGAGATCCCCATACGCCCGCGCCACCGAAGCCTTGTTGGTCACCGGCGCCTGCCGCAGCGCCGCCACCACCCGCGGATTCCAGGAAACGCCCTCAGGAGGGGAAAGCGCCACCGCGCTGGAAGCCAGGGTGTCCTCGGAAACGGACATCAGCCGGGCCCAGGGCCCGAAGACCGGGTCCTCGACACGGGCTCTCGACGCAATCAAACGCCGGGTTCGAAGCACCAACGCCGGGCGGAAGTCATCCGGCGTCAGGGATAGCCCGAACTGGGCCGTCTCGGTCAAATCAGGCTCCGTCGTCGCGGCGCGGACCAGGTAGTCGCCCAACCGGTCCCGGAAGATTTCCGTGAGCCGGACAAACTCGCGATCCACATGATCCTCCAACTCCTTGCGCGCCGCGGCCAGTTGCGCCTCGAAGGCGGCGCCGCCGGCGACGGAGGCCGGATCCTCGATCAACGGCAGGTCGTACGGGCGCTCGGTGGAGGCAAACACGCCGTAGAGACCATAGTAGTCGGCGGACAGAATGGCGTCGTACTTGTGATCGTGGCACCGCGCGCAGGATACGGTCAGGCCCAGGAATCCCCGGGTGACCGTGTCAATCTGGTCGTCAATCTGGTCGTGAGGATTGTTGTCGAACAGGCGTCCCAAGGTCAGGAATCCCAGGGCGGCGAGACGCCACGGAGGGACCGGAGGCTCGGTCAGGTCGGCCGACAATTGGTCGCGCACGAAGGTGTCGAACGGCAGGTCCTCGTTGAACGCCCGGATCACGTAGTCCCGATAGGTGTAGGCATAGGGACGGAGGGCATCGCGCCCGTACACCAGCACCAAGTCCTTGGTGTCCGCATAGCGCGCGACATCCAGCCAGTGGCGTCCCCAACGTTCGCCGTACTGCGGACTCGCCAGCCAGCGGTCCACCACTGCGGCCAGGGCGGCCGGAGTCGGCGAGCGTTCGAACGCCTGGAGATCCTCCACCGCCGGAGGCACCCCCAGGAGATCGAAGGAGACGCGGCGCAGGAGTGCCCTCGGATCTGCGGGGGGAGCCAGGGTCTCCCCGCGGGACTCCAGCGCCGACTGGACAAAGGCGTCCACGGGGCTCCGCACCCGTCCGGCATCCCGGACCCGTGGCGGGTCCGGGCGGATCACGGGTTGAAACGCCCAATGCTGGCGGGCCTCCTCCAGCGACATGGACGTAACCGCCGCCACGGCGACGGCGCCTTCCACGGCCACCGCGATCGCCATCAAACCGAGGCGAAGGAGTATGGAACCTCGCGGGCGCTTCATGCGTTGCATCCTATCTCGCAGCACAGCGCCATCAGTTCAACGCGAAAGTCCGTCCGGAGCGCCTCTCAGTTGGAGCTGTCCGTCCTTCCGGGCCGCGGCCCCTCTGCGGCCTTCGCGGCCACGGCGTGAGGCTCACGCAAGGGGGGCAAAGGAGGTTCCAGGACAAAGTGCCAGGTCATTAGTCTGGTGTCGGTCCCCGATTCCAGAAGATGGGTGGCGAAGCTGTGACGCAGAGTATGAGGTGTCGCCGGCTTGGACACCCCCGCCTTCCGCACCGGTGCTCGCATTCCCCGTTGGATGACTTCCTCCGCCAGATGATGCCGCCACTTGGGCTCGCCTCCCCTGTTCTCGCGCCGCACCCAGCCCGGGCGTGGGAAAAAGCCACTGCCATGCCCATTCCTGCGGTGCGCTTGAATACTTGCTCTCCAGCGCGTTGGGTAGCCAGACACCAGCAAATCCGCCCTTCACATCCGCAGCGTGTTGCACCCGCAGGCGCCGCAATTGCTCTCGCAGCGGTTCTACCAGCACTTCAGGAATCACCGTCCGCCGGTGCTTGTCTCCCTTGCCGGCCCGAACCACCCGGAAGCACTGGTCCAAATGGAGGTCCTTGACCCGCAGGCGCAACATCTCGATGAGGCGCAACCCCGAACCGTACAGCAATTGGAGCGGCAGCCGGATTTCCGCTTCCGCTGCATCCAGGATCGCCTTGACCTCGGCTCGCGTGAGCACCACCGCCAGCCGTTTCGGTCGCTCGGCTCGGGCCCACTCGCCGAGGTCACCGAGCGGCTGGTGCAGGACTTGCCAATACGAATCCTCGGTTCGCCGGGCGTAGTGAAGAAAGCGCATCCCTTCATGGACCTGGGCCCGGAGGGGTGCCTGGGGATCGGGGACGATCCCTTCTTTCGGCCGGGAAAGGTTGGGACCCATATTTTGGATACGGAGGCCGCACTTCATGGTGGCAGCCTATCGTCGGGCGGAAACCAGGTCCCTCACGAGAAATGGGGAGGCACGGACTCCGTGTCGGACGATTGCCAATCGTCCGACAGGAGGAATCGGTAACCCGCACAAGACCAGTCAGTTCCAAAAGTCGGGAACTGCGGTGCGAATAATCGTCCGACAGATCCTGCGGACGATTGGGAATTCGTCCGACAAGCGATTCTTGCAACTGCCTGTCAAAACGCCGTTTACAAAAGCCGGGAACCGCGGTACGAATAGTCGTCCGACAGAGGTTCTGTCGGTGATTTACAATGTTAGGTGTCTATGACCACGAAGACTCAAAAGCGTTGGTTGTTCGCCATTGGAGGAGTTGCGGCTTTTGCAACATTGCTGTTCCATTACAAGGAGCGCGACTCCTATCGTTGCCAGAGTTGTTGGGCTCGGAGGGACGTATTCCAGTGGCGTCTCGGTTCATGGGTCGGGGTTTCAGTTCCGTTGACACCGAGCTGGGAGCGGGTTTCTGAGACTCGTTTTCAGCACGATTTCCTTCCGGCGGGCCACACCCACGATTGGAAGTTCGCACAGGGTTCGCCGTATCATTTCTTTGGCACGACTTGGGGTGGTTGTGCGATTGGTGGCGGTCGGCACGTCAGCGAACTTTCTCAGATGTATGAGTCGAGTTCCGAGTTTCGCGCATTCATCTCACGTGGACTCGGCGATGGGACGCTCACGAGATCCAGCGTCGTCGCTATGATGTCGTGCCCTCGGTTGCCTGAGCCATCACCGATACAAAAAGAGGCAGATGCATTATTGGAGACATTCTTTGCACGTTAGCCCGACACCTAACCAGAGTGCTGCAGCGAACGGCTTTTCCGCCGTCCGTTCGAGCGTCGCGGGAGTTCGTGAGCGCACGGTGGGCTCCACCGCCGCCGCTGAGCTTGGTCGTTCAGCGTCACGACTTTTAGCGATATGAAAGGACTCGCCAGCACCACCCCGGCGGAGTTCACCATAAGTGACACCCAGTCCGTCCGGTCGCTCAACCCCAGTTGGAGCGACCGGACGGACTGGGTGTCACTCTCAGCGCCGCGGCGGTACTGGCTGGGGTGCCTTCGGTCTTCTCAAGCCAGGGGAGTCGCGACGCCGAACCATTCGCTGCAGCGGACACCGGCTCGGTTCGAAGGCGAGCTGTTTCTGATTCCCCACAACTCAACCAAGATCAATGCGCGGTTCCGCCGGCGCCGCTGAGCTGTTTCGTTAGGCCACTGATGACGCCATGCCCGAACGCCTTCGAGATTATTTCTATATCGACGAGCATCGAGTTCGCATGCTCACAGATCAGCTTCCTTCACGCTTTACTCACCACAGCAGCAAGGACTGGAACCTCGAGCTTTCTATTACAGGGCCGAAACTCGCGGCGAAGCACAGCGGTGCACCACGAGAACTAAATCTCTATGAACGAATCGAACTATTGGAATCGCACTTGCGAGAGTCAGGCGATCTGAGGGACGGCCGTCCGCAAAGCCTTTCGGACCTTGGATATCCTACCGGTCCGCGATACTTTTTCGAGCATACCGATGCCGTCAAATTGATTGTGCCGGCACCGGCCTTAGCCGCAGCAAAAGGGCTTAGCGGTCTTGGACTTTGGATTTCAAACCCTGACTTTGCGCTTGGTCCGTCTGATCGAGATTACTTCAGAGGTAGTTTTCTTTTTCTCATCGAAGCGCATTGGGACGATTTGCCGTTCACTCATATGATGTCTGGCTGTTCTGCGCTACAGGCTGTCCTTAACGGCATTTCTGGGACTTACCTCTCTACTGAATCGGCAAGTTACAGTGGTCTTCGCGATCCCATCACACGCAATTTCACTCGTGGCGAGCCGTTCGGATGCGGATCGCACGATCATCCGATCGAGAAACTTCAGCGGATTGGTGCTCATGCATCAGATCGACGTCGAATAACTTCACTTTATCGGTTGCGCTATATGACTGACGAACAGTGCTTTTCCTCCAGCGAGGGGCGTGACCGCTTTCACGACATTCTCGGCTATCCTCTATACATTTCAGATGCACAGTTTGATACACCCAACGTGGCCTAACCCTGAAACGGAATAGGTCGGGCGGGGAGGGCGTGAGGTTGGAGCGGGCGGGGTGACGCCCGACTTATTTCGCAGGTTGGACGGAGCCGCGGAGAAGGTTCCGACGGTATAGGAAAACTACCTCGGGAGGGTTGTCGCCGCCTGCGTGAAAACCGGTCAGGATCGCCAGTTTGAAAACCGGAGATGTGATGGCCGCGATAAGCGTTCACAGGACTGCGGCAGCCTGCGGCCCGAAGTGGCGTGAGGACGCGATGAAAAGGAGCCTTTGTCGTGGAAGAAATCAGGCAAGAAGGAAGAAGAGGCTTCGCCTGCAAAGGAAGAAGACGCCCCAAGAAGCCTCCTCCAATCCCGGTTTTCAAACTACCGACTTTACCCGAATTTCAGCTCGGCGCTGACAGAGGGTGGACCGCAGGAGCCCGGACGAAGGAAAACCGGAGGGATACCGTGTGGCCACCGGGTGGAATAAGGCACTGAGGAAATCAGATTGGGGGTGGAAGATCTCTCTGAGATGAGTTGCAACGGCTAAAAGGCGAGTCGTAGCCGAGAGGGTGTGCTGCGTCGGCGGGAGTGGCGTCCACCGACGGGGGAGCGGAATCG
>Ga0268299_1002664_pt1 | contig 19908 bp, 14 predicted proteins | sample NOBtaG_FD_193484 | JGI IMG/M metagenome (GOLD analysis project Ga0268299, IMG submission 193484) | Activated sludge microbial communities from bioreactor in Nijmegen, Gelderland, Netherland - NOB reactor | ecosystem: Engineered > Bioreactor > Aerobic > Activated sludge | place: Netherlands... | reverse complement strand
CGGTAAACCGGCCGGCTCCACCTTCGCCGGTTTTTCCTCTCCCCCTCTCACCGGCTTTGAGATAGGATTAACCCGACCTGCCTAACTTCTCACTTTTCGGAGGTACGGGATGACTCTCTCCCCCCGGAAGCCCCGACCCGGCTTCACGTTGATCGAACTGCTCGTCGTCATCGCGATCATCGCCATCCTGATCGGCCTGCTCCTGCCCGCCGTCCAGAAGGTGCGCGAGGCCGCCGCCCGCTCGCAGTGCCAGAACAACCTCAAGCAACTCGGCATCGCCATCCACTCGTACAACGACGCGAATCGTGGCGCGGTCCCGTTCAATTACCAGCGGATCGGGGTCAACGCCTGGGAGGCGGTCGGCATCAACTACTTCATCCTGCCGTTCATCGAGCAGGACAACCTCAAGCGCCAGTTCTTCATCCCGGCGAACTCGCCCCCCGGCCAGAACGTGGGCGGCGACGCGACGATGTGGACCAACTCGCAAGCGGCCTTCCGCACCCGGGTCGCGACGTTCATCTGCCCGTCGTCGGAGCGGGCCCCGGCCTCGCCGTCGCACGGCTGGGGCGGCCCCGGGTCGAATTACGCCTGGTGCAGCGGCAGCTCGGTCCACACCGTCTGGGCTGGGACCACCTTCAACGGCATGTTCGCCTACCAGGCCGAGCGCCAACTCCTCGACGCCAAGGATGGCCTGAGCAACACGATCATGTGCTCGGAAATCCTGTCGGGTAGCGGCCGTGCTTCGCCGAGCGGGGTCTACCCGAACGACGTCTTTTACACCGGCAGCGACGCGGATTTCACGTCCCTATCGACGACCGACCGGGAGTTCCCCAGCCTGGCCCAGATCACGGCGATCGGCACCAAGGCGCGGTCCGCCCCGGCCGGGACGCGCGGCAACAACGGCACCCTGTGGGCGTGGTACGCCGCGGCCCAGTCGACGTTCAACACGGCCGCCCCGCCGAACTGGGAGTACCCGTCGACTGGCGGCAACTGCTGCCCGGGCGGGGCGCACGACTGGAGCTGGGGCATCATCCCGCCGCGCAGCAACCACTCCGGCGGCGTCAACGCCGCGATGGGCGACGGGTCGGTGCGCTTCATCACCGACGGCATCAACCTCCGCACGTTCCAGCTGCTCGGCCACCGGAACGACCGCATCCCCGTGCCGAACTTCTGAGAACGGAGCAGGACGAATGCACCCACGGACGCTACTCTTCGCCCTGGCCCTGGGCCTGCTCGCCGGCTGCGGCCAGGGCGGCCGCCCGCGCGAGGTCATCACCGGCGTCGAAGACCCGCTCGCCGAGGCGAAGGCCACCCTGACCAACTACGTCAACGGTCAGCCGATCGCCAGCGAGGCGGAGTCGTTCCCTGACCTGGTCCGCCGCGTCAAGGAGAAGGACCCGGCCAAGGGCGAGATCCTGGAGAAGGGCCTCGAGGACCTCATGAAGGTGAAGACCAGCCCGGCCGCCAAGGCGAAGGAACTGCTCAAGAAGCTGTAAACCCTCCCGCCGCCCCGGACCTCCGGGGCGGCGGTGTTTTTGGCGGGGTCACACCTCCGGCTCGCGCTCCTGCTCCGGCTCGCGCGTCTGGCGGTACCACGCCGCGACCGCCCAGCCGACCAGCCCCAGGCCGGCCACGAACAGGAACCGACCCAGGTAGACGAGCCCGTCCGCGCCGCGCGACTGCCCCAGCAGGATCGACGCGAACAGCAGCCCGACGCCGGCCAGGGCCGGCGTCAGCGGGTTGTCCGGCGTCGGCTTCGTGGAAGGTTCCATCCGGTCAATGGTACTCGGTGCCGTCCTTGCGGGACAGGTACGCGAAGCTGATGCACTTCAGCTGCGTCCGCTCGAAGACGTGCTTCTCCGTCGCGGTGGCGCGCTCGCGGGCCGTCACGACGACGACGCCCTCCCGGCCGGCGAACGGCCCGGCGTCGGCCGCGGCGCACAGGGTCGTGTCGCCGTCGGCCAGGGCGGCGACCGCGGCGAAGGCGAACGGCCCGCGGTAGAGCACCGGCACCCGCTCGACGCCGAAGCGGTCGAACAGCTCGGCCTTCGCGTCGAAGTCGAGGTAGCGGCCGTCGCGCGTCAGGTCGAACGCCCGGAAGGCCCGGCCGGCCTTCAGGCCGTAGGCCATGTCCTGCACGCCGGCCCCGAAGCGCTCGCCGAACAGGACGACGTCCGCCTCGTCCGGGCCGCCGCGCACGGCCGGCTCGGCGTCGATGTCGGCCGGCGTATAGCCGCAGCCGGACGCGGCGCAGAGCAGTTCGCGGACCGGCTCGCTGAAGCAGAGCCAGAACGCGGACACCTTGTCGTTGCGGTCGAGCCGCTTGCGGCGGACGTCGTGGCTGCCGGCCATCCAGCGCCAGACGCGCCGCCCGTCGTCGGCCACGACGCGGATCAGGCCGAGCCGGGCGTTCTGGCCGTGGATCTTCTCGGTGACGACGATCTCTTCGCCGGCCGGGATCAGGTCCGGGAAGTTGCGCAGGTTCTCCATGTCGAAGTAGCGGTGGAACGCCGGGTGGGCCGGCTCCGCCTCGCCGTCCTGGGCGCGCAGCGGCGGCTCCCACTTCGTCACGCCGTAGTGGGCCGCCACGTCGCGGCCGACCTCCCACGCCCGCTCCTCGCATGCCATGATGAGGCCGTACGACTTGAAGCCGCGCAGGTTCGCCACCCGGACCCGGCCGCCCGGCGGCCGGCTGCCGTCGGCCAGGCGGGCGAGCGGGCTGAGGTACTTCGTCACGCCGAGCCGGTCGGACAACTCCGGCGGCAGGACGCAATCCGGCGGGAAGAAGACGCACCGGTCGCCGGCGACGAACTGGGTCCGGCCGGTGGCCGTGTCGCGGACGACGCACGTCTCCCAACCCTTGACCCGGGCGACCGCCATCCGGTCGGCGTTCGGGTGCGGGCGTACTTCCTCGACGCGGCAGACTTCGACGATCAAACTGCTCATGGGGCGCTCCGTGGGGCGGGGACTTCAACTCCAGCGGGGACACCCGCGCCGCGCGGCGGGTTCGGCCCGCGCTACAATGACGGTACCGACCCCCGAGGGCCGCCCATGACGACCGTCCCGGACGCCTTCCTGCAAGATATCGTCGCCGACCCGGCCGACGACGCGCCGCGGCTCATCTTCGCCGACTGGCTCGACGAGCACGGCGACCCGGAGCGCGCCGAGTTTATCCGCGGCCAGATCGCCCTGGAAGGGATCTCCCCGGGCGACCCGCGCCGGGCCGACCTCGCCGCGCGGATGGCCGAGTTGGAGCGCGCCCACGGCGCCGCCTGGTCCGCGACGCTATGCGGCCTGGCCGGCGAGGTCACGTTCCGGCGTGGGTTCGTCGCCGCGGTCACCGTCTCGCCGATCCAGTTCTACGAGCACGGCGAGGCCCTCCTGCGCCGCGCCCCGATCGAGGGGTTCCGGCTCACCGCCGCCAGCGGCGAACTCGACGACCTCCTCGGCCACGCCCTCTTCCGGCTCGTCGAACGGCTGGAAGTGCGCGGCCACGACCTCGGCGACGCCGGCGTCGAGCGCCTGGTCCGCTCGCCGAACCGCGGCCGGTTTGCCGGCCTGCTCCTGCACCACTGCGGCCTGACCGAGCGGACCGCCGCCCTGCTGCGCGAGATGCCGCTGGACCGGCTGGCGCACCTCAACCTCGGCGCGAACGACCTGCACGACGCCGGGGTCACCCGCCTCTTCGCCGCCCCGGACCTCGTCCGGCTGGAGTACCTCGGCCTGGGCGGCAACGAGCTGCGCCCGGCGTCGGCCTGGGCGATCGCCGCCGCGCCGGCGCTGCGGACGCTGCTCAAGCTCAACCTCGGGGCGAACTACCTCGACGACGACGCGATCGCCGTCCTGGCCCGAGCTGAGCATCTGGGCGGTTTGACCGACCTCGACGTGCGCTACAACGAGTTCGGCAACGACGGGGCGCGGGCCCTGGCCGAGTCGCCCGTGCTGGGGAACCTGACCCGCCTCGACGTGACCGAGAACGCGATCGGGCCGGACGGCCTGCAACGGTTACGGGCCCGGTTCGGCGGGGCCCTCGTCGCCTGACCATACGGTGGCGGGCCTTCGGCATACAGCCCCGGGCAAGCCCGGGCCTCGATGCCGAAGGCCGGTCGCCTACGCCGGCCGGGATCGCTACAACATCCCGGGGTCATCGCGCCCTGCCTCCGCCGCCCTGCCGACCTGCTGCCAACCGTCCTGGACGACCTCGGAGACGCGCCAACCATGCCGGAGACGACCCCCCGACCGACGACCCCCCCGGCCGCCGATCTCGGGGCCGGCCTCGTCGTCTTCCTCGTCGCGTTGCCGCTCTGCCTCGGCATCGCGCTCGCCTCGGCCCCGACGATGGCCGGGTTCAACCCGAAGGACCTCCTCTTCCCCGGCCTGCTCGCCGGCATCGTCGGCGGCGTCGTCGTCGGCCTGCTCAGCGGCTCGCACACCAGCGTCGCCGGGCCGGCCGCCGGCCTGACCGCCGTCGTCGCGGCCCAGATCGCCCTGCTCGGGTCGTTCGAGGCGTTCCTGCTCGCCCTCTTCATCGCCGGCCTGATCCAGATCGGCCTCGGCCTGGCCCGGGCCGGCTTCATCGCGGCGTTCTTCCCCTCCAGCGTCATCAAGGGCCTCCTCGCCGCGATCGGCGTCATCCTCATCCTGAAGCAGATCCCGCACCTGTTCGGCCACGACACCGACCCGGAAGGCGAGATGGCCTTCCAGCAGCCCGACCACGAGAACACCCTGACTGAGCTGCTCCAGGTCTTCGCCGACCTGCACCCCGGCGCGGCGGCGATCGGCCTGGCGTCCCTGGCGATCCTGATCTTCTGGGAGTGGTACAAGCCCCTGAAGAAGTCGCTCGTCCCCGCCCCGCTCGTCGTCGTCCTGTTCGGCGTCGCGGTCACCCTCGCCTTCCAGCGCCTCGGCGGTGTCTGGGTCGTCGAGGCGAGCCACCTCGTCCAGGTCCCGGTCCTGGAGAACCCGGCCGACGTGACGACGCTGTTCCGCTTCCCCGACTTCTCGAAGTGGGCCGAGCCGGCCGTCTACCTCGCCGGCCTGACGATCGCCGCCGTCGCGTCGCTGGAGACGCTCCTCAACCTCCAGGCCGCCGACAAGCTCGACCCGCAGCAGCGCACCTCGCCCCCCAGCCGCGAACTCCTCGCCCAGGGGGTCGGCAACACGCTCTGCGGCCTGGTCGGCGGCCTGCCGGTCACGTCGGTCATCGTCCGCACCTCGGTCAACATCAACGCCGGCGGCAAGACGAAGCTCTCCGCCATCTTCCACGGCGTCCTGCTCCTGGTCTGCGTCGTCTTCTTCGCCCGCTATGTCAACCTGATCCCGCTGGCGTCCCTGGCGGCGATCCTGCTCGTCACCGGCGTCAAGCTCGTCAGCCCGGCCCTGGTCAAGCAGATGTGGGAGGAGGGGCCGTACCAGTTCGTCCCGTTCGCGGTCACCCTGCTCGCGATCGTCTTCACCGACCTGCTGGTCGGCATCCTGATCGGCCTCGGCGTGACGATCGCGTTCATCCTCAACAGCAACGTCCGCCGGCCGCTGCGCCGCTTCCAGGAGAAGCACGTCGGCGGCGAGGTCCTCCACATCGAACTGGCCAACCAGGTCAGCTTCCTCAACCGGGCCACCCTGGAGAAGGCCCTCCGCGAGGTGCCGCGCGGCGGCCACGTCCTGATCGACGCGTCACACACCGACTACATCGACCCGGACATCCTCGACCTGATCCGCGACTTCCAGCAGACGACCGCCCCGGCCCACGACGTCCAGGTCAGCCTGCTCGGCTTCCGGGCGAAGTACAACCTCGACGACAAGATCCAGTTCGTCGACTACTCCTCCCGCGAGGTCCAGGAGGGAATCTCCCCGGACGCGGCCCTCCAGATCCTCCTCGACGGGAACGAGCGATTCCGGTCCGGCAACCGCCTGTCTCGCGACCTGGGCCGGCAGCGCGGCGCGACGGCGAAGGGCCAGCACCCGATCGCGGTCGTCCTGAGCTGCATCGACTCGCGCACCCCGGCCGAGATCATCTTCGACCTCGGCCTGGGCGACATCTTCAGCGTCCGGGTCGCCGGGAACATCACCAGCCGGAAGATCCTCGCCAGCATGGAGTACGGCTGCGCGGTCGCCGGGGCGAAGCTCGTCCTCGTCCTCGGGCACACCAACTGCGGCGCGGTCGGGGCCGCCGTCCAGGGGACGTGCGTCCCCGGGTCGCTCGGCCAGGCGGCCGACGACTGCGAGCACCTCGGCCACATCCTCCAGGAGATCGCCCTGTCGGTCGACGCGACGACGTGCTCCGACCTGGCCCACGCCGACGGCCCGGCCCGCGACGCGATCGTCAACGCCGTCGCCCGGCGGAACGTCCTGCGCGTCTGCCAGCAGATCCAGGCCCAGAGCACGGCCCTGCGCGCCCTCGTCCGGCAGGGCAAGATCGCCATCGTCGGGGCTCTGTACGACCTGGCGACCGGCGACATCGAGATCCTGTCCGACGTCCCCGCGTCGTACGGTTACTCCCCGCGGCCGATGCAGTAGAGTGTCTCCTGTCGGCCGGTAGGCGTCGTGGCGGCGACGCGGTAGTAGGCCCGCCCGCCGCAGTACGTCGGCGTCGCCAGCGCCTCGCCGCCGAGCTGGTTCTCGCCGGCCAGGTCGAACTTCTCCGCCGTCGCCTTGAGGACGAAGGTCCGACCGGCCTCGTTCGTGGCGAAGAGCCGATCGCCGGCCAACACCGGCGACGCGGTGAACGCCCCGCTCAGCCTGCCGCTCCAGACCTCCTTGCCGGTGTCGGCCTTCCAGCAGAACGCCGTCCCGCCGTCCTGGACGCCGTACAGGTGGCCGTCCCGGACGACCATCGACGGGACGTAGACCTTGGCCGCCTTCTCCCAGACGACCTTCCCCGACCCGTCGGCCAGTACCGCGGCGACGTGGTTCTTCGGGTACCCGCCGCTGGTGAAGATGTGCTTGCCGTCGGTCGGCGTCGAGGTGACCGTCTCCGTCGTCGCGCCGTCGATCTCCCAAAGCTTCTTGCCGGTGAGCGGGTCGAGGCTCGTCACCTTGTCGCACCCGGTCAGGAAGAGTTGCTCCCGGCCGGCGACCGTCAGCACGACCGGCGAGGCGTAGTTCGGGGCGGCCGGCCGATCGACCTTCCAGACGACCTCGCCGGTGGCCCGGTCCAGGGCAGTGACGCAGCCCTTGCCGCCCTTGTTGTCGGCCGAGACGAGGACGAGCGATCCGTACACCGCCGGCGACGAGCCGAACCCCTGGTGGAGCTTGTAGTCGGCGACCTTCGTCTGCCAGATGCGCTTGCCGTCGCGGTCCAGCGCGGTCGTGTAGACGGCCCTGTCGTGCACGAAGTTGACGAAGAACCGCTTGCCGTCACACGCCACGGTCGAGGAGGCGTGCGACGACTTGGCGTTGCCCTTCTCGAAGGCCGCCCCCTGGTGGACCTCGGTCAGCCAGAGCCGCTTGCCGGTCGCGCGGTCGTAACAGACGACGGACTGCGTCTGGGCCTTCTCGTCGGCGGTGGCGAGGACGACCTGGTCGCCGACGACGATCGGCGAGCCGTGGCCGCGGCCGGGGACGGCCGCCTTCCAGAGGATGTTCTCCGTCTCGCTCCACTTGACCGGCGGCTTCGGGTTCGCTTCGCCGTTACGGTGCGGGCCGCGCCACCACGGCCAGTCGTCCGGGCCGACGGTGATCGGCTCGGGCGCGCCGCTGGCGAGGGCGGCGAAGCAGAGGACAAGCACGCTGAGGCGGAGGGTCGGTCGCGGCATGGCGGCTCTCGTCGAGGGTCAGGGGGCGGGGAGGAAGGCACGGAGGATGGCGCTGTTGTCGCGGTCGCCCAGGCCGAGGGCCTCGACCGCCTCCAGGAGCTGGCGGTGCAGTTCGGACAGGGGCAGCCTCGCCCCGGTGCGTTCGCCCTCGGCCAGGATGAGGCGCACGTCCTTGAGGTGCTGCGACAGGCGCGCCTGCGGCGCGAAGTCGCCGCGGACCATCTTGTCGCCCTTCGTGTCCATGACGCGCGAGTAGGCAGCGCTGTCGCGGAGCACGGCGAGCGTCGCGGCGAGGTCGAGCCCCATCGCGGCGGCGAGGCCGAGCGCCTCGGCGAGGACGGCCCGGTGCAGGCCGAGGGCGAGGTTCGTCACCAGCTTGAGGCGCGTCCCGTCGCCCCAGCCGCCGACGTGGTGCCAGCGACGGACCACTGCCGACAGGAGTTGGGCGGCCCGCGCGACGACGTCGGCCGGGCCGCCGACCATCGCGATCGCCTCGCCGCGCTCGACATCGGCGCTCGAGCCGGAGATGGTCGCGTCGAGGTAGCCGACGCCGAGGGCGTCCAGTTGGCGGCCGAGCGGCTCGACCGTTTTCGGGTCGCCGGTCGTCGTGTCGATGATGACAACGCCCTGTCGCAGTGTCGGCTCCAGGGCGGCGAGAACGGCGGCGACCTCCCTGCTCGTCGGCAGGCTGAGGAAGATCCGGTGGCAAGAGGCGACCTCGGCGACCTCGTTCGCCACGGCGATCGTGCCGGCGAGGGCGTCGCGCCGCTCCGGGGCGATGTCGAAGCCTACGACCGGGAAGCCGGCCTGGCTCAACCTCCGGGCCAGGGCGCTGCCGAGCAGGCCGAGGCCGACCAGTCCGACAGGTGCGCTTGACATGGTTCTGTCACCGCCTCCCGACGAGGTAGTCCGCCTCGGCCAGGTCGAGCGTCAGGGCCTGCACCCCGTCGCGGGACTCCCCCGTCGTGACCGCCTTGCCCGAGATGCTCGTGAAAGTCAGCGCCGCCGGCGTCCGCAGCGTCACCTTCAACCCCTTCAGCGGCGCGTCGGTCCAGTTGACGAGCGTCAGCACCGCCCGGCCGTCCGCCGTCTCACGCAAGATCCCCTCGACGCCCGCGACGGAGCAGGTCACGTCGGCGGCCACGCCTGCCGTGCCGAGGCGGACGAGCTTCGTCGCCGGCTCGCTGAACGCGGTCGGGTTGTAGACCGTATGTCGGCCGCCGCGCGCCCACGGGATCGGCTTGACCGCCGTGCGATAGTACGCCATGCCGGCGAGCGTCCCGACCGCGATCGCCTTGCCCTTGCCGACGTCGCGTGCGGTGACGGCCGCCTTGCCGTCGCTCCACGTCGCCAGCACCTTCGCGTCCGGGCCGGGCGTCAGTACCTGCTTCAGGCCGACGGCCGGCACCTTGCCGCCGTCGAGCGTCAGCGTGTCGATCGGCTCCGTCAGCGGCAGTTCGAGCAGCGTCCGCACGACGGCGAGGTTCCGCGTCGTCGCCACGCCCTTGACGCCGAGCAGGTCGAGCAGGCCGGATTCCGGCTCGTCGTACTGGTTGCGGTGGCCCAGGCCGCCCGTCGCGACGAGGGTGCCGCCCGCCTCGACCCACGTCTTCAGCTTCGGAACGATCCGCGTATCGACCCACTCCCCGGCGAAGTAGACGACGCCGTACTGGGTCAGGTCGCGTTCGACGAGGTCGTCCTCGGTGACGAGATCGACCGCGTGCTGGGCGTGCCGCAGGGCGAGGTAGAGGTACTGCTGCTCCTTGCGGCAGAGGATCTGGTTCACCTGCTCCGGGGCGTTCTTGCACCGCGCCGCGAACGGGTCGTCGGCCTTGTTCACCATCCGCCGCGACTCGTGGAAGTCGGTCGCCTTGCCGGTGACGACGGCGACCTTCGCCGGCCGCGTCTTCCCCTGGACGAGCAGCTCCTCGACGGCGGTCGTGTCGTGGATCGCCTCGTGCAGGGCCTGCCAGGTGTCGGCCGCGCCCCAGCGGACGTAGTTCTCGGTGAAGCGCTCCGCCGGAGCGACCCAGAAGTTGTCGAGGTGCCGCGCCCCGGCCGCCGCGGCGAAGAGCATGTTGCGGCGGACGTAGCCGGCGAGTTGGCCCGGGCTGTGCGGCATGACATAGAAGTGGATCGGCAGGTCGTGGTACTTCGCGCCGCAGCGCATCTGCGCGAACATGAACGACAACATCTGCGGCGCTTCCGGCACGCTGAAGATGTAGTCCTCGCTCCAGACCAGGCTCATGCCGCGCGCCTTGAAGAGGTCCACCCACTGGTAGATCGGGCCGTAGCACAGCGCGAGGTGGTGCGGCGAGTAGTTCGCCCCGGTGAGGACCTTCGGCCCGAACTCCTTCTCGGCCAGCTCGGTCATCTCGCGGAACGCGGCGAAGCGCTCATGCTCGTTGAACAGGTTCGAGTACCAGACGAGCCGTCCACTGCCGGCCTCGGCGAGCGTCGCCTGGTCGAGCGGCAGGCCGAGATCATTGTCGGTGACGCCGCGTTGTCGCAGCCAGTCGCGGAACTTCGCCTGGTTCGCGGCCGCCTTGAAGTCGATCTTGCCGAGGCCGATCTCGTCGCCGAAGCTGACGACGCGGAGCCGGTCGCGCTCCGGGCCCTTGAGCTTCTCCGACAGTTGCCGGATCGCCGCGAGCGAGCCGTGGTGCTGGGCGACGTGGTCGGGTCGCAGTGCCGGCAGCGTCGCCGGCAGCTCGGTGTTGTAGCCGAGGCGGTCCTTTAAGTTCAGCACCCACGGCTCACCGCCGGAGAACGCCCCGTAGAAGCGGAGGAGGCGCGCCTTCCGACCGCCGTCGGCGGTGCGCCAGCCCTTGCTCGCGGCGACGATCTCCTCCGCGTGGACCCGGCTCGGCTTGACCTCGGCCTTGCGGTTCCACGTCGCGTCGATCGGGACGACGATCGCCTCGCCGGAGGCGACCTTGCACCGGCCGAGGACGTCCGTCCCGGCCTCGTCGCGGGCGACCTCGACGTCGATGTCGCCGCCGCCGGGGAGGGTCAATGTCAGCCCCTCGTCATGGACGAGGCGGCAGAACGGTCCGACGTTCACCCACGGGCTCCAGGCGTTCGCCGCGACCGGCTGTTCCGGCACCGCCGTCGTCGCGCCGCCGTACTGCGGCTGGAAGTGGCCCGCCCGGGCGACCGTCAGCCGGGCCGGGGCCGCCCCGGCGTGCTTGAAGCGGAGGTAGAGCCTCGTCGCCGCGAGGGCCTCGTTGGCGAACGGCGACCCGACCGCGTAGGGCTTGAAGCCGACGTAGTTGTCGGCCGGATCGGTCGTCAGCAGGACGAAATCGACGAAGCGGTCGCCACCCGGCTTCGGGTTCGCCAGCGTCGTCAGGACGATCTCGGTCGGGCCGGCGTCCAGTTCGGCGAGGGTCGCCGGGGCCTCGGCCGCATCGTGATCGACGCCCCACGGCCACCACAGCTCGTCGCTCTGGCCGCTGAAGCTCCACAGGCGCGGCGTGCCCGCCTTGCCGTAGTCGTGGCTGAACTTGACCCGGCCGCCCTGCCGCACCTCGACCCTGTACAGGTAGTGGAAGTACGGCGGGGCCTGGTACTTGCTCCAGACGCGGTACTTGCCGGCGGCCGGGATCGTCACCGCCTGGGTGGCGACGGAGCCGGCGCTGTCGGCCGGCGCGCCGAGGCAGCCGCCGTGCGTCATCCACATGCCGCCGTAGCTGTGGCTGCCGTAGCTGTCGTCCTGGTGGGTCGGCTTCCAGCCCTTGTCGTCCTTCGGGGCGAAGCGTTCCCCCTCGGCGACGACGACGGTCGGGGCCGCCTTCGGCGGCTGCGCGAGAAGGAGCGCCGGGAGAAAGGCGACGAGCAGAAGGCGCGGCATGGGTGCGATCCATCTTGGAGGGAGGGCGACACGGAGACCATACCCCCCAAGCCCGGGCGTGGCAACGCCCGGGTCGCCCTCACCGTCGCGCGACCCCGCCCCGCTCGAACACGCGGATGGTCGTCCCCACCTCCGGCAGCTCGACCCGCTCTCCGGGGTTGAAGAGTTGCTGCGTCCCTTCCCATTGTGACAAGACGCTGTCCCCCGTCCACCCGGGCGGGATGACCGCGAACGGCGACCCCTTCGCCACGTCGAGGACGACGATCCGGTCGCAGCGCGTGCGCTCCAGCCAGGCGGCGAAAGCGTCGAGGTTCGGGGCTTCGAGGTGGAGCCAGCCCTTCGCCTCCAGGTCGCGGTCGCGGCGCGGCCGGCGAGCCTGGAGGTAGCTCCACTGGGTGAAGAACTTCATCGGCACCGTCGAGAGGACGGCGGTCCGCTCGCCGGCTGGGACGTGGGCGAGGTAGGCGTCGGCGAGCGGGAGCAGGCTCGGCGCGCCCGGCCGCGGCCCGCCCTCGGCGACGCGGCCGGGCGTCGCGGCGACGGGCAGGCACACCGCCGCGACGACGGCGACGGCGGCCGCCTGCCAGGCGGCGCGGCGCGGCAGGACCAGGGCGAGGCCGACCCCGGCGAGGACCCACAGGGCCGGCATCCAGCTCATCAGGAAGCGGGCCTTGCTGTTGGGGTGGTTCAGCGTCAGCGCCGCCGAGACGGCCAGGACGACGACGACTGCCAGCGCCCCCGGCCGAAGCCAGCGCAGGGCGACGACCGCGACCCCGGCCAGGGCGAGGACGCCGACCAGGAAGTGAACCCCGGCGTGGTAGTCGGTGCGGAACCAGGTGACGAACTTGCCGGCACGGCTCGCCAGGCTGAAATCGGGGAATTCGCCGTGCGGGGTGAAGCTGAACCACAGGAACGCGGACAGCCGGCCGGGCAGGCAGAACCAGACCGCGACCGGCAGGACGAACCATACCGCCAGGACGCGCACCTCCGGGGCGAGGCTCGCCCAGCCCTGCCTGCCGCGCGGCAGGGCCGCGAGGATCTGCCGACCGGTCGCCAGCCACGCCGCCGGTCGGGTCGCCAGGTCGGCCGCCGCGAGGCCGAGGACGACCAGGCCCCAGTAGTTGTACTTCGTCAGGAACAGGGCCAGCAGCACCAGCGCGAAGGACCGGACCGCCCCGACGGACGGCGTCTGCCGTAGCGCGACGTACCGCTCGACCGCCCAGACCGACAAGCACGCCCCGAGGCTTTCGAGCATGACGTCCGTCGCGAAGGCCCGGTGGCTGGGGCTCGTCATCGTCAGCAGCATCGCCGCGAACCCTGCGACGACGCCCGCCGACGGGGCGAGGCGCCAGGCCAGGACGAAGACGCCGACGAGCATCCCGGCCCAGGCGAGGAGGCTCGGCAGGACCGCGAAGTGCGGCTCGTAGCCCGTCGCGGTCAGGACGGTGCCAAGGACGAGGCCGTGGCCCGGCGGCCAGACTCGCGCGCCGTTGAGGTCGCGCGCCAGGCCGGCGACGTCGAGCTGGCGCACGTCGAGGGCGAGGCTGAGGCCGAAGAGGTAGTGGGCGTTCCGGTCGTGGACCGGGTCGGACCAGAGCGAAGCGGCGTCGGGCAGGAACCGGGCGTACTGGACGCCGGCGGCGGTCAGGGCCAGCGCGATGGCGACGAGAAGCGGCCAGCGCGACGGCGGCGCGGCGGGGTTAACGTCCATGCGGCCTCCATGCCCGGGTACGGGAACGACGACGTCGCGGCATGATCCCGTCGCGGCCGGTCCCGGGTCAAGGGCAAGCCGGCGGGTCGCCTCACCCCCCGAGCAGGGAGCCGAGCAGGTCTTCGTGCGGGTAGCCGTGGCCGAGGTGCTGGCGGAACCCCTCCGCGTAGGCGACGCCGGCCTCCCGGCCGCGGACCGCCCCCCAGTCGCGCATCGCCTGGAGGTACTGGTCCATGCCGTGGTGCTTGCGCAGCCAGTCGCGCTGGCTGGCGTGGGCGGCGAGCATGTCGGCCTTGGCGTCGATCACCGCGCTGATGTCGACGCGCAGGCCGGGCTCGACCGGCCGGCCCAGGGCGTCGAGGCCTTCGATCGGGTCGCAGTAGTACAGGTGCGGGATGTGGCCGAGGACCGGGCCGAGGTCGCGGTCGGGCAGGAAGTTCGGGATCGGGGCGGCGAACGCCGCCGCCCGGACGATCCGGCTCGTCTCCTCGTGGTCGAGCATGTAGTCGGCCGGGCTGTGCGTCAGGACGAGGCGCGGCCGGACCGCGCGCAGCAGCCGCGTCACGCGCTCCAGCGGCCGCTCGCCGTAGGCGACGAGCAGGTCGCGTTCGAGCAGGCAGTGGTACGTCGCGCCGATCAGGGCCGCAGCGGCGGCCCCCTCGCCCTGGCGGATGTGGGCGATCGCGTCCGGGCCGTGCTCGACGGAGCCGCAGTCGCCGGCGGTCATGCTGGCGACGTGGATCTGCCAGCCGAGGCGGCCCAGACGGATGAGCGCCCCGGCGCAGAGGAACTCCGCGTCGTCGGGGTGGGCCAGGACACTCAGGACGACGTCGGCCATGTCGCCCTCCGCGTCACTGGCTGGGGCCTGCCGTCGGCGGCGGGGGCGGGGTCGGGGTCGGCGGACCGCCCGGCTGTTGCGGGGCCGGCTGGCCGCCTCGCCGCCGATCTTCGACCATCGTCACGACGCTCTCCGGGATGAGCGGCCGCGTCGCCGCGGCGGTCAACAGGACCGTCCCGACCGGGTGAGCCGACCCGGGCAGGTTCGCCCCGAGGAACGCCGGCACGAACATCGGCAGGCCGTCGAGGTTCAGGACCGGGACGTCGAACGGCCGCGGGAAGAACGTCGCCTCCTTGAGGCGGTCCTGGCGGCCGGACGCCAGGGCGAAGTCGAGCGGCACCGGGCAGAACATCGCCGCCGCCGTCGCGTCGCGCTGCGCCAGCAGGGCTAGCGTCTGGGCCGTGTTGAAGATGCGCCGGCGGTACTGCTCCTCCTTGTCCTGGGCGAGCTTGAGGTAGTCGAGGTTCACCTCGGCGGTCGTCTCCTGGACGAACATGTCGTTGCGGAACTCGCGGTTCTCGTCGGCCGACGGCCAGGCGAGGACCTTGTCGCGCCAGGCGAGCATCGCGTCCGGCTCGAGGTACGTCGCCAGGGCGGCGTCGTAGACGCGCACCCCCTCGTAGTAGAGCAGGGTCGCCTTGGCGAACAGCTTCCGGGCGGTGACCGTCTCCGTCTTCGACTCGACGGCCGAGGCGTGGTAGTGGTGCTGGAAGTTGCTGATCGACTTGTACAGGTTCAGCTCGTACAGGAAGAGGGCCGCCTCGAACTGGCGCTTCTTCTCCTCGGTCAGGCCGGCCTTCGCCGCCGCGACGAGGATGCGCCGCTTCTGGTCCGGGCCGAGCCGCTCGCGCTCCTTCAGGAGCAGCTCGCGCTGCTCGACGGGCAACTCCGCCTCCGCCAGGGTCAGGGTCTGGTCGGCGGTCTTGACCGGGTCGGCGTTGCGCGGCATGCCCTCGGCGGCCCAGTACGCCTCGGCGTCGCGGATCGTGTTCAGCTCCTCGGCGGCGTTGTTGAACAGCATGTGGTTCGCCCGGGCGTGCTTGTCCCACATGCGGTGGCAGTCGCGCCACTGGGCCGCCGACGCCGCCCCCTCCGACAGGGCGACCGTCGCCGTGCCGCCCGACGGGTAGACGTCGTTGTTGAACCAGTTGCGGATCGGCCACGGCTCGTCGTCGAACCAGCCCTCCTGCTGCAGGTTCTGGCACAGGTGCGTCTGGGTCAGGGCCGGGTACTGCCGGAACAGGAGCGTCGCCATCTGCTTCGGCTTGCGCTGCCGGTACGGATCCTTCGCCGGCTGGGTCGAGCCGGGCAGGTCGTCCGGCGGCGGGACCGGCTCCTGGGCGTAGCCATACCACGCCCGGGCGACCGCCTGGCCGTCGATGCTGTCGTCGAGGGTCGCGTCGTCGGTCAGCTCGATGAAGCCGTCCGCCGGCTTGAACAACTGCTGCGGCTCCTGGACCTCGCGGCTGGGCGGCAGGACCGGGAAGCGCTGCATCGCCGACGGCCAGAGTTGCGCATCGACGCGCTGCCAGTCGGCGTTGCGCGGCGTGAGCGGCACGTCCTGATAGCGCGACGGGACGCGCCAGTTCTTGGCGAGGAAGTCGAGCACCGCCTGGGCGCTGACGCAGACGAACTGCCGGTCCTGCTCGCGTTTCTCGTCGCGCCGGATGCCCTGGGCCAGTCGGCGAACCAGGCGCGGGTTCTTCTTGCAGAACGCCTCCAGCTCCTCGTAGTTGATCGTCGTCGTCCCGTCCGGGTCGCGCTTCGTGAACCGGGCCGGGTCGCGCTCGCTCGGCGGGATCATGCTCAGCTGGAACAGCGACCGCAGGACGTTCGTCTCGTCGGAGATGCAGATCTTGTGCTGGGTGTAGAACCCGGGGTAGAAGCGCATCTCCGGGATGTTCTTGTTGCGGCGTTCCCCCTCCGCCAGGAGCTGGATGCCGCGGGCGATGTAGAAGTACTTGTCGAAGGGCCGATCCGACTCGACGGACACGTTGTAGGACAGGTTCCAGCTCTGGAACAGCCACGGCGTGACGAAGTGCGGCTGGAGCTTGGTCAGCGCCCCGACATAGAACTCGAGCTCGTTCCACTCGTTCTTCTTCTGGGCCTCGATCGCCGTCATCCACAGCCAGCACGTCGCCAGGCCGCGCGACCCGGTCAGCGTCAGCCGGACGAGCGAGCCGGACAGCTCGACCTCGCCGCGCGACTCCTCCAGGATGGCGAGATCGCGCGCCTGCGGATCGACGCTGTAAGTCCGCCAGAAGAAGCAGACGAACAGGAGCAGGACGACCAGGCCGATGTAGACCAGCTTGCGTGCGCCGAGCAGCTCGCGCGGCGACAGTCGCCGGTCCATGAACCGCTGGGCGAACCACTGCAACAGGGAGTCCTGCATCGATGAACCCTCTCGGGGCTGTTCGGGACGCCCCCCTCGCCCCCGCTTCGGGGGAGAGGGGTTGGGGGTGAGGGGGCAGGGCTGTCGGGCAAAGGGGCACGGCCCCCTCACCCCAGCCCCTCTCCCCCGAAGCGGGGGCGAGGGGCTTTCCTGACCGCCGCTCAGTTCGCCGCCGCGATCTCGCGGCCCTTCATCAGATAGTACGCCAGGACGAACCACGGCAGGAGGTAGCCGAGGAGCACAAGCAGGTTCATGACCACCTGCCCGAACGGGATGTCGAACCCGGCCGCGACGTAGTCGGTCATGCCGAACCAGCTCACGTCGGGGATGACGTTCATCACCGTCCGGACCAGGACTCGGAACCCCTCGTCGAGGCTCTGGGCGACGTTCGTCGTCACGGTCTGTTCGAGCGGGGCGTTCATCGTCGTCCGGGTCGTCAGGCGGACGAGCGACTCGAGCGGCCCGCCGCCGACGTTCGCCCCGAAGGCGACCTGCTGGATGAACTCGCGGAAGTAGCCGCCGACGAACAGGACGCCGCCGATCAGGAAGGCGATCACGCCGGTCATGTTCGTGCTCAGGCAGACCGCCAGGCCGATGACCAGGCAGAGCTGCATCCACAGGCCGGTCGCCGACTTGAAGAAGTTGACCGAGAACCAGAGCCGGTCCGCGCCGCCCTCGGCGTCGTCCAGCCGCAGGTAGAGGTCCGGCTGGGCCATGCCGAGGTACTGCGTCGCGCTGAGGCACTGCACCCGGACGGCGATCGGGGCGATGCCGTCCTTCGCCAGGGCGTCCATCTCCTTCCGCTCGGCGGCGTCCTTCGGGATCGCGTTCTTGAACAGGCCGCCCGGGATTTCGACGAACTCGGTGTGGTAGTCGGCGACCGTCTTGCTCTCGACCTTGTAGTAGCCGAACTCCTCGGCGACCTTGCCGACCGGGTCCGGGTCGCGGGCGTCCTCCAGCTCCTTGAGCCGGGCCCGGGCCGCCGCCTCGTTCCCCTTCTGGAACCGCCACGTCGTGTACGTCAGCGAGCAGAGGACGCCGCGATTCTCGAACCCCTTCGTCGTCCGGTAGATGTCGAACTCGAACTCGCAGCGGACGCGGCCCCGGTTCGCGAGCGTGCTGCTCGGCTCCGGGAAGCTCCACACCGCCAGGGCGGGCGGCCCCTCGACGCCCATCGGCCCGGAGATATAGCTGCGGTACTCCCACTCGCGGCCGACGCTCTCGCCGCGCGCCCCGGTGCCGTCCTTGATGTTCTCGAACGCCAGCTTGCCGTACCACGGCACGCGCGCCTTGAGGCTCGTCGCGGCCGCCTCGGGGTCGATGCCGCGGAGGACGTACAGGACGCCGACGAGGTTGAGGACGACCAGGATCAGGGTCATCAGGCCGACGTAGCCGAGGAACCGGCCGAGGACGACCTCGAAGCGCTCGACCGGCTTGGTCAGCACGGTCTGGATCGTCTGCTGGCGGATGTCGGCCGGGATGCTGAACGCCGAGACGAGGTTCGCCGCGAAGAGCAACAGGGGCGTCATCGCCAGGGCGACGAGGTTGACGTAGGTCGCGAGCTGGTACTCCGGCTTGGTCGAGATGAACCAGCTGGCGAACATCAGCACGACGAGCAGGGCGGAGAAGACGTAGAGGATGCGCCGGCGGACGCCCTCCATGAACGACAGGCGCGTCAGGCCCCAGATGCGCCGCCAGCTCAGGTTGAGGCACCCGTACAGGAACGGCGTCCCGACGCCGACCAGGCCGGCCAGGCCGGCGACGAAGCCGGCGATCGAGCTGGCGACGAGGTTGAACGTCACCGCGTTCGACGTGGCGATGCCGGCCAGGTTCGCCGCCGCGGAGGCCCGCGCCAGGAAGTACGCCCGGGCGATGGTCCCGGCGAGGCAGACGAGCAGGCAGACGAGGACGAGCGGCCGCATCCACTTGCGCGGTAGGAGCTGGTCGCCGCCGCCGAGGGTGCCGAGCGACCACTTGCCGAAGCGCAGGGTGATGCCGACGAGGAGGAACATGCCGATCAGCGCGAACGGGCCGATCGCCTGCACCCACACCCAGAGCAGCGCCGGGATGTCACCCAACGTGAGCGGCTCGCGCTCGAAGATCAAAACGCCCAGCATGGGTGGCTCACTTGTCCTGGATGCGGCTCGGGTCCTGGATCTGCTCCGACGCGGCGGCCGGCGTGGTGGCCGGCTTCTTGTCCGCCTCGGGCAGGTAGCGACGGCCGGGGTGGGCCTTGCTCTCCTCGACGATGCGGAGGAAGTAGTCCTCCAGGGTCGTCGTCGGGTGGCCGACCGAGTCCACCTTGCCGCCGTGCTTGCGGATGACTTCCTCCAGCTCCTTGCGCAGCGCCGGCGTCAGCGGCACGTCGCTGGCCCGCAGCTCGACGCGGTTGATGTCCTGGAGCAGGGCCTTCACCTCGCCGTAGGCCTGCAACTCGCCGTCGGCGAGGATGGCGATCCGGTCGCAGATGTCCTGGACGTCCTCCAGGCGGTGGCTGCACATGATGACGGTCTTGCCCTGGTTGCGCAACTCGGCGATGAGGTTCTTCATCCACCGGGCACCGAGCGGGTCGAGGCCGGACGTCGGCTCGTCGAGGATGACGAGGTCCGGGTCGTTGATCAGGGCCTGGGCCAGGCCGATGCGCTGCCGCATGCCCTTGGAGTACTCGCGGAGGATGCGCTTCCGGTCGGCCTTGAGGCCGACGAGTTCGATCAGCTTCTGCGACTTGGCGGCGCGCTCGGCTGGCGGGATGTTGAACAGCCGGCCGTAGAAGTCGAGCGTCTCCTCGGCGTTGAGGAAGCGGTACAGGTACGACTCCTCGGGCAGGTAGCCGATCTTCTCGTTCTTGCGCACGTCGGCGGCCGGCGCGCCGAAGACGGTCGCCTCGCCGTCGGTCGGGAAGAGCAGGCCGAGGAGCAACTTGATCGTCGTCGTCTTGCCGGAGCCGTTCGGGCCGAGGAGGCCGAAGATCTCGCCGCGGCGGATCTCGAGGTTGAGCGCCCGCAGGGCGGTCTTCTTCTGGCGGCCCCAGAAGTCGCGGAAGATCTTCGTCAGTCTGACGGTCGATACGATGACATCGCCGGCCATGCCGCCAACCTCCCCAACGCAGGACCCGCCTGGCGTGATGTAGTCGCTACGCCGCCGGGGGTGAAATGGTTCGTCGTCAGTTTAGGGGAGCAAGCCGAGCAAGCAAGGGGCCGGTCACCCGCGGTAGTCGCGCCAGACGCCGTCGCCGCCGCGGACCTGGTTCGGCGTGAAGAGCGGCTTGTACTCCATCGACGGGCAGCCCGGCACGTAGTAGCCGAGGTAGGCGTACGGATAGCCGCGCCGCCGGGCCTCATCGATCAGGCAGAGGACGTT
>Ga0268299_1002663_pt1 | contig 19913 bp, 24 predicted proteins | sample NOBtaG_FD_193484 | JGI IMG/M metagenome (GOLD analysis project Ga0268299, IMG submission 193484) | Activated sludge microbial communities from bioreactor in Nijmegen, Gelderland, Netherland - NOB reactor | ecosystem: Engineered > Bioreactor > Aerobic > Activated sludge | place: Netherlands... | reverse complement strand
AATGAGAAGGTCTTGTGCGGCGATAGCGGTCATAACGATATCGATAACCCTGATGCATTGTGCCGACAGATCGAGAGAACCCTTGTCGACCGTGTCGTCAGTCGATCTGGGCCGATATGCCGGGACCTGGTACGAAATCGCGCGCTTACCGATGTGGTTTCAGCGACACTGCGTCGATTCGATGGCCATCTATAGTCCTCGACCTGATGGCTCGATCGGCGTCCACAACGAATGTGTGACCGATAAGGGCGACCTCGAAAAAGCCGATGGCATCGCGACCATTATCGATAGGCAGACAAATGCACGCCTGGCAGTCGTCTTCGAGAATTGGTTTGCAAAGTTGGTCGGCCCGCCCCGTGAGGGGAATTATTGGATCCTCGATCTGGATCCGGAATACCGCACGGCTCTGGTCGGAACCCCTAATCGGCGGTATCTCTGGATTCTGTCGCGCACTCCTGTACTCGATGAATCGATCTACTTGGGCTTAGTGAATAGAGCGGAGCGGTTAGGTTTTTCCGTGTCTGACCTTATCCGGGCAAAGCGGACTCCGCCCAAGCCGGTCTCCTTGTCCTGATTGGGCAGGAGGAAGTGGTGATCCCATGGCGGTCGGACGCCATCGGGATTTGGCGAAAAGAAGATGGACGGTGCTGATCGATCGTTCCAGGAAGCCTCCTTCGCAGTAACAGAGGTAAAGTTCCCAGAGGCGAAGGAACTCCCAGCTGTATCCCATAGCCCTGATGTCCGGAATTGCCCCGGTGAATCGCTCTCTCCATTCCCTAAGTGTGCGCGGGTAATGACACCCGATATCCTCTAAATGGATGAGTCCCAGGTCGCCGGCGCGGCTGGATGCGCTAACCAACGAGCTGATCGAGGGAATGCAACTGCCGGGGAAGATGAAATGCTGAATGAAGTCCACGGACCGTTTGGCCCGCTCATAAAACCGGTCGTCGATAGTGATGCCCTGCACCAACATCAGCCCGTCCGGCTTCAACATGCGGCTGCAAATATCGAAGAAGGTGCCGTAGTACTCGTGGCCGACGGCTTCGATCATTTCGATTGACACGAGCTTCTCGAAGCGTATCTGCAATTTCGGTAAATCCCGGTAGTCGGCCAGAAGCACGGTGATGCGGTCGCTCAAGCCTGCTCCGCGGACCCGCTGCGTTGCCAGGTCGAACTGCTGACGGGAGATGGTCGCCGTGGTCACCCGACAGCCGTACTGCGAAGCGGCATGGATCGCGAATCCACCCCATCCGGTGCCGACCTCGAGCAGGTGGTCACTAGGCGATAACTCCAGTTTCCGGCAGATGCGCTCAATCTTGGTGCGCGAGGCTTCGGCCAACGTCGCGTCCGCCCGCTCGAAGTAGGCGCAGGAATACATCATCGTTTCGTCCAACATGAGCCGATAGAAATCATTGCCGAGATCGTAGTGTGCGGCGATGTTCCTCCGGCTCCCGTCACGTGAATTCCGGTTGAGCCGATGCGCGAGCTTGAGGAGCGGTCGCGTGACCAGTGCCAGTCCCCCCTCCATCCCGTCGACCGCATCACGATTGAGCGCAAAAATTCGTACGAGCGCTGTCAGATCGTCGCAAGTCCAATAGCCATGCCCATAGGCTTCTCCGCCGCCCACCGTGCCTCCAAGCGCCAGGTTCAGGTAGGTGCGTACGTCGTGTATGGTGACCGTGACGCGCAGCTGGCAAGGATCGGCCATGGCACCGAATACATATGACTCGCCGCCCTCCACAATCGTCAGCTTTCCCGCCTCAAGTCGGGCCAGGCGCGAGAACACCAGCCGGCGGGCCAGACGGCAAAGCCATGCCGGCATAAATGTCGGGGCATCGGAGCCCCCCGGCGTAGAGCGGAGAGCCAGGTCATAGGGCATCGTCGAGTGGTTCATCGTTGTGTATGTCTCGCCGCCACAGGCAACGCCTCGTTTCGTTTTTCAGGATGGGCATGAAAAGGAACCCCCTTGGCCCAGAGCCGCATCGCCTGCCAGTAAATGGCTCCGATCACCTTAAGCGTCATCAATGGATATTCCGTCAGTACCCCCGCCAGGGCTGGGCTGGAGAGCTCTCTCCGTCGCAGCACCATCGTCGCATCGAAGAAGGGTTGCCCAGCCTTGACATTCTCCATATAAATTGCCAAGTGCGAGGCTGGTTCGGTGAACCGCCAATCATAGACGACGTTCATGTCGATGAACGGCGAGATGTGGAAGATCTTGTCAAACCGGTAGCGCTTCCGCTCCCTCTGTCCGAGGTTGTCCTGTGGCCCCAGCACGTAACAATGGCGTTCGCCCCACGGGGTGTTGGTGATCTCCGCGACAATGGACTCGACGCGATTGTCCGACGCGTCGTAGCAGAAATAGAAACTGACGGGATTAAAGACATACCCAAAATATCTGAGATGCGTGAGGAGTCTGATCCGGCCGCTCGGTCGGTTGCCGGTCTGCGCCTCGATCAATTGCCGAATCGATTGGTCCAATGACATCGCGGGATCCCCTATATGGTCCGTGCGGCGAAACGAGGCCAGATTCGCGCGATCGACAGACCAGAACCACCGGTCCTTGAACACCACCGGCAGTTCCTCCAGATCGAGATAGAGCATGAATAACCTGTAGCTGAACGAATGAGGGACCGGGTTGTACCGCCGGTGGCTGACTCTTCCCGCGTAGATGCAGCTCTTCATGACGAGAGATCCTTCCCGAATGGTTTGCAGACCTCTAATGCGCTGTTCACTCCGTCTTCGTGAAAGCCGTACCCCCAATAGGCGCCGCAGTAGGAGGTCCGGTTGACACCGCTGATCTCGCGATGTCTGCGTTGCGCTGCAACCGACTCGTGAGAATAAACAGGATGATGATAGTTGATCCGGCGAAGGATCCTGGCCGGATCGATCGCCTGGGTGTGGTTCAGCGTCACGCAGAACTCACACGGAGCAGCGAGCCTCTGCAGTCGGTTCAGGTGGTACGTGACGACCGCACGGTCGGGCTGAATCGGAAGCAGATGGTAGTTCCATGCAGCCCAGGCCAATTTCCGGCGAGGGAGAAGGGACACATCGGTATGCAGCACCGCTTCATTGTCTTGATACCGGATCGCACCCAGGATTTCTTTCTCCTTCGGCGACGGATCCGCCAACATCGCCAAAGCTTGATCGCTGTGCGCCGCGATGATCACATGGTCGAATCGCAAAGCCCGGTACTCCCGGTGTTGTAAGTTGGCGCGAATTTCGACGTAGTCCGGGAAGCGGCCGATCGACTCGACGGGCGAGTTCAGGAGGATGTGCGATCCGAACGGCGCCACCAGTTTTTCGGCATAACGTTGAGAGCCGCCCTTGATCACCCGCCACTGGGGCCGGTCATCGATCGACAGCATGCCGTGATTCTTGAAGAACTGCACAAGATAGCGGGCGGGGAATCCCAGCATGTTGTCGTGGCTTGCCGACCAGATCGCCGCGCCCATCGGCACGATGTACTGCTCGACAAATTCCCTTGAATAACAGTGACTGTCGAGATACTCACCCAGAGAAGGGCCGAGCTCGGGCTGGTCGAGCAGCGACACCGCCTCCCTATTGAACCGGAGGATGTCGAGTAGCATCCGGTAGAAGGAGGGACGAACCAGGTTGCGCCGCTGGGCAAAGAGCGTATTGAGCGAGGTCCCGTTATATTCCAATCCCGTGCGCTCACATTTCACGCTGAAGCTCATATCGCTCGGTTGTGATTCGACCCCGAGTCTCGACAAGAGACGGATGAAATTCGGATAGATCCAGTCATTGAAGACGATGAAACCCGTATCGACCGCATAGGTCCGCCCGTCGACCGTCACATCGAGTGTATTCGTGTGGCCCCCGATGTAATCGGCCGCTTCGAAGACCGTGACCTCGTGCTCCCGATGGAGCAGATAGGCCGCGACCATGCCGGAGATGCCCGTGCCGACGATGGCGATTCTCATGATGCCCTCACTGACTCCTCCCGCCATTCCTGGGCTGACCAAGCTGGACGGGCCGGCACGACGGTACCGTCATTGACTCCACCGTTGCGGGACTTTGCGGACTCTGGAAACATCGTAGCCTTCCCCAGCAATGAGCGTCAGAAACCGCTGATAGTCCGAATCGGAAACTTCAGGTGTTCGGGCCATCAGCCACACATAATCGCGTGCGGTTCTCCCGATGACCGTCTGGCTGTACGACTCGTCCACAAAGACGATGCGATAGTCGGCCTGGATCGGCCAGACGAACTGCATACCCCAGACGGCGTTCGAGTCACGATCAAGCACGTAGCCGATTGGATGGTACGTGTTGAGTTCGCCTTCGAAGCCGCCGTGGCGGAAACTGAACGTCGTGGCCACGGTCCCGTCCTGTGCCAGGCGATAGGATTCCACGGCATTATGGGCGTCCCGTTCGATCCACGTGGGGATGCTGGCAATGACGTACCAGTCTCCCATGAAGCGCTCCAGATCCACGGTCTTCACCGTGTGAATAGGTGGAGGGCTGCTGCAGGCTGCGAGCGCGGCCAATAGCACGGAGACGACGGATGACCTCATGATGGACGACGTGAATGCCTTATCGCAGCGCATAGCGGAGAACGTCTCCTTTGGCGGTGGTGGATTGGAGCGCCACCCATTTGCCGTGTAACGTGTACCAGAGATCAATCGTGAATTTATCCGTGATGATTCGACGGTGCGTCGTCAGCGTCGGAACGCCCCGCACGTCGATCGTTTCCTCGCCGATCGTGCGGACGTCCGCCGTCTGCACTTCGCCGGTCTGGGAATTTAGCAGTCGTCCACCCGTGAGCCAGTCGTAGTTCCAGTAGGCAAACGTCTTGAAGCACCCTTCGCCGCTCCAGCTCCCGCTTTGAGTCTCCACAAGCATTCGCCCATTCCGGACAAGGCCTCGGACAAAGAACGAGTCTCCGTTATCGTTCGTCTCCGCGCGGATCGCCCGCAGGCAGGCGCCTTCCCACGTCTCGTCATTCGTATGGCGGTAGCGATAGACGGGCACATAAAGAAACTTGACGGTGAACTGGGCGTCTACGCGGATCCACGTCCGCTCACCCTCCGATGACACCTCGAACAGTTGGCGTCCGATCTCGTCTTTCCCGAGGAACACCTTGAAGTCGTAGGTCTGTGAGGTGGCACTCCAAGCCGGTTGCGACACACCAGGGAGGCACACATGCGCGAGCACGACCGCCGCGAGACGAACCCACCGGGACACACCGTACCTGTGAATCATGCCGTGCGCCTCTTTGCTGACTTGGACTGCTTGGCGCCGCCTCTCGGAGGACCGGGAAGGAACGCATTGGTCCGAGCCATATATTCACGATAGGCAGGCCGCCGTTCGACGATCGTCTGTTCCATCAGGGTGACTCCCGAAAATTTCAACAGCAGGTAGGTCAAGAGCAGCGGCCCTACGATCGTCCACCAGGCTCCGGTCTGCACCGCGAAGAGATAGAAACCCCACCAGATCATGCATTCCCCGAAGTAGTTTGGATGTCGCGTGTAGCGCCAGAGGCCGCGGTCCATCACCTTGCCCACGTTCGCCGGATCTCTTTTGAATCGCGACAATTGCCAATCGCCAACCGACTCGAAGCTCATGCCGGCGATCCACACGATGACCGCCAGAAGATCGACTCCCCCCGACTGGACCGGCACAGTCAGCGCAGGCCAGAGTGGCATCGAGATGATCCAGGCTAATCCGGCCTGGAACCAGAAGATGAGGCCCAGGCTCTTGAGCGCAAAATGCGGCTCGTATTTTTCGCGAATATCTCGGTAGCGGCGGTCTTCCGGCTCCCCCCAGTTGCGGACGATAATATGGCCCGACAGGCGCACCGCCCACAGCACCAGCATGATCAGGATGAGCGCCATTCGTCCCGTGTGTTCTCCGGCACCATGGGCGTAGACAGCCGCGGGGGCAACAAACATGAGAGCCCACGCTCCGTCCACGATGCTGACGTTTCGCTTCAGCAGGCTGAAAAACCATGTCACGGTCGCCACGCCCAGCGTCGCCAGTAATCCCGCTGCATAAAGCTTCGGAGTCATGTGGTCACCGTCTCAAGCGGCCGGCATGACCGTCAAATCGTTCTGACAAAACCAGCAACAGCGGCGTCAACACCGCCCAACCGATTGCCAGGGCCGTCAGACCGGCCTGCATGTTTCCGAATTGCAGTGCGCCGAGCCGAAGGCCGCCGTAGTAGGCAGCTGGCCCTCCAAGGGCTCCGAAGCACGCGGCGGTAATCCATCGTCCCCGCATCCAGCGCAACGACACATTGAGAATGGTGGCAAAGAGTCCCCAGAGCGCCACAATCCAATAGGGAGCGAGACGGGCTACGATATTGCCTGAGGAATACTTCACCCAGCCCTGGACGACTAAGAAGCTGTCGAACATCAAGCCGATGCCCAGAGCCAGCAGGATCAGCTGGAACTCCTTCTTCGGCATGGGGGCGCGCAGCAGATGGATGGCGACTATGCCCCCGATCACTAGGACACCGATCAAAGGCCGATCGGCGGCGGCGCTCCATACACAGCTGAACCATCCAACTTGAAAGAGGATGAAATTGCTCAGGACGGTCAAGGTGTGTTTCTTCATCTCGTCACCCTCAGGTCTTTTCGAACAGGTAATGACTGACCCACCACTGTTGGCCCTCCTCAAAGCCGAACAACTCCGCGCAGGCCATGAAAAACATGCGCCACCTCGCCCACCACACTCCCGCCTGCGCAGCACCGTAGATGCGCTCCATGACCGGCCGGAGCCGCCCGCGGGCCGCGTCCATGTTGATCAACCAGGCGTTCGCCGTCTTTTCGTAGTGCGTGCCGTCCCATCGCCAGCGCCCGACACAGGAGAGGTGGTTCTGGCAGGTCAGTGGCAGGCTGTCACTCGGCATCATCCCACCGGTAAAAAAATGACGGCTCATCCAGTCGTCGGCCCCGCAATCCTCAAACAGGTATGGAACGGTGCGATGCGCGAACACATGCAGGAAGAACTTGCCGTCCGGTCCGAGCCATCGCCGTACCCGTTCGAAGAGCACGGGCCAGTTGCGCATGTGTTCGAACATCTCCACCGACACGACACGATCGAATTGGCCCGGGTGAGTCTCGAAAGAGTTCATGTCGCGGGTCACCACCTGCAAACGCTTTTCAACGCCGATTGCTCTTGCCTGCGCCTCGAGATAGGCGCGCTGTGAAGCAGAATTGGAAACCGCAGTGATTCGGGAGTTCGGAAAGCAGGTCGCCATCCATAACGTCAGCGACCCCCAGCCGCATCCCAGTTCCAGAATGGTCTGTCCGTCTCTCAGATCCGCATGCAAGCAGGTCTCACGAAGGCCGGCGGCTTCGGCCTGACCCAACGTTGCAGTTCCGGCAGGCCAGAAAGCGCTGCTGTATTTCAGATGAGGACCGAGCACATGCTGGAAGAACTCCACAGGAACCTCGTAATGCTGTTCATTTGCCGTTTCCGGCACCAGCGCGACGGGAGCCCGGCGCATCTCCTGGATAAACCGCCTTTCCTTCCGGGCTGCCGACTGCGCGTCGACCGGCCCGATCTCCAGGAGGCGCTGCTTGAGCAAGTGGCGAATTCCCCGTCGGATTGCCACGTCCGGAAAGAAACCTTGTTCGGCCAATCTCAGCGCGGCCGTCGTGAGGCGCTGTGTTGGCTGAGTTTCCGTTATCATCATGGGCATGGTGAGCCTCTTCACAGCCAGCGCTGCAGTTGCTCGGCGAGGGTCCTCGCCACAAGCTGCAGATCGAACGGCCAGGCATAACGCAACTCGACCCCGGGGTGCCGACGTCTCAGCTGTTCCATGATCTCCGGAATTTCCACCTCGGAGTGAGATCCCCCCGGCGTAAACATCGTTGTGGTCACGGTGATCTGCGTGGCGCCCTGCCTGATCAACTCCTCCACGGATTCTTCCAGGCTCGGCGCGCAGAACTCGTTGTAGGCGAGTGCGAACAAGCCACCGTCCAAATGTTTTCGTAGTTGTCCGGCCACGGCTTCGAGCCCGCGCCGGTATGGATCCGTGGCATCCGTTCTGGGCCACCGTCGAATTGTGGCGTCCAACTCCATCTCTTCCGCTGTCGGCGGCAGCTTCGCCGCTCGACGCTGCGTCTCCAGCCGCTTCAACTTCGTCACCAATTCCTGCGGACAATCCTTCGGAATCCCGCCGTGACCAACCAGCACGACGCCTCTTTTGCCTGTCGTCATGAACCCTCCTGGCAAAGGCTCTGCTACACGTGATTGCGCAGCATCAGTTCCTTCGGATGCGGATTGAGATAAACCTGGTCCCGTACGTAGCCCACATCAAACATCTGGACGTAGTGCTTGATCAGCGTCAGGGGCACGACCAGCGGCGTGAGTCCCCGATGGTAATCGCCGATCACCTCCAGCACCTCTGTCTTCTCTTGCATCCCCAGTCGATCCTTGAAATACCCTAAGACGTGCTGCAGGACGTTCACGTGCTTGCGGACGGTGGCCTTCACGGCCAGCGCCTTCATGAAGAGCTCCCCGTACTTCATGACCAGGTCCTTGGGCCCGTATTGATCCGCCCGCCCGACCAGCCGCCCGAGCATCTGGTAGTGCTGCTGGCTATGGGCGAGCAGCAGATACTTGTGGATCGTGTGGAACCGGACCACGGCCTGCCTCGTAACCCTGCCATTGATGAGGTCCTGGTAGCGACGGTAACAGAAGACGCGCTCGATGAAGTTCTCCCTCAGCGAGGGGTCGCAGAGCCGCCCTTCCTCCTCGACGGGAATCAGCGGGAACGTCTCGATGAAGGCCCGCGCGAAGATTCCGACCCCGTTGCGGCTCGGCATCCCGTGTTCGTTGTACAGGCGCACCCGCTCCACGCCGCAGCTCGGGGAGTCCTTCTTGAATACGTAGCCGGACAGGTCCAGCGCCCGAAGTTCCTCGACCCGCCTTTCGGTCATCGTTTCCAAGGCACCGGTGTGATTGATCCCGCTTCTGATGGTCACGAGACGAGGACGACGGGGATCGCCGATCAGCCGCATGGCTTCGCGGGGCGTCCCCAGTCCCGCTTCAACCTCCGGGCAGACGGGCACCCACTCCACATAGCGGCCGAAGGTATCCGTCAGAAAATGGTCGCGTTTATGGCCTCCGTCGAACCGGACTTCGTCTCCGAGGAGACAGCGGCTGATCCCGAGGCGGAGCGCGGCGGTTGTCATCTCGTCACCTGATGTTTGCCGAGATCCAGATATTCCTGTCGGGCCAGCCGGTGGTCCACGATCGGCAAGGGGTAGTCATCCCCGATTCGGCACCCGGCCCTGGCCTGTTCCTCTTCCGGCATCAGGTGCGGCTCATGGATCCATCTGTCCGCTGCCTTCGCAAGCTCCGGCACGTACCGGCGGATGTAGGCTCCCTCCGGATCGAACTTCCTGCTCTGCAGGGCCGGATTGAAGATCCGGTAGCCCCGCATCGCGTCCGCACCGGTCGACGCGCACCACTGCCAGTTTCCGTTGTTTGCCGCCACATCGGCATCGAGTAGGTGGCGCATGAAATGCCGCTCGCCGCTCTGCCAGTCGATCCGCAGATCTTTGATCAGGAACGAGGCCACAATCATGCGCACCCGGTTGTGCATCCAGCCGGTTTGATTCAGCTGCCTCATGCCGGCGTCTACGATCGGATAGCCGGTCTGCCCCTCGCACCAGGCTTGAAACAACCGGTCGCGCTCCGGGCCCGATTCGCGCGGCGGCGGGACGGCGGCAGGCCGGAACGGACCATCCACGACGCGGGGAAACGCCGATAGCACCTGTTGAAAGAACTCCCGCCAGATCAGCTCATCGATCCAGGTGAGCGCGTCGCGACGAGAGACGCGGCCTTCTGCCGCCAGACCAGCCAGCGCCGCATGTATCGCGGTACGAGGCGACAACGTTCCGAAGCGGAAATGAGGCGACAGTTTCGAACTTCCGTCGATGGCGGGGACGTTCCGTCCATCCAGGTAGCGGTGAATCGGTCCTTCAACAAACCGGATCAGCCGCCTTCGTGCGCTCTGCTCGCCGGGTTCGATCCAGGGCGTGAGCTGGTCATACCCCAACTCGCAGACCGTTGGAATCGGACGAGGCGCGGAAGCCGGCACTGACTTATCTGCGCACAACCCGGAGGGAATCGGAAGGACCGGCGGCTTGGCGGCCCACCACTTGGACCACCAGCGCGCGCGATAGGCGCTGTAACGCTGCAGCGGCTCTCCGGTGGCACCTCGTACCTCTTCGGCTTCAAACACGACATGGTCTTTGAACGTGCGGACAACCACGCCGATCTGAGCCAGTCGTTGTTGGACGGCACGGTCTCGCTTGATCGCCCCCGGTTCATAGTCCCGATTCCAATAGACTACGTCGGCCCTCCATTCGCACGCGGCTCGAACGACTTCTTCCACCGGCTCGCCGCGACGCCACTGAAGCGGGAGGCCCTGCCCGGCCAGCGATGTGGCCAGTTCTTGCAGGCAGCCGAGCATGAAGTTCACGCAGGCGGAGCCGAAAACACGTGACTGCAACAGCGGTTCATCGAACACAAAGAGCGGGATGACTTCTGTGCAAGCCTCGCAGGCCGCAGTCAATGCCGGCTGATCGGCCAGCCTGAGATCCCGTCTGAGCCATACGATTCCACGCATCAGTGCGTTCCTTCCGAAACCGACCACCTGGCGGATGTCATGGCCGCTTGATCGGTGAAGAGATGCCGACGCCAGAACAAATAGAGGACGAACAACGCGGTGGAGGCGATGAATCCGGAACGGACCGCATGGAATCCGAACGCGAATTGATTCATGGACTCGCTCACGATTCCGAATCCCGCATAGGCCAGGCTGAGTCCCCAGGCCCAGGGACGCAGCCATAGAAATCCGTACCCGATCAATAAATGCACGGCCTGGGAATGGAGCTTGACGAGAAACGACGGGGGCCCGGTCACGGCCGTGCCGAAAAGTTTCAAGGCGTAGGAGGGAAACAACACAATGATGACCAGATCTACGAGGCTGACAATCAGGAACAGCCCGCCCAGCAATTTGATATGCACCCCGACCGGCTTTGCCCGCATGTTTGCCTCCTATCGCACCCAGGCTGTCGGAACGCCCTGCCACCAGGTCTTCGGATTCGTGGCCCGCCACTTCGCTTGTTCCACCCAGAGGCGATCCGATTCCGCCTTGTCCAGCCGATTGGCCATGGCAGCAGTGACGTCGGACAATTGCCGTACACTCGCCTGAATCATTTCCTTGGCCATGCGGGCGAGCCCACCGGGAGGATCGACCAGGTCTTCGGTGTCGCGGTAGGCAAGATTGAGATACAAGTGCTCGACCGCCATCCACCGCTCTTCCTGCGACAGGTGTTCCAGATAGGCATCGATCGCCTGATAGACATAGGTGAGATGGATATAGCTGGCTGCCGAGGGAGCCTCATCGATCTGTCGCTGACAGGCTTCGAGCGCCCGCCGATAGTCGCCGGCCGCCAGAAAGACTGTCGCCTTGGCAAGGGCGGGAGAAACCGTCATGGGCATCCCCGGCTCAGCGGACGCCGTTCCCCCAGTCAGGAAAACCAGCAGCCCGAACAATCCTATGAGCAGGACGCGATGGACCACGATAATCTCCTATCTTTTGCCCGGACCGCCATGAGATCCCGACGGACCATTCGGAAGTTTGTCGCTCGCTATCCGAGTGATGGCAAGCTCACGGACTCCGCCTTCGCCTTTGACTCCCAACTTCACGACCGTACCCGCTTCTCCTCGGATCATCTTGACCACCTGCTCGTACGTCTTTCCCGATACCGCAATTCCGTCCACGGTCACAATCTCATCGCCATGTCTGAGTCCTGCCTGCTGAGCCGGTCCCTCGGGATGGACCATTCCAACATAGAGTTCAGCCGGATCACCGATACGCTCGGCTCCGACCTGCAGAGACACGCCGATCACGCCACCCGGTAACTTGGCCTCATCCCCATGAGCATAGGGGCTCTGGCTCATAGTCTGATCAGCAGCCTGCGCTGCGCCGGCGAACAGAAGACCCGTGATCATGCCCGCAACGAAAAGGACGTTCTTGATCCTCATGGACGTTCCTCCTTGTGAATTACCATCGCTGAGCTAATCCGAGTAAGCAGAGTCCCGCCAGCAGCACGAACGAGTTCAAATAGACAGACCGTTGATGCAGTCGATTCCATAAGTGCTGGAGAGCCGGGTCAACGGCTCCTCGCGTTTCTTGCTCCTTCAACCGAGCCTTCATGGCATTGCTCTGAGGGGTGAGCAGTGATCGGCAGTAGGCTTCCGCGGCGAGGACCGCCAGCCAGATGCCGGCGGCGAGGTGCCGCATCAGATTCGTCTCGTGAATAATTCCCAGCACGAGCACCGACACAATGCCTATGGCAGCGGCCCCCATGCCCAGCGCGTAGTAGGCCGGGAACAGCTGGCGCACCACGGCTCCGAAGGACTCACGATCCAACGTCTTCGCCAGAATCGGAGCCACCACGAAGGATAGGAGCACCCCCTTGCCGATCAGCACGGCCACTGCCAGCAGGGACAGGTATTCGATCAAGGACACCATCTCAGTCGTCACCTTGTCCTTTCGCGGAGATTGCCCGCAAGGCCGGCTCCAGCGTGGGATACCGAAAAGCAAATTTCCCAGAAAGCGCCTTTTCCGGACTGACCCGCTGCCCTGTTGTCATCAGAGTCCCCAGTTCACCGAGTGCTACTTGCAGAACCAGCCTCGGCACGGGGAGCCAGGACGGCCGACGGAGTACACGCCCGAGTACGGTGCAGAACTGGGCCATCGTTACGGTCCCCGGCGCCACGGCATTGAGCGGACCGGACAGGCCGGGCGTGGCGAGCGCCCACTGGATCAATCCGATGTGATCGCGGCGGTGGATCCAGGACATCCATTGCGTTCCCGGCATGACCGGGCCGCCCGCGAAGAGTTTGAACGGCAGCAGCATTTTCGGCAGGGCGCCGCCCTCCAGCCCGAGTACCATTCCAGTCCGCAAGAGAATGACCCGTGTCCCGAACTCAGTGGCCCGGCGCGCCTCTCCTTCCCAGGCCAGGCACAGGTCGGCAAGGAACCCCTGACCGCGTGGCGCACTCTCATCCAGGACACGGTCGTCGCTGGCGCCGTAATAGCCGATGCCGGAAGCGTTGATCAGGGTCCCGGGTTTCGACGACCGGCGGGACATAGCGCCCACTAACAGACGGGTGGTCAGCACGCGACTGTCCATCAACAGTTGCTTCCTGGCATCCGTCCAACGGGCATCGCCGATCGGCGCGCCGGCGAGGTTGATGACAGCATCGGCCCCCTCAAGACTTTGTTCCCAGGCTCCCGCGTCCCGGCCGTTCCACTCGACGGCTACCACGATGGGCCCCAGCACGTGCGACGCCGATCCGGCATTTCTCGTGAGGACAGTGACCTGGTGCCCGTCCCGTACCAACGACCCGCATAAGGCCTGACCGATGAACCCCGTTCCTCCGGTGAGAACAATGCGCATGGCCTTTCTCCTTACACCACGACCGCCACTGGGACTTGCTTCGCGTCAGTCATTCAGCCCTGCTTCACTGCCGTTGCCGGTTCCCCCGACCGAACCATCTGAATCACCTTCATCGACACGCTGCGCGTACTTGCGTTGTTTCGTCCCATACAGGAGATTCGGCGCCGGTTTGACCCGGTTCTGAAGAATGACGGCATCGATCACTTCTCCGCAGCTCGTGCAACGCAACGCGGTCATGCCGATCTGCCCCGTATCGTCCTGCAGGTCCATGTAGTGTTCCACGATCATCAATCCCCCGCATCGCGCGCAGTGGTCCTCGACGTGCGAAGCGGAAACTGAAATATGGTCTGATCTCCCATGTGGTTCCACGAGAACCCTCGACAACCGGAACGCCACGTCATCGGACGTATCCTATCTGACAGGGAGCCTGCTCAATCTACTCGATCGTCGCACGACGACGGCCTTTCTCGACTGCTGCTGTTGCGCCAGACCGCGTAGAGTCCCGACCACCACTGCCACGATAAGTAACGTTGTCATCTCGACCTCCATCTCGCCGCGGACGAAACCAGACCGACGCTCATATCCTTCGCTCCTGTTGTCGACCGAGGGGACGGGTCTCTCCCAAATGAAAGACCCGTCTGCCTCAGCGGGGGACGCCGTGCGGAGTCGCGGCGCCACCCTTGCGGGCAAAGGAAGACCGGCCTCCGGATTCCTGCATCTGTCACTTCAGCGCCATCACATCCCGCCTGGGCCTCTTATTTCTTCTCGATCTCTCCCTCGAGACTGCGAGCACAGCGAAAACCAGTGCCATGTGTCTGCAGCGCGAAGCCGCCGCGCCCGCGCGCCGATGTCGTAATGTCGGCCAACGGGCTGTGCCAGGACCCGCCGCGAATCGACCGAACCACTCCCTTCTTGTCAGGACCTTGCGGATTCCTGATCGGGGCATGCTTGTAATAGTCTGGGTCGTACCAATCAGAAACCCATTCCCGGGCGTTCCCAGCCATGTCTTTCACCCCGTAGGGCGAGTCTCCCTCAGGGAGAGACCCGACCGGGTACAAGGTCTTCTCATCTGCCCACTCCCGATCAAAGTTTGCGCGCTTAAAAGTCGGGGCTTCATTGCCCCAGGGAAACCGGCGGCCGTCAGTGCCTCGAGCGGCCTTTTCCCATTCCGCTTCCGTCGGGAGCCGCTTCTTCGCCCACTCACAATAGGCCTTGGCGTCGTACCACGTCGTCTGCACCACAGGCAGCTGTTCGATTCCTTTGATGGATGTCAGCGGGTCAGTGCCGTACGGATTCGGCGGATTCCGGTGGCCTGTCGCAGCGACGAAAACCATATACCGTTGATTCGACACTTCGACTTGATCGATCGCGAAGGCGTTGAGGTACACGGACCGCTGGGGCCACTCATCGGCGCGGCCTTTCCCTTCTGGATTCCCCATCAGGAATTCTCCGGCCGGGATCGTGACCATGGGAACTGGGTCCAGCTCCTTCGAAGCACTCGGCTCAGCTGCGACCAGACACGGCGCGCTTGTACAGGTCGTGACGACGATCGCCGCCATGATGCTCCAGCGAATTCTTGTCCTCCTCAGACCTGGTATCATTTCTTTTGCTCCTTGCTCCCCTTGATGGCTTGGGACGTATGGATTTTGATTTCACCGACAAGACGCTTCACCTGGCGCTTGTCCCCCCGCTCGGCAGCCGCCTGGGCCTGCGTCACGAGGGTTCTCGCCTCGTGCAGATGCTGCTCAATCTCGGCCTGCAGGGCAGGGGAGGCCACGGTTCCACCCAACGCCGCCCGGTGGTACACCTCCCACGCATGGTCCACGTCGTGTTCGGCCTCGTGCACCGCTCTGGCCTGGTTCGGATGCGGATGGCGTGCCGGATCAATGGGCCCGGCAGGGACAGGACCTGCTCCCAGAATCGCGCTGAACGAAATTCCGAGAATGAACGTCGTGCTATGTTTCATCGATACGCCTCCGTAGCGATCACACCGCGGACCGGAAAGGTGTGTCGCGCCTCACGACTTCTTCGTCGACCGTTCGATCAACGGGCGCAGCTCAAGGAGCTCAACGTTCTTGGGATCCACGGCCAGTCCCTGCTCCACTGCCTGCTGCGCTTTCGCAAACTGCTCTCGCCCCATCTCCACCAGAGCCGAGACATGGGCGTCCCTGATCCGTTGATCGATCTCTGGGGGGGCGGTCATGGCGCAGCGGAATCCCAGCCCCACGCCGTAGCTGTTGTTGAGCGGATGATTCCAGAACCGGTGCGTCGCCCTGACCGTGCTCTCGGGCGCGATCCACGACCCGCCGCGAATCACCCGCTTCTCGCCGACCGTCAGACGGTCCACATAGGTTCCTGTGCCACCCATCCAGACCGGTTTGGCCGGACCGCTAGGATTCACCATGGTTTCGAGCCGGCCATAGTAGTGTGGGTCATACCAGTCTGAAACCCATTCGAAGACGTTGCCGGCCATGTTATAGACCCCGTAGTAGCTGACTCCTTCCGGATAGGCGTCCACCGGCATCGTCGCGTCGTGATTCTTGCCGTAATTGACTTTGGCGGCATCGAAGTCATTCCCCCATGGATAGAGATTAGCCTTGGAGCCGCGAGCGGCTTTTTCCCATTCCGCCTCAGTCGGCAGGCGTTTGCCCCGGTATTCGCAGTAGGCCTTGGCGTCGTACCAGTTCACGCCCACCACAGGCTGATCCGGCTTGTTGAGGCGGGGATCATCCCAGTAGGCCGGAGCCGGATGCCCCTTCACCTTGATGAACCCGGCGTATTCCTTGTTGGACACTTCGTACTTGTCCATGAGAAAGGCATCCAGAAACACCATATGCGCCGGACCTTCGTCGTTCAACGCTTCGGCCGACCAGGGTGTCTTCATCCGCTTCTCGTAGGGAGTGAGTGTCTTGCCCGAGTCGGGCGGTTCCTCCTTGTCGAGCCCCATCATCGATGGGCCATGGCCGATGTACACCATGTCGGCCGGAATCAGTGATTCTTCTGCACGGGCTGCCCCGGCCAGCATCCAGATACCGGCAACCAGACCCACAACAATCTTCTCCCTTGCTCCGGACATCATCGACCTCCTCGTCTGCCCGAATTCCGGTAGGGGGCGTCAATGCCGCCCCCTGGCCGGCGGATGAATTAGTGTTTCTTCTTCATGGTCTTTTTGATCAGATCGCGGGTCGCAAGGTATTCCTTGTTGCCCGGATCCGCGGCCAGCGCTTTCTCAATCGAGGCCATCGCATCCGCGTTCTTCTCGGCGCCCATGGCAACGAGAGCCTGAATGAAGGCATCGCGTCCTGACTGCATGGTATCTTCGGAGATCGTGGCAGCCGATTTCGCGCAGCGAAACCCGAGTCCGACTCCATAAGAGTTGTTCTCCGGCTGGTTCCAAAACCGATGGCTCGTGTGCAACGACGTCTCCGGCGCCAACCAGGAACCTCCGCGCAGAACCTTGACCGGGCCCTGATTCGCAAAGTTGTATCCCTTGTCCGGCCCTTGCGGGTTCAACGCCACACTCTCCTTGTAGTATTTCGGGTCATACCAATCGGCAACCCATTCGAAGACGTTGCCGGCCATGTTATAGAGCCCGAAGCCGCTCACGCCCTCTGGATAGGAATCGACCGGCATGGTCCGCCCGACGTTCTGTCCGTAGTTGGCCTTCTTGGGATCCAGCTTGTGACCCCAGGGATAGTGGTTATCGCCTTCGGGCCCCTTGGCCGCCCGTTCCCACTCCGCCTCGGTCGGAAGCCGTTTGCCTTCCCACTCGCAGAAGGCATTCGCATCGTTCCAGCTCACGCCGACCACCGGCTGGTTCGCTTTGCTGAGCCGCGGATCATCCCAGTAAGCCGGCGCCGGATGACCGGTCGCCTTCATGAATTCCTTGAAGCGTGCGTTCGAGACTTCGAACTTGTCGATGAGGTAGGCATCGAGCACCACTTGATGCGCAGCCTCGTCGGAATGCTCGTGGCTGCCCATCGTAAATTCGCCGCGAGGAATCGAGACCATATCCTTTTCGACCGACGGTGAATCCGCCATCGACAGTGACGTTGAACCGAACACCAACAACACCCCCAATCCCGCCTGAAGAACCGCTTGACTCCGCATGGGAACCTCCTTGGTTAATGGGCCAGGAACTCCTGGCTGGTCTCAAAACACTTCAGATTCGTTGAATCGATCATTGCAACTGTCCGTGGGGAATCTGCCGCTGATACTCTCGCGCCAGTTCGTCGGCCTCCTCCGCTGCGAAAATCTCCTTCGCCTGAACAAGGCGATGATGCGTCGGATCGAGGTTGGCATTGAACCGACCGCTTGAAAAATAGGCCTCCGTCTCAATCCGCCGGGGCCAGTTCGCGCAGATCCCGAGCCTGGGTGCGGTACGAAAAGGACAGCTGCCGTGCCCCCTCCTGCGACACAATGACCGCCTGAGTCGTAGACTGTTCAGTGGATCGAGGTGAAGATGCACAACCAGCTGCAAAAACCAACGCAATCAGTAAGAAGAAATGGATTGAGCCGCGTGACGTCATGATGTCCTCCGTGGATTGTGATGAAGCGAGTTGTGGTGTGTTTCTGATGCGAAGGTGCCCGCGAGCCGTCGCGCGCGATTGGCCAAAATCACGGGGTCCACGACTTCGCCGCACTGCACACAACGGGCTGCAAGGAACTCGAGCTCTCCTGTACCGTTCGGCAAGTCCAGGCAGTACTCGCCGACCATGAGTCCGCCGCAGCGGGTGCAAGCGGTGCCCCTGTGGAAGGCTGGAAAGCAGGCCCTGGCAGACCCCTCGGCCGTCTCGGTTCTCAGTGTGAATTCAGTGTCCATGGTCGACCTCTCATTATTTATGTTCAATGCTTGTTCAATGTATGTCTAATGTATAATCCATGTTGTCCACTGTGTCAATAGTTTTACATAAAAATATTTGACAAACATTGGACGTAGATCATAATATCAGTCGTCACGCATGAACACTCATAGAATTCATAGAGTTGCGAAGCTTACAGGCCTGTCAAAGGACGTGGTGAGGGTCTGGGAGAGACGCTACGGCCTTATTAAACCGGTGCGGAGCGCCAACCGTTACCGAGAATATAGCGATGAGGACGTGCAGTTACTGCGTTTTCTCAAGGAAGAGTTGGATCGGGGACAGACGATCGGAGCCTTGGCTCTTGAAGGACGTGATTCGCTATTGCAGCGGATGCGGATCAGTTCTCCTCCATTATCGCAAGAACTGAAGCCTCACGACAATCTCATTCATGAACTGGTTTCACATTTGGATCCTCTCGACAGACTTCGTTTTGAAATGAGACTCAACGGCGCGATCGCGGTCATACCATTTGAAGAAGCCGTGCAACGGATCCTGCTTCCGCTGCAGCGCCGTGTCGGGGAGCTTTGGCATGAAGGACGAGTCAACGTTGCCGTGGAACACTATGTCACTAAGCTCATCCAACAAAAGCTGTTTTCTGTCATGAACCAGCTTCCTCTGTATGAATTTGGTCCTCGTGTGTTGATTGCTTGTCCGGAAGGCGAATCCCATGAGATCGGCGCACAAGCGGCGGCATATATCGCCGCCACACGCGGCTGCCATGTCTATTATCTTGGTCCGAATCTTCCCATTTCAGACTTGCAGGCCTTCTGTGAACGAGTAAAGCCGGATCTAGTCCTTCTGTCTCTGACGGAAATCACATCGGATGCATCAGCGCGTCAGCTCTTGCGGGAATTGGAAGCGTTTTCGACACGCTGGCCGGTCGCCATCGGCGGCCAAGGGGCACGCATGATCGCGCATTTGCTCCACGGTGGCAGGATTGAGTTCCTCGATGATCTCACTGCTCTGCATAGCCGCCTGATGAGTCTGGCTTCTAATCGCATGTCCGCCGCACGGGAATAGGCATTTTTGTCACCCGTAATGACGGATTACTGGCGCATCAGGCGGCGTCCACCAATCCTTTAAAGGGAATACCCCAAGAGCCATTCAGGCCTTTACAAGAGCCATCAATTCCCGTTGGGGACACCACAATGGGGTCACGTGCGGGGAGCAGTGAAAGGTAGGATCCGCGGCCGGTGACCTTGTAGCCCTTCCGTCCGTCTTCGGTCTCAAACACTTCAAACTGCAGCGGCTGATCGATCAGCTTCCGGAGGACCTGCCGAGCCTCTGACCGTTGGCGGTCGAGGAGGGTCTTCGTGTCCTTGACTCGGCTCCGAAGCTCCCGCTTCAGTCGCGCTTCGTCCAAGGCGACGACATCTGCCGGCAGGCTCAGCCTATCAAGTTCGGCAACGAGGTCCTTCTTTCGGCCTTCCTCCGCCCGAAGTTTTGTCAGCAACGGGTCCATGTCCTGGCCCTTGGCAATGGCATCGACCAGGTGTAGTGCACCCCTAAATTGAAACCACCAAGATGAATTAATTGCGGTCATCCAGCCTGACCGTCTCCTCGGATCAACGACCGATCGTCGCTCCTCGGGCAATTGTGGGCG
>Ga0268299_1002662_pt1 | contig 19921 bp, 16 predicted proteins | sample NOBtaG_FD_193484 | JGI IMG/M metagenome (GOLD analysis project Ga0268299, IMG submission 193484) | Activated sludge microbial communities from bioreactor in Nijmegen, Gelderland, Netherland - NOB reactor | ecosystem: Engineered > Bioreactor > Aerobic > Activated sludge | place: Netherlands... | reverse complement strand
AGGATGCCGTTCTTGACCGTGATCTCGATGCCCAGGCCGCCGAAGGCGCCCTTGGTGTCGACCTGGAGCTCGCCGTAGAACTCCGGCGGCAGGTAGGCGCTGTGCGGGTCGAGCGAGTTCAGCATGCCGGTGATGGCGCCCTCGATGAGCTGCTGGGTCGAGACCGAGTCGACGTAGTTCTTCTGCACCAGGGTGAGCACGTTGGCGAAGAGCTCGACGTTGTCGTAGGCCTCCTTCGCCACCGCCGAGACCGGCGGAACGGCCCGGCCGCCGAGGAAGGAAGCGGCCACCAGGAGGAGAGCGCCGAGAACCGGCAGGAAGCGTCGTCGCATGGGCATCTTGGGTTGGGACCTCACAGTTGCGCGGGAGTATAGCCCACCCCCGGGCGAGCCGCTAGGCAGGTCGCGAGGGGGGCGGCGCGCCCCGGGGCGCGAGTTTTCCCTTGCCTTCGCCGGCCTCGTTCCGGAGAATACCGCGCAGATCGACGAGGTGCTGATGGGCGGTGAGAAGCTGCTGGATCGGAATCTCACGGAGTTCTTCCGCGAGCTGGTGCGCTCGGCGATGAGCGCCCAGTCGGTGCGCTCGACCGAGGCGAGCGAGTTCTACCTGGTGACCCTGCTCGAGCGCTTCGCCCGCCCCGAGCGCGGCTGGTTCGAGCGCCCGCTGGCGCTCGACTACCTCGAGTCGCTCCGCAGCCCGGCCGGCGCGCGCCGGGCGAAGTTGAAGCGGGTGGCGGACACCTCGCTGTTCCTGACCGGGATGTTCATGGAAGCGCTCGAGCGCTCGTTGGTCGGGCCGCGCTACTACGTCCAGATCGGCCGGCAGGCGTACGGCCACCTGGCCGCCGACGACGGCCTGCCCGACGCCTGGCCGTTCGCCGAGCTGTCGCGCAGCTTCGAGGCCTTCGTGCAGGTGCTGAGCGAGATCAGCTTCAGCGAGCTCTTCCCCGGAGACCAGCACCTGGTGCGGACCTACCAGCGCTGGCTGTTGACCAACAGCGAGCGCGACCGCGCCTGGCTCGCCCGCCGCGGCCTGGTGCCGGTGCGCGGCGACGACGACGTCCGGCACTGAAGCGCCGTGGCGCCAGCACGCGGCCAACCGCTCCCTGACGGTCGCGGCTCCGATGTCCTACCGGGTTGGGGCGCTCGAGGAATGCCGCCCGCTACTTGCGGTTCTCGGCGACGGCGATGCTGAAGAGCGACAGGCGCGAGGTCTTGTAGAGGCTGCGCGGCTCGATCGGCTGGTGGCCGAAGACATCCTCGACGTCGAGCGTCTTCCAGCCCAGGCGCCGGGTGATCGGCGCGATCATGGAATCGACCGTCGAGGCGATCGGGTTGCGGCTGCGGAAGTGGTTGATCACGACCACCGTGCCGCCGCGGCGGCAGACGCGCGACAGCTCCGACATCAGGCGGCGCGCATCGGGCACGACGCTGACGACGTGGAACGCCATGACGTAGTCGAAGGTGTCGTCGGCGAAGGTCATGTTGAGGGCGTCCATCTCCTGCAACTTGATGTGCCGCCAGCCGTGCTGATCGACCTTCTCCTGGGCGATCTCCAGCATGTCGGGCGCGAGATCGACGCCGGTGACACTGCAGTGGTGCGGATAGACGTCGAGCGACAGCCCCGTGCCCACGCCGACCTCCAGCACCTTGGCCCCCGGGGGGATGCGCAGCTCCTGGACGACCTTCGCGATCCGGGGATAGAAGACGCGCGAGAACAGTTTGTCGTAGAGGTGAGCGAACTCGTAGTAGAGCTTGCTCTCGTGCGGTTGGGACTGCTCGATCGTCGGCATGTCGTACCTTTCTGGCGCCGCCTCCCAACCTCCACCCCCGACCCCGCCGGAAAGGCGAGCCCGTCGGAGATCAGGCCGCCGTGGCGCCCTGGACCTGGCGCTTGAACGTGGCGATGTCGCGTTTGCGGAATCGCCACTGGCGCCCCTTCTTGAAGGCGGGGAGGATGTTCTTGCGGGCGAATTCGTTGACGGTGTCGGGGCTCAAATCGAGGATGTAGGCAACTTCCCGGCTGTTCAGCAACGTGTCATCCCGGTCGGCCATCTGTCTCGTCCCCGCGGGCGCCCGGGGTAACACGCGCCCCAGGGGCAGTCAAGTTGACCCTCGGAGCGGCTGCGAAATCGACTTCAAGTCGCCGATTTCGCAGCGTTCTCAGATTTGCGAAGCTGCTTCACGCGGAAGCGCAGGCCACCGCTGTAGTCGTCGCGCTCGGGGACCCCGACGAGATCGACCTCGTCACCCGCGGCGAGCGGCGCGTCGGCCATGCGGAAGGCCATCGCCGACATCGCGCGGCTGCCCTGGCGGAGATACAGCTTGAGGTGCGACTCGCCGACGACCCGGCGCGAGACGATGGTCGCGCGACGGCAGAGAAAGGTCGGCTCGGCGTTGCCGGGGCCGAAGGGCTCGAGCCGCTCGAGGTCGGCGATCAAGCCGTCGCCGATCTCGTCCAGCCGTATCTCGGCATCGACCTCGAGGCGGGCGACGAAGTCGTCGGCGCTGGTGGTCGCGCGCACCGCCGCCTCGAAGCGCTCGGCCAGGGCGGGGACGTCGTCCGAGCGGATCGACAGGCCGGCGGCCATGCGATGGCCGCCGAACCCCTGCAACACGTCGCGACAGCGCTCCAGCGCCTGGTAGAGGTGCACGCCGGCGATGCCGCGGCAGGAACCGCGGCCGACGCCCTTCTCGGGATCGAGCGCGATGACCACCGCCGGGCGGTAGTAGCGCTCGACCAGGCGCGAGGCGACGATGCCGACCACGCCGGCGTGCCAGTCGCTCGACGCCAGCACGATCGAGCGGCGGCTGGCGAACTCTGGATCGCGCTCGATCTGGGCCAACGCGTCGTCGAGAATCTCCTCCTCGATCGCCTGGCGGGCGCGATTCTCCTGGTCGAGGTCGGCCGCCAGCCGGCGCGCGACCTCGGGATCGTCGGTGGTCAGCAACTCGACCCCCTTGCTCGCGTCCGCCAGCCGACCGCCGGCGTTGAGCCGGGGCGCGAGGCGGAAGCCGACGGTCCCGGTCGACACCGACGACACGCCGCCGACCTGCTTGAGGGCCACCATTCCCGGGCGGGTGCTGGCGGCGATCTCGCGCAGGCCGTGCTTCACCAGCACGCGGTTCTCCTCCACCATCGGGACGATGTCGGCGATCGTGCCGAGCGTGACCAGGTCGAGCCAGCGACGCAGGTCGGGCGCCTCGCGCCCCTTCTCCCGCAGGTGCATCCGCACCCCCATGGCGAGGTAGAACGCCACCCCGGCGCCGCACAGTCCGGAGAAGGGGAAGCCGGCATCGGGCTCGATCGGGTTGAGGTTGGCGTAGGCCGGCAGCGGCTGGCCCGACACCTGGTGGTGATCGCACACGATCGCGTCGATGCCGCTCTGGCGCGCCAGGCCGATCTCCCGGTGCGCCGAGCCGCCGCAGTCGACGGTGATCATCAGCCGCGTTCCCTGCTCGGCGAGCGCGCGTACGCCGCGGTCGTTCAGACCGTAGCCGTCGCGCACGCGGTGCGGGATGTGGAGCGCCGGGTCCTGACCGAGGGCGCGCAGGAAGGACACCAGGATGGCGCTGCCGCTGATGCCGTCGACGTCGTAATCGCCGTAGATGCCGATGCGTTCGCCGCTCTCGACCGCCCGCACGACGCGCTCGGCGGCGGCGTCCATGGCGCGGAACAGGCGCGGCGAGCGGAGCTGCTTCGACAGCTTGGCCTCGAGGAAGGCCTCCGCGGCCGCGGGCGTGGTGACGCCGCGGCGGCAGAGCAGCCGCGCGAGCATCGGCGTCATGCCGAACTCGCGGCACAGAGCCGCCTCCTCCTCGGGATGCGCGGCCCGCAGGATCCACCGTGCCGTGCTCAGTCTCGACTGGCGCATCGCGGCACGGTCGCGCTCGTCACTTGATCGGTCGGGCCCCGGCGAAGCGGTCGAGCTCGATGACCAGCGGGGCGGCGATGTAGACGGTGGAGTACACGCCGGCGATGAACCCGACCAGCAGGGAGAACGCGAACCCGTGGATGACGTTGCCGCCCAACAGGAAGAGCGCCAGGATCACGATCTCCGCCGTGCCCGTGGTGATGATCGTGCGGCTGAGCGTCTCGTTGATGCTGCGGTTGACGATCGCGGCCAGCGACTCCTTGCGGCTCTTGCGCATGTTCTCGCGAATGCGGTCGGAGATGACCACCGTGTCGTTGACCGAGAATCCGACGATCGTCAGCAACGCCGCCACGATACTGAGGTCGAACTCGTAGTTCATCACCGCCAGCGCGCCGATGGTGATCAGCACGTCGTGGAAGAGCGCGACCGCGGCCCCGATCGCGAAGCGCCACTGGAAGCGGAACCAGATGTAGATGCCCATCACGACGGTGGCGAAGAGCACCGCGTAGATGGCGCGCTCGCGCAGTTCGGCGCCGACGCGCGGGCCGACCAACTCGCTCCGCAGCACCTCGAAACTACCCTCGCCGAACTTCTGCGTCAGGGTCGATGCAACCCGGGCCGAAGCGTCCTGCGTCGCGACCGCTTCCTCCACCGGCAGCCGCACCAGGAACTCGGTCGCGCCGCTGCCGAAGTCCTGGATGTCGGACTCGCCCAGGCCGATCGAGGACAGGGCCTCGCGGATCTCGACCACCTGGCGCGCCTGCTGGAAGCGGACGTGCACCAGGATGCCGCCGGCGAAGTCGATGCCGTAGTTGAGACCGCCGCGCGCGAAGATCACCGCCAGGCTCAACAGGATCAGCACCGCCGAGATCGCCATCGCGATGCGGCGATGCCCGACGAAGTCGATGTTCAGGTCGTTCTTGATCAGCTCCATGGATCACACACTCACGGTCTGCAGGCGCCGGGTGGCAAGGCGGTAGTCGTACACCAGGCGGGTGCAGACGACGGCGGTGAAGACGGTGCTGATGATGCCGAGACAGAGCGTCACGGCGAAGCCGCGGATCGGACCCGAGCCGAACTGGAACAGGATCAGACCGGACAGGAAGGTGGTGATGTTGCTGTCCAGGATCGAAGGAAGGGCGTGTTCGTAGCCCGCCTCGATCGCCGCGCGCGCCGTCTTGCCGAGCCGCAGCTCCTCGCGGATGCGCTCGTTGATCAGCACGTTGGCGTCGACCGCCATGCCCAGAGTGAGGACGATGCCGGCGATGCCGGGCAGCGTCAGCGTGGTCCCCAGCGCCACCATGGCGGCCATCAGGAACAGCACGTTCAGCACCAGCGCCGCGTCGGCCAGGAGGCCCGCGCCGCGGTAGTAGACCACCATGAAGACGATGACCGCGAGCCCACCCACCAGGAACGAGAGGAAGCCCTGGCGGATCGAGTCGCTGCCGAGAGTCGGCCCGACGGTGCGCTCCTCCGAGATCACCACCGGCGCCGGCAGGGCGCCGGCGCGCAGGACGATCGCCAGGTCGCGGGCCTCCTTGATGTCGAAGCTGCCGCTGATCGTCGCCCGACCGCCGGTGATCGGCTCCTGGATCACCGGCGCCGAGTAGACCGTGTTGTCGAGGATGATCGCCAGGCGCTTCTGCACGTTGGCGGTGGTGATGTCGCCGAACAGCTTCGAGCCGCGCGCATTGAAGGACAGCTCGACCGTCGGGCCCTCGCCCGCCTGCATCGCCGGCCGCACGCGCGCATCGGCGACCACGTCGCCCGTCATCAACGTGCGCGATTGCACCAGGTAGGGCACCCGCCGGAAGGTCTCGGTGGTGGCGTCGAACTCCGGCCCGAAGAGCAACTGCGTGTTCGGCGGCAGCGGCTTCTTGTCGTCGCGGTACTGGTCGGCGCCCTGGTTCTCGTCGGCCTCGAGCAGCTTGAACTCGAGCAGCGCGGTGCGGCCGATCAGCTCCTTGGCCCGCTCGGGCTCCTGAATGCCCGGCAACTGCACCAGGATGTCGGACTCGCCCTGCCGCACGATCACCGGCTCGGTGACGCCGAACTGGTCGATGCGGTTGCGGATCGTCTCGAGCGACTGGTCGAGGGCGAACTCGCGCAGGCGGTTCTCCTCCACCGGCAGGTACTCGTAGATCAGGACCGTCTGCCCTTCCTCGGCCGTGGTGTTGGCCAGCTTCAGGATCGGAAAGCGGTCGGCCATCACGCCCTTGAACTTGTCGACCTCGTCGCGGTTCGACAGCCGCACCGCGACGCTCCGGCCGCGACGCTCCGCCTGCGCGACCCCCACCCCGGCATCCTTCGCCTCCCGCTTGATCTCCTCGCCGGTGTGCTCGAGCGACTGCTCGATCGCCTTGTCGATCTCGACCGTGAGCACGATGTGCGATCCGCCCTGCAGGTCGAGGCCGAGGCGGACCTGCTGCGTCGGGAGGATCGACTGCCACCAGGAAGGCAGGTCCCCGCGCGTGAGCGACGGCATCAACACGACGATCGACGCGACGATCAGCCCCGCGACGAGCAGGGCGCGGTAGGTCAGGCTCGATTTCACGACTTTTTGTCCTTCTCTTTCGTTTCCTTGCCGTCCCCGCCGTTGGTCTTGAGACCGACCACGGTGGCGATCTGCGGGCGCTCGACCGTGATGCGCACGTTGGGCGCGATCTCGAGCGTGACCACGGTGTCCGACAGCTCGATGATCCGCCCGTGAATGCCGCCCGAGGTGATCACCTTGTCGTTGCGTTTCAGGTTCGACAGCAGCGCCGCGTGTTCCTTCTGCTTCAACTGCTGCGGTCGGATCACAAGGAAGTAGATGACGACGAAGACCAGGATGAGCGGCGGCAACTGGGTCCACGCCGACGGCCCGGCGCCGGAGGCGGCGCCGCCCTGAGCCCAGGCGGTTGCGATCATGCGAGCTCCGCGTTCAGCGCCGCCAGCCGCGACGCAGCCCAGGAGGCGAAGCGGCCGGCGGCGATCTGCTCGCGCATCTGACGCATCAGCTCCTGGTAGAAGTGCAGGTTGTGCAGGCTGGCGAGCTGCGGTGCCAGCATCTCACCGGCCGCCGCCAGATGGCGCAGATAGGCGCGACTGAAGTTGCGGCACGCGTAGCAGGCGCACTCCGGATCGATCGGCTCCGGATCGCGCGCGTGGCGCGCCAGTCGTATGTTCATCTTGCCCATCCAGGTGAATACCGTTCCGTTGCGGCCGTTGCGCGTCGGCAGGACACAGTCGAACAGGTCGTAGCCCATGCCGACGAAGCGGATCAGGTCCTCCGGCAGACCCACCCCCATGAGGTATCGGGGGCGATCCTCGGGCAGGTGCGCTGCGGTCAGATCCGCCAGCTCCAGTGTGACTTTCTTCTCCTCCCCTACGCTTAAACCGCCCACCGCATAGCCCGGAAACCCGAGTGGGACAAGAGCCGCGGCGCACTCCCGCCGGAGCTCCGGCGACAGCCCGCCCTGCACGATCGCAAACAGGTTCTGGCCCGGACCGAGAGGCTCGGCCTGCGACCGCCGCACCCAGTCCAGCGTCCGCCGCAGGGCCGCCCGCATCGCGGCGGCGTCGGCGGTCGGCGGCAGGCACTCGTCCAGCGGCATGAGGATGTCGACCCCCAGCCGCACCTGGATCCGCACCACCTCCTCGGGCGTGAGGAAGAGCTTGCGGCCGTCGAGATGGGAACGGAACTCGACGCCGTCGTCGGTGACCTTGCGCAGGCCTTCGAGGCTGAAGATCTGGTAGCCGCCGCTGTCGGTGAGGATCGGTCCGTCCCAGCCCATGAAGCGGTGCAGGCCGCCGAGCGACTGGATCAGCTCCTCGCCCGGGCGGAGGTGCAGGTGGTAGGCGTTGGACAGGACGATCTGCGCGCCGATCTCGCGCAACTGGCTGGGCAGGATGCCCTTCACGCTCGCCTGCGTCGCCACCGGCATGAAGGCGGGGGTGTCGATCGCGCCGTGCGCGGTGTGCAGGCGGCCGCGGCGCGCGCGGCCGTCGCGGGCGATGACGTCGAGCTCCATGCCGCCTCAGAGGATCAGCATCGCGTCGCCGTAGCTGTAGAAGCGGTAGCCGCGCTCGACCGCGTCGCGGTAGACGTCGAGGATGCGCTCGCGCCCGGCGAGCGCGGCGACCAGCATCAGCAGGGTCGACTTCGGCAGATGGAAGTTCGTCATCAGGGCGTCGACGACTCGCAGCTCGACGCCCGGCAGAATGAAGCCGTCGGCCCAGCCCGAGCCCGCCTCGACCCCGCCCGGGCGGGCGCGCGACTCGAGCGCGCGCGTCGTGGTCGTGCCGATCGCAATCACCCGCCTGCCTTCGCACTTGGCCGCCGCGATGGCGTCGGCGGTCGACGGCGGCACGTCCACCCACTCGGCCTCCATGCGGTGCTCGCGCACGTCGGCGACCCGCACCGGCTGGAACGTCCCCGGCCCGACGTGCAGCGTGATCATCGCCCGCTCGACGCCGATCTCCGCCAGGCGTTCGAGCAGCTCGGGGGTGAAGTGCAGCCCGGCGGTCGGCGCCGCCACCGCACCCGGATTGCGGGCGTAGACGGTCTGGTAGCGCTCGCGATCGGCCGCCGCGGTTCCCGGAGCGCGCTCGATGTAGGGCGGCAGCGGCAGCTCGCCGCGGCGCTCGAGCAGCGCCGTGACCTCCCCGTCGAAGGCGACCTCCAGGCGTCCGTCGTCGACCGCGACCACGCGCGCCGTCACCGCCTCGTCGCCGAAGCGCAGGATCTTCCCCGGCTTCAGGCGCTTCACCGGGCGTCCCATGCACTCCCAGGTGCCGCCGCCGGTGGCGCGGATCAGCAGCAGCTCGACCGCGGCGCCACTGTCGCTGGTGCCGCGCAGCCGCGCCGGCAGGACGCGGGTGTCGTTCATCACCAGCAGGTCGCCGGCGCGCAGAACCTCGGGGAGGTCGCGCACCCGCAGGTGGCGGCGGGCGTCGCTCGCCCGCTCCAGCACCAGCAGACGCGCCTCGTCGCGCCGCGGCGCCGGTTCCTGCGCGATCGCCGCGGGCGGCAGGTGGTAGTCGTAGGCCTCGAGATCGAAGACCGAGGGCGGCGCACTGTGCGCCAGGGAGGAGGTCATGGAGATCAGAGGGGGCGTATACCAGGCCCTGGGGTGAGTCAAAGTTGGCCTCCACGAGCGTGTCCGCGCGGTGGAACGGAGATGCGCCGCGCGCTAGAACCCGTCGCCATGCCCGTGACCTGGTGCAACGACCTCGACCTGGAAGCCATCGCCGCGCGCGTCGGCACGCCCTTCTACCTCTACGACGCCGCGACGTTGCAGCAGCGGATCGCGGCGGTGAAGAAGCTGACCTCGGCCGCCGGCCTGCAGGCGCGCTACGCGATGAAGGCCTGTTCGGCGCGGCGGGTTCTCGAGGTCATGCGCGAGAACGGCATCTGGATCGACGCCGTCTCCGGCAACGAGGCGCTGCGCGCCCGCGCCGCCGGCTTCGCCATGGGCGCCGAGCCGCCGGTGGTGCTGCTGACCGCCGACGTGCTGCGCGACAACGCCGCCGAGGTCGTGTGCGAGCACGGCATCCTGCCCAACGTCGGCTCGCCCGGGATGCTGCGCGCGCTGCACGCGCGCGGTTACCGCGGACCGGTCGGCTTCCGCCTCAACCCCGGCTTCGGACACGGCCACGTGCAGGCCTGCGACACCGGCGGGCCGAGCTCGAAGCACGGCCTCTGGCACGAGGACGACGAGGCGGTGCGGCGCGAGGCCGAGGCGCTCGGCCTGCCGATCGTGCTGCTGCACGCCCACGTCGGCACCGGGCCGCAGATCGAGGAGTTCAACCAGAACATGCTGCGCCTGGGCGAGTTCTTCGGCGAGCGGCTGCGCGACTACCCCGACGTCGCCGGCATCGCTCTCGGCGGCGGCATCCCCCACCCCTACCGGCCCGATGCCCCCCACATCGACCTCGTGCAGCTCGAGCAGACGCTCGCCAAGGTGCAGGCCGACGTCAGCCGTCGCGCCGGCCGCGCCATCCGCGTCGAGATCGAGCCCGGCCGCTACTTCGTCGCGCCGGCGGCCGTGCTGGTCGCGCGCGTCACCGACGTCAAGCACACGCGCAGCAACGAGAAGGGCCCCGGGCAGCGCTTCACCATGGTCGACGCGGGCTTCTGCGACCTGGTGCGGCCGGCGATGTACGGCTCCTACCACCACATCACCGTGCACGGGCGCGGCGGCAAGCTGGCGCCGACCGCGGTCGCCGGGCCGCTGTGCGAATCGGGCGATGTGTTCACGCGCGACGCCGAGGAGCTGATCGACCCGCGCCTGCTGCCTGAGGCCCGGCCCGGCGATCTGCTGGTGCTGCACGACGCCGGCGCCTACGGCGCCGCGATGAGCTCGAACTACAACTCGATCGGCAAGGTGCCGCAGGTGTGGCTCGAGGACGGCCGCACCTACCTGATGTCGCGCCGCGAGACCTTCGACGACATCGTGCGCGCCGAGTGCTTCGAACCGCTGTGAGCACGACCGCGGCGATCCAGCACGACCGCGGAGCCGCGACCGTCAGGGAGCGGTTGGCTGCGTGCCAGCGCGATGCCAACCGCTCCCTGACGGTCGCGGCTCCGAGATCGCGCGAAGACCAAGGGCGTAACCAACGGCGACCAGATCACCCCGCCAGGCGGTCGAGCTCGCGCCAGAGCTCGGCGATGCCCTCGCCGCTGACCGACGACAGCGCCACCAGCGCGGTCACGCCGGGGAGTGGCGAGAGCGCCAGGCGGTCGATCTCGCGGCGCCTCTCGCCGCGCGCCAGCTTGTCGATCTTGGTCACCGCCAGCAGCACCGGAATCCGCTGCGCCGCCAGGTACTCGATCAGCGCGCGGTCGTCGTCCTGGATGCCGCGCCGCACGTCGACGATCACCACCACCCCGCGCAACTGCCGCCGCCCCTCCAGGTAACCCTCGACCAGAGTCTTCCAGTGCTGCTTCACCGCCTCGGGCACGCGCGCGAAGCCGTAGCCGGGAAGGTCGACGAACGCCAGCCGGCCGTCGAGGTCGAAGAAGTTGAGCTGCTGCGTACGCCCCGGCGTCTTGCTCACCCGCGCCAGCGCGTGGCGGCCGGCGAGGCGGTTGAGGAGCGACGACTTGCCGACGTTCGAGCGCCCGGCAAAGGCGATCTCGGGCAGCGACGTCTTCGGCAGGTGTCGGGGGTCGGTGGCGCCGAAGAAGAACGCAGCTTCACGAACCCGCATGCCGCCTCATTCGGTCCGCAACACCCAGCCCGGCGGCAGCAAGGCGAGCAGGTGCTCGAGGGCGCGCTCGACGTAGTCGCGGTCCTTCGATTCGAGCGTGATGCGGACGCGGTAATCGGCGTCGCCGTACTTGGGATAGGAGCCGAGCAACAGGTCGGGGAAGGTCTCGAGCGTGCGGTCGAGGAACTCGGCGATCGAGGTCTCCATCTCGCTGGTGTAGAGCACGCGCAGGTGGAACGGATCGCTGGCGAAGCGACCCTTGATCGCGTTCACCTTCGACTCGAACAGCTCCGGGATGCCGGGCAGGACGTAGATGTTCTCCACCTTCAGGGTGGGGAAGTTGGTGCCGCCCTCGAACACCATCTCGCCGCCCTCCGGCACCTCGGCCATCTTCAGGCGCGCCTCGTTGATGCGCGCGCCGAAGAGCGCGCGCAGCTTCTCCTCCATGAGAGGATCGCGCACCACCCGCCGGCCGAGCCCGAGCGCGATCCCGGCGATGGTGATGTCGTCGTGCGTCGGGCCGACGCCGCCCGAGGTGAACAGGACGTCGTAGCGCGGGTGCATCTCGCGCACCGCCGCCGCGATCTCCTCGAGATCGTCGGGGATGACCAGCACGCGCCTCAGCGTCACGCCCTCGCGCCGCAGCTCGCGCGCCAGGAAGGCCGAGTTGGTGTCGACCACCTTGCCGGAGAGGATCTCGTTACCGACGACGATCAGGGCGGCGGTGGTTTCGCGCATGGGCTCACGCGTGCGGGGACACCGCCGCCTTGGATCCAGCGCGGATCCAGAGCGGCGGTAACCGCCGCACTCCAGGTCAGATCGAGATGGCGTCCTTGCGGAAGTCGCTGGCGCCGATGCGGATGTTCACCAGCGCCGGCTTGCCGGCGTTGAGGGCGCGCTGCATGGCGGGCTTGATGTCCTCCGGCCGCTCGACGTACTCGCCGTGGCCGCCGAGGGCCTCGACCACCTTCTCGTAGTGCACGAACGAGAGGCCGGTGGCGACGGCGCGCTCCTCGCCGTAGAGCTGCACCTGGCCGCGGCGGATCTGCATCCAGGCGGCGTCGTTGCCGATGACGCCGACGACGTTGATCTTCTGTCGCACCATCGCCTCGAACTCGAGGCCGTGCAGGCCGAACGAGCCGTCGCCGTAGACGATGACGACGTTGCTCTTGGGCTTCGCCAGCTTCGCCGCCATGGCATAGCCCGGGCCGACGCCGAGGGTGCCGAGCGGCCCGGGGTCGAGCCAGTGGCCCTGCTGGTGGATGCGCAGCACCGAGGCCGCGGTGGCGACGAAGTCGCCACCGTCGCCGATGACGATCGAGTCGGCGTCGAGCGAGTCGGCGATCTCCTTGCACGCCCGCAACGGGTTGATCGGCACCGAGTCGGACGCCATCTCCGCGCCCATCTTCGCCCACTTCGCCTTCTCCTTCTCGCGCAGGCCGTCGAGCCAGGGCTTGACCATGGTCGCCGAATAGCCGTCGGAGCGGGCGCAGGCGGTGAGCTGCTCCATGATCAGGCCGGTGTCGCCGACGATGCCGATCTCGATCGGCCGGTTGCGGCCGATCTCGCTGCCGTCGATGTCGACCTGGATCAGCTTGGCCTCGGGATTGAAGTGGCTCGAGCGGCCGTAGCCGAGGCGGAAGTCGAGCGGCGTGCCGAAGATCAGCACCACGTCGGCTTCCTTGAGCGCGTCCTTGCGGGTCTGCGAGAAGAAGTGCGGATTGTCGGGCGGCAGCGAGCCGCGACCGAGACCGTTGACGTAGATCGGCATGCCGAAGGTGCGGACGAACTCGGGGTAGGCCTCGCGCCGCGCCGACCAGCGCAGTTGCGAACCCACCAGCGCCACCGGCTTCTGCGCCGACTTGATCAGCTCGAAGGCGCGCTCGATGTAGGCGGGATCGCCCGCCATGCCGGCGTCGGTGCGGTACTTGGTCGGCCAGAAGACCTTGTCCTCTTCGTACTGGTCGAAGAGCTGGTCGATCGGCATCTCGAGGAACACCGGCCCGGGCAGGCCGGTGGTGGCGACGCGGAACGCCATGCTGACGAACTCGGCCATGCGGCGGCCCTCGGGCACGGCCACCGACCACTTGGTGATCGGCCGCATCAGCTCGACGTGGTTCATGTCCTGCAGCGACCCCATGTACGCGAACGGCCGCGGCCCCTGGCCGCCGATCAAGATCATCGGGATGTTGGCGCGATGGGCGCTGGCGACGCCGGTGACGGCGTCGGTGAGGCCGGGGCCGGCGGTGACGATCGCGACACCCGGTCGGCCGGTGACGCGCGCCCAGCCGTCGGCGGCGTGCGCCGCCGTCTGCTCGTGGCGCACGTCGATCACGCCGATGCCCTCGTCGATGCAGCCGTCGTAGATCGGCATGACGTGACCGCCGCAGAGGGTGAAGACGAACGGAACGTTCTCGGCCTTGAGCGCCTTGGCGACGACGCGCCCGCCGTGAATGGTCGACATGGAGTTCTCCTCGGGAAGTTGACGCCGGCCGGGCTGCCGGCGAGTGCGCCGAGTCTATAGCGTCGGGGTCCGACAGGGGCAAGGTTGCGGAGGCGCGTTGACAGCCGGGCGCGGCCGCGCGTATGGCCCTCGCTCTGGAACCCTCGCGACCAAGACCGCGGACTCGAGCAGCCTGCCGCCTCGCGCTGCTCGGCCTCGCCTGGCTGCTGCTCGGATCCGCCACCGCCGCGCCCGCTGCCACCGAGGTGAACGTGGCGCTGGTGGAGAACACCGTCGCCGGCGAGGTTCTCACGCGCTGCTCGCTCGCGGGCCCCGACGCCCTGCAGTGGCGCGCCTTCTACGGCGAAGTCAGCGCGGCGGGAGAGTCCTGGTCTCCGCTCCGCGCGCGCGCCGGCTGCGCCGCGCTGGCTCCCGGCGAGCAGGCCCCCTGGCGGCTGCGCGGCTCGCCCTGGCTGCTGCTCGACGTGCACGCCCGACCGAGCGCGGCACAGTCCGGATCCGCCCTCGACCTCAGGGTCGAGATCCGCGCGCTCGCCGGATTCTCGCCGCAGGGCTCGCCGCGCTACGAGTCGCGGGTCGAGACGAGATCGCTCCGGATCCCCGCCGGCCGCGAGGCCTTCGTTCCGGTTGCGATCGCGGGCGAGCGCGAACGCGACGCCTTCGGGCTGCGCGAGCTGCTGCTGCGCCTCTCGCTCGACGACCCCTCGCACCGTCCGCCGAGCGCGTACGGCGAGGTCGAGGTCAGCGCCGACCTCGGCCGGGCGGCGATCCTGGTCGACGGCGAGCTCGCCGCCTACTCGTCTCGGGCCGCGCCCACACTGCTGCCGCTGGTCGCGAGCGGCTCGCACGAGATCGCCCTGCGCGATCCCTCCGGGCGCGAAGCGCGCGCGACCGTGCGCGTCGAGCAGGGCCGGCGAGCGCGCGTCGATCTCCAACTGCTCCCCGCCCCCGCGCGCGACGCGCCTCCAGCCCTCGTCCCGCTCGGCCGCAACCCTCAGGGATACGACGAGCTGCTGCGCCGGCGCGACGACGCGATCGTGGTGCGCGTCCCCGCCGGCGTGCTGCAGATGGGAAGCGCCGACGGCGAGGAAGCCGAGCGGCCGCCACATGCCGTGCGACTGAAGGGCTTTCTGCTCGACAAGACCGAGGTCACCTGGGAACCGTACCTGCGCTTCGCCGCCGAGACCCAGCGGCCGCTGCCGCGCCCGCCCGCCTGGGGCACGCCGGCACCGCTCCCCGCTTCGGGCGTCACCTGGAGCGATGCCGCCGCCTTCTGCGCCTGGGCGGGCGGCCGCCTGCCGACCGAGGCCGAGTGGGAGCGCGCCGCGCGCGGCGACGACACCCGCCGCTGGCCGTGGGGCGACGAGTGGAACGCGGCGCGCTGCAACACGCGCGACGGCGGGCCCCATGGTCCCACCGTCGCTGGCAGCCACCCGGGCTGCGTCAGTCCGTTCGGCGTCCTCGATCTCGCCGGCAGCGTGTGGGAATGGTGCGCCGACTGGTACGACCCGGCCGCCTATTCCACCAGCCCGGCCGAGAACCCCAGCGGGCCAGCATCCGGCACACTGCGCGTGTCGCGCGGCGGCTCGTGGATCAACCCGGCCGACTGGGCCCGCACCTCGCACCGCCAGGGCATCGACCCCACCTGGCCCGACGTGCTGCGCGGCTTCCGCTGCGCCCAGGACGACCCACAGCCGGCGCCGCAGCCGACCGCCTCGCCGGCAAGAGACGCGACCCCGCCGGGCGGCGCGCCGACCGCCGCGCCGAACGAGAGCGCGACGGCGGCGGGCAGAGCGACGACGGGCGCCGGCGGCGATTCCGCGCCGCGCTTCGAGATCGCGATCGAGTCGAGCGACGGACACTCCGGCGGCGGCCCCGGCTGCGAGGTCAGCTCTGAATCGCACGGCGAGCCATCGCATTCGTGGGCTGCCTTCGGCAGCGGCGTCGCCGCCGGCGACGGCAGCCTGGTCGCACGCGCCGCGCCGACGCGCTGCGGTACGGGGCAGCCCCCGCCGCTCGTCGATCCCTCCGCGCCCCTGCTGATCGTCGACTTCTCGACCACCCCGATGCTCGAGCCGGCGGCGATGGACCCGGGCCCGGGCCGCGAGCTGCAGATCGCCGTGTCGCACAGCCTGCGCTGGCTGCGCGGCTTCGACCAGGGCATTGCACGCTACGGCGATGCCGCGCTCGAGCACCGGCTGGCTCGCCTGGGCGAGGACGGCGAGTTCGCGCTGCCGATCGCGGTCGAGGACGCGCAACTGCGCGCAGCTCTGGGAGAGACGGTTCTGCTGCGGGTGCGTGCGCGCCTGCGCGGCGGCGCCGACCTGCTCCCGGGGTCGGTCCTGGTGAGCGGGGCCGAACCGGGAACGCGCGTCCTGCTCGACGGCGGTGCAGCCGGGAGCGTGGGGGCAGACGGCGCGCTGCGGCTCGACGGCGTGCGTAGCGGCCGGCGCGAGGTGCGCCTCGAGCCGGCCGACGGGCCGGCCTTCACGCGCACCCTCGAGGTCGTGCGCGGCCGTACCTCGGTCGTCTCTCCGCCGAATCGAGCCGACCCGTCGGGTCGCGGCCGACCCCCGATGGGCTCGGAAGCGGCGATCGCACCCGCCGGCACCAGCCCGCTGGGGTTCCCGCTGCACCGCCGCGGCCGCGACGGCGCGATGATGGTCGAGGTGCCGGCCGGCGAGTTCCTGATGGGGAGCCTCGAGGCGGAGAACAGGCCGCAGCCCCACCGCGTGCGCCTCTCGAGCTTCCTCATCGACCTGTTGCCGGTCACCTGGAGGCAGTACCGCGCCTTCGCCGCCGACTCGGGTCGGCCGCTGCCGCCCGCGCCCTACTGGGGCATCCGCGACGACCACCCCGTGGTGTTCCTCCCCTGGAGCGATGCGCGCGCGTATTGCGAGTGGGTCGGGGCGCGGCTGCCGACCGAAGCCGAGCGCGAGAAGGCGGCGCGCGGCACCGACGAGCGTCTCTTCCCCTGGGGCAACGAACCGCCGACGCCGGAGCGCGCGATCTACCGGCGCAACTGGGGCTACGAAGGCACGGAGACCGTCGGCAGCCGGCCCGCGGGCGCCAGCCCGTACGGACTGCTCGACGCCGGCGGCAACGTCTGGGAGTGGTGCGAGGACTGGTACGATCCGGACTACTACGCCGTCAGCCCGGTCGAGGACCCAACCGGCCCGCGCAGCGGGCGCGCCCGCATCCTGCGCGGCGGCTCTTGGGACAGCCGTCCGACCGTGCTCTGCACGTCGTGCCGCAACTGGGGCTACACCGGCTACCGCGAGGGCGACTTCGGCTTCCGCTGCGCCGCGGACGTCGCGAACGCGACCGCCGCCCCCTGAGCGGGCGCCCTGCCCCTCAGAAGCGGCGCAGCAGCCGGCTCACCAGCTTGTCGTCGATCGGCGTGTAGCGCTTGAGGATCGAGTAGGCGTACAGCGCCCAGCGGTCCGCCCGAATGAGCAGGCGCCGGCGCCAGTCGTCGCCGGGGCGGGGCAGGTAGCGGGTCGGCGCCAGCGGTGCGACGTGCCCTTCGTCGCGGAAGTAGTAGAGCGCGAGCGACTTGCGGGTTCGCCCCGCGGGGCAGGCCACTCCCTCGGGCACGCCGTGAAACGAATGCGCCGTGGTGCGGAAGATGACGCAGCGATTGAACGCCGGTGCGATCCGACGCACGCAGCGGCTGACGTCGGCGTTCCACAGCTCCAGCGCTCCGCGGTACTCGTCGCGCCAGTCGCGATTGAGAAAGAGCAGCAGGTTGAGCTGGCGGCTCCAGTGGCGCTGGCGCGCGTGGGAGAGGAAGTCGCAGTGGACGTTGAGATAGCCTCCGGGCGTCGTCTCGTGCAGCCCGCCGCCGTCGAGGTCGGGATCGGCGAGCAGCCCGGCGATGCCGCTCAGCCGCTCCAGGGCGCCGACGAAGTCGGGGGCCTGCAACGCCGCGATGACGGCGCGCGCCTCGTCGGAGAGGCCGGTCACGTCGTTGAAGCCGCGCTTGCGCTCGTTCACGTGATGCCAGGTGATCCAGTCGCCGCGCGCGCTCGCGAAGGCGGCCTCGAGCGCCGCCGCGGCCTCCTCGACCAGAAAGTCGTCGAGCACCAGGTGCGGAAAGGGCGCGGCGCGGGCGAACGCCTCGCCGCTCTCGAGCAGGCGCTCGCGGCTGGTGGGCGCGAGGATGCGCATCAACCGTCCACCCCTCCGCCTGACGACGCCAGGCGCTCGAGCGCGGCCCGAATCTCACTCGAGTCGGGGCTGCCGCGGAGCGCGGCGCGGTAGTGCTCGACGGCAGCGGCGGTGTCGCCACGCTGCTCGAGCATCGCCGCCAGGTTGTAGTGGGCGCGCGGGTCCTCCGGCAGCAGGCGGACGGTCTCGCGGTAGTGCGCCAGCGCCTCGTCCGGGCGGCCGGCGGCCTCGAGCGCGATGGCGAGGTTGCCGTGCGCCTCGGCGAGGTCGGGCCGGATGGCGATGGCCTGGCGCAGGTGGACGATCGCCTCCGGCCCGCGCCCGAGTTGCTCGAGCACGGTCGCCTGCGCCACGTGCACCTTGGCGTAGGTGGGATCGAGCCGGAGGGCCTCCTGGTAGTGCGGCAGGGCTTCCTCTCCCCGGCCGAGGGCGACCAGGGCAAGGCCGTAGTTGAGATGAGCGACGGGCGAGTCGGGTCGATGCGCGAGCGCGTACTCGTAGTGCGCGATCGCCTCGTCCAATCTTCCCATGCGCGCGAGCAGAGCGCCGAGACCGAGGCGGGCCTTGGGGAACTCGCCCTTGATGCGCAACGCCTCGTCGAAGTGCGCCAGCGCCTCGTCGGTCTGGCCGAGTCGGGCGAGCTCGGCCGCGAGGTTGGCGTGCACCACGTAGTTGTCGCGCGTCGCCGTCAGGGCGTGCCGGAAGAGCGTGGTGGTGTCGCGCCAGTGGGCGATCTGGGCGCGCGTCGTCGCGACCCACCCCAGCAGCAACAGCGCCGCCGCGGGCGCCAGCACCCAGGCGCGGCGCGGCCACGCCGCCAGCAGGTCGTTCGCGCCCCAGGCGACCATGATCCCGATGCCGATCTGCGGCAGATAGGTGAAGCGGTCGGCGCGCGACTGCTCCCCGACCCACACCAGGCCGATCACCGGCACGAGCACCCCCAGGTACCAGAGCCAGCCCACCGGCAGGTAGGGCCGGCGCGCGGCGAGGCGCGCGACCAGCGCGCCGATCGCCAGCAGCACCGCGGCTGAGAGCGCGACCTCGCCCGCCGGCACGGGCGTCCGCGGCGGGTAGAACACCGCCAGGTCAACCGGCCAGAGCGTCTGCCACAGGTACGTGGCGTACGAGACGATGGCGTTCTGGACCCGGTAGGAGACGCCGAAGCCGTGTGCCAGCGGCACCACCGCGCCGCCGGCGTACTGGGCCGCGATGGTGACGACGCACGAGAGCAGCACGAGCGCGAAGAGCGGCGCCTTCTCCCGCAACAGGGCCACCGTCCGCGGCCGTGCGAACGGCCAGACGTCGAGCAACAGCAGAACGAACGGCAGGGTCACCAACATCGGCTTCGCCAGCAGACCGGCCGCGAAGGTGAGAGCGACGAGCGCCATGCGCCGGGCACTGGGCGCGCGCACGTACCAGAGGTAGGCGTGCAGCGTCGCCATCCAGAGCAGAGCCGAGAGCACGTCCTTGCGCTCCGACACCCAGGCGACCGACTCGACCCGCAGCGGATGGAAGGCGAAGAGCGCGGCGACGAAGGCGCTCCGCCAGAACGCCCCCGTGGCACGAGCGAGAAACAGAAAGAGCAGCACCGCGGCGAAGCCGTGCAGAGCGACGTTGACCACGAGGTGGGCACCGGCGTCGAGACCGAAGACCTGGCAGTCGACCATGTGCGTGATCCAGGTCAACGGGTGCCAGTTGGCCGAGTGGAAGTGGGTGAAGGCCCAGGCGATGCCCGCCGAGGTCAGGCCGCGGCGCACGTGGGCGTTCTCGAGGACGTACTCCGGGTCGTCGTAGCGGACGAAGTCGTGCTCACGAACCGGGGCGTAGAGGAGGACCGTGCCCGCGAGCAGCGCGAGGCAGAGGAGCGTCTGTCGCCGGCGGCGGGCGGCTTCCGAGGTCATGGCTGGCGGCGACGATCCTGCCAGCGCCGGCCCCGCCCTGGCAACCGTGGAGAGGGCGAGATCGCCGGCCGGGGCGCCCTCGGGCCCCGGCCGGCAATCCGGTTACGAATGGGAGAACCGAGGCGGCTAATTCCGGTCCTTGTACCCGTTCGTCAGGTTCTTGAGCCAAGGCCGGGTGAAGACGGTCTTGAAGCACTTGGGCGCGTTGTCCGCCGCGACCACGACGGTGACGTTGTCGCTCTGGTTGAAGAACACGCCCGGGTTGTGCGGCGTCAGGCCCAGCGAGGCGCCCTTGGCCTTGAACAGGATGCGGCCGCG
>Ga0268299_1002660_pt1 | contig 19940 bp, 9 predicted proteins | sample NOBtaG_FD_193484 | JGI IMG/M metagenome (GOLD analysis project Ga0268299, IMG submission 193484) | Activated sludge microbial communities from bioreactor in Nijmegen, Gelderland, Netherland - NOB reactor | ecosystem: Engineered > Bioreactor > Aerobic > Activated sludge | place: Netherlands... | reverse complement strand
AGGATCGAAAGAGGCTGCTCCTCCATCGCCTCTTTGAGAACCGAGCCCAGTTCACGCAGACAGCCATCGAACAAACGGTGTCGGCATACGCCGCCGAGCGGGTTCGCCTGCTGCATGCGACCAAGTCGGACGCCGAGAAGGAACGAGTGCGACGCGAGGTCGTCGATGCTTGGCCCTTCGCGCCAGAGCTGATCGCGCTCCTCGAAGACCACATCCTGATGGCGGATTCCGCACAGGACAAGCGAGACCTCATCCGCGTGCTCGCGGAGCTGTTCCGCTCTCGCGGCGCGAGCGTACCGCTGCTCACGCCGTCCGACTTCTTCGTGGACGACGACGGCTGCGGCGTTCTTACGCTCATTGACTCTTTCGCCACGACGGCGGACCAGGAGCGTCTCCGCGAGAAAGCGATCAGGAACCTCGATGCGTTGAAGGCGGCAGGTGTCTCTGCTGCGCACGCGCGGGAGGCCGTGAGCGGCATCTGGATGCGGTCGTTGTCGGCGACGAACGTCCTGGGCGGCACGCGGGAGGAACTGCAACTCGACCTGACGCGGGCGGGCGCAATCGACGACAACGGCTTCACGGCCGAACTCGCCACGATCGTTGAGAACAGCTTCAACATCCACGAGGTTGGCACAGTCGACAAGCGGTTCTGCTTCAAGCTCGAAGAGAACCCGCTGTCGAAGGTCAAGGCAACCGCGAAGAACGACAAGCTCTTCGACCCAGAGGTGCCCACACCCAGCGGCCTGCTGCCGGTCATGAAGGACCAGGCGTTCATTCGTCAAGTGCTGGAGCATTCCCTTCGGTCGCCCGACGGTGCCGCTGAGCCACCGTCGCGCGTAATCGTCCTCGACCCCAACTGGGAGAACTCGCCCTGGGCAAACATCCCCGCGCAGGACCTCCCCGAGCGGTGGGAAAAGCCTGTCCTCATTGTCCTGCCGGTCGCCCCGGCAGACGTGAACGCGACCCTTGGACCGTGGCTCGCCAAGCACGTCACCGTGAAGCGGAACATGGTGCGGTTCCTCCTCCCCAAGACGGGCGCAAAGAACCTGTACGACGATGCTGACCTGCGGCGCGTCGCGCGGTGCGCGTTCCTCTCCAAGCAGTGGAAGGAATCTGAAGCGGTCTACACGGACATCTTCCGGCGCTTCGACAAAGACCTGCGGCGGGAGCTGGCCGAGCGATTCGATCGCTATGCCATCCTTCATCGCTGGAACTTCCAGCAGCCCGTCCTCTGCACCTTCCACGTCGAGCCGTTTGCCGCGACACCAGACAAGGTTGCCAAGACCATCGAGGACGGCGTGCGGAATGACTTCTTCGCACCAGAGGACTTTGAAACTTTTATCACGGCCGCCGCTACACGCGGAGAGACGATGCGGCAGGTGATGGCGCTCCTGCGGGAGCCGCCCGCGAAGCCCGAGGAGGATTCCATCCCGTATCTCGGCGATCATCCAACCTACGAACAGACCATCCGAGTGGCGGCAAAGGACAAGATCGCCCTGAACGTCGGCAACACGTGGTATCGAGCCGAGCCCGGAGAGTTGGAGGAGGACGCCTACAAGCGGCTCCGTTCCCGTTGCTTCCGCACCGGGCGTGAACTCGACGAGGTCCAACTCGGGCTTCCGAATCAGGTCGGGGGTGGCGGCGTCGCTGTTCCTCCTCGCCCTCCGACGACGGGCGGCGGCGGCCTTTTCCCGCCCGTCGCGCCCCCCGTGACACCGCCGGTCGGCCCTGCGCCAGTAGCCCCTCCCGTCATGCCGCCGGAGCCACCGTCCGTGGGCGGCAATGGCGCGACGCCCCCGGTTGCGCCGCCCGCCACGATCATCCGCCAGTCCAACGGTGCGAAGTCCGGGATCAACCTGCTGGGCGATATCGAACGGTGGGGTTTGCCCGACGCGGAACGCATCACGCTCACCACGCTGACCATGCGGGGCCTCACTGTCAAGGACCTCCGCGACCTCTGCACCAAGCTCCCTCCCAAGCTGCTCGCGGAGTTGCAGATCAACTGCGCTCCTGATCAACCCGGAGGGCAGGGCAAATGAGTGACCCATCCTGGGAGTCATTGGTTCTTTCGGACCAACCGCCCGACGCAGCATGGCGAGCCATCTTCGGCCGCCTTCGTGATGCCGCGCTGGCCGCAACGAATCCGGCGGCGATGCACCGCGAGACAATCGCGCCCGACCGTCTGCTCGCCGAGAGCGCGTGGGACCTTTGGCAGCAGTTTCCGACAAGCGCGCCGACGGTGGTGGCCGGACTTCGGGACTTCTGGGCGGCCACGTCGGGAGTTGCGGGTTCCGCGATCCTGATCCTCGATGCGCTGTCGCTGCGAGAGATGCCGCTCATCGTGGCCGCAGCGAAGAAGCGAGGGATCGAGTTGGTCAAATGCGAGGTGCGGGGCTCCCAGGTGCCCACGGAAACCGATCAGTTTGCGCAGGCGCTCGGCTTGCCTAGCCGCTCCAAGCTCTTCAACAACCAACCACCCTCATCCTTCATCTTCAACGGGCCGGACACGCACACCGACGTGATCGACGCGCCCTTCGCCGATTGCGTGGCGTCTTTGCCCGCGAAGCCGCGACTTTTCCTCTGGCACAAATGGCCCGACGAGCCGCTCATCCACCTCCACGCCGACAAAGTCGAGGGAGACACGGTGGTGGCGACGGAGATCAAGAAGCAACTCGCCTCCGATGGCTTCTGGCAGTTCGTTGATCGGCTTCGGCAGGGTCGGCGGTTGGTGATCACCGGCGACCACGGGTACGCGACGGCCTCGGAATTTTCCAGTGAGGTCAAGGACGAGGAATCCGTCCGAGCATTCGCCGGAGCGTTCGGTGCGCAGCGTGCCATCCGCGAAGACCCAGCGACACCCTGGCCCCGACGCCTCCTGCCGCCGCCCGTGCTGAGGTTCCCGGCGACGCAGGGCGGTCCTAACCCCCCCTCCCCGTGGCTGGTCGTGCTCGGCCAGCGCAAGTGGAAGGTTCGCGGCGGCTTCCCGACTTTGTGCCACCGTGGACTCTCGCTGCTGGAAGCCGCTGTACCGTTTATCGAACTGCCTCCCCTTTGACACTCACCTGCGTGATCGGAAACACGTTCCCCAATGCCCGAACCCTTCTCGCTCAAGCCGACGCCCGCGCCCGCACCCAACCTGTTTGGCGTCCCGGACGTTGCGCCCGAGGCGGGGGCGAAGAAGGCCCGGGCCAAGAAGGCGGCCGCGCCGGCGACCGCGATCGGCAGCACGGGCCTTGATCCGAATCTGCCGCCGAACCTTGGCCAGCCGTTGAAGGTGGAGGTTCCGGATTTCAGCGATCCGAACCGGCCCAAGACCTGCCTGGAGATCGACTTCCCGCTCGTCCCCATCAACGCCCTCTCCGCGTTGGAAGGCAACGCGGGGAAACCCATCTACCAGATGAGCAAGTGGTGGGCACGCCGGCGCTCGTGCGTGTTCCGCGCTCTCCTGCTCGCCGCCGCGATGAAGGCGCCGGTGCGGCGGCATCCCGATGGTCAACCCATGCTGGGTCCTGATGGCCAGCCGATCATCGATGAGGACTCCGTCGATCGAGCGGTATGGGATGCCTACTACGCGAACCACCAGGCGGCGGAGAACTTCAAGCACCTGAAGGTTCTCGATCCGTTCATGGGCGGCGGCACGACGCTTGTGGAGGGGTCGCGCCTCGGCTTCCAGGTCGCGGGCGTCGATCTCAACCCCGTCGCGTGGTTCATCGTCAAGAACGAACTGGCCTGCACCGACCCGGCTCAGGTCAAGACGTTCTTCGATCAGATCGAAGCCGAGGTCAAACCGCAGATTCAGCCGTTCTATGTGACCGACGGCGTGGGCGGGAAGCGCGGCTGCTGGGTGAAGGTGCAGCCCGCGACCGAACCTGACGGGGCGGCCGCCGAAACCCCGATGCCCGACGGCTTCGACCCCGCTTCGCTCCCGCCCGCGGAGCGGAAGCACTATCGCTACGAAGGCCCCGAGGTCATCTACACCTTCTGGGCCAAGCACGGCCCGTGCGCCAAGCCCGGGTGCGGGCACCGCACGCCGATCTTCCGCTCGCCGGTGGTCGCCACCAAGAAACTCGGCGTCAAGTACCTCGAATGCACCTGCAAGAACAAGGCCTGTGCGCTGCGCTTCCACGCCGAACTGGGCGACGCCCGCATCGCCCCCGATGCCGAGCAGGTCATCCTCGGCAACGAGCAGGCGTACACCGTCGTCTCGCAGCCCTTCGCGCAGGCGCTGCTCAACTACGAGCGCGACGGGCGCGAGGTGCTCGATGCGCGGATCGAGTTCCTGACCACGCACCTGGAGACTGAGCCGGGGCTCAAGTGCCCCGCGTGCGGCCAGTTCGCGGGCCAGTTTGTGCGCGACATCCTTGCCAAGCATAAAGCCGCGAGCACCTACGCGAGCATCAAGAAGAAGGACTTTTCGATTCTGCCCTCGGGCCAGGGGAAGAAGCCGGTCTACTGCACGCTCTTGATCGACCCGGAATGGCTGAAGGGCTCGCCGGGCGAGATCGAATCCGCGAGCGCGGCGAGCGCATCGGCTCGTCCGTCGTCGGCAATGTCTGGGACGGCTGCGCCTGGGGCGGGGGCTACGCCGTACACCGCAGAGCTGGGCGGCTACATCGACGCCCCGATTGACGCCACGGCGGCGTGGTACCGCGAGCGGCTGCAGAACCTGCGCCTCATTGAGGTCCGGGGGCAGTGCGCGGCGGGTGAAGACCCGGGCAACGGCTTCCCGACGCCGATTCCCGGCTCGCAGGGCCGGGGTGCTGGGGGGACGGCATCTTCTGCGCCCGCCTCCGCATCATCTGGAACACGCTCCAACTCATCCGGAGCGTCCTCCGGGCCGTCTGGAACATCGTCCGGGCCGCTTGGAGGATCGTCCGAGTCATCCGGACGGTCGTCCGGGCAGGTCGGAACATCGTCCGGGTGGGCCGGACGGTCTTCCAGCTCATCCGGACTGTCATCCAAGTCAGCCGGAACACCGTCCAACCCGTCCGGAGGGTCGTCCGACTCAGCCGGAGGGAAGCGGGGCGGCGCGCCGGAAGGGAATGCCGCGTCAGCGGAGGCCAGCGAAGGGGGGGCGGGTGGGGATGGCGGGGAGCCCGGGCTGCCGCTGATGCTCACGCTGCGGGATGGGCGGCGGATTTCGACCCGAGCTGAGACGATCGCCCGGAAAGCCAACGGCAAGGAGTGGGATTCGCACTTCGTGTGCGGGGCGTGCGGCACGCCGCAGGACTTTCGGCTTAGCGTGCAGCGGACGCGGCGGACGGCACCGGTCATGGCGTACGCGATCCAGGCGTATGACGCGGAGCGGGACGCCAGCGGCACCCCCTACGGAGGCCGGTATTTTGCAGCCCCTTCGGCGGCGGATGTGGACCGGATGGTCGCCGCCGAGCGCGAGTGGGCCTCGCGGAAAGACACGGACCTGAGCGGCTTCTGGCCGCGCGAGGAGATGCCGGTCACGTACATGACGCACCAGGCCAACTTCGCGCTGCCCGAGCAGGGGTACACGCACTGGTACAAGATGTTCAACCCGAGACAACTCGTGGTTCACGCGGCGCTGCTCAAGGCGATCGGCACGCTGGGCACTTCGGTAAGCGTCGGCGTGCGAGAAGCGGGGATCGCAGCCCACCAGCAATACCTTCAGAATCACTCGATGTTCTGCCACTACGAGGTCGGCTGGGACAAACTCGCTGTCACGTTCGCCAACTCCAACTTTCGCCCTCGCACGCAGCCGCTGGAGAACAACTTCATCGCTTCGATGGGGCGCGGAAATTGGCCGAGTTGTGCGTCTGGCGTGATCGAAGGCTTGGCATGGGCGAAAGAGCCCGAAGACACCTACTTGGACGCGGGCGGCGAAAGCCAGAAAGCCCAGATGTCCGACCCGGTGCTTCCCGGAGCCGCTCTCTCGTGCCGCTCAAGCACCGACATGGCGGACGCCGACAAGTCATTCGACCTCGTCATCACCGATCCGCCGTTCGGCGACAACATCTATTACTCCGACCTCTCCAACTTCTTCTACGCCTGGCTCCGGCTGCCGCTCAAAGACACGTACCCCGAGCAGTTCGGCCCGACCAAGACGCCCAGCGCCCAGGAGGCGCTCAAGCCGCGCTCGCTCCCCGATGCCGAGGGGGACAAGCACTACTTCGACCGCCTCACCCCGTGCTGGGCCGAGGCGTGCCGCGTGATGAAGGACGGGGGCATCATGGCCTTTACGTTCCACCACAGCGAGGATGCGCAGTGGGAGATCGTGCTCCGCTCGCTCTTCGATGCGGGCTTTTACCTCGAAGCGACGTACCCCATCGCCAGCGACGAGATGAAGGGGGCGGGCGGGCAGTTCGGCGCCAAGGGGACCGAGTACGACATCATCCACGTCTGCCGCAAGCGGCTGCACGAACCCAAGCCGGTCTCGTGGCCCAAGATGCGTCAGTGGGTGAAGGCCGAACTCGCACGCCTGCGGCCTCTGCTGGAGTCGTACAAGAGCCGCGGGCTGTCGGACGCGGATGTGCGGGTCATCCTGCGCGGCAAAGCGCTGGAGTTTTACAGCCGCCACTACGGCAAGGTGCTCGTCGCCGCCCCAGGAGGGACGGACGGCGCGCTGGCGGAGGTGTCGCTCTCGATCCGCGATGCGCTTCTGGGCATCAACATGCTGCTGGATGAGTCGAGCAGCGATCCCGGCGCTGGAACGCGACCGCCATCCATCGTGCAGCCGGTGGTGTACCAGTACCTGCGGCTGTTCGGTGCCAAGGCGTCGTACAGCCGCGACGAGGTGAGCAAACTCCTGCGTGGCACGACGGTGCAACAGGCCGCCTTCGAGAAGACCAACTCGTCGGGCGGGGCTTGGGTGGTTGAAGAAGACAAGGTGGTGCGGCGGGCGACCATCCGCGAGCGGTTCGCCAAGATGAAGGCCCGCAGCCGCCGTGAGATGAAGAGTGAACTGGACCAGGCCCAGTTCCTGATCGGCGCGGCCTTTGAGGGCAGCGGCGTGAACATCGAGGAGGAGTTCCAACGGCACACGTTCCTGATCCGCCCGGGCGTCGAGGCGCTGCTGGACTGGTTCGGCAAGACGCCCGCGGGCAAGGACGAGCCCGATGTGCCCCGGGCCGCCGCGCTGGCGCTGTCGCTGTTCCGTGCCGCCAAGGAGGCCCGGATCATCCGCATGCGGACGGACGGGCAGCAGAAACTCTTCGAGGACGATGTGCAGAACGAGGAATGGGAATCGGCGGCGGTGTGATGGATCGATTGGAACAGGACACGGACCATGCAAGAACTCACATCGAGCAAGTGGAAGCGCAGCGGGAGCAGCATCGTCTGGCACCCGGAGTTGCTTGCTGACTTGATCTCCACGATCGAGCCTGTCTCGGTGCGGACGCTGATCGGCTGGTTGAAGGGCGGGTTCCCCGATTCACCACCCGGGCCGGACGGCACGCGGACGGTGCTGGTCGGCGGCCTGCAAACCGTGGTCGAGACGATGATGCAGACTCAGACGCCCGATGCGGTGGTCGAGTGGCTGCGGGCCAACATCCTCGCGGTTGTGCGGGCCTGGAAGATGCACTGGCCCAACGTGGGCCTGGTCTTCGTGATGGACGGTCCCGGGACGCTCTTCGACTTCAACGAAGGGGATGAACTGGTGTACTTTGGGCGCGGCCGCGACCGGGCCAAGAAGGTCAAGCTGTCGCTGGCGATCTGGAATGGTGCGGCGGCGGGCGCTGGTGCCTACCAGTTGGTCGCAGAGAAGGTTGGGGGGGCGGGCGTGAAGGAAGTCGGCGGGTACTACGTGGGGTGGATGTCGTAAGACCGGAGATCAATGGAGCACGCTTCAGCATCATCCTCGACCACCGCCCCCACGCCGAAAGGTGGCGGCACGCCGCGCGTCCACCCGCAACCGGGCGAAACGGTCGCCCACGCCGAACTCGGGCAAGGCGTGCTGGTTCGGATGGAGCCGAGCGGGTATGCCCGCGTGTTCTTCCGGGGACATGGCGAGCGACAGGTTCCTGTTTCGGCACTGAGCAAGGCGGCAACATGGGACGAGACGGTTGTCGCATCGATCGCTGACGCCACACCGGAAGCAGTGCGGAGGTTGTGGCTGGCTGTTGAGGCCGAGCGGCTGCCGCTCATGGATAGCGCCGCCGTGCTCACGGCCGCGAAGGTGGACCTGCTGCCGCACCAAATTGTGCTGACGTATCGCGTGGCGAACGCCTCACCCCGCCGATTCCTGATCGCCGACAGCGTCGGCCTGGGCAAAACGATCGAGACGGCGCTGATCCTGCGGGAACTCGCCTCGCGCGGCGAACTGCGGCGTGCGATGATGGTCGTGCCCGCGGGCCTCGTGGACAATTGGCGCAGAGAACTGAACGAGAAGTTCAGCCTCGACTTCGAAGTGTTCGGCTCTCAAGGCGACGTGACCGACCGCAAGAGCAACGCTTTCGCCAAGCACAACCGGCTCATCGTCAGCATCGACACGCTGAAGCGCCCTGCCCGCGTGAAGAAGCTGCTGGAGGCGCAGCCGTGGGACCTGATCGTATTCGATGAGGCCCACCATCTGACGGCCTACGAGTCGGGCAACAAGGTGCGGCGAACGCAGAACTTCAAGCTTGCCGAGGCGCTCCGCGAGCACAGCCGTGACCTGCTGATCTTGTCGGCCACGCCGCACCAGGGCGACCACTTCCGGTTCTGGATGCTGATCCGGCTGCTCGATCCGCGACTCTTCGAGAACACGGACGACATGGTGGAGAACCGGCACCGGCTCAATGCCGTGGTGTTCCGGCGGACGCAGGCCGATGCGTGCGACGCGAACGGCGAGCCGCTATTCGCACGGCGTCAGGTGCACACCAGCGCTTTCCACCTTACCGAGCCGGAGAAGAAGTTCTACGACGCCCTCATGGCGTACCTGCGCGACGGGTACAACCTGGCAGCGATGGCGGGCAGCAAAGGGCAAGCCCTCGGCTTCGTGATGACGATCTTCCAGAAGATCGCATCGTCGAGTTTCGCGGCTGTGGCCGCGACGCTGCGGCGGCGGCAGCTCATGCTGACGATCCACGAAGCGATCGTTGCCGACGAGAACCTCGACTCGGACGGGCGGGACCGGGCGTTTGCCGAGGCCCGCCAACTGATCCGCGAGATGCACGGTCTTGGTGACGATCCCATCGGCCGCGCGGGGATCGACCGCATCCTGGCGGACGCGAAGCTCAAGCTCCTGAAGAAATTGGATGAGCAAGCGTTGCCGGACGTGTACGACTCAGAGGTCGGGGCCGCCGGGGCCGAGGAATCCGCTGCGGCGTTGGTATCGGTAGCGTTGCCGGAAGAGCGCCGGCGCATCCGGGACCTGCTCGCGGAGTTGCCTGGAGGGATCGAGAGCAAGACCGACGAACTTCTGCGGGGACTCGGCGACCTATGGCGCTCTAACCCCAGCGAGAAGGTCGTCGTCTTCACGACCTACCTCGGCAGCGTGGATGCCCTCCGCGACGCCATAGACAAACGATTCCCAGGCAAGGGTGTCGAGGTGCTCAAGGGCGGCGACCACGGAGCGAAGATCGCGGCCGAGAAGCGATTCAAGCGCACGGATGGTCCCCGGGTGCTCATTTGCACTGCTGCCGGACGAGAGGGAATCAATCTCCAGTTCGCCCGTGTGCTGTTCAACCACGACTTGCCGTGGAACCCGATGGACATGGAGCAGCGGATCGGGCGCATCCATCGCTATGGACAGAAGGACACCGCCCAGGTCTACAACCTCGTCTCGGCCGACACCATCGAGGGGCAGATCTTCCTGCTCTTGGAGCAGAAGTTACTGGCGATCGGCGAGGCACTGGGCAAGGTGGATGAGTATGGGCAGGTGACCGAGGATCTTCGCAGCCAAGTCCTGGGTCAGCTCGCAGAACGCATCTCCTATGACCAGTTGTATCAGGACGCCGTCCGCGACCCCACGCTGAAACGCAGCCGTCAGGAACTAGAGGTCGCGCTCACGAACGCCAAGGTCGCCCGCGACGTGGTGTTCGAACTGTTCCAGGATCTGGAGGGCTTCCGGCTCGACGATTACCGGCAGTTTGATGACGGCGGACAGGGAATGCAACGGCTGCTCGCGTTCACGCGAGAGTGCGTTCGCGCCGCTGGCGGAACGATGCGGGACACAGGCGGCGGGATTCATGAGGCATCACTGCCGGGCGGGCGACTGGAGCGGTTCACGACCGATCGGGCCAAGGCCAAGGCTGAAGATGACCTCGCCCTGTTGGGGCTTGAGCATCCGCTGGTTCGGGAGTTCATGGACCAGTATCGGGCCATTCCCGCTGAGCAACGGGCGCTTCGCGGACGGCTGCGCGACGGCGTCGGCGCAGGCACAACGCTCACGATCTGGCGGGCGGAGGTCCACGGCACGGGGGGGCAGTTCAAGCAGGTCGTGCTGACGCTGGGATTATCTGCGGATGGGCAGCGAGTGCCGCAGGTGGAGGCGCTTGGCAGTCGGCTCAGCGAGCTCGCACCCACCGAGCAGCACCCCGCCGCGGATGTCCCAGACACCGACGCGCTGCGATCACGCCTGCCCGACATGGTTCGTCGCGAGCTGCAGCATCGAGGAGTGCTCAACGAGGAAGCCACCGTGGCGATGAAACTGATCGCGTGGATTCGTCTATGAAAGCGGAGTCGAGTCGCCACTCAAAGAAGAAGCACGTGTCCCTCACCAGCGGAACTTTTGTCCATACGAGATTGACGAGTCAGCCCCATGCCCTCATTACTGTCCTGGCTCGACTTTGCTGAATCCGATCGCCAGCGCGCGATGCAGGTCATCGATTTGTTCCAAGAGAAGAGCACCGTCGACGAACTCGGCTTCTCGCCCATCCGAGACGCCTTTGCGGATCACTTCTTCCCAGGCACGTCGACGATCCAGACTCGGGCTCGTTACTTCCTCTTCGTGCCGTGGATCCTCAAGCACTACGAGAAGCGAAAGCTCACCGCCCAAGAGCGAGCCGGGAAGCTCCGAAGGCGAGAGATCGACCTCATCCAGGCGCTCTTGAATGGATGTGCCGATCCCACAGGCATCATCGGCCGCGAAGCCCAGGCTGGCCTGCAGAGGATGCCCAGCAGCGTGTATTGGCGAGGGCTGCGGCTTTGGGGCATTCGGCTGTTCGATGGTTCGCTCGATCAGTACTTCCGCAGACTGTCGCGGGAGGGCAACGCCGACTCGCGATCGCTGTCCTCGGACGACGGGGAGCCTCTGCATGGGGTGTCGCGAGACTGGCACCCCGGGTTGCCCGCCGAGCCGGCAGAGCTGTTCGAGTCGACGTCCCTGGAGGTGCGTGGAGAGGAGGCGGAGTTCCTCCGTGATCGGATCTGCACACATCAGCCTGGTTCTCTGCTGGCACGCCTTGTGTCCAGCAACCTCCCGGAGCTTGGTGCGCGGTATCTGTGGGAAGCTGAAGTTGTTCGATCGATGCCTTCCGAGCTGCTCGCTGAGATCGAGCACGCTCGCCTGTTTGCACTGTGCGTGTGGGGTGGCCCGCTTGCCTACTCCCTACGGCTAGCTCGAATGAAATCCGGGTCGGAGGAACTGGCGGGTCAGTTGGAGTCAGCGCTCGGTGAGTGGCAAGCGGCAGTGGGCACCGACGACACCGCGCTCCGGACTTGGGACCGGGCTTCCTTCTGGGAACTGGTACGTCGCCTGAACCCGCGGATCTCAGTACGGACAGAGGAGTTTGCCGAACGATGGGTCGGCGTCGCGCTTCGTGCGGCCGCCGGTGAGCGTGTGTGGGAGGACGAGCGTGTTGGCGACCTGATCGCGAACCGTGAGCGCCAACTCAAAGGCGGGAGGGCGAGACTGCTGCCGGAGAACTTGCGTGCCAGGGATCGGTGGCAGGGTGACGCTTCGGGTGGTCCGATCGACTATCGCTGGGGCCAGTCGCAGATCATCCTGAACGACATTCTTCGTGGGCTTGCTCCTCACTCCGCTGGGGGCACGAGCCATGCTTGATCCACGCGGAAGGCAAATGCTGCTCGAATCCCTGCGGCCCCCAGAGGGCTACCGCTTCGACTGCGCTGTGGGAACGACGTTCTCGTTGGATCTGATCGCGCTCCTGACCGCGCCGCTGGGCTTCGCGATGTTCGACTGGCAGGACGATGATGGACGGCTGGCCGCGGATCCCGCATCCGACAAGGGAGACCCGCTCGCCCTGCTCGAGTCGCTCCGGCGCTGTGCCGACCGCATCCACATCTACTGCCAGGCCGGCCAGATCAAGGTGCCCCCTGCGAACCAGCGATTGCTCGCCTATTTGGAGCAGTCGGTCATCGAAGTCGTTCCACCTTCTGCTCGGGAAGGGCGTGCCGGTGTGTTTCATCCGAAGGTCTGGGCGCTGCGGTTCGTGGATTCAGCAGACAGCAGCAAGGTGCGATACCGGCTCTTGTGCCTGACCCGCAACCTGACCTTTGACCGTTCTTGGGACACAGTGCTTGTCCTCGAAGGCGACCGGTCTGACAGGCAGAAGGGCATCGCGGAGAACCGTGCGCTGGCCGGATTCGTGAGTGGCCTTCCGGGCCTCGCTGTCCGAGCCTCAGCGTTGGACCCACAGGCAGTCTCCGACACCGCGCTGATTGCTGACGAGTTGCGGGTGGTCAAGTGGAGTCTCCCTGAAGGCGTGGATTCGATCCGCTTCTGGCCACTCGGCATGGATGGCAAGGCCGCATGGCCGTTTGGCGAGCGGATCGATCGCCTGCTGATCGTGTCGCCGTTCGTCACGCCAGACTTCCTCAAGCGAATCGCAGTGCCCGGGCGAGCCCAGTCCCTGGTCAGCCGCGCCGAGTCGCTTCGCGAGATCGAGCCCGAGGTGCTCCGGCAGCATTGGTCGTGCCAAACACTGGACGAGGGCTGTGAGGCGATCGCGGGGCCGGACGATGCCACCGAACAGGCGGGAGCGTCGCTTTCGGGGCTGCACGCGAAGCTCTTCGTTGCCGACGCAGGGTGGGACGCACACGTCTGGACCGGATCGGCGAACGCGACCTCGGCCGCCTTTGGCGGCAATGTCGAGTTTCTCGTGGAGTTGATCGGCAAGAAGTCCAAGCTTGGCGTGGATGCCACGATTGGAGAGGGCGACAACCAGCCCAATCTTCGTTCGATGCTTGCGCCTTTCACGCCGGAAGATCAGGCCGTGACGCGGAGTGCCGATGACCAGGCGTGCGAGGAGTTGGTGGACTCGATCCGTCGCTCACTGGTGACGATGAACATGGATCTGTTCGTCGAGCCGAGCGCGATGGACAGCACGGCAGTGACCACGACCCTCAGGTCGTCGGAGCCGCTCGCATTGAGTGCTGGGGCGACGGTGCGGTGCCGGCCAGCCATGCTGGTGGGGGAAGCACGGGCGTTGCCGAGCGGCCAGGTCATCAACGCATGCTTCGGTCCGCACGCGATCCAGTCTGTTTCGTCGTTCATCTCGTTCGAGATCAGTGCCAAGGTCGGCGAGGCCGAACGCACCGAGGCGTTCGTGCTGAATCTGCCGCTGGTCGGCGCGCCGGCCGATCGGAAGGAACGACTGCTGCGTGACCTGCTCTCGGACTCGCGCACACTCATCCGCTTCCTGCTTATGTTGTTGTCCGACGATCCCGAGAGGCTGTTCAACGAGCTTCGCGAGCTTGCCGCGGACTCCGGTGCGAACGGCGCGGCTCGCAGCCATGACGGACTACCCCTCCTCGAGCACATGCTGGCGTCTCTTCACCGCAGCCCCGGCAAGTTGGATCAGGTTCAGAGGCTCATCGATGACCTTCGCAAGACCCCAGAGGGTCGATCCATCCTGCCCCCGGAACTCGAGGCGGTGTGGGGGCCGATCGGCCAGGTGCGACGGGAGATCGTGAACAATGCAGCTGGGGGCGGACAATGAGCAGCCCGATCGATCTACCTCCCAGCGCACGCGACGCGTTGTCAGGCTTGAAAGCCTTCCAACGGCGAACCGTTGAGTACGCCTTCCGTCGGCTGTATCTCGATGACGACTCCACGCACCGCTTCCTAGTCGCGGATGAGGTGGGGCTCGGGAAGACGATGGTTGCCCGGGGGGTCATCGCCAAGGCTGTCGAGCATCTGTGGCGTTCCGTTGACCGCATCGACGTGGTGTACGTGTGCTCGAACGCCGACATCGCTCGTCAGAACATCAACCGCCTCAGGCTCGACAAGTCGCACGAGTTCGCCCGTGCCAGCCGGGCCACTCTGCTGCCGATCGAGCTACGTGACATGGCGAAGCGGCGTGTGAACTACGTCTCCATGACGCCCGGCACCTCACTTGAGCCGCGCGGCGGCATGGGGATCGCCCAGGAACGAGCCTTACTGTTCCAACTGCTCAGGGATCATTGGCGCATTCCCGAGAAGGATGGCCTGGGGCTGTTTCGGGGTGGCGTGAAGCGATCGAACTTCAAGTGGTGGGTTCACGAATGGATGGCGGAACGGTCCGTGGACTCTGGACTCCAGGAGGGCTTCCTTCGCGAGCTCGATCGCCTCGAGGCGAGCGCGCGGAAGTCTGGCCAGCCCGGTTTGCGGGAACGGACCCTGAGCCTCGCCTCAAACGATCAGGATTGTGAGTCCGACGATGATCCCCGTAAAGGCCGGCGTGCCATCATCGCCGAGCTTCGAGCGATCCTGGGCAGAACGTGCATCACCGCGCTGCGGCCCGACCTGGTCATTCTCGATGAGTTTCAGCGGTTCAAGCACTTGCTCGACCCCGACGACGAGGCCGCCGAGCTCGCCAAATCACTCTTTGAGTACGCGGATAAGAAGGAGCAACATCACGAGGCGGTTCGGGTGCTCCTGCTTTCTGCGACACCGTACAAGATGTACTCGCTCCACCACGAGCAAGAGAACGGCGAGAGTGACCACTACGAGGACTTCGTCGCCACGTACGACTTCTTGGTGAAGCACGCCCCCGAAGAGAATCGGGCGATGCGTGGGCTGTTGAAGGACTACCGCACCGCCATTCTCAACCTTGGCGGAAGCGGCGTGGCCGATCTGCGCCCGATCAAGTCGGAGATCGAGCGACGGCTGCGCCGTGTCATGTCACGAACCGAGCGGCTTGCCGCAACGAGCGATCGCAGCGGCATGCTTCGGGAGATCCCCTCGGCAGCCCGCCTTGAGCCAGCTGACGTTCGACAGTACATGACCGCCGCGAACGTCGCGAAGGTGCTCGATCATGGGGAGGTCGTCGAGTACTGGAAGTCCGCGCCGTACCTCCTCAACTTCATGGACGACTATGAGCTCAAAAGGGAGCTCAAGGAGACGATCGACGCCGGGAAGTCGGCCGCCGTCGCGGCCGCGCTGTCCGGGGCTGGGGCGGGCTTGCTGTCGTGGGAAGACGTTACGGCGTATCGCGCGATCGACCCGGCAAACGCGCGACTGCGCACGCTCGTTGCCGACACCATTGAGTCGGGAATGTGGAAGCTCTTGTGGCTTCCGCCAAGCCTTCCCTACTACAGACCATCGGGCCCTTTCGCGACGCCGCAAGAGAACGGGGTCACAAAGCGCTTGGTCTTCTCGTCATGGAAAGTGGTTCCCAAGGTCATTGCCAGCGTCCTCAGCCACGAGGTCGAGAGGCGCATGATGGCTGCGAGCTACGCGAGCAACGGGCACGTCACAGTTCAGAACTCGACGGAGGGTCGCAAGAAGATCACTGCACTCCTGCGCTTCGCGCGGGCGGATGGCCGTCTCACCGGCATGCCGGTGCTCGGACTGATCTATCCGTCCAGTGCTCTCGCGCTTGCTTTCGATCCGGCGCACCAGCGAACATCTTCGCGTTCTGCTGACGAGGCGATCGGCGCTGCCGCAGATGTACTGCGTCCCGCTGTTGATCGGGCGGTGTCAAGTTGGTCAAAGGGCAGCGAGATCGACGAGCGTTGGTATTGGGCGTGTCCGATCCTGCTCGATGTGCTCGAAAGTCCATCCGCCACGAAGCGATTCTGGTTCCACGGCTCGCTTGCAGAGGCTTGGTCCGGAGACAAGACCACGGAGCCCGAAGAGGGACAGGAAGAGGCGGAGACCGCGTGGTCGGAGCACGTGCGACAGGCGCGTGATTTGCTCATGGATGCCTGTCGTCCGGATGTCCGACCGCTCGGCGCACCGCCGCCAGACTTGGTTGACGCGATGGCGAAGGCGTCCCTGGGGAACCCAGCGGTCGTCACGTCGCGCTCGCTCGTCCGGGTGCTTCGGGATTGCTCCGTGGACGACGTGCATGTCCGTCTTGCCGCCGGGCGCGTTGCCTGGCGACTCCGCAATCTGTTCAACCTGCCCGAGGTCATTGCCTTGGTGCGCGGCCTGAACAACGCCGAGCCATACTGGATGCGGGTGATCGAGTACGCGGTCGACGGTTGTCTCCAGGCTGTGCTCGATGAGTATTGCCACGTCCTGAAAGACAGCCTTGGAGTGGGCCGTTTGCCGGCTGAAGAGGCAGCAGAGGCTATTGCGGCCGAGATGTCCAAGGCGATCGGTCTTCGCACGGCGGCGGTCGGCGTCGACGACATTCGGGTGGACTCGAAGGCAGAGAATGTCACTCGCACCGAACGCCGCATGCGGGCACGCTTTGCGGCTCGGTTCGGCCAGCAGCAGGGCGAAGACGAGAACGACCGAGATCGTGCCGGACAGGTGCGAGCGGCCTTCAACTCGCCGTTCTGGCCTTTCGTGCTAGCCAGCACCTCTGTTGGGCAAGAGGGCCTGGACTTCCATCACTACTGCCACGCGATCGTGCACTGGAATCTGCCGTCGAACCCTGTTGATCTTGAGCAGCGTGAGGGCCGCATCCACAGGTACAAGGGGCACGCCGTCCGCAAGAACATCGCCAGGGCGTACGGCGATCGGGAGTGCTCTCCGTTCTCCGATCGCTGGGCCTCGGCGTTTGACGCTGCCGCGCACGAGCATGCGAACGCGTCAAACGAACTCAAGCCGTTCTGGGTCTTCGCCATGCCTGACGGAGCCGTGATCGAACGTCACGTACCTGCTCTCCCGCTCAGCCGGGATGCTGACAAGCTCGTGGCCCTCCGGTCGGCACTCGCCCTGTACCGAATGGTGTTCGGACAACCGCGACAGGACGAACTGGTGAAGTTCCTTCAGGCTCGTCTTTCTGCGGACGAAATCGAGAAGGTTGTCAGGGAGCTTCGCATCGATTTGGAGCCACCACCGGTTGAGCTGACCGAGGAAGCGAGCCCCACGGGCTCAGCGGAGCTTGGCACCACAGTGGAGACAGTCGCTGGCGAATGCGATCTGTTCGCGGTCGCGAGAGAGGCTGTTCTGGCGCACCCGGAGATCATTCCGCTTGGCGGATACGAACATCGACTCTGGCCGTTTGTTCCCGCTGCGTGGCCGCATCCGTTGCCACCGCTGTGCCGAGGTAGTGGGTGTGAACCGTCGTGGTGGCTGGCGATGTGGTTTGATCGGGTGCAGAAGACCGGTTTCGGCTTGAGCCTGCTACTCTCGCCGATGTCGGATCAGCCGCTTCGGATGAAGATCGTGGAGCGGCTGCTTCGTGATCCGAAGGAGTTTGGAATCCAGCGGGAGCATCTCATCAACGTCCCCGGCATCCCGAAGCAGTGGGTGTTCCTGGCCCATCGGGTCATCGCGCCGCTCGCCGGCCACGGACTCGATTCCGTCACCGCGCGACAGCGCATGGATCAGGCGATCAGTGACTTCGTGCCTCGCTTCGCAAAGGTTGGCGAGGCGATTGCCCCGCTTCTGGCGGGTCGCTAGTTCACCTTCGGTCGCGGCGAGCACGAAGGCGGGCGGAAGTCTCTCGTTCAGTCCACACGAACTTCTCAAGGATCCGTCGCAGGTCCGGGTTCGTGTCCGCCGATTCCCATGCCGCGCGAAGATCGGCCGAGTTTAGGCTGCTCAACTGCGCCCACCAAGGCGTGCTACGCAGTGCCGTCTCCAGCGCCTCGGCTTTCTCCGGCTCCTGACCCTTCCGAGGGAAGAGCACGCGATCGTTCACAGAGATCGTGACCTCTTTCTCCCGACCCGCGATCAGTTCGAGCCCGTCGCGTTGCCCGATCGCGAGAAGCGCTTGGCGAAGCTCCTCTATCTGCCCTTCAATCTCACCCTGCTCATCCTGCAGGAGCTTTCGCTTCGCGTCCAGTTCCGCCCACCGGTCGACAAGCGCGACAGCAGGTTCCTTGGCGAGCTCGTTCTCCGGCATCACGCGCACCTGATAGAGGTGCTTCCGTGCCGGACATACTTGCTGGTACTCGCAGTACGAACACAGCGGCCCTTCACTGGTGGGGAACCGTTCAGCGTCATCGCCACGACGCTCGATGTCGGTGATCGTCGAGATCGCCTCGGCTCGGAGCTGGTTGAGCTGGTCGGCCGTGCGGGTGGACACAATCGAGTGGTCGAACCGCAGAAAGTGCCAGATCAGCTGTACTCGCTCAACGTCCTTCCACATGCGGCGGATGCCGATCTCGTAGTACGCGAGCTGCGGGTCGGCATCCTTGTCGGCCTGGGTGGGAAGGCTGCTGTTTGTCTTGTAGTCGTGGATCTGCCAGCGGCCATCGGCGGTCTTGGCCAGCCGGTCGATGTAGCCGATCATCTTGAAGCGCTCCGCCTCGTCGAGCGGGAACGTGATCATCTGCTCCAGCCCGATGACGGTCGCCTCGTTGAACGGATGGAAGCGCTGGTAGTACCTGTCGATGCATCGCCAGCCCAGCGAGCGGTAGTCGTCGGCAGTCGCTCCGCGATCGTGGATGACCACAGCGGGCGTCCAGTGCGATGCCCACTCCTGATCAAACCGCTCTCGCAGAGTCGTGAGGGACGGCACGATCCCTTTGGATACCCGTTCGTAGAGGTGCTCGAGCACATCGTGGACGCGCGACCCCAAGAAGGTCGCAATCTGCTCGGGCGGTTCGGGAAGCACGACCTTTGCGATATACCGGTAGAAGTACTTCCGCGGGCAATGGCGGAAGCACTCGATCCGGCTGTGGGAGTATGTGGGCATCGGCGTAGACCCAGTGTATTGTCCGCCCGGGCCCTCATGGGCGTCCCCTAGGCTGTATGCGTGGCGAACCAGCTCCCTTCACCAGCCCCAGCCAAATGGGAAGAGCGTCTGCGCGGGCTTGCGGCGTTGCTGCCGCTGTTCAACAGCCCGGGCTCGGACCCCGACACCGCGATCAACGCATTGAACGAGGCCGCGTACCGGCTCGGATGGGTGCTGACCGACTTCGACTGGTCGAAGTGGGCCCACGGGCCAGAATGCCAGACGCTCGTGAGGAATCCCGCGAACGTCGCCTCGGCCGATCCGTTGACCTTGGCTCGCTTGCTCACGGCCCACCTCCGGCAAGACCGTTTCTGCGAAGGGCATCTACTGGGGGCGTTTGACGACGGGCATCTCACGGCCATCGTGCGTCGGGCGGCCGACCTGCTCGGTGGTCGCACGGAGCCGTCTGGTTCGGCGCGGAGCGGCTCGGGTAAGCGCCAGATCGCGAGTTCGATCCGCCTGTTAAATGTGAGGTGCCCCAGCGGCCATCCAACGCCGATTTCCCGCTCTCTCTGAGCGGCACAAGGCGCTAACGGCCCCCGAAATCATGCCGAGTTCGAGACACCCATCCGATCGGAGTTCTGAGAAAGGCCTCGTAAAGAGGCCTTTTCTCGTTAACGGTCTGGGCCTTTCGCCCACCGCGCGTATCTCTCGGGAATCGTGGCACTTCCTGATAGTCCACGACTTGCCGGGCGCTCTCGAATCCGAGACATCGCTTCGCCGTTTCGGTCGCCACGCCGGGGTTGGGGGCCGAAAGTCTCTCCGCGCTCTCAAACGCCCGGGCGGGTCTGGTTAACGCGCCGCCGGGGTGAACGAGGGGTGAGATTCGGACCTTGCGCCGCTCCCCGACCGTTTCGCGTATTCAGAGGCAGGCGGCCCGCAACGGACGCGGGCCCCATTCCAGCATCAGGTGCGAAGCCGAGCGCCAAGCGCACGCCCGCACGGATGCATGTCCCCCTTCACGGAGGATGT
>Ga0268299_1002659_pt1 | contig 19946 bp, 13 predicted proteins | sample NOBtaG_FD_193484 | JGI IMG/M metagenome (GOLD analysis project Ga0268299, IMG submission 193484) | Activated sludge microbial communities from bioreactor in Nijmegen, Gelderland, Netherland - NOB reactor | ecosystem: Engineered > Bioreactor > Aerobic > Activated sludge | place: Netherlands... | reverse complement strand
TCTTGGCCCCGGCGGCGGGGGTGTCGAAGAGATGTGAAGTCATAACTTCCTCCGTAGGTTCGGTTCTTGAACACTTCCAAACCTACCTCTCGGCCTCTCGTCGCTACATAGAATCTGAGCGCAGCGACGGATCTCATCGCTGCGAGCCGCAGAATTCTCGCCAGCTGCGATCAGCTCCTTCGCTTTGCTCAAGGCGACAGATCAGGAGACGGCCTGCTCGCGAGGATGAGAGCGTGATCGCACCGTCACAAAACTGTCAAAAAACTTTAACAGCGTTCGCGCGAAGCGTAGGGTTTCGCGATCATGCATGGCGTCGAGACGGTCCTCAACGTGGTGGGCAGCGTCGCGCTCCTCCTGTGGGGCGTGCGCATGGTGCGCACCGGGCTGACGCGCGCTTTCGGCGCCGCGCTGCGGCGCGCCATCGCCGCCTGCTCGCGCAACCGCTTCACCGCCTTCGCCGGCGGTCTCGCCATCACCGGCCTGCTGCAGTCGAGCGCAGCGACGGCGCTGCTGCTCTCCTCGTTCGCCGGGCGCGGGCTGATCCCGCTGTCGATCGCCATCGCCGTCATGCTGGGCGCCGATGTCGGCACGACGATCGCGGCCCAGGTGCTGTCGTTCGATCTCGGCTGGCTGTCGCCGCTGCTGATCGGCGCCGGCGTCATCGGCTTCCTGTCGAGCGGGCACGACAAGCCGCGCCATGTCGGCCGCGTCGCGATCGGCCTCGGCCTGATGCTGCTGTCGCTGAAGCTCCTGGCAGCTGCCACCCAGCCGTTGCGCGAATCGCCCGCCTTCATGGCCGCTCTCCAGGGGCTGCAGGACGAATACGTGATCGCCATCGTGCTGACGACGCTCGCCACCTGGTTCGTGCATTCCAGCCTGTCGGTCGTGCTGCTGGTCATGTCGTTTGCCGGCAGCGGCATCGTCGAGCCCACGCTCGCGCTCGCCCTGGTGATCGGCGCCAACATCGGCGGCGCGCTGGCGCCCTACATGGCGCAGGCCGGCGCCGACGCCGCGGCCCGCCGCGTGCCGCTCGCCAACCTGATCACCCGCAGTCTCCTGGGCATCGTCGCCCTGCCCTTCCTCGGGGCCGTCCTGGCGGCGCTCCAGTGGCTCGATCCGTCGGCAACGCGGCTCGCCGTCAATTTCCATACCGCCTTCAACATCGCGGTTGCCCTCGTCTTCCTGCCGCTGACCGACATCGTCGCCTGGCTGTGCCGCCGCCTGCTGCCCGACAAGCCGGTCGCCGACGATCCCGGCAGGCCTCGCCATCTCGACCCCAACGTCCTCGATTCGCCGACCGAAGCGCTGGGCTGCGCGCTCCGCGAGACGCTCAATCTCGGCGACCGCGTCGGCGACATGCTGCGCCAGAGCATCGAGGTGTTCGAGCGCAACGATCCCAAGGCGGTGAAGGCGATCGAGGCGGCCGACGACGCCGTCGACCGGCTCTACGAGGCGATCAAGCTGTACCTGATCCAGACATCGCGCACCGAGCTCGGCGAGGAGGACGGCCGGCGCTATGTCGAGATCCTGACCTTCACCACCAACCTCGAGCATGTCGGCGACATCATCGACAAGAACCTGATGGAGCTGGCCGCCAAGAAAATCCGCAACCGCTATGCCTTCTCCCCCGAAGGCCTGGCCGAGTTGCGCGCCTTCCACGCCCGCGTGCAGGAGAATCTGCGGCTGGCGCTGAACGTCTTCACCACGCGCGACATCGCCCTGGCGCGCCGGCTGGTCGCCGAGAAGACCGCCATCCGCGAGGTCGAGGCGCAGGCCGCCGACAGCCATTTCGCCCGCCTGCGCGAGGGCCGACCCGAATCGATCGAGACCAGCTCGATTCACATGGACGTCATCCGTGATCTCAAGCGCATCAACGGCCACCTGACCACGGTCGCCTACCCGATCCTCGAGGTGGCCGGCGAGCTCGCCGAGACACGGCTCAAGAGCGCACCCGATCCGATGACCGAGCGGCCCGCGGCATCGACCTGACCTTCGACGGCGGGGGCGCCTACCGGATCACTCATACGGAAGGTTACTCATATGAGCTTTATCGTAGAGGCTACATCACAGCCCCTTCATGAAGTCTTTTCAGGTGCGTCGGGACGATCTGTGCCACGCGATCCGTCAAAGCCTGAAAGGGCTCCCCGGCTCCACATGACCCTCATTCGGCCGTTCGCCGAGGAGCCGATCTTGCCGGAGCGCCGACGTCCCGGAATGGCTTTTCAGGCCCTCACCCCTTGATGCGAGCGCCCGCCGGGTCGTAGGGGCAGCGTAGCGAGACCTTTGCCGCGAGACGCGTGCCCGCGAGATCGACCTCGAACCTGCCGCCGTCGAGCCATGCCGCGTCGATCGCCGCGCCGTCGTCGCGCCTGACGTAGCCGAGGCCGACGGACGCACCGATCGTGTGGCCGTAGCCGGCCGACGTGAGGTCGCCCACGGGTCGCCCGTCGCGCAGCAGCGCCTCGCCGCCCCACAGCAGCGTCTCGCCATCGTGCAGGACGACCGACACCAGCCGTCGCGCGAGCGGCTTGCCCTTCGCTTCGACCAGTGCCTTGCAGCCGATGAATCCGCCCGGCTTGTCGAGCTTCACCGCCCACGCGAGGCCGGCATTGAAGGGCGTGTCGTCGGGCGTCAGCTCGCGGCCCCAGGCGCGATAGCCCTTCTCTAGCCGCAGGCTCTCGACGGCATAGTAGCCGGCGTCCCGCAAGCCGAGCTCGGCACCGGCCTCGTGCAGGGTCTCGAACACCGTGACCGCGAACTCGACCGGCACGTAGAGCTCCCAGCCGAGCTCGCCCATGTAGGTGCGGCGCGAGGCCAGCACCGTGGCAGGACCGACGCCGATCTCGCGGCAGGTGGCGAACGGAAACCCTTCATTGGAGAAGTCGGCGCGGCTCACCTTCTGAAGCAGGGCGCGGCTCTGCGGCCCCATCAGCGACAGCACGGTCCAGGCCGACGTCACGTCGGCGAACGTGACAAACAAGTCTTCAGGCACGTGCCGTGTCAGCCAGTCCATGTCGCGCACCGGCTGGGCCGAGCCGGTGATGATCAGGAATTTGTCACGCGCCAGGCGCGCGATGGTGAGGTCGCTCTCGAAGGTGCCGCGCTCGTTCAGGATGCCGGTGTAGACCGTGCGGCCGACCGGCACCGCGACGTCGTTGGCCGCGAGCCGCTGCAGCGCCGCCTCGGCGTCGCGGCCCTGCACCAGAATCTTGCCGAACGACGTCTCGTCGACCACCGTCACGCCCTCGCGCGTGGCGCGGTGCTCGGCGCCGACGGCATCGAACCAGGCGCCGCGGCCCCAGCCGTACTTCATGTCCGGTGACTTACCGACGCCGGCGAACCAGTTGGGCCGCTCCCAGCCCATCTTGTTGCCGAACCAGGCGCCGCGCGCCTTCAGCCGGTCGTAGAGCGGCGAGCGGCGGAACGGACGGCCGCTCTCCTGCTCGCGCTGCGGCCACGGCATCTTGTAGTGCAAGCCGAGCGTCTCGGAGACGCGCGTGCGCAGCCATGTATCGTTGCCATGGAAGCCGGCGAATCGCCTTATGTCGACCGGCCACAGGTCGAGCGTCGGCTCGCCGGCGACGATCCATTCGGCCAGCGCCATGCCGGCTCCACCCGAGCTGGCGATGCCCATCGAATTGAAGCCCGCGCCGACGAAGAAGTTTTTCAGCTGCGGCGCCTCGCCCAGCACATAGTTGAGATCGGGCGTGAAGCTCTCGGGCCCGTTCATGAAGGTCTTGATACCGGTCTTCTCCAGCGCCGGGACGCGGATCAGGGCGTTGTCCATCAGGATCTGGAACTGATCCCAGTCATCCGGCAGCATGCCGAACTCGAAATCGTCGGGGATGACGTCCTTGTTCCACGGCTTGGCCTCGGGCTCGAAGCCGCCCATCAGCAGGCCGCCGACCTCCTCCTTGAAGTAGATGTAGCCGTCGGGGTCGCGCATCACCGGCAGGTCGCGCGGCACGCCCTCCATCTTCTCGGTGACGATGTACATGTGCTCGCACGAATAGAGCGGCACCGTCACGCCGACCGAGCGGGCGAGCTGGCGCGCCCACTGGCCGGCGCAGCACACCACGATCTCGGCCTCGATCGGCCCCTCGGTCGTCTGCACGCCGGTGACGCGGCCGTCCTTGGTGTCGACCTTCGTCACCCGGGTCTTCTCGAAGATGCGCACGCCGGCACTGCGCGCGCCCTTGGCCAGCGCCTGGGTGATGTCGGCCGGGTTGGCCTTGCCGTCGCCGGGCAGCCACACCGCGCCCACCAGGTCGTCGGTGCGCATGATCGGATACTTCTCACCGGCCTGTTTGGGCGTCAGCGGCTCGCACTCGACGCCCTGGGCATTGGCCATGGCGGCCGAGCGGCGCAACAGCACCATGCGCTCCTCGGTGCGCGCCACCGACAGTGAGCCGCACTGCTTCCAGCCGGTCGCCAGCCCGGTCTCGGCTTCGAGCTTAGAATAGAGCTCGGTGCTGTAGCGGATCAGGCGGGTGAGATTCTGGTAGCTGCGCAGCTGCCCGACCAGGCCGGCGGCATGCCACGTCGTGCCGCCGCTCAGCCGGCCCTGCTCCAGCAGGACGACGTCCTTCCAGCCGAGCTTGGCGAGATGATAGGCCGTCGAGCAGCCCATGATGCCGCCGCCGACGATGACGACGCGCGCTCGAGTGGGGAATGAAGCAGTCATGATCTTTTCCTGTGGCTCATCCTTCGATACGCCGCGCCACGCGCCGCTCTGCAGGATGAGGGGATTGCCGAAATACCAACCTCGTCCCGAGGACGCGCGCAGCGCCGCCTCGAAGAACGCGCAACGGAGGACAACGTCACAGCCTGCCCGCCAGCGCCGCCTCGTACATGCGGCGCATTTCCGGCACGCCGGCCTTGACCGGATTGCCGCCGGCCGTCGGGTCGACGGCGGCCATCTCCGAGAACTTGTCGAGATGGCTTTCCTTGACACCGAGCTCGGCCAGGGAGTGCGGGATGCCGACACGGCGCCGCAGGTCAAGCGTCCATTCCATGAAGCCGTCGAACGTCGGGTTGCGCAGCCCGAGCCAGCGCGACAGGCGCTGGATCTTCTCGTCGATCGCCGGACGGTTGAACTGAAGCACGTAGGGCATGGCGACGGCGTTGGTGAGCCCGTGATGGGTGTCGAGCACGGCGCCGACCGGATGCGACAGCGAATGGATGGCCCCGAGGCCCTTCTGGAACGCCGTCGAGCCCATCTGCGAGGCCGCCAGCATGTGGCTGCGCGCCTCGAGGTCGCGGCCGCTCTCGACCGCGCGCACGAGGTTGTCCTTGACCAGCCGCATGCCTTCGACGGCGATGCCCTCGGCATAAGGGTGATAACCGGGCGCGCAGTAGGCTTCGAGGCAATGGATGAAGGCGTCCATGCCGGTCCCCGCCGTGAGCCTGGGCGGCAGGCCGACCGTCAGCTCGGGGTCGGCGATGACGACGCTGGGCATCATCCGGGGATGGAAGATCACCTTCTTGGTGTGAGTCGATTCATCGGTGATGACGGAGGCGCGGCCGGTCTCTGAGCCGGTGCCGGCGGTGGTCGGCACGGCGACCGAGGGATAGATGCCGACCGGGTTGGCGCGCGTCCACCAATCGCCGATGTCCTCGAAATCCCACATCGGCCGCGTCTGGCCGGCCATGAAGGCGATCGCCTTGGCCGCGTCGATGCCCGAGCCGCCGCCCCACGCGATCACGCCGTCATGCTTGCCGGCGCGCAGCACCTTCACGCCCGACTCGACATTGCTGGCGACCGGGTTGGGCTTGACGTCGCTGAACAGCGCCACCTCGAGCCCCGCCTTGCGCAGCCCCAGCATGGCATCGGAGATCATCGGCAGCTTGGCCAGGCCCGGATCGGTCACCAGCAACGGTCGCTTCAGCCCGGCGGCCTTGCAGGCATCGGGCAACTCGCGGATGCGACCGGCACCGAAGCGGATCGCCGTGGGGTAGCTCCAGTTGCCGGTCAGAGGCGACGCCATCAGGCGATTTCCTTGCGGCGAAGATCATTCAGGGACATCTGCCATCCTTGTTTCCGGCCGCCACGCTAGCACGGCGGCCATCGCCCGTAGGAGAGCGGCGGATTGCCCTCGTGGAAATTCGGCGTGGACGGTTTCGCTGCCCGGCGTCGTGCGCGGTGCAGAGCAGCGCTCCGCCGAACCGTATCGTCATGTGCCGATGCACGTGACCACACAGGAGCCGCTCGACCTGGGGATGGCACCCGAGGAGCGCCGCGAGCCGCTCGCCGCCCCGGCACAGGTATGCATCGAGGTACGACACCCCGATCTCGAACGGCGGCTGGTGCATCATCAGGAGCGTCCTGCGCTCCGGCCGAGCGGCGAGCCAGCACGCCGCCGCCTCGTCGAACTGCCCGTCCTTGCTCCGAAGGGCGCGCTCTAAGCGCATGACCGTCGACGTCAGCGCCCATGAGCGTCGCCCCTTCCGCGGCCCACGCGGACCTCCTTCCTCGCTCCCGGCCCCGCGCCGCTGGCGTCCTTCTTGCTGGCCGTTGACACAACACGCCCCCCTGTGCACGAGTTCTCGCGCTTCGTCTTAGGAAAGAACCCGTCGATGGAAGACCTGATCATGGCTGCTCTCGGCAACGATGCGGCCGGCATCGGCCGGCTGCTTGCTGCCGGTGCCAACGTCAACCATGCCGATGGGAACGGCTGGACGGCACTGGCCAGCGCCGCCGGGCGGGGCCATGCCGAGGTCGTGCAACTCCTGCTGCAGGCCGCTGCCGATCCGAACCTCGCCGACGTCAAAGGCATGACCGCCCTGATGAAGGCCGCCGAAGGCGGCCACGTCGCCGTCGCCGACTTGCTCCTGGCGGCGAAGGCCAGGGTCGAGCATAGCGACGGCAAGGGCAAGACGGCCCTGATGCGGGCGGCGGAGAACCGCCGCATCGAGATGGTCGATCGCCTGCTCAAGGCCGGCGCCAACCCCAACCACGCCGACAAGCGCGGAAAGACGGCCCTGATGCGCGCCGCGCTCGGCGGCGCGGGTGCCATCGTCGAGCGGCTCCTGGCGTCGGGCGCGTCGGTGAAGCTGACCGACGCGAACGGCTGGACCGCCCTGATCTGCGCCGCTGCCGGCGACATCGCCATCGTGAAGCGACTGATCGATGCCGGCGCCGAGATCAGGCACACCGCCAAGGACGGGACGACCGCCATCAGCCGTGCGAAGGCGACGGGACACACGGCGGCGGTCGAGCTGCTCGAAGCCGAGATGAGGCTGCGCGCGGAGCTCGGTTGACGGCCGCGACGCGCCATCCACGCCACCACGCACGGGCTCGCGGCGCCCGAAGATCATTCGGACGCCGCCCGGAGCGAGATCGACAGACGGCGGCGCGAGCGGATGACGCGGCCGGGCAAGCCGTGGCCAGTCGAGCTTCGCGCGATCCTGCGGCGCTTCGGTTATCTCGTGCGCCGCGACGTCAGATGATCTCCATGTAGCGATCGAGTTCCCAGTCCGTGATGGCCTTGCGGAACTCGCGCTCCTCCCATTCGCGGGTGGCGGCGTAGTGGTCGACGAAGGCGTCGCCGAACAGGTCGCGTCCTGCCTTCGAGGCTTTCAGGCGACCGGCCGCTTCCATCAGGGTACGCGGCAGTTGCGACTTGGCGGGATGCTTCCGCTCGTAGGAGTTTCCCTTGATCGGCTCGCCGGGATCGATCTCATGCTCGATGCCCCACAGGCCGGAGCCCACGGCCGCCGCCAGCGCGAGGTAGGGATTGGCGTCGGCCGCGGCGACGCGGTACTCGACGCGCGTCGACTTGGCCGAGCCCGGGATGACGCGCAGCGACGTCGTGCGGTTCTCGACTCCCCAAGTCGACGCGGTGGGCGCCCAGAAGCCGGGAATGAGCCGGCGATAGGAGTTCACGTTCGACGCCACCATGCCCAGGAGCTCGGGCATCAGCGCCTGCTGGCCGCCGACGAAATGGCGCATCGCCTTGCTCATCCGGTGCGGCCCGTCGGCGTCGAAGAAGGCGGACGCACCGTCGCGCCACAGCGACATGTGCATGTGGCCGCCACAGCCCGGCCAGTCCTTCGACCACTTGGCCATGAAGGTGGCGAGCCAGTCGCGCTTCTGCGCCAGCACCTTGGTGTAAAGCTTGAACAGGGCCGCGCTGTCGGCAGCCGAGAGGCCGTCGCGCACGCGCAGCGCCGCCTCGAGGACGCCGGCGCCGGTCTCGGTGTGCAAGCCCTCGATGCCCATGTCCATAGTCTCGCACATCGCCAGCAGGTCCTTGTACCAATCGGACAGGACCGAGTTGCGCAGCATCGAGTAGCCGAAGAAGCCGGGCGAGATCGGCTTGAGGTTCCTGTAGCCCTTTTCGCGGATCGAGAAGGCGGTCTCGGCGAAGACGAAGAACTCGTACTCGAAGCCGACCTTGACCTCGAAGCCCATCCCGGCGGCGCGCGCCAGCACGCGGCGCAGCACGCCGCGCGGGCAGAGCGCCTCGGCGCCGTCGACGAACTCGCAGAGAAACAGGAGGTTGCCGGGCTCGGTGGCGATCTCGCGGCAGGTCTCCGGCAGGACGCGCACGGTGGCGTCGGGATAGGCGGTATGCCAGCCGGTGTAGGTGACGTTGTCGTAGAGCTGGTCGTTCGAATCCCAGCCCAGCACGACGTCGCAGAAGCCCATGCCGCCGTCGAGCGCCGACTTGAACTTGTCGATGTGCAGATATTTGCCGCGCAAGATGCCGTCGACGTCGTGCACACCCACCTTGACGTGGGCGAGGCCGCGGGCCTCGACAATCCCGAGGGCATCGGCCGCGGTCTTTACCTGGTGCGCTTTCATTGGTTCCCCCTGCTGGCGGCTGCGAGCCTAGCCGCTGAGCCAACGCGGAAGCCAGAGGGCAATGTCGGGCATCAGCGCGAGGGCAAGGGTGAATCCGATCATGATCACGAGGTACGGCAGTGTGACCCGGGCGATGTAGCCCAGGCCGTCCTCGGTCAGGCCCTGAATGACGAACAGGTTGAAGCCGACCGGCGGCGTGATCTGCGACATTTCCACCACCAGCACCAGGAAGATGCCGAACCAGATCGGGTCGAAGCCTGCCGCCTTGATGATCGGCATGACGATAGGCAGCGTCATGACGATCATGCTGAAGCCGTCGAGGAAGCAGCCGAGGATAAGGTAGAACACGATCAGGGCCGCGATCAGCATGAAGGGCGACAGCTCGAGGCTGGTGACGAACGCCGCCACCGCCGCCGGGATGCTGAGGAAGGCGGCCGCGCTGCCGAGGATCGAGGCGCCGAGCACGATCAGGGCGATCATCGAGCAGGTCTGCACGGCGCCAATGGCGATCGCCTGCAGGGCCGGCCATCCCAGCGCACCCTGCAGGCGAGCGACGATCAAGGCGCCGAGGACGCCGACGCCCGCCGCCTCGGACGGCGTGGCGAGACCGCCGTACATCGAGCCCAGCACGCACAGGATGAGGAACACCGCCGGCCCCAGCTCGCCGATCGATCTCAGGTATTCCGCCGCCGAGGCGATCCTCACCTTGCGCTCCGCCGCGGGCACCAGCGAGGGCCGCAGCGTGGTGTGGATCATGATCCAGACGATGAAGCAGCCGGCGAGCAGAAACCCGGGAATGAAGCCTGCGGTGAACAGCTTGGCGATCGAGACGTCGCCCAGCACGCCGTAGATGATCAGAATGTTGGACGGCGGGATCAGGAAGCCCAGGGTGCCGGCGCCGGCGAGCGAGCCGATGGCGACGTCCTTGGAGTAGCCGCGCTTGAGCAGCTCGGCGAGCGAGATGCGTCCCACCACCTGGGTCGTCGCCGCCGAGGAGCCGGAGATCGCCGCGAAGATCGAGCAGCCGATGACGTTGACGTGCAGCAGTCGGCCAGGCAGCAGCGCCGCCCACGGCGACAGCCCGCGGAACAGCGATTGCGACAGCCGGGTGCGGAACAGGATCTCGCCCATCAGGATGAACAGCGGCAGGGCGAGCAGCTCCTGCGTGGTCAGGATGTTCCAGGCGTACTGCGCCAGCAGCTTGTCGAGCGGGATATCGCGGAACACGGCGAGCAGCACAGTGCCGGTGACGGCCAGCGTCCAGCCGATCCACAGGCCGCCCGCCAGGAAGGCGAACAGCACCACGAACATGGTGAGGACGATGATCAGCATTCGGCGACGTCCCGGGCCGGGCTACTCGGCGACGCTGCCGGCGCGCATCCTGAGATCCTCGAGCGGCAATCCGAGAGCGGCCTGGAAGAAGCGGGCGACGAACTGGATCATCAGCAGGTAAATGCCGAAGGTCACGACGGCCTGCGGGATCCACAGCAGCGTTCCGCTCGAGATCGACGTCTGGCCGGCATCGAAGCTGCGCCAGGTGAAGAGAGTCATCGACCAGGCGAGGTAGCCGCAGAAGCAGACCCCGAGCACGGCCAGCACGGTCTCCATCCAGCGCCGCACCGACGGCGACACCCGGGCGAGCACCAGCGTCACCCGGATGTGGCCACCCGCCCGCAAGGTCATCGCGGCGCCGAACGTGAACGTCGCCGCCATCAGGTACGAGCCGTATTCCCAGGCGACGGGAATGTCGGCGGGAAACGCCGGAAAGACGTTGGACAGCGCTCGCACCGCCACTTCCGCGATCATGAGCCCGGTCAGGGTGACGAGACAGCCCGCGCCGAGCCATCCATCGAGGCGGCTCAGCCTGTCGATCCCGTCGAGCAGCGGACGCAGCACCGGCGGAGCCGCCGCGTTCGGGTTCGCAGAAGCAGCCTTCATGGTCTTCCGGATCGCGGGCATCCTGCCCGCTCGCAAATCGCGAGCGGGGGAGACCCTTCGGCAAGCCTGCGGCAGGCTGCCGGCTTCCCGGGCGAGCCGGCGCTTGCGGCGCCGCGTCCGGTCATGCGCGCTTCATCTCGGCAAGGTAGGCCTTGATGGGCTTCTCCGAGGCCGGGACGCGCTTCATGAAGTCGGTCAGCATGTTGGCCGTGCGCTTGCGCAGCTCGTCCATCATCGCGGCCGGCGGCACGACGATCTGCATGCCGCCTTCGGTGAGCCGCTTGGCGCTGTTCTTGTCGGCCTCCAGCGAGGAGGCCCAGAACTCCGGCTCGAGCCTGGCGGCGAGATCGGTCATCGCCTTCTGGTTGGCCGGGCTGATCTTCTTCCAGGTTTCGTTGTTGATGGTCACGATCTGGCAAGACCATTGATGGTTGGTCGCGTGGAAGAACTTGAGGAACTCCCAGAACTTGCCGTCGACGCCCGACACCGCCGAGGTCGACACGCCGGCCACGGCGCCCGACGACAGGGCGGCGATGGTCTCGCCCCACGGGATGAGCGCCGGCGCCATGCCGATGGCGCTGCACATGTCCTGGGAGTTCTTGTCGGGCACGCGGATCTTGACGTTCTTTAGCCCGTCCACCGACTCGGCCTTGACCTTGAGGTGCAGGTACTGCGTCGGCCACGGCACGGTGTAGAGTATCGTCTGGTTGTTCTTGGTGGCGATCTTCTCGAACTCCGGCCGGATGAACTTGTGCAGGACCTTGAGCTCGTCGATGTTGCCGACCAGGAAGGGAATGCCCTCGATGCCGAACATCGGCTCGTCGCCGACCTGCTGCACGTTCAGGATGTCGGCCATCGGCACCAGCCCGTCGCGCACCGCGCGCAGCTGCTCGGGGCCCTTGAAGCCCAGCTGGCCACCCGACTTCACCTCGATGTCGACGGCGCCCGAGGTCGCTTTCTTCACCTCCTCGGCGTAGCGCTTGCAGTTGATGGTGTGGAAATTGCCGTCGGGCCATATCGTCGACAGCGGCATCTTCAGCGGCGCCTGCGCCAGCACGATTGCCGGCGCCGCCATTGCGACCACGCCCATTCCTACACCCGCCTTCAAGGCCTTCCTGCGTCCAAGTGTCATGACAGCCCCCTTGCAGCTCCTATTGCCTTCCCCGATCTCGACGACGCGGCTCGAAGCCGGAGGCCTCTTTGCCGCTGGCGCGCCGTTTCACCGGCGCAAACTTCCCTCGATGCACGCAACGAGGCGCCACTGGGGTGGCGCACTCCCGGCACGGCAACGCTCGCACGCACGGTCGTTCCAAACCCTACTCGGCCGCCTGGCGCGGCGAGTACGCGTAAATCTCCTCGGCGGTCTGCCGCGAGATCAGCCCGTCGGCGAGGTCGGCCGCCACCTGCGTGCGATCGCGCTCGGCCGGCTTGCCGATGCCAGCGCCACCCGGCGTCATAACCACCAGTCGGTCGCCCGGCGGGATGAGCTGGAAGCCCTTGCCCTTGAGCGTCTGGCCCGACTTCAGCGCCACGAACCCGGCCTCGCCATTTCGGCCACCATCGCGGCCGCGCGGTGGGTGGTCGATGCGATCGAACGCCGCCAGCAGGTCGAACGGCTCGTCGATGCCGCTCTCGATCTCCATGATTTGCCCGAGCCCACCTCGGGTCCTGCCGGCACCGCCCGAATCGGGCCGGAACTCCTTGCGCCAGAAGAGCAGCGGCGTCTGCGTCTCGGCGATCTCGACGGGTGTGCCGCGCACGCCGCTGGGATAGGCCGTCGCCGACAGGCCGTCCTTGTCGGCGCGCGCGCCGGTGCCGCCGTTGGAGGTGATGGCCATGCCAAAGCCGTAATTGCCGCCCTCGCCGCCTTTCACCCGGCCACGCACGTTGATGTTCCACAGGCACGAGGTGCCCTCGGCCGGCACGCGCTGAGGCACGACCTGGCGCAGGCAGCCGAAGACGACGTCCGGCAGCATCTGGCCGATGACATGGCGCGAGGCGACGGCGCTGGGCTTGGGCGCGTTGAGGATCGTGTCGGCCGGCGCCGAGACGGTGAGCGGGCCGAGCGAGCCGGCGTTGTTGGGAATGTGCGTCGCCACCACGCATCCCAGACCGAACACGGTGTACGCCGTCGTGTAGGCATGCGGCACGTTGATGCCGCGCCCGGAGACGGCCGACGTGCCCGTGTAGTCGACATGGATGCCCGAGTACGAGATCGTGAGCGACGCCGCGAGCGTCACCGGCTCGTCGTAGCCGTCGACCGTCATGACGTTGTGCCACGTGCCCTTGGGCAACTTGGCGATCTCGGCCATCACGGCCTCGCGCGAGCGGGCGATGATGTGCTCGCCCAGCGTGTCGAGCGTGTCGATGGCGAACTCGTCCATCATCTCGACCAGGCGGCGCGCGCCGACGTCGTTGCAGGCGGCCAGCGAGTAGACGTCGCCCTCGGTGTCGACCGGCAGGCGCGTGTTGGCGCGGATCATCGACATCAGGGTCTCGTTGACCCGCCCCTGGTCCATCAGCTTCAGCATCGGGATGTAGAGGCCCTCCATGAACACGTCGGTGGCATCGGGCCCGAAGCCGATGCCGCCGATGTCCATGAGGTGGCTGGTGCAGGAGAACAGCGCCACCAGCCGGCCGTTGCGGAAGGCCGGCGTGGTGATGACGAAATCATTGAGATGGCCGGTGCCCATCCACGGGTCGTTGGTGATGTAGGCGTCGCCCGGCTTCATGGTCTCGACCGGGAAGTGCCGCAGGAAGTGCTTCACCGACTCGGCCATCGAGTTGACATGGCCGGGCGTGCCGGTGACCGCCTGCGCCAGCATGCGGCCCTCGAGATCGAACACGCCTGCGGAAAGGTCGCCGCATTCGCGCACGATCGGGCTGAAGGCGGTGCGCATCAGCGTCTGCGCCTGTTCCTCGACCACTGCGATCAGCCGGTTCCACATGATCTGCAGGTCGATCAGGCTGGCGCTGTTGGACTGGCTCATGGGCGGGCTCCTCAGGCGTCCTTGCGATCCATGACGATACAGCCGGACGCGTCGATGTGCGCTGCAAAACTGGCCGAGATCCAGGTCGATGTCTCGTCCTCGGCGACGATCGCCGGGCCCGGGAAGGCGCTTCCTGGAGGCAGCCTGTCGCGGCGATAGACCGGCACCTCGACGGTGCGTCCGGTGCGCCCGTCGAACACCGGGCGGCGGCCGACCGGCGCGGGCTGCGACGCCGCGGGCCGGGCCGTTTGCACGGCCGGCAGCCGGGTCTCCGTCGAGACCTGCACCGACCAGCTCAGGATCTCGATGGCGGCGTTGGGAATGTGGCGCTCGAACAGCGCCGCGTAGTCGCGCTCGTAGGCCGCGCGCAGGGCCGCCGCGTCCCCTGCCTCGAAGCGGCGGAGCGGCAGCGGCACGGTGATCTCGTGGCCCTGCCCGACATAGCGCATGAAGGCCATCCGGCGCTCGAAAACCGGCGTGCCGCGCGCGCCCGGCGCCACGAGGCCGGTCGCCTCGGCACTCATCTCGTCCAGCAGATCGCTTGCCGAATCGGCGTCGAAGGCATCGAGGCGCATGTAGCGGCTGCGCACCAGCTCGTACGATACCGGCGCGGCCAGGAAGCCGACCGCAGAGCCGACGCCGGCGTTGGGCGGCACGATGACGCGGCGCACACCGATCTTCTCCGCCACGCGGGCGGCGTGCAGCGGCGCACCGCCGCCGAAGGCGATCAGGTTGTACTGGCTGACCGCGGCGCCGCGCTCGACGGCGTGGACGCGGGCCGCGCTCGCCATGTTCTCCGACACCATCTCGTAAACGGCGTAGGCCGCCATCTCGGTCGACAGGTCGAGACCCGCCGCGACGTCGCGGTCGAGCGCGCCGCGCGCTGCCGCGAGATCGAGGGCGATGCTGCCGCCGGCGAAGTGATCGGGATCGATGGTCCCCAGCACGACATTGGCATCGGTCACCGCCGGATGCGCGCCGCCGCGGCCGTAGCAGGCCGGTCCCGGCTCGGCGCCGGCGCTCTCCGGCCCGACCGTCACACGCTTCAGGGCGTCGAGCCTGGCGATCGAGCCGCCACCGGCACCGATCTCGACCATCTCGATCACGGGGATGCGCACCGGCAGGCCCGACCCTTTCAGGAAGCGCGCCGCGCGATCGACCTCGAACAGCCGCGCGGTGTGCGGCTTGTACTCGTCGATCAGGCAGATCTTGGCCGTGGTGCCGCCCATGTCGTAGCTCAGCGCCCGTGCCTCGCCTGCGCGGGCCGCGATCTGGACAGCAAAGATCGCGCCACCAGCCGGTCCCGATTCGACCAGGCGGACAGGATAGCGCCGGGCCGTCTCGATGGCGGTGAGACCACCGCCCGACGTCACCAGGTAGATGGTGCCGGCGAAGCCCTGCTCGGTCAGGGCGGCCTGCATCCGCGCCAGATACGAATCCATCAGCGGCTGGACATAGGCATTGGCGACAGCGGTCGAGGTGCGCTCGTACTCGCGCACTTCCGGGCAGACATCGCTCGACAGGGTCACCCGAAGATCCGGCAACTCGGCCTTCAGGATCTCGCGCACCCGCCGCTCGTGCGACGGGTTGATGTAGGCGTGCATGAAGGCCACGGCGAGGCTTTCGATGCTTTCCGCCGCGAGCCGGCCGGCAATCTGCGCGACTGCGGCCTCGTCGAGCGGCCGGCGCACCCGGCCGTGCACGTCGACACGCTCGGCCACCGTGAAGCGCAGCGCGCGGGGCACCAGCGGCCGGGGCTTCTCGATGGTGAGGTCGTATTGATCGTAGCGGCTCTCGTTGGCGATATCGAGGATATCGCGAAAGCCTTCGGTCGCCAGCAGGGCGGTGCGCGCGCCGCGGCGCTCGATGATGGCGTTGGTGGCCAGCGTCGTGCCGTGGACCAGCACGGCGACGTCGGCGAGGCCCTGCCCGGCGTCGGACAGGATCATGCGCACTCCTTCCAGGACGGCCTGCTCGGGTCGCTGCGGCGTCGTCAGCAGCTTGCGGGTCAGCCGCCTTTCGCCTTGCTCCAGAACGACATCCGTGAACGTGCCGCCGATATCGACGGCGATTCGCAAATCGCTTGCCACCTTCGCTCCAGACCCCGACCCGATTCTTTCTCCGCTGGGAACTCGCCACTGGCCGCGGAGCACGCTCCGCCAACGTGGCGCCTCTTCGCCTGCCCCAAAGCAACGCTGCACCACTCTGGCGGAACTTGCTCCGCCGCCGTTGGCGCCCTCCCGGCCATGAGCGCGACCCTAGACCCGGCGGCCCCGCGTTGCAATTCGCGGGCCAGCCCGCCTATGGTCGCGCCGTGACCGACAAGGCCCCGACCCTGCGCAAGCAGGTCTATACCGTGCTGCGCTACTCCGACCCCAGCCCGGCCGGCCGGCATTGGCGCGCTTTGCACCTTTTCGCGCTCGGCATCGGCCTCATGGCCGTCATCATGCTGTCGGTCGACCAGCCGGAGACGATCCCCGAGACGCTCCTTCGCTGGGTGATCTGGGCGGTCACCGTGATCTTCTTCGTCGAGTACCTGGTTCGCCTCTGGATCGCGCCCGAGACGCCGCGCTTCGAGCACCTTTCGCCAGCGCTGGCCCGCCTCAACTGGATGGCTTCCATCGAGGGCCTGATCGGCCTGCTGGCGGTCGTGCCGGCGATCATGCTGGCCGGCAGCTACGCCATCAGCGGCACCGATGCCGCCTCGGTGTTCTGCATCCTGTGGATCTTGAAGTTCGGCCTGCATGCTCCGGCGTTCAGCACTCTGGCGCGGGTCATCTCCAACGAGCGCGCGCCGATCGCCAGCATCCTGATCCTGTTCCTCATCCTGCTGATGCTGGCGGCGACCGCTGCCCACATATTCGAGCGCGTCAGGCAGCCGGAGCAGTTCGGCTCGCTGCCCAACGCGATGTGGTGGGCAGTCGTCACCCTGACGACGACTGGCTACGGCGACGTCGTGCCGCTGACTGCGGGCGGCCGCATCATGGGCGCGCTGCTGATGATCTCGGGCATCATCGTGCTGGCGCTGATGACCGGCGTGCTGGCCACAGGCTTCGCCCAGGAAGAGCGCCGACGCGAGTACCTGCGCGTCTGGGAGCAGGTGGCACGCGTGCCGATCTTCGCCGCCCTGGGCGTGGTCACCCTGTCGGAGATCGTCGGCAAGCTGCGCACGCGCTACTATCCGCCGCGCGCCACCGTCGTGCGGCGCGGCGATCCCGGCGATTCGATGTTCTTCATCTCGAGCGGCGAGGTCGAGGTCCGACTGCCGTCCGGCGGCTCGGTCAAGCTGACCGACGGCGCCTTCTTCGGCGAGATGGCGCTGCTCGAGCGCCAGCCGCGCTCGGCCTCGGTGGCGACGACCAGGCCCACCACCCTGCTCGTCCTTTATGCCAGCGACTTCTACGAGATCGCGTCCCACATCCCCGCCCTCGCCGAGGCGGTCGAGGTCGAGGCGCGGCGACGGCGCGAGGAAAACCTCAGCCGTCAGGCGGCCGGGACCACGCGATGACCGGCGTTGCCCGGGCCAGGGCAGCGCCATTGGCCGGCCGCCGGCCATCGGCTATATCGCGGCCCGTCGAGGCCCGGAACCCACCACGAGAAAGCTGACGAATGCCCCTCATCACGCCCGTCATCCTGGTCGGAGGCTCCGGCAAGCGGCTGTGGCCCCTGTCGCGCGAAAGTATGCCCAAGCAATTCGTCCCGCTGCTCGGCAAGCAGTCGACGTTTCACCAGACGCTGCTGCGGGTCGCCGACCGCAGCCTGTTCGCCAAGCCGGTTATCGCCACCAACGACTCCTATCGCTTCATGGCCGAGCAGCAGGCCCGGGAGATCGGCATGGAGATCGACCTCGTGATCGAGCCCCAGCGCCGCGACTCGGGACCGGCCATGGCGGCTGCGGCGGCCTATGCCCGCACGTTGGGTGCGGAGGCCGTGCTGGCGATGGCGTCCGACCACATGGTGATTGGCGTCGAGGAGTTCCGGGCCGCCTGCCGCGAGAGCCTGCCCGCGGTGGCCCAGGGCGGCATCGTCACCTTCGGCATCCCGCCCACGGAACCCAAGACCGACTACGGCTACATCCGCCCCGGCAGCGAGCATCTCGGCGGCGCCCGGAAAGTCACGGCGTTCGTCGAGAAGCCCAATGCGCAGACTGCACTGCGCTACATCCAGGAAGGGCTGATGTGGAACGCGAGCTACTTCCTGTTCGCGCCGGACACGCTGCTGTCGGAGATGGCCCGCTTCGAGCCGGCGATGGCCGCCGCCGCCGAGGAGGCAGTCGCCAAGGCGCGCCGGATGGGCTCGACTGTGTTTCTCGATGCCGACGCCTTCAACAAGGCGCCCGCCAAGTCGATCGACTACGCGGTCATGGAACGCACCGACAAGTGCTGGGTGGTGCCGGCGCGGTTCCGCTGGTCCGACCTCGGCACGTGGGATGCGCTGCTCGATATCGGCGAATCGGACAGCGCCGGCAACGTCGTCGAGGGTCCGGTCGAGATCGACCACGTGCGCAACTCGTACGTCCGATCCGACGGTCCGCTCACTGCCGTGATCGGCGTCGAGGAGGTCGTCGTGGTGGCGATGAACGACGCCGTGCTGGTCGGCCATCGCGCCAATCTCCCGCGCCTGAAGGACGTCGTGCAGCGCATGTCGGACGGCAAGCACAAGGCCGCCACCGAGCACGCGGTGATGCACCGCCCGTGGGGCAGCTACCAGGACATCGACCGCGGCGAGCGCTTCCGTGCCAAGCGCATGACCGTGAACGCCAAGGGCAAGCTCAGCCTGCAGAGCCACAAGCACCGCGCCGAGCACTGGGTGGTGGTCAGGGGCATCGCCGAGGTCGTGCTCGACGGCAGGATCATGACGTTGCACGAGAACGAGTCGATCTACATCCCCAAGGGCAGCGTTCACCGCCTGAGCAACCCGAGCACCGAGCCGCTCGAGGTCGTCGAGGTCCAGACCGGCGACTATCTCGAGGAGGACGACATCACCCGCTACGAGGACATCTACGCGCGAGCATAGGCGGGCGATGCGATTCGGCGCACATCACGAGTGGGGCAAGCTGCGCGAGGCGGTCGTCGGCATCGCGCCGGCCGAGGACCTCGTGATGTACCACGAGGAGTCGGCGCGTTGGATGGCGCCGGACGTCGCCGAGCTGTCGCGCCGCCACGCCGGCCGTCGCCTGATCGACATCGACGCCGACTGGGCGAGGCGCTGCGAGCGGCAGGTCGACGCCCTGGCGGAAGTGCTGGCGCGCGAAGGCGTTGCCGTCCACCGGCCGCAACGCCTGTCAGGCGTCGAACGCACCTTTCTCGCGCCCAACGGCGAAGGCGACCAGCTCTTCTCGCGCGATCCCATGATCGTCGTCGGCGAGCACGCGATCGACGCCTCGCTGCGCCTGATCTGCCGGCAGCGCGAACGTTACGGGCTCCGGCCCATCATCCAGCGCGCCGTGCAGCAGAGGGGCGCACGCTGGTCGAGCGTGCCGCTGGGCTCGCCGGGCTGCGTCGACGGCCCGTTCCTCGAGGGCGGCGACGTGCTGCTCAATGGCCGCCAAATCTATGTCGGCATGTCAGGCTGCGCCTCCGACCTGGCCGGCGCCGACTGGCTGAAGGCCCTGCTGGGCGACGGATACCGCGTGATCCCGGTGGCGATGCGGTCGAATGTCCTGCACCTCGATTGCTGCCTGGCGCTGGTCAGGCCGGGCCTGCTGATCCACTGCCCCGAGAAGCTCATAGACGGGCTGCCTATGGCGCTGCGCGACTGGGACAAGATCGTCGTGTCGGTCGACGAGGCGAAGCGGCTCGCCACCAACGGCCTTGTGCTCGAGGAAGGCCACATGATCGTCGACGCCGACAACGGCCGCGTGATCGACGAGCTGCGCCGGCGCAAGGTCGACGTCATTCCCCTGCCCTTCGACGGGCCGATCGGGCTGGGTGGCGGCCTGCGCTGCGCCCATCACCCGCTGCTGCGTGAGAGCCGGCTGGAGTAGAGCGCGGCCTTCACTTTCTCCTCCCCAGCGAAGCTGTTACGGAGTGGAGACATCTCGAATCCCTCCCCCGTCCTGCGCTGCCGAATTGACGCATCATGCTGTCCTCCCTGCGCGAAGCGCGGGGAGGTGCCCCCATACGCGTTAAACTAGTGTCTCACGGGGTAGCATATGTGCGGCCGTCTTTTTCGTCTGGGGTTTGCCAAGCGTCGCAGAGCGTTGGGGTGTG
>Ga0268299_1002658_pt1 | contig 19983 bp, 12 predicted proteins | sample NOBtaG_FD_193484 | JGI IMG/M metagenome (GOLD analysis project Ga0268299, IMG submission 193484) | Activated sludge microbial communities from bioreactor in Nijmegen, Gelderland, Netherland - NOB reactor | ecosystem: Engineered > Bioreactor > Aerobic > Activated sludge | place: Netherlands... | reverse complement strand
CCTATTTTGTACTCACCCGTTCGCCACTGTGTGCCATATTGCTACAACACACCGTACGACTTGCATGTCTTAGCCATGCCGCCAGCGTTCGTTCTGAGCCAGGATCAAACTCTTCGATTTGACTTTCTCATAAAACACCCAACCTTTCGGCCAGGCGTCTAATTCGAAGTTTTGTGAGTCAACCGGCCCTGGCGGACCGATGACTCGGGCTCAAACATTCGTCTGCATACGAGAATGTTTGAGTCGCCGGTTCTTTCGAACCGACAGCACACCAATCATTCCGGCCGCTTCGTGAAAAGCCGCCGGATGTTGGATCTAGCCACGCGTGTCAATTGCAGACTGACACGCGAGCTCTACATTCCCGCATCGATCTCTGTTCACTTGTCAAAGAACTTCAACCGCTTTCGCGGCTTTTCACCGGCTGACCGTCTTGCGACTTTTTCAGTCGGAGCCGGGCAATGATACCGGCCGGTTCCAGCCTGTCAACAGCAATTTTTTCGGATTTTCAACCGGCCGCGCTTGTCACGCGATTCCGTCGAACCAACCGTCATTTTGCTGATCCCGGCAGCCCTTGTGTCGCCCGTTGGAAACCGATTTCTCGGCACGGAGGACGAACAACCGGGACGTTAGAACCACGGGTCAGTCTCTCAACTGAACCGGACCTTAATATAGTCGCGCCCGGCCGCGTGTCAAGTAGCAAATCCGTTTCGCGGCCCAAACACTGGTGAACCGATCCGCGATCGGCAAGTTCATGCCTCTAATGGACTTATGATCGAAGCGGGCGAGCCGGCCCGCACCTCAACCTGCGCGGCCCTTCATCCAGCCCGACAGATCCACCAGATCTCGTGCCAGCCGCTCGAACTCGGCCAGCCGAAGGGCCTGCTGGCCATCCGACAGTGCATGGTCGGGATCGTCGTGAATCTCCAGCATGACCGCGTCAGCCCCGGCCACCACGGCCGCCCGGGCCATCGCGGGGACAGCCCACGGAATCCCGATTCCATGTGATGGATCGGCCACGACCGGCAGATGCGTGTGGCGCTTCATCATGGCGATGGCGCCCACGTCGAATGTATTGCGGGTCATCGTCTCAAATGTGCGAATGCCCCGCTCGCACAGAATGACGTTGGGGTTGCCCTGGGCCACGATGTACTCGGCCGCCATGAACAACTCGGCCAGTCGCGCCCCCATCCCCCGCTTGAGCAGGACCGGCTTGCGCTGCCGGCCGACCGCCTCCAGCAGGGAAAAATTCTGCATGTTGCGGGAGCCGACCTGCAGGACGTCAGCGACCTCCGCGACGGCGGAGAGGGTCTCGCAGTCCTTCACCTCCGTAACAATACGAAGGTCAAAATTTCGCGACGCCTCCGCCAGGATGCGCAATCCTTCAAGGCCCATGCCCTGAAACGAATACGGCGACGTGCGCGGCTTGAAAGCCCCGCCGCGCAGAAACTTCGCGCCGCTCCGGGCCGCGACCTCGGAGATTCGCATGAGTTGATCGCGGGACTCGACCGCGCACGGTCCGGCGATCAATTGGAATGTGCCGTCGCCGATTCGTTCGCCCCGAACATCGACGACCGTCGGTTTAACGCCCTCGCCCGAGGCGACCAGGGGATAATCGGCGGACCCATGCTCATGCGACTGTCCAGGAGCGTGGGCGTGGGCGCACGCGTCCGGGTCGATTGAGTGCGTCGCTGCGGGTGTTCGGGGGGAAGTGGTTGTCTTGGTGCTCATTTCAATGGGTGCAATTCCAGTCGCCGCAATCATCCTTGCCCGCGAATCTCAGAAGCCGGCGGCCTCAATCGCGGTCTTGATGCCGTGCTTGTCGCGCAGATACATAGCATACTTGCGGAGGTGCTGCCGCAATTGTTTTTCATTTTCAGAATCATCGTTCAGGTCGTAATTCTCGGCCTCGGCCATGGCCTGGTCATAGGTCCAGCCGCAGTGTTTCATGCGATAGGCCGCCAGAGCCGCCCCCGACCGCATTTTGCCCGCCGCGCAATGGAAATAGGTCGGACCATTGCGGGTGTCAGCCATGGCATCGGCCGCACCGTCCAGCAGGTCAAACGTCGCCCGGCCGTCGCCCGGCATCGGAAAGATGATCATCTGGAGCCCCAGCCGCCTGGCCGCGTCCAGTTCCTCCGCCGCGGTCGGCGAGGACGGCTGCCCGGCCTCCCTCTTCGCCGCGGTCAGGTTTACGATTGTCTTTATGTCGTATCGGCCGGCCAGCGATTGCAGGTGCTCGCCGCTGGGATATCCCCCGCGATACAGCCGGCCCGATTCAACTTCGGCAAATCGGTTGGGAACGCGAGACTGCGCATCCAGCACGGCCGCGGCCACGGGTGGAATGACCAGCACCACCATGAGCAGGAGTATTCGTCGCATCGACGCGCGCTCCATCATCCGACCGCTCTAACGTCCCGCACCGACCAAAGCAGCAGGCGCGTCGACCGCATTGATGTGATCGATCAGCCGCCGCAACCGGCCATGGGCCCGGCGATTGAATTTCATGACCAGTCTCGGCTTGTCGGGAAACTCAACGGATTCCTCGGCCAGCGCGCTGACCTCGTCAATCGAGCCGCCCTCCACGATGTCCGCATAATCGCGGCGCAGTTCGGCCAGCGTTCCCGGCGGCAGTGCGCTGTTCATGCGAATCACCAGTCTGTCCCGCACATATCGAATCGAATGAAAACGATGGTAAAATCGCAGGATTTCCTGGGTCGCGGCCTCGGCGCTGTCAGTGATCTTGATGAGGTTCATGTCCTCAGCGCTGATCATGCCCGTGTGCAGCAGTTCGGCCTTCACATAGGTCCGCCAGTGCTGCCAGTACGTGCCGCCGGGCGCGTCCACCATGACGATGGGAACCATGGGCGCCTTGCCCGTCTGCACCAGCGTCAGCACTTCAAACCCCTCATCCTGCGTGCCGAATCCACCCGGGAACAGGACGACGGCCGAGGCCTCCTTGGTGAACACGAGTTTGCGGGTGAAGAAGTACTTGAAGTTCACCAGTTTCTTGTCGCCCTCGATGACGGAGTTGGTGCGCTGTTCAAATGGCAGCGCGATTGCAACGCCGAAACTGGCATCCGCTCCCGCCCCGCCGTGACCCGCCTTCATGATCCCGTCACCCGCGCCGGTGATGACCATCCAGCCGGCCTGCCGGATCATCTCGGCGAACTTGTGCGCCTGAATGTAGTCCGGATGATCTTCGGGCGTCCGCGCCGAGCCGAAGATCGACACCTTCCGGGTCTGGGTGTAGGGCTCGAAGGTCTTGAATGCGTAGCGCAATTCCTGAAGCGCCCGATCGACGAGTTTAACGTCGCCGCGGTTGACCTGATCCCGGGCCATGCGGCAGCAGGTTCGGATAATGCTGGCGTACAGATCGGCGTTTTCGCCGCCGGCGTGGGTCTTGACGAACTCGAGAATGGCGGATTCGCGGACAGCGCGTTCTTCGTTATTCAGGGGTGACAGACTGGACAACTTGGGGCTTCCTGTAGGGGTCAAACATGTTTCAAACGACCCTGAATGCTAATCGGAGAGTCCCCAAATTGCCACCGGCTGCCGAATTGGCACCAGACCACGCAGCCGCCACGACGGTGCCGTCTGGACCACCTGCCCACCCGCATTCGGCAATGTGAGAACGATGCCCCGAAGTCGGCTTTCGCGGCTAAGGAATGACGGCTTGCACAAACGGCGCGATGTCCCGACCGTTCACGAGGTTGTCCTCGTTCACGTCGGCCAGGCACATGTTCACCGCAGGCCCCGGCGCACCCAGGAGTGCAGCGATGAATTCCGGAATGGAGAGGGGCAGGCACGTGAATTCCGCTACGCTCGCAAAGTAGGCCCGGTAGGTTCGCCAGTCGGCACAGTCCACATCGCCGTCGTAGTCGAGATCGTACACCGCGCAGGGGTGCGCCTTGACCATGATTGTGCCGGTCATCTCCGGCAGGCTGGGTGAACTGAAATAGGGATATGCGCCCTGGTAGCGCGGATGGAGATTCATCATGGCCTGATTGAAATCGACCGTGTAGGTGAAGCCGTTCGTCGACGTCGGGGCCCCGGATGAGAATGCCCCATCGGCATCGCCGCCCACTCCGCTGACGACGTTGTGCAAACCGCCCGTCCAGACCCATTGCACGCTGTCGCCGGTCTCGACCGTCACCACCGGCGGCGAGAAGGTCGGGCCCGGCCCCACCGCGATCGTGTAGACAACCTCGGGATTGGTGTCGTAAGTATTGCCGGCGCCGCTGAAGCAGTTTCTGAACTGAATGCAATCCAGCACGCCAAGAAAGCCGCTCCCGTCATAATCGCCCGGAAGCACCGAGAAGATCGCCGTATTCAGCAGCGACTGGGTCGCGTTGTTCGTGGTCTTGATCTCAATCGCGTCGATGTTGTCGGTGAAAGCAAGCCCGAGATCGGCCGCGCTCGCGAGCACCGTCGTCACGCCGTTGGTCCGCATGAAGACATCGGCCGGGCTGCGCTGAAGCGCGATCAACGTCGGCGAGTTCCGGGTCAGCGAAAACATGATCTGATCCTGGCTCGGGTTGTAGACGAAGTCGCCGTTGTCGAACACGACCAGACCGTCGATGTCATCGCCGTTGACGCCGGAAACGAGCCCCAGAATCGACGCCCCCGCATACAGGACTTCGCCGCCAGGCGCGGATGGATTGAAATCTACATAGACGTTTGCCCCGCTCGGAGTACCGGGCAACGTGGCCAGGGACGGACTGTTGTTGCGCAGAGAATAGAAGAACGTCGGCGACGCGGGGACGCCCCAACTGAATGCTGACGTCGCGTCCTTTTCCGAAATGCCGTCCAACTCGTCGGAAGGTTCAATAAACGCGGTCGGAATTTCCGGCGGAATCTCCTTTTCGAGATCCATGTCCACGCCGCCGGTGTCGCCCTGATTCTTGACCATCGTATTGTTCTGGGGCGACCCGTGAGGAATCGGCCCGTCCTCAAGAAATCCGGGCCCGAGGCGTGTGAAGACCTCTGTTGACATGAAAATGTCACCCGCGGCCTGGCGCTTGGAGGCCTGGTCCCGCACGTTGAACGGACGGTTGTTGGCGACGAGGAATGGATCCGGCATTGCAGCGCCGCTGCTGGCCTTGTCTACGCTGAACAGAATCAGAAACGGCTGTGTGGGCGAGACGGCGTTTCGATTCACCGAGAAATCGTCCAGTTCGTCCAGCGTGGCGCTGGCCATTCCCATGTTGGCCCCGGAAAAGACGACCATCGGCCCGGGCTTGTCGAGAATGTCGCGGGCGCGAAGCGTGCCCGAGACAGAAATCGAGCCGCGATCAATTGAGAAGTACGGCGTGTCGAGGGGAACCACGGCGTGTGCAGGCTGGGCAGTCGCCCGAGTTGGCATCGCAAGCACTGCAATGAGCAGTGCCCATCCTGGCCGACAGCGACGCCGCGTGCGATCGTTGCGAGGCCGTTTGGCGAAGCCATTACCCTGTCCGACGCGACAATCCATGTTTGTACGCTCCCGAGAGGCCCTCACGGCGCATGCGGGTTACTGAATGCACATTGTACCGCAAGGCCCCCTGTTACGAAGACGAATGAAGCGCGAAATCGGCCACTGAATTGCCGGGATTTGCAAGACGAAGCCCGGTCCAGGAGGCCTCCACACACTCCGGACCGCACCTCTTCGGGGTCCCCGACGCCGGACCGCGATTCAGGGCACGCCTGCGGGCGTGCGAACGATCCAATTCGGCCATTCGGGGTCAGCCTGAACCCGCCCCAGGATGACCCGGGCCACATATTCGAAGTCCTGATAGTCGAACGTCGCCTCGCACGCCCGCCACGCTTCGGCCGCCCCGGATCGGTCGCCCATCCCATGCAGCCGGCAGGCTTCCACGAAGTGGAGCGGTGCGAGCAGGGTCGAATCCGAATCCGCGGGCAGCGATTGAATCGTTTCTGCCACGGATACCGAGCCACCGGCGACCCCATGAACGCGCTTCCACCAGTCAACCGGCGCGCCTTCAATCGGTTCGAGCGACCAGTCCAGGCCCGAATGCTCGCGTTGCAGCAACGCCTCGGCCTCGGCCTGTCCGCCCAGCAGGCGCAGAAAGGAGACTGTCGCGATCAACCGGCGCGGCGTCGGGCGATCGGCCATCTGCAATACGCGGCGGCGTGCGGCGTTCAGATCGCCGCCTTCGGCCTCCATGAGCGCTGGAAAAACATGAATGTATAACGGGTGAAGCGGATCCGTCTCGGGCACATGACGAGCCAGGCGATCCAGGTCGGCCGAGGCCTCCGCATATCGCCCGAGCCAGTAATACAGCCGCCAGCGATATTGACACAACTCTACAATCTCGTTCGTGGCGCGGCACAGCGGTTCGCACTTTGACCTTGCGGCCAGGGCTTCCTCATATTGTCCCAGCGATTCCCAGTACTCGGCCTCGGCCGCGAAGCCGAGCGGACTGTCTGACTGCTTCTGGGCTTCCTTCGCGCAGACAAGCGCCGCATCAAATCGCGCCTTTCCCTGGTCTTCGCGCCCCTCTGCGCGCCAAATCTCTCCGGACATTCGATATGCCAGTGAGAGCAGGTATTGCGGGTATGCTCGGCCCGGCTGCAACTCACACGCGAATTTCAGGTTGTTCTCCGTATCGAAGAACCGCTCGTTGCTGCGATGGTGATAGGTCCAGTGATTGTTGGCGCGGGCCAGATGCAGGAGCGCCTGCGCATAGTCTCCCTGCGCGCGAATGGCGTTGCGAAGGCTCTTGATCGCATCGTCCGGCTGGTGCCGCAGCAGGGACTGCGCTCGAAAGAAATGCGCGGCGGCCGTTTGCGGGCCTCCGGATGCGTCCGCCTTCGCGATGCACGCCGTGGCCGCGTCCTTCTTGTTGTCGCGCCAGAAGGCCCAGGCCAGCAGGTATTGAATCTCCGTGTCTGCCGGGCGCAGTTCGGCCGCAGCCTGGAGCGATTCGATCGCGGATCGATGGTCGCTCAACAGATTGCACAATGCCGACACCTCCAGAAATCGCGCCCGATTGTTCGGCCCGAGCCGTTCCGCGCGCTGCAGTTTCCCGGCCGGCTCGGCGGTCTCGCGATAACTGTCATAGGCGAGCGACTTGAAGGCCTCCTCCACCAGTCGATCGGCCTCGCGATGGCGCGCGGCGGCGGCCTGATACGTCCATACCGAGATTCCCGACGCCATGGTGACCGCCAATGCGACGATCGTCGTGAAAGCCTTGTGCCGCCGCACCCACTTGACGCCCTTTTCAAACCAACTCACCCGCCGGCTGAGGATCGGCCGGTCCTCGGCGAATCGCCGCAGGTCCGCCGCCATTTCTCCGGCAGTCTGATAACGCCGCGATGGCTCCTTCTCCAGCGCCCGCATGCAGATCGTGTCCAGGTCGATCGGCGTCGACGGATCCACCTTGCACGGCGACACCGGATCGGTCATGCGGATTCGCGCGACCAGTTGTTCGCGGGTCGATCCCTCGAACGGCCGGCGACCGGTCAGCACCTCGTAGAGCGTCACACCGAGCGAGTAAATATCGGTTCGCCGGTCAATCGCATGTGGATCGGCCGCGACCTGCTCCGGCGACATGTAGGCGGGCGTGCCCACCATTTCGCCGGTCTGAGTCACGCTCGGCTCATCCAGCACGTTGGCGAGGCCAAAGTCGGTGATGTGGAGTTCGCGATCGGAACCGAGCAACAGGTTCTGCGGCTTGATGTCGCGATGCAGCACGCCGGAGCGATGCGCATGGTCCAGCGCATCGGCAACGTTGGCGATCAGACGTGCGACGTTGCGCATGTCGCCGCGAATTTCCCGCCAGGCGTCCGCACTGGGGCCTGCCGGAGGATCCTCTTCGCGAATCAACTCGCCGAGGCTGACGCCGTGGATGAGTTCCATGGCGTAGTAGTAGCGACCGTCCTGTACGCCCTGCGAGTAAACCGGAACGATGTTGGTGTGGTGCAACTTGGCCGCGGCACGGGCTTCCTTCTGAAAGCGCGCGACCGCCGAACCGGAGCCAAGCATGCCTTCCGGCATGACCTTGAGGGCCACCACGCGGTTGAGCGACACCTGTCGCGCACGGTAGACGACGCCCATGCCGCCGCGGCCCATCTCGCCGACGATCTCGAAGTCGCCCAGGTGGGTGAACGCGTCGCGCGCGGGCAGCCGAACCCCGCCGCCTCCGCCGCGAGCCGAGGTGGTCGCCCAGACGCGTTCCTGGCGCTCCTTGACGGCATCCATGATGCCCATCAACTCCCGCGTGTCCTTCGCGGCCGCGCGGCAATTCGGACAGGACGCAATGTGCGTGCGGACAGGCCCGGCGTCGGCTTCCGACAGGGCGCCCTCGACGAAATCAATCAGGCATTCGTCGATTTGATCGCAGTTCATATCGCCGAATCGTTCAGTGCGTGGAGTTTTTCACGCAGAAGCCGGGTGGCCCGGGCGATGCGCGCCTTGGCCCCCGCGAGGCTCAGGCCGATGGCCTCGGCGACTTCATCACGCGAAAGCCCCTGGAAAAAATACAGAATAACAACGATGCGCAGGTCGTCGTCCATCGCCTCGATGGCGCGCTGCACCGTCTGGGCGCGATCGGTCTTGATCGCCTTGCCCGCCGGCGTGGTCACCGAGTCGAGCACGGCGGCGCCATGCCGCCAGATGTCGCTGCTGGATTGGGCGGCCGAAAGCCGCACTTCAGGCTTCATCTTCCGCAGGGCGTCGATCGATCGATTGCGCGCCACCCGGTAGAGCCAGCCGCGCAGACTGCCGGCCGGCGCGTCGGCCTCGGTCGAGGCCGTGCATTTGACGAGCACATCCTGAACCACGTCCTCGGCCAGGGCCGCGTCAAAGAGAATGCGCTGGCAGAAGAGTTTCAATTCGCCGCCGTAGCGAGCGCCGATCTCCGCAACGGCCGTGCGATCTCCGGCCTGCAATCGGCGCATCCAGGCTTGTTCGACCTCGGCGTCCACGTGCCGGCTCCTGCCCCCCGGCGAGAATTGTAATCGCGAAGCAGCCCGGCACGCACCCCGCGCACTCGGCCCAGGCCCGGCACGAGCGCGGACCGAGGATGCGGCGATGCCGATTGCCGATCAGGAAACACACTTGGGCCGTCACCGGCCCCGCCATTGGCTGAAATCCGCCCGGCAAATCAGGGGCCGAGGATGCCCAGGATGAACGGTTGCACGTCCCGGCCGTCGACTTCGCCGTCCTGGTTCTTGTCGAGCATGCAGCGAATGATCCGATCGTTGTTCTGCTCGAGCAGGATCGCGACGAACAACCCGACGTTGTACGACTCAGCATCGCACTCATCGGGCACGCCGTTGGAATTGCAGTCGGTTGACGTGCCCGCGAGGATGTCGCGCAGATCGGCAACGACGTTGGAATTGCAGTCGCCATTGGCGTCAACATAGACGGTGACAAACAGGTTGAAGTCGTCATCGTCGACGTCGCCGTCCTGATCGACATCGGCAATGGCGCACACATGGTCCGGATCGTAGGGACCCGATCCCTGGTAGCACTCCTTGAACATGGTGAAGTCGTTGACGTCGATCACCAGGTCGTCATTGAAATCAAACTCGGCGCGGCCAAGCGACGCGAGAAACGCGATCACCTGGGACTTCTGCGTTGCATTCAGCGCGTTGTACGCAACGGCCGACGGGGCCGCCTCGCTGCCGAAAACGTTGTGCTGGGCAATTGCGCCGGTGATTCTTGCCGCGAAAGTATTGCCGGCCACGCGGCCATCGTGCAGAAGCGGGTCGCGTCGGCTGAGTCCCCAAAGCGGCGGGGTCCGCATCTCGCGCCCTTCGGCATCGCCCTGCCAGATGCCATCGCCGAGCAGCCCCATGTCGTGAAGCAGAAAATCCGAATACGGCTTGATGACCTTGTTGCGAATGGCGGGCTCAAGACCAACGGTATCCGCCGTTGTAAAGGACGTAACGTGACAGGAATTACAGCCCACTGAATTGAACAGGGTCTCACCGGTCATGCCGGACTTGGGCGTCTGTGGCGGCGCCGCAAGATAACGCTGGAAATGCGTCAGGCGATCAATGAAGTGGAAGCCCTCGCCATCGGCGTGATCTTCCGGGTCCGCGACCGTGTCGCATGCCGCGAGCGTGGGCGGAAAGATTCCGTTCGGGTCGTTTTCGTCGGGAAAGAGACGGTTCGTGATACCCATCTCGTTGACCGCGGCGTCGCCGGAGAATGTCAACACCGTGGCGACCTGTGCCTTCCAGCCGAACCGGCCCACGCGCAACGGACTGTTCGGCGGATCCTCCGCCGCTGCGACCATGTGCGCCTTTCCGCTGATGCCTGCTCCGCCCGGGTTTGCATTTGCGAGAATGGCCGAATCGGGAATCGCCTCGATCAGACCAAGACCAAGCGAGGATGTGGTCACGCGCTGGGCGATGACATTGGCGACGTCGGGAATCGTCTCGGCGCAACCTTCGCTGATGGACTGCGACTGGAGCAATGATCCGCCGTAATCTTCCAGCGGATCGAACCCGCCGCCCTTCTCATCGAACAGGCCGAACCGGGTGACCATGATCGAGCCGGTGCCCCCGACCGGGTTGTTGTGGCAACTGCCGCAACTGTTCTGGTTCAGAAGCGGTCCGCGCCCTTCTTCAATCGTCGGGATGCGAACGAACTGGGCCTTACCGGCCATGAACAGCGCAATCTCAGGGACGGAAAGCCCGGCAAGCGGCTCACCCATTTTCGGCTGCAGATCCACTGCGTATGTGCTGCAGGTACAAGCCAGCACAGCGCAGACAGGTAGCCACGATAATACAGACGACCTGGTCATTGATGACTCCTCAATCCCCCGTTCGAGGTCCTACGGCCCGCACGGATCACCCAAGAGCACTGCATCCACGAACATGGCCGTGTCGGTCGGCTGAAGGCCCGCGGTACCATCCAGGTCGGCACAGGCGCAGTTCGAACCAGCGCCGTTCACCGCACATTCGACGAATCCCTGGATGTCGAGACCGGAGCGCTCGCCGTCGGCATTGATGTCCGCCGGGCATTCACAGATCGGCGGAGGCGGCGTGCAATCGATTCGGGTGACCTGGAAGACGTCAATGCCGGCCTCGGTCACCGAATTGTTCGGGCTATCAATCGCGCGGAATCGCACTTTCACGTTGGCGCTCAACGGCTGCCCCGGGAAGAAGTCCCCGACCACGAACGAGTGCACCTGCCAGGTCGCATTGGTGGTCGACACAGTTTCCACGGTCGTCCAATTCAGACCATTGTTGTTCGATACGGAGACGGTCAAGACATCGGGCTGGGAGGTGCCGCCGACATTACTGAAAAACCAAACAGCATAGGAAATCGTTGCATTGGTTCCCGAGAGATCAATCGCGGGCGAGATAAGGTCTGTTGGACCACCATCGACGTCCGCCGCAGTGGCGGTTCCGCCGGGACTTCCATTCTGGGTAACGAAGCAATAAACCTTGTCCGATGCGGCCTCTGCATCACCAGAGGGCGCGGCAATTTGGGCGTCACCAGTGAGGGTGCCGTTCGGGATTGCACGTTCCCACGCGCCGCCCGTGATCGCCGTATTAACCACCGTGAAGCCGCCAACACCGGTCTCAAAGTTCTCCGTCGTTATAGCCGATCCATACGCCGGAATCGCGATGTTGACACCGTTCACCGGCGCGCCCGAGGGTCCCGTGTAGGTGCCACCGCCAACCAGGCTCGCCTGCACGTAGAATTCGATCTGCGAGGCACAAGCCGCCCCTGGCAGCGTGGTGTCGTACAGGCCCGGCGTCGCTGTCGGCGTCATCGCCACATTTGACCAGGCGCCGCCATCGATACGGTGGTAGAGCAAGGCGCTGTTCACATCCAAGGTTGCGCCGCCGATGACCGTGGCCTGGACCTTGAACGGGGCAGGCGTATTGGGCAGCGGATTTGCGGGCAGCCCCTCGGGGAATGTGAAATTAATGCCGACGGGCGGTTCGTTGATCCAGATGTCGATGGTGTTGCACTTTCCAACCACGACGTCGAGCCAGCCGTCTCCGTTGATGTCAAACACCGCAAAGTTGTGAACTCCGATCAGGCTCGCCCCCGGAATATTGCCGCTGTCGGCGGCGAAGGTAACGTTGGGGGCGTTGCCGTTGTTGCGCAGGATGTCCGCCTGCCGCGAGTCGCACGGCGGAATGTCCACGTCAACATCGCTGATCAAAACGTCATTCCAGCCGTCATTGTTGAGGTCGGCAATGACCGACTGGGCGCCGAAACCACCTGTCGCGGCCGGGAAGGTAAAGGTCGTGAAATTGGCCGTTCCGTTGGCCGCGTTACCCGTGTTCAGCAGGTACGTATCCGTGCCGTCATCGGTGACGACTATGTCGTTTCGCCCGTCGTTGTTCAGGTCGCCCACCGAGAAGAAATAGGGAGCCTGCTGATTGGCCACTTGGTATTGTTCAAAGAAACCCTGCTGAGACGTCTTGTTATAAGCAATGCCAACATATTGCGGGGGGTTCAATGCCGTCTGCTTCACGATGTCGAGCAGACCGTCGCCGTTCATATCCGCGATCGCAGCCGCAGCGCCAAATGCCGATTGCCGGAACGGAAAGGGCGTTCCGGAGACGGTAATCGTTCCACTGAAACGGGTGCCGCCGCCGTTGGTGACATCCGTAAAGAAACCATTTCCATCGTTGAGCAGCAACCGGTCGTCAAAATCCTGTCCGGGAACCTCACCCTGACCGCCTACGCCGGCGCTGTCGTAATCGCCGAACCAAAGTTCGGGGAATCCGTCACCCGTCAGGTCACCGGCTGCCACCGAGCAGAATCGGGGATTGCCCGCCTGTCCGGCGACGCTGACCATGGTCGGAATACGATTCGCTTCGTAACGGAACCCCTGCCAGACGCCCTCGATCTCGCCGAGATTGCGGTAGATGCGGGGGTGACCGATGACTTTGGTGTCGCCATCGCTCAACGTTGTGGCGGTCACGATGTCCAGCCATGTATCGCCGTCGAGGTCCACGAGCAGGACGTCCCGATCATTGGTCGCCGTTAGGAAACCGTTGTCACCGGGGACGTCTGTCGCCGTCGCGTATTGCGAGGTGCGATCGGTCAGGACGCCGCCCTCGTTCATGTACAGCACATTGGTGCGTTTGCCCGGGGACGTGAACGGCTCCTTGCGGACGGAAACGAGATCGATGTCGCCATCCTTGTCGACGTCGCCCCAGGCAAAATCCTTCTCATCGACGTCGGAAACGCCGTTTGCCGGCGATGCGGACAGTCGGGTTGCTGTCTGATTGTTAAATCGGACCCATTGGGCGGATGCTACGGAAGTGATGCACAACAATACACATGCCTGAATCGATCGAACCGCCAGGTTTTTCGCCATTACCGGACCCTCGAGGTTAGAATGCACCGTTCGCCGTCCTAAGCCTAAGCGAATCCCGTACTTCGAGTCAATTCCACAGCACCGTTCCCTGCCGTTTTCGAGGTAAAATCCCCGCCATGGGACGGTTGCATGGGCACACCTGCATACCGATGTCCGAGGTCCGATTTTGAGGTGTTCGGCGATGAAACAGGTTCCGCGGACCCCGGTCCGTCGGGAGCCCGAAGCCGCGCGGCTCCAGTACTGTTTGTGGAGGCGATTATCCGGCGGAATCAAGTTCCGTTGGGTCGTCGCATCGTGGCCAGATCAATGGGATTGCGTCGAGTGGGCGGCTTCAGGCTCATCGTCCGCGGACGCGTCGAACATCCCGTTCGAATCGGAATCCCAACCACCCGTTGTTGAATCCAAACCGGCTGCAACTTGCGAACTGTGCGAAATCGCACTCTCCTGCCCCTCCGCAGAATCGAGGTGGACATGCCCTTCGTAATGTGCCGCGAAGAAGGGAATGCGATTCAACACCTTCTCCTGGAACACTTCAAAGTACAGGTAGATGGCCGGCGTGATGTAGAGCGTAATCATCTGGCTGACGATCAGGCCGCCGACGATGACGATGCCGAGCGGTCGACGACTCGCTCCGTCCGCGCCCCACCCCAGCGCGATCGGAATCGCCCCCATGAGCGCTGCGAGGGTGGTCATGATGATCGGGCGAAACCGGTCCATGCTGGCATCGTGAATGGCGATCTCGGCGGATTCGCCGCGCGCGACGCGCTGAATGGCAAAGTCAACGATCATGATGCCGTTCTTCTTGACAATGCCCATCAGCATGAACAGCCCGATGAAGGCGTAGAGCGACGCCTCTTCGCGGAATATCACGAGCGCGGCCAGCCCGCCCACCATCGCCGTCGGCAGCGTGGACAACACCGTCAATGGATGCAGGTAACTCTCGTACAGGATCGCCAGGATCACGTACATGACGAACACCGCCAGCACCATGAGGATGAGCAGGCTCTTCATCGTCTCGCGAAATGTCATGGCCTCGCCCTGCAGTTCGGCCCGCAACTGCGGGGGCACCACTTCTTTCGCCGCCGCCTCGATCATTTCGACCGCCGTTCCCAGCGGCACGCCCGGCTGGAGACCGAAACTGAGCGTCACGCTGGCAAATTGATTCAGGTGGTTCACCGCCTGCGGGCCGGTGGTCACTTCCCATGACGCCACCGCCGAGATGGGCACCAGGCGCTGGCCGTCGTCGCTGCGGACGTAGAGCAACCCCAGGTCCTCCGGGTTTCGCCGCGCCGCGTCGGCGACCTCCAGGATGACCTCATACTGATCCTCCGGCCGCTTAATGAGATAAACGTAGTTTTGACTGTAGGCGTTGCGCAGCAGCGTCTCGATTCGCGCCGCCGAAACGCCGTAACTCGCGGCCTGATCGCGCAGAATGTTGATGCGCAGGCTCGGCGTATTGCGGAAGACGTCCGGCACGACGCTCTGAAAGACCTCCGGCGAGGCCATCATGCGGCCCATCATCGCGTCGCCCGCGGCATAGACTTCCTGTGGATCGATGCCCGAAATGGAATACGAATATTGCCCCGAGAGGTTGGCCACCGCGCCCGTGGATATCTCAATCACCGGCATGGGCCGCAGGGCCGCGATGGCCCCTGGCATGTTCCGGCTGACACCCTCCGCAAGTTGCTTGGACACCTCGGCAATGGGCTCGCGCTCCCGCGGCGGCTTCAGAAAGGCCAGTAGCAAACCAAAGTTGGAAGGAAGAAACTGGGCGCTGCCACTCATGGTGAACGTCAGGTTCACGGCCTCGTTCTTCTGCATAATGGAGTCGGCCGTGGTCACGTCGGCCTGTACGCGTTCCGGCGACACGCCCTCCTGCCCGATCAGCACACCCCAGATGAATGAACTGTCGCCGATCGGCAGAAACGCCTTGGGCACGATCATCAGCAAATAGACCGTACCCGCCATGCAGGCGATCCAGATGAGCAGAGAAATCCACCGCTGTCGCAGAAAGTACCAGAGCGACGCGCCGTAGACCGCAAGCACGCGCTTCTCCAGACCGCCGACCACGCGCTCCATCCACGTCTTCTTCGAATCGTGCCCGCGGCGTTGCAGCATGCGGGCGCACATCAGCGGCGTCAGCGTGAGCGAGACCACGCCGCTGGCGATGATGGCGACGATGATGGTGACGGCGAACTCGCGGAAGATGCGCCCGATCAGCCCGCTCATGAAGACCAACGGCATGAACACCGCCGCCAGCGACAACGTCATCGACAGAATGGTGAAACTGATCTGCTTGACGCTGTGAATCGCCGCGACATGTGCGGCCTCGCCGGTCTGCTCCATGCGGCGGACCGTGTTCTCCAGAAATACGATTGCGTCATCAACAAGAAATCCGACCGCCAGCGTCAACGCCAAAAGTGACAAATTGTCGAGACTGTAGTCCAGGAGATTCATCACCAGAAACGTCAGCAGCAACGACAGCGGCATCGCCACGACCGGAATCAGCGTGTCGCGCGCCCGCCCCAGAAAGACGTAGATCACGAGAACAACCAGCACGAACGCGATGATCAGCGTCTCCTGCACGTCGTTCACGCTGTTCACGATGGACTGCGAGCGATCGTTGATCGGCACGATCGACACCGAACCGGGCAGTTGCACTGCAACCTCGGGCAGCAGCGCCTTCACCGCCTGCGCCACGGCCACCGCGTTCGACCCCGCCTGCCGGAACACCGCCAGCACCACGGTCGCGGCCGGCACATGCTTGCCGCGCACCCAGAAGTTCATCTTGACCCGCTCGTCCTGCGCGCCCTCCTCGGCCGTGGCCACGTCGCGCAGATAGATCGGCCATCCGTCCTGACGTCCCACGATGAGGTTGCCGTAGGCCTCGGCGTTGTCCAATTGTCCGCGCGGTTGAAGCAGGAACGTGCGGTTCGCGCCGTCCATCTGGCCGGCACCCTGGTAACTGGTGCCCTGGCGAATCGCCTCGGCCAGATCGTCCATGGTCAAACCGCGCGAGGCCAGGGCCGACGGATCGGCCTTGATGCGTATCGCCGACTTTGTGCCGTACACCACCACCTGGCTGACGCCGTTGACGATGCTGATGCGCTGTCCGATCTGCGTGTCGGCCAGCGAATACAACTGACCCTTGGTCATGCTGTCGCTGGTCAGCGCGATGTAGAGGATTGGCTGATCGTTCGGGTTGGTCTTCACGAACGTCGGTGGGCTGGGCAGGTCGGCCGGCAGACTGCCGGTCGCGCGACTGATGGCGGCCTGCACATCGGTCGCCGCGGCGTCGACGCTTTTAGACAAATCGAACTGAAGCGTCAGGCTGCAGAAGCCCTGCGTGCTCTTGCTGGTGGTCAGCGACAGACCCGGAATCTGCATGAACTGCCGTTCGAGCGGCGTGGCGATGTTCGCCGCGACCGTCTCCGGACTCGCACCGGGGTAGCCGACGTTCACCTGAATGACGGGATAGTCCACCGCCGGCAGATCGTTGACCGGCAGTTGGCGGTAGGCCAGCGCGCCGAACAGCACCGCCGATGCCGTCAGCACCGCGGTCATGACCGGTCGTCTGATGAATCGCTCGGAGATGTTCACGGTGCCAAAGTCCCCGGTTGGGAGGCTGCTGTCTCAAACTGGCTTTCGGGTGCCATGCCGACGGCCTTTGCTTTGTCAGACACGGGTGCCATGCCGACGGCCTTTGCGTCGGCATGTGTCTCACCAGGTGCGCTCGCTGACAAAGGGCCGCCAGAGGCCGCGGCCGTCTTACCCGCAGTCGCAGGACTGCTGGTCGCATCCCCACCGCCCACGACAACCACTTCTGCATCCGGCATCACCGACAGTTGCCCGGTCACAATCACCCGTTCGCCCGCCGTCAGCCCATGCTCCGCGACAATCAAATCGCCATGGCGCTGACCGAGCACAATCGGCCGCATCTGGGCAATTCCCTTGTCCGTAACGACGTAGACAAACGCCCCCTGCCGCCCGACCTGTCGGGCTTGTTCGGGAATCAACACCGCGTCCGTTTTGGTGGTCAGCACGAGCCGCACGTTGACAAATTGACCGGGCCAGAAATAGTGATCGGCGTTCTCCAGCGTCGCCCGGAGCCTGACCGTGCCGGTCGTCTGCTGCACCGCGTTGTCGAGAAAGACCAGCCGCCCGGCCCTCGGCCCCACCGGCGCGGAGGTCGGCTGTGACGCGGCGATCGGTGCGCCCAGTGCAGACAGAACGCGCGCCGACGATGCGGGCACATCCACCTCGACGCGCAGGCCATGCTCTGGATGCTCTCCCCATTCGTCGCCCTTGGCGGCGACGTACTTGCGCACCGTGCCCAGGTCGTTCTCGGTCACGGTGAACTCTGCATAGATCGGATCGAGGCGCTGAATCGTCACCAGCGGCCGATCGTCCGCTCTCACGACGTTGCCCGCGTCGATCAACCGCGCGCCCGCACGGCCGGAGACCGGCGACAGGATGCGCGTGTGTTCGAGGTTGAGTTTCGCCTGATCCAACGCGGCCTGTGCCCATTCCACCCTGGCCTGGGCAATGTCCTTGGCCACGCGACGCTGGTCGTACTCCAGCGGCGTCGCAATCGAGCGTTTCATCAGGTCTTCGACGCGGCGGTATTCGACGTTGGCCAATTCGAGTTCGGCGCGGTTCTGCGCGAGCGTCGCCTCCGCCAATGCGACGGCCGCCTTGAACGGCCGATCATCAATCTCAAAGAGCAGGTCACCCTTTCGGACGAATGCGCCATCCTCGAGGTGCGCGGTCATGACCTTGCCGCCCACCTGTGGAATGACCGCGACGGAATCCACCGGCACAATCCGCCCGATTTCGTCGAGGTAGACCGGCACGTCCCGGGCGATGGCCTCGGCCACCGTGACTTGAGCCGGCGGTCGCTGCGGCATCGCCGGCGCTTCGGAATTGCGGCAGCCACCCACGAGCGTTGCGATGGGAATCAGGACAGCCGTGCACGCGTGCCACCGCGCGGCGCATACCGCGCCTTTCCACAGTTCAGATTGCGAGGCGTTCAAGGATCGTCTCCGCGCAAGCCAGGCCGCAACTTCCCTGTTGTCGGCCCCCTGCGAGCAACCCAAATTGTAGTCGGTCGCCCGGCGACCGGTGAATGTCAGACTTTGTACGAGTGGCCGATTGAGACATGTGCGATTGCGTTGAAAATCGGTTCGGTGGGTCCGGTATGATTGCCTAAATGACGCATCAACCGCCCGACCCGGCCTCAAAATCCGACGCCGCCGACCGAGATGGCAACTTTCAACAGTGAATGCTCACGGTCTACGACGCGCTGCGACGGGTCGCCCAGACACACATGAACGCCGAGCGCGGCAATAACACACTCTCGGCGACGGCTGTTGTACATGAGGCATACCTGCGGCTCGCCGCCCCGCGCGACCTGCCCTGGCAACATCGCGCCCACTTCTACGTCGCCGCCGCAGAGGCCATCCGGCGGATTTTGATCGACCACGCCCGCGCCAGGGGCCGGGCCAAGCGTGGCGGGGATCGCCCACCGGTGAATCTGGATACGCTTGCCGAATTGCCCGGCAGGAATGCGGAGCCCGAAATTGATTTCATTGCCCTCGATGAGGCCATATGCCGCTTGAAGGAGCAGGACCCCAGGGCGGCGGCTGAGGTCGTGCGGCTACGGTACTTTGCCGGACTGTCGTTCGCCGATACCGCTTTGGCCCTGAACGTCTCCGAGAAGACGGCCAAGAACGACTGGGCATTTGCGAAGGCCTGGCTGGCCCGCGAACTGGGCGAGGAGCCAACTGGGGAGGACAGAATTTCACTTTGTCCACGGTACAACATCACGGGAACAGTCACGCTAGAATGGATGCATGCGAAGGGTCACCGCGGAGGCACGCTCATGGTCCAGCGTCTAGATGCAATCTACAAAAACGGCGTGTTCAGCCCTTTGCAGGCCGTGCAGGGGTTGAGCGAATCGTCCCGCGTCAGGCTCACGATCGAGGGCGCCGAATCCAGCGGGAAGGCCCTGGCCGAGATTGCCGGCATACTCCCGGACGAAGACGCACGGGAAATCCACGCCATGATCGAACAGGAATTCGAGCAGGTGGACGCGCGTGACTGGTGAAACAATCGCGCTCGATACCAACCAGGCCATCGCCATTCTGAACAACGTCGGCGATTCCGCACTCTGGATCGCGCGTTACGACACCGTCTTCGTTCCCGTCCACGTTCTCGGCGAGTTGCGGTATGGCATGCTCAACTCCCGCGACTCCGGCCGAAACCTGCAACGCCTGGACGAATTCACGGCGCGGATTCACGTCCTTCCCGCGACAGCGGAAACCACGGTGTGCTACGCCGAGGTCCGGCTGCGCCTTAAGAAGGCCGGAACTCCCATCCCTGAGAATGACATTTGGATAGCGGCAATTTGTCGACAATATGAATTGGAATTGGCCACCTCCGACCGGCATTTCGACGGCGTCGACGGGCTTCGCGTGATCCATCGCCCGCCTCCATCTTGAAGCCGCGGATGGTTGCATATTTCGGGTTCATTCGCGAGAGTCCAAACTCTATGGCCTGATCACCTGCGACGCCCCCATGCCCGGGCCGCAGATGATGGCGTTGTTGAAGATTCGCATGGTGCCCTTCGTCCCGCCGCGGAAGGTCGGTGACGCCGCGAAGAGAATCACCTGTCCGGCGCCGACGC
>Ga0268299_1002657_pt1 | contig 20009 bp, 23 predicted proteins | sample NOBtaG_FD_193484 | JGI IMG/M metagenome (GOLD analysis project Ga0268299, IMG submission 193484) | Activated sludge microbial communities from bioreactor in Nijmegen, Gelderland, Netherland - NOB reactor | ecosystem: Engineered > Bioreactor > Aerobic > Activated sludge | place: Netherlands... | reverse complement strand
CGGTCAACTGCTTGCTGTCGTTGAGCCCGTCGGGGATGCGGCGCCGGTTGAGGATCACCGCAGCGACCACCACCGGGCCGGCCAGCGGGCCGCGACCCACTTCATCGACGCCGGCAACGATGGTCGCACCACGCCGCACCGCCCGCTTCTCGTAGAAGAGGTCGGGGGCGGAAGCGGCACCTGGCTCGTTCGAATCGCGCGGCATGGGCCTCAACATGCCCCTCCTGCGCCCCTCAGAACAAGCTGAGCTGGTTGTCCTCGACCCGCGGCGGCGTGAACAGATCGGTCCGCGCCGCGGGCAGGCGCCGGTCGAGTCCGTAGCGCTCCTTGGCCTTGGCGAAGCGCTGCTGCATCAGTGTCGCATAGGCGCCTTCACCCACCATGCGCTCGCCCCAGGCCGCGTTGTAGTCCTTGCCGCCGCGCGTATCGCGCACCAGGCTCATCACGTGCTTCACCCGGTCGGGGTAGTGACGCAGCATCCATTCGCGGAAGATCTCGCGCACTTCGCCGGGCAGGCGCAGCAGCACCATGCCGGCCCATTGAGCGCCCTGCGCCGCGCCGGCATCGAGGATGCGCTCCATCTCCATGTCGTTGATCGCGGGGATCATCGGCGCCGCCATGACGCCGGTGGGGACCCCAGCCGCAGACAGGAGCCGGATCGCCTCGAGCCGCTTCTCAGGCGTCGAGGCGCGCGGCTCCATCTTGCGGCTGAGGATGTGGTCGAGGCTGGTCACGCTCAGCCCCACATGGATGAGCCCGAGCTTGGCCATCTCGCTCAGGATGTCGAGGTCGCGCACGATCAGCGCCGACTTGGTCACGATCGATGCCGGATGCCGCGTTTCCAGCAGCACTTCGAGGATGCCGCGCGTCAGCCTGTGCGTCCGCTCGGCCGGCTGGTAGGGGTCGGTGTTGGTCCCCATCGCGATCGGCTTGGGCTTGTAGCGCTTGTCGGCCAGCTCGCGCTTGAGCAGTTCCACTGCGTTGACCTTCACATAGATCTGCCGCTCGAAGTCGAGCCCCGCCGAATGTCCCAGATAGGCGTGCGTGGGCCGCGCGAAGCAGTAGCCGCAGCCATGCTCGCAGCCGCGATAGGCATTGATCGAGCGGTCAAAGCCGATGTCGGGGCTCTCGTTGCGGGTGATGATGCTCTTGGCGCGTTCGATATGCTCGATCGTCTCGAACGGCTTCAGCTCCTCGACCTGGCCCCAGCCATCGTCGAACGCCTCGCGGCTCTCGGTATCGAACCGGCTCGGCGCATTTGTCTGCGCCCCGCGCCCGCGATTGCGCTTGGGATCGAGCATGCCCCGGCCAATCAGGTCGGCGTCGCGCGTATCCTTGAGCTTTTCGAGCTGCTCGAACGATGGGGCGGTCTGGATGGCCATGATGACACCAGATGGGGACGAATCGTCCCGAAGTTAATGGGTCTTAACCAGTAACACTTGGTTGTGAACAAAACAAGAACATTGAGGGTCGCCGGCTGCTAGTGCCGCTTGAAGTACTGCACCTCACGCTCGTGCTTCTCGGCCGCTTCGCGCGTGTCGAACGTGCCCAGGTTCCGGCGCCTGCCGGTCCTCGGATCGGCCTTCTTCGAATAGAGCCGGTAGGCGCCGGATTTGAGCTTTCGGATCATGTCGCTTTCCTCTCGTGCAGAACGGACGGGTGAGCGGACGCGTTCCGCCCTTGCGTTTCGCGGTACGACATAATACTGAACCATATGGTTCAGTTTTATCCGGCCGCGCGTTTCGACACCTCCTTCGCCGCCATTTCCGACGCGACGCGTCGGGGGGTGCTCGAGCAGCTCGGCCGTGCCGACGCCTCGATCACAGAGCTTGCCGAGCGGTTCGACATGACCCTCACGGGCATGAAGAAGCACGTCACGCTGCTCGAGCAGGCAGGTCTCGTGACCACGGTGAAGGTGGGGCGGGTTCGCACCTGCCGGCTCGGCGGCCGCGGCCTCGAGGAGGAGGCGGCGTGGATCGAGCGATACCGCCAGATGTGGGCCAGCCGGTTCGATGAACTGGACAAGGTCGTCGAACAACTCAAGCAGAAGGAAGAGTCCAATGGACGCACAGCGAGCGAGTGAACAAACGCAGGGGCCGATCACCACGACCGATCGTCGTTCGGAGCGGGAGGTCGTCGTCACCCGCACCTTCAATGGCCCCGCGCGCATCGTCTTTGACGCCTGGACCAAGCCCGAACTGCTGATGAAATGGTGGACGCCAAAATCCTTCGGCATCACCTTCATCTCGTGCGAGGCCGACGTTCGCGCGGGCGGCACCTATCGCTTCGTCTTCGGCCATCCCGATTTTGACCAGCCGATGGCGTTCTTCGGCCGCTATCTCGAGGTGGAGCCTCCCAGGCGCCTCGTCTGGACCAACGAGGAGGGCGAGGAGGGGTCGGTGACCACCGTCACCTTCGAGGAAAGGGACGGCAAGACGCTCCTCGTCCTCCACGACCTCTATCCCTCCAAGGCCGCGCTCGATGAAGCAATGGCCTCGGGCGGCATCGGCGGTTTCCCCGAGCAGTTCGAACAGCTCGACATCCTGCTCGGCAGCCTGCCGAGCGCTGGCTCGGCCTGAGGCGGGGTGGTCCATTGCGGCCGTGCGACGCCGCCTCGATGGGCGCGGGGCCTGGTGCCTGCGCCCTTCGTCGGTTTGACTTCCCTGGCGAACTGGCCATGATGGCGGGCATGACTGCCCTTGCACATTCTGCCGCGCCGCGCGGCACGAGACTGAAGACAGGCTTCTAGCCTGGCACGACGACCTGCGCGAGCAAGCGTCGGAGCCAGGACCGCGGGCTGACCCCCAACATCGAGACGGACTGCCCTCGCGCGGATTGCGGCGCCGGCTTCGGCTGGTCCGTGCATCGCGCCGAGCCGCAGGCCATTCCCGCCGCGGCCCGGTGGCCGGCGGCTGCCCTGTTCAGTCGAGACCCAAATGACTTTCCGCTACAGCATCACCCTTCCGGCCACCGGCAGCCACAAGCTGCCCCGCTTCGCCCGCTGGTCGCGCGAAACTGCGCCCGATATCGTCTACAGCCTGCCGCCGCAGGTCCCCATCGAGGCCGAGACGCTGACGGTGCGCCTGCGCAGCGTCGCCGACCGCGACCGGCTCCGCTCGCTGTTCCCCGCGGCCCTGCCATGAAGCCGGTTCTGCTGCCGCCGGCGCGGCTGACCCAGCGCGACTACGCCATCATGCGCGGCATCGCCCTGCATCGGCCGATCGCGCCCCGCGGTTACTACACCCTGCTCAATACCCGCCTGATCTCGGCCGAGGTGCTCGAGGCCGTCGACGACGACATCGTCACCATCGACAGCCTCGTGCGCTACCGGGTGGGGGCGGGCAACACGCTCGAGCACCGCCTCGTGGTGGGCTCGTTCGAGGCGCTGATGGGCAAGACGGTGTCCGTGCGGACCCTGGTGGGCGTGGCGATGCTGGGCGCGCGCGCCCTCGACGTCATCCCGCTGTCGGGTCTCGATGAGCAGGAGGTGATGGTCGAGGCGGTGACGCATCCCGCGCCGGATGCACGCGCTTCGGCCCGCTGGCCGGAGCGCAAGCTGATGACCCGCGGCTAGCGTTCGCTCAGCCGCGGCATCAGCTCGACGAAGTTGCAGGGCTTGTGCCGGTTGTCGAGCTGGGCGCGCAGGATCCCCTCCCACGCGTCCCGGCACGCACCGCGCGAGCCCGGCAGCACGAACACGAAGGTGGTGCCGATCAGCCCGCCCGTCGCGCGCGACTGCAGCGAGCTCGTGCCCACTGTCGTCGCCGAGTACTGGTGAAACAGGACCGAGAACCCGTCCATCCGCTTCTGGAACAGCGGCTCGAGCGCCTCGGGCGTCACGTCGCGGCCCGAGAAGCCCGTACCGCCCGTAGTGATCACCGCATCCACCGCCGGATCGTTGACCCAGCGCATCATGTGGCCGCGGATCTCATGGATGTCGTCGCGGCACACGGCGCGCTCGGCGCAGCGGTGACCGTCGGCTTCCATCATCGATTTGAGCAGGGCGCCGGCGGTGTCGGTTTCGAGCGTGCGCGTATCGCTCACCGCGAGCACCGCGATCGACAGCGGCGTGAAGGAGCGGCTCAGATCCAGCTCACTCTTGAACATCGTTCTTCTTCTCCGGCTCGGGCGTCACGTCCGGCTTGCGGTCGGTCTCGACCACGCTCACCGGCTCGACCACGTCGGGCGTAATGATCTCGGCTTCCGCCTTCAGGCTGCCCGGGGCAGGGGACGCACGCTCCACCGCCTGCTGCGTTTCGTCCGAGCGCGGATCGAGTTCCACCGTGCCCGGCGTCACGCCCTTTTCGGCGCTCATCGCGCGGAAGCGGATGCGCCCGTCGATCCGCACCGGCCGCACCTTCATGCGCAGGAACGCCGTCAGCGCCAGCGCGCCGTGGAACGTCGCCGTCACGATGAACAGTCCCACGGGCTGATAGAGGTTCATCACCACGGCGGCGATCGCGGGGCCGATCGCCAGGCCCGTCCCCAGCACCAGCAGCATGCCACCCGCGACGCGACCGAACTCGCCCTGCTTGGCGAAGTCGTTCGCATGCGCCACCGCGATCGCGTAGATCGGATAGGCGGAGAAGCCGTAGAGCGCGAACAGCACATACATAAACCAGCCGCCGCGCGGGTTGAACAGCAGCGTGACGAAGCCGACGACCGCCGCGAGCGTCCCCAGCACCACGATCACCCAGCGGCGGTCGATCTTGTCGCTGATCCGTCCCGCCGGCACCTGCGCAATGGCGCCCAGCACCGCGGTCACCGCGAACAGGAACGCGATCCCCGAGGCGTCGAGCCCCTGGTCGTGGCCGTAGACCGGCGCCAGCGTGCCGAAGGTCCCGTTGGCCATGCCTACCGAGAACGCCGTGATCACCGCCAGCGGTGAGGTCTTGTAGAGCAGCCACACATCGAGCTTGGCCGAGGCCAGCGGCCGCGGCTGCGGCGTCGATGTCATGGCGCTGGGCAGGATCGCGCAGATGAAGGCGATGGCGCCCACGATGAAGGGGATGTGGCTCGACACGCCCGTCACCGACATGGCGAGCTGCCCCAGCGTCGAGGCCGTCATGTTGATGGTGGTGTAGATCGAAAAGATCGTGCCGCGGCTCTTGTTCTCGGCCACCTCGTTGAGCCAGCTCTCGACGATCATCGCCGCGCCGGCAAAGCAGAAGCCTGAGAAGGCGCGCAGCACGATCCACGAGATGTCGTTGACCAGCAGCAGATTGCAGAGGATCGTGATGGTCCCGATCGCGGCCATGATCGAGAAGGCCCGGATATGACCGACGCGCTGCACCAGCAGCGGCACTGTGATCGACCCGGCGATGAATCCCACCGACCAGCCCGTGCCGATCAGGCCGAGCGCCAGCAGCGAAAACCCCTCCTCGGCGCCGCGCACTGAAAGCAGCAGCCCCTGAAGCCCGCCCGCGAACATCAGGAACGCGGAGCCGAGGAACAGGGCATAGATTTTGACGACGGACGACATGACGCTTTCTTGTCTGTTCGGCGGAGACTGAGGCCCTGACCCTCAACAGCGGCTAAAGCTGGGCCGTTCCCTTACGACGTTCGAATTCCTTGCTTAACAATCGCTTGCTTGAGGCTGAGCATGTCCTTCCAGGCCTGTGCCTTGGCACTGGGCGTGCGGAGCAGGAAGGCGGGGTGCAGCGTCGGCAGCACCGGGCCGCTCCAGTTGTTGATCTCGAGCGTCTTCCACTGGCCGCGCATGCGGGTAATGCCCTGGCTGGTGGCAAACAGCGCCTGCGTCGGCACATTGCCCAGCGTCACCATGAGCTTGGGGTTCACGAGCTCCACTTGGCGGTGGAGGAAGGGCGCGCATTGCGCCAGCTCGTCCGGCGTCGGGTTGCGGTTGCCGGGCGGCCGCCACGGCACCATGTTGGCGATGTAGACCTTTGTGCGGTCGAGCCCGATCGCCGCCAGCATGCGGTCGAGGAGCTGGCCGGCCCGGCCGACGAAGGGCTTGCCCTGCTTGTCCTCCTGCTCGCCCGGCCCCTCGCCGACCATCATGATCTGCGCCTGCGGGTTACCGTCGGCGAATACCAGTTGCGTCGCGCGATGTTTGAGCACGCAGCCGTCATAGGCCTCCATCGCCGCCCGCAGCTGCTCGAGCGTCGTCGCGGCGGCGGCGATTTCGCGCGTCTCGGCCGGATTGGTCACCAGCGGCGCCGCGAGGGGCGGGGCAGGGGCGGGGCCGGCGGCCGCTGGCAGGACGCGCCTGGCCGGCGCGACTGCGGACGCGGCGAACCGGTCCACCGGCTCGTCGCCCACCGCAATGTCCACGCCCGCCGCGCGGTACCAGTCAAGTACCGCGAGGGCGTCCGCGTCCGACATCTGGGAAGGGTGCTGCGCCATCGCGCCCTTATCTCACGGCCATCTCGTGGGTGGAACCCATGCGTCGCCCTCTTGAACCGTCCCGTCACGGCCAATAGCCTTCACCCTCACCGGAAGGCACTCGAGCGCGGCATCGGGCGGTTGGCCTAATGCTCCGGGCGGCGGCGCAGCGAGATCTTGCCGGTCGGGCTCATCGTCGCGCCGGTCTCGGCCATTCTCCGGCGCAATCGGTGCCACTTTCCCGCCAACACTAGGGAGCTGCTGCATGAAACTCGGTGCTTTTTCCATTAGCCTCGCCGTCAAGGACATCAAGGCATCCAGGGCCTTCTACGAGAAGCTCGGCTTCTCCGATCTGGGCGGCGTTGCCGACCAGAACTGGCTCATCATGACCAACGGCACGACGGTCATCGGCCTATTCCAGGGCATGTTCGACAAGAACATCCTCACCTTCAATCCGGGCTGGGGACAGGACGCCAGGCCCGTCGACCCGTTCGACGATGTCCGCGCCATCCAGGCCGATCTCGACGCCAAGGGCATCGCCTTCGAGGCCAGGGCGGACCCAACCGGCTCCGGCCCGGCGCATTTCGTCATCAATGACCCCGACGGCAACCAGATCCTGGTCGACCAGCACCGCTGATTTGCGATCCTCCCGCGCGCGTGCCATAGGCCTCTCGCCTGATCGTGAGCCGGGGCGCCGATGGCCGAGCGCGACATCATCGAGACCGAAATCGTCATCGTCGGGGCCGGCCCCGCCGGCCTCGCCGCCGCCATCCGGCTCAAGCAGAGATCCCCCCAAACGGCGGTGATAGTCGTCGAAAAGGCGGCGGAAATCGGCGGACATATTCTGTCCGGCGCGGTGATGGATCCCTCCGGCCTCAGTGAACTGATCCCCGACTGGCGCGAACGCGGCGCCCCGGTCGGACCCGACGTGACCCGGGACGTGTTCCACGTCCTCACCCGCCGCCACGATTTTCGCCTGCCCGGCTTCCTGCTGCCCCCGCTGATGAAGACGCATGACGGCGTCATCGTCTCGCTCGGCGACCTCGTCCGCTGGCTGGGCGCCGAGGCACAAGCCCTCGGCGTCGACATCTATCCCATGACCGCCGCGGTCGACGTGCTGCGCGGCGCGGGCGGCGCCGTCGAAGGGATCGTCACCGGCGACCTTGGTGTCGACCGCGCCGGCAATCCAAAGTCCGGCTTCGCCGCCGGCATCGGTCTGCGGGCCAAATACACGCTCATCGCCGAGGGCGCGCGCGGCTCGCTGGCCAGGCGCATCATCGGCGATTTCGGCCTCGACGCCGCCGCGTCGCCGCAAAAGTACGGCCTCGGTCTCAAGGAGGTCTGGGAGATCCCCGCCGCCCTCCACGAGCCCGGCCGCGTCGATCACTTCCTCGGCTGGCCGCTCGACGACGCGACGCAGGGCGGCGGGTTCCTCTATCACGCCGCCGACCGCCGGATTTACCTCGGCCTTGTCGTCCATCTCGACTATCGCGATCCGACGCTCTCGCCGTTCGACGAGTTCCAGCGCTTCAAGCAGCACCCCGCCATCGCCCGCCTGCTCGAGGACGCAACCCGCCTTTCCTACGGCGCCCGCGCGCTCACCTCGGGCGGATGGCAGTCGATCCCCGACCTCGCCTTCCCGGGCGGCGCGCTCATCGGCTGCGCCGCCGGCTACATGAACGCGCCGCGCCTCAAGGCCATTCATTCGGCCATCCGTTCCGGCATCGCCGCCGCCGATGCGGTGGCCGAGGCGCTCGGCAAGGGCAGGGCGCACGACACGCTCGACGACCTGAGGCAGCGTACCCTCGCCACCGGCATCGGTCCGGAGCTTCGCCGCGTGCGCAACGTCAAGCCGCTGTGGTCGCGCTTCGGCACCGTATTGGGCGTCCTGTTGGGCGGCATCGACATGTGGGTCAGCACGCTGCTGCGGGTCTCGCCCTTCGGCACACTCCGTCATCGCAACGCCGACGCCGACACGCTCTGGCCCACCTCAGCCACCGGCGTGCGCAGCTATGACCGCCCCGACGGCAGGATCGCCTTCGATCGCGCGTCCTCGGTGTTCCTTGCCAATATCGCGCATGACGAGGACCAGCCGGTCCATCTGCGCCTCGCCGATCCGGCCGTGCCGGTGCGCGACACGCTCCCCGCCTATGGTGCCGAACCGGCGCCCCGCTACTGCCCCGCCGGCGTCTACGAGCTGTCCGCCGAAACCGGAGAGCCGGTCTTCCGCATCAGCCCGGCCAACTGCGTCCATTGCAAGACCTGCGATATCAAGGATCCGGCCCGCAACATCACCTGGGTCCCACCTGAAGGCGGCTCAGGGCCCAATTATGTGGGCATGTGACGGCCGGAACGACGCTGCCGCCGCGCCTCGCTACCCCGTGTGGCCTTGCGGCGCAGTCGCAAAATCGACAATCTTTCCATGGCTATTCGGCCGGTCCCGGAGACAAGGAAACCTCGTGAATCTCGCCCTGCGCCTCGTCGCCACCACCGCGCTTGCCGGTCTCCTCTTCACCGCGCCGGCCTTGTCCCAGGGCCAGTTCCTCGACCTCGCGGAAGGCCCCAGCGCCGCCGGCAGCTATCTGGCCGGCCAGGAAGCGATGGGCGAGCTCAGCACGCCCAATGCCGCCCGCTACTTCGCCCAGGCCGCGGCCGACGAGTGGGACAATCCGCTGGTCATCCACGCCGCCTTCGTCGCCCTCGCCGCCAATGGCGAGATCGAACGCTCCGCCGATTCCGCCCGCCGCATGCTCGAGCTCGAGCCCACCAACCAGCTCGCCCAGCTCGTCATCGCCACCGAGGCGCTCAAGAACCGGCGCTACGCCGCCGCCATCCGCGACCTCGACAAGCTCGGCTCCGACAGCTTCGAGGGCATCACCGGCTCCATCCTGCGCGCCTGGGCGCTGATCGGCGATGGCCGCTACAGCGAGGCGATGGGCTCGCTCGACAAGGTCGCCGAGAACGGCCTCGAGGAATTCCTCGTCTTCCATCGTGCCATCATGGCCGAAGTCGCCGGCGACCGGGCCGCGGCGCAGGACTACATCAGCCAGGCGATCGAGGTCGACGCCTTCACCGCCGACGTGGTCGATGCCTATGCCCGCATCCTCGCCAATGCCGGCCGCTTCGACGAGGCGCTCGACGCCATCGTCGCCTTCGAGGCGCAGGGCCTCAACCACCCCATCATCTCCGCGCTCAAGACGCAGCTCGCCAACCGGCAGCGGCCCACAATGTTCGTCGACAGCGTGCAGGCCGGCGCCGCGCAGATGTTCCACAGCGTCGGCCTCGCCTTCGCCCGCGAGGGCACCACCGACATCTCGCTCGTGCTCGAGCGGCTGGCGCAGTATCTGGACCCGCGCAACGACACCATCCCCATCGTCATCGGCCAGCTCTACGATGGCGCCGGCCAGCACGAGCTCGCCAATGCGCTCTATGATGGGCTCCCCGCCAATTCACTGCTCAAGCCGATGGCCACCGTCCGCGTTGCCGACAATCTCGATGCGATGGGCGACCGCCCCGAGGCGATCCGTCGGCTGAGCAACATCATTGCCACCAATCCGGACGACATCGACGCCATCTCCGTGCTCGGCGACCTGCTGCGCGCCGACAAGCAGTTCGCCCGATCCGCCGACGCCTACACCCAGGCGCTCGCCGTCACCGGCGGCAAGAGTCCCGCCGACTGGCGCTTCTACTACGTACGCGGCATCGCCTATGAGCGCTCGGACCAGTTCCCGCTGGCCGAGAAGGACTTCCTGCGCGCGCTGGAACTCAATCCTAATCAGCCGCAGGTGCTCAACTATCTCGGCTACAGCTGGGTCGACAAAGGCATGAACCTCGACCGCGGCCTCGAGATGATCGAGAAGGCCATCGAAGGCGCGCCCAATGACGGCTACATCATCGACAGCCTGGGCTGGGCCTACTACCGCCTCGGCCGCTTCGAGGAAGCCGTGGGCAAGCTCGAGGAGGCGGCTCTGCTGCGTCCCGCCGATCCCGAGATCAACGACCATCTCGGCGACGCCTATTGGCGCGTCGGCCGCAAGCTTGAAGCGACGTTCCAGTGGAAGGTCGCCTATGCCATGGACACCGAGGGTAACGTCAAGAAGCGGATCGAGCCCAAGCTCAAGGGCGGCCTCGATGCCGCTCCCGTCAGCGAGGATTCGGCGCCGGTCGAGCCGGCGCCGGGAGACCAGGCCGCGGCCAACTGAGCGATGGCGGAGACGTCAGTCGAGGCCGCGCCCGCCAAGATCAACCTCGCGCTCCACGTCACCGGCCGCCGGGCCGACGGCTACCATTCGCTCGAAATGCTGGTGACCTTCGCCGAAGTCGGCGATGAACTGGAAGCCGCGCCGGCGCGGCAGGACAGCCTCTCGATCAGCGGGCCCTTCGCCGCCGGCCTCGGCAATGGCGAAAGCAACCTCGTGCTGCGGGCGCTCGGTGCCTTCCGCCGGCGCTGGCCCGGCGCCTTGCCCGACGGCATCGATCTGCGCCTCGCCAAGAACCTGCCCGTCGCGGCCGGCCTGGGCGGCGGCTCTGCCGATGCGGCGGCGGCCCTGCGCCTGTTCGCGGCGATGGCCGATGCGGACATCGCCTTCCCCGACCTGCTCGAACTGTCGCGCGCCCTCGGCGCCGACGTGCCGATGTGCCTTTATTCGCGGCCGGCGGAAGTGCGCGGCATCGGCGAGATCGTGCTGCCGCTCAAGCACTTCCCCACCTGCTATGTCGTCCTGGTGAATCCGCTCGTTCCGGTCGTTACCGCCGACGTGTTCCGCCGGCTCGAGCGCCGCGACAATCCCGGCCTCCCCGATATCGGCGATCCGCTGACCCGTCCCGCCCAACTTGGGCTCTGGCTCAGCGAGACCCGCAACGACCTCGAGCCGCCCGCCATCGCCATGGTGCCCGTCATCGGCAACCTCATCGCCCAGCTTCGTGTCGCCAATGGCTGCATCCTCGCCCGGATGTCGGGCTCCGGCGCCACGGTCTTCGGCCTCTTCGGCTCCAGCGCCCAGGCCCATCAGGCCGCCCACGACCTCCGCGAAACCTGGCCCGCCTACTGGGTCGCCGCCGCGCCGTTGCTTGCCGCGTGAGGCTCAGCCCATCGGCAGCGTACCGAGCACGCTGACCAGCGCGACAACCACGCCGCCGATGGCCATCTCGGCGAGTGCCGACCGATAGAGCGGCACCGCGCCGTCGCGTGCGAAGCGCGGCAACAGCACGTAGCGATTGGCAAGCGCCAGCCCGACCATCAGCAGCACGAGCCCGATCTTGGCTGCGAGCAGAGCCTGCCAGGGCGAGGCGAGGTCGGTGGGTGGCCCGCCGATCAGCAGCCACGTATTGACGAGCCCCGTCGCCAGCGTCACCGCCACCGCCAGGTGGCCGAGGCCGGAGAAACGGCGGAGCGCCGCCTCGGCATCGGCGCCCAGCCGCATGCAGAGGGCCAGCGGCAGGAGCGAGCCCAGCCAGAACCCCGCCGCCACCAGGTGCGCGATCTGGCTGGCCCGGCCGACGCCGCCGGTCCAGCCTCCCGTCGCGGCGAGATGGCCGACGAGGCCCAGCACCGCCAGCATCGCGCCGGAGAGCACCGCGAGCGCCCACCATCGCGGCCACGCCGCAATCGCCGCGACCAGCAGCACGTCGAGCACCAGCACCGCGAGCCAGGTGCGGCCGAACTGCGTCCCGGTGAGGACGAGCTGCAGCGTGGCGGGATCTACAGCGTCGGCCCAGCCGTCGCCCATCGTCGCTGCCGTCACGCCGAGCCAGATCAGCGATGTCCCCACGAGGATGCAGATACAGGCGATCGCCAGCCTGCGCAGATGCCTGGTGAGGTTGCCCGGCATCCCCGGCGGCGCGACAGCAGCGGCAAACACGGCGATTCCGAAGAGCTGGATGGCCGCCGCGTAGTGCAGGACGCGTGCCGCGGCGAGGATAAGCTCCGGCAATCGCTTACTTCACGTCGAACGAATAGGTGCCGCTCACCTTGTGGCCGTCGGCCGCGACTGCGGCCCAGTCGATGGTATAGCTGCCGTCCGGCAGTCCGGCCGGCAGCGTCACGATCACGCTCGCCGCGTTCGCGGTGTCGATGGCAAGGCTCGTCCCGCCGACCGCCAGCCCGTCGGGTCCGACAATCTCGATTTTGGAGAAGGCCGGCTCGATGCTTTCCGAGAAGGTGAGCACAAGCGCTTCTGGCATCACCTCGACCACGGCATCGGCGGCAGGAACGGACGACACCAGTTCCGCATGGGCCAGCGACGGCAGGGTCTGCGCGCCGACACAGAGGATCGCGAGCGCGGTGGCCCGGGCCAGGTTCCGGATGTTGGTGTGCATTGCCAGTCTCTCTAGTCGTGCCCGGCGGCGACGGGTTCGGGCGGTCCATTGTGCGTGCGCAGTTCTACCAGAACACGATCGGCCATGTGCACACATCTTTGGCCGTCGAACGGAAACAGCGATGTGAAGGCGCCGTTGAGCTTCTCCTCGATCGTCTCGCGCATCAGCCGGCGCGCCCGATGCAGCCGCGTCCGCACCGTCTCGGGCTTGATGTCGAGCGTGGTTGCCGTCTCCTCGACGCTCAGCCCCTGCACGTCGCGCAGCACGAACACCGAGCGGAAGGGGACGGGCAGGGCGTCGACCGCCTGCTCGAGGAAAGTCCGGATCTCCTGGCGTGACATTTCGGTCTCCGGATCGAGTTGCGGCTGGATGGAGGGAAACTGGATGATCTGTGCGCTCTGGCCGCGTTCGATGTCGATCTGCTCGACCCCTGTCGTCGGCCGCCGCCGCCGCAGCCGCTCGGTCGCCTCGTTGACGGTGATGCGCGTGAGCCAGGTGGTGAATTCGGCATCGCCGCGGAAGCCGTCGAGGTGCGTGAACGCCTTCACATAGCTTGCCTGCACCACGTCTTCGGCCTCGGCATCGTTGTGCACGATGGCGCGGGCGACGCGGAACAGCCGCTGGTTGTGGCGTCGGACAAGCGTGCGGATCGCCGCCTCGTCCTGGCCGCGCGCCATTTCGACGAGCACCCTGTCGCCATGGCCGGCGAGGTCGGCGCGGGGAGGGGAAACGGTGAGCCGTGTCGTTGTCATGATCGCCTACTCTATGCCTACCGCATTGGACGGCGAAGCGCGCAATACGTTCCCGACAGGCTGCGGGGCGCCGGAACGTGCCGCTCCGGCGCCCGTCGGCCTACGGCGCGATGACGAGGGTGCCCGTCATCCCGGGGTGGAACTTGCAGAAGAAGTCGAGACTTCCCACCGCGCCCACCACCATGCGGACCTCGGTTCCGGCCGGCAGGTCGACGTCGAAGCTCTTGTCGCGGGCCGTCGCCGAGTGGCGGAAGATGTCGTTGTTCTGCCAGATGATCGTATCGCCGGCATGGAGCTCGGCCGGCACGGGGCCGAACTTCATCTTGTCGATCACGATCGTGTAGTCGGCGGCAAAAGCGGGCATCGCGGCGAGCGCGGTGCCGGCCACCAGCACGCCGGTCAGGGCCAGCTTGATCAGGGCGGTCATCTCAAGGCTCCTACTGGAACTTTGCCGCGACCATCTCGGCATGGTGCTGGTGCTCGGTGAACAGCGTCAGGCCGGTCTCGAGTAGCTCCTTGAGCTCGGCGTTCTGCGCCGAGGGGATCAGCACCGAGCTCAGCGCTCCGTTGACCGTGGCGTGGTAGGCGACCTCGTTGGCGATGTAGGCCTTGTCGAACGCGGCGCCATCGAGCTTGTCGAGCTCGGCCAGCTTGTCCGCCGCCGCCTGGCTCAGCGCCTGGCTGGTCGGATTGTCTTCGGGCGTGACCCCGAGCTTCGTCACCAGCGCCAGCGCCTGGTCGTTCACCGCCTTGTGGTCGGCGGCCATCAGCGTGGCGAAGGCGATGATGTCCGCGTTGGTGCTCTTCTTGATCGCCTGTTCGGCCGCCACAACGTCGATCTGCCCGGCCGTGTAGGCGATGTGGGCGATCTGCGGATCGGTGGGCGCGTCGGCGGCGGCGCCGACGCCGGCCATGCCGAAAGCGAGGAGCGCTGCAAGCACTGTAGTTCTGATCATGTCGATCTCCTGGGAACGGAAGGCAACGGGACATCTGCGTCCCGCTGGTTCGCTCCATTCGACGGTGACCGGCCGGAAATGTTCCGGCTGTAAGGGAGGCGGCGGTCCTGTCAGCTCTCCGCGTCGGTCATCACGATGCGTTCGTCGGTGACCCGGAAGCCGGCGCGCCCGAACGCGGCCGCCATCGGCACATTGCCCATGTCGGTGTCGGCGCCCACCTCCTCGCCGGGCGCGAACTCGCTCAGCATCCACATCATCTCCGCCAGCAGTTCGCTGACATAGCCGCGGCCGCGCTGCGCGGGCACGACGCCGACATAGGCGATCACGGGCATCCTGTGGTTGCGCGCCGGCACGATGAGGCCGGCCAGCTCGCCCGATTTGGTGTAGGCGAGTTTCCACCAGTCGCGCGGTGAGGGGAACCAGGCGAGGTCCTCGAGCTGCTGCTGCGCGGCGCGATCGAGGCCGACCTGCGCGATGCTGCGCCGGTCATGCGCGTCGAGCGTGTCGGCCAGAATCTCGCGCAGCGCGACGAGCAATTGCGTCTCGTTCGCTGGCCTGTAGTCGAGCCGCGCGCCGCGCGGCGGCAGGCCGTCGCGCTCCGCCGACCAGCGATAGCTGAAGCGCTCGACAAACAGCTGGAGTCCGGCATTCTTTGCCGCGTCCATCCGCGCCCCGGCCCAGTCGCGCATCACCGGATTGTCGCGCCAGTCCGGCGGCAGGAACAGGTGGTAGTCCGGCCGTTTGCCGTCGTCATTGCGCATGGACTCATGGGCGGTCAGCAGCAGTTTGGTGCCCAGCTCGACCTGTCGCGGCCCCGGCATCGCCTCCAGCCAGTCGAGCGCCGCCGGACGTGTGTCGTCGGGCCCGCACCACCAGCAGGCCCGCGCCACCACGACGCTGTCCTCGATCGCCACCCAGGTGTGCTCGGGCCGGTACTGCCGCGCGGCGAGCAGCGGGGCGTAGTCGCGCGCCGTCTCCCACAATCCGGACAGGCGCTCGAACGGATATGACAGGAACAGCTCGGTCTCGCCCGGCCGCAGCGGGCGTATCGTCAAGTCAGGCATCTATCCTCCAGGGATGATTGTCCGTCGTCCTGCCGCTCGGCAGGACGCGCAATCAGCCGGATCGCGCGAACGCCGCGATCGTCATGTGGGGGAACAGCCTCGTCCGATCAGTAGCCGCAAATGCCGCGGCGGGCCAGAGCGTCAGTACGCGCGGCTCACATAGAATTCGGCGATGTCGCTCAGGATCGTCTTCATCTCGGTATCGGGCAGCGGGGCGAGGGCGGCGCGGGCGCGCTGCACATGTGCCTGCGCCTGTTCGACCGTCCGGCCCAGCGCATTGTGCCGGTTCATGATCGCAACGATCTGGGTGAGCGAGGTGTCGCTCGCATCGGCCTTGCCCAGCGCCGCGGCGATGATCTCGCGCTCGGCCGGATTGGCATCGGCGAGGGCGAGGATCACCGGCAGCGTCATCTTGCCTTCGCGCAGGTCGTCGCCGGTGTTCTTGCCCATCGCGCCGCTCTCGCCGCGATAATCGAGCACGTCGTCGACGAGCTGGAAGGCGAGGCCGAGCTCGAGCCCGTAGTCGCGCAGCGCCGTGCGGCCCGCGTCGTCGGCGCCGCCGGCCATGGCGCCCACTTCCGCCGCCGCCTGGAACAGCGTTGCAGTCTTGGCGCGGATCACCTGGTTGTAGTCGTCGGGCGTCGCGGCGAGGTCGCCGGCCTTGGACAACTGGAACACTTCGCCTTCGGCGATGACCGTCGCGGCCTTGGCGAGCACGCCCAGCGCATCGAGCTTGCCGGTCTCGACCATCATCAGGAACGCCTGGCCGAGCAGGTAGTCGCCCACCAGCACGCTTGCCTGGTTGCCCCAGATCATGCGCGCCGCCGGCCGGCCGCGCCGCATGTCGCTCTCATCCACCACGTCGTCGTGGAGAAGGGTCGCGTTGTGCATGAACTCGACGGCCGCCGCATAATTGGTCTGGGCGCCCGTCGGCTTGTCGAACACCAGCGCCGCGGCCACCGTCAGCATCGGCCGCAGCCGCTTGCCGCCGGCCTCGATCAGGTAGCGGGCAAGCTGCGGCACCATTTCCACATGGGATTCGGCGCGGCTCAGGATCAGGGCGTTGACCTTGTCCATCTCGGCATGCGTCGCCGCCAGCAGGCGGTCGAGCGCGCCCAGTCCTGCCTGTTCCTTCGTTGCCGCCGCCGAGGTGACCATCTCTTGCCGTTCTGCCGTTGAGGCCCGTCCGCAAACCCGTATGATTGGCGCGAACCGGCCCGGAAACTCGCGATGTCCCTAGCCCACGGCGCTGAAATTGTAAAACGTCCGGAGGTCACACATGACGCCTTTCTGGGCGGGCGCCTGACCATTGCCCAGCCTGCCCGGGGGTTTCGCGCCGGGCTCGATTCGGTGCTGCTGGGCGCCGCCATGGGCCACGGGCAGGGCCAGTTGCTCGATCTGGGAGCCGGCGTGGGGACGGCGGCGCTCGTTGCCCTCGCCGACCACGCCGCCCTCGGCGCCACGCTGGTGGAAGCCGATGCCGACACCGCGGCCCTGGCGGCCGGGAACGTAACCGCCAACGGCTTCGACGGCCGCGCCCAGGTGCTCACCCTCGACCTCACCGCGAGCGGCCGCACCCGCACCGCCGCCGGCCTCAAGCCCGACCATTTCGTCTCGGTGCTCGCCAATCCGCCCTTCTTCGAGGTCGGCACTGCCCCGTCTGCCCGCCGTGCCGCCGCCCGCCACATGTCGGCCGAGGCGCTCGATGTCTGGGTCAAGACTGCTGCCAGTCATGCGGCGCCGGGTGGCGAGGTGATCTTCATCCACGTCGCCGAGCGCCTGTCGGCACTGCTGCAGAGCTTCGAGGCGCGTTTCGGCGCGGTCACGATCCTGCCGCTGACCCCGCGCGAGGCCGAGCCGGCCAACCGCATCCTGATCCGCGGCATCAAGGGTTCCCGCGCCCCGCTGACGCTGCTCGCCTCGCGCGCCATCCACACGCCGTCCGGACGCACATTCCGCCCGCAATTCGAGGCCATCTTCCGCGGCCGCGACCGGCTCCACTGGTAATGGTGGCCATCCGGCCTTACATGACGCCGCGGCGTTGAGGAGAAACATGCGCGAACCGACCGGATTCATCGGCTGGCTGACCAGGCCCTTCCGCAAGCAGGGCCCCGTCATTCCGGTCGTCCGCCTGCATGGCGTCATCGCCGCCGAGACGCGCCCGGGCCGGCTCAATATCGAGGGCGTCGCGCCGCTGCTCGACCGCGCCTTCCGCATGTCGGGCGACACCGTCGCGATCATCGTCAACTCGCCGGGCGGTTCCGCGGTGCAGTCGCGCCTCATCTCCAAGCGCATCCGCGATCTCGCCGCCGAGCACGAAAAGCGCGTCCTCGTCTTTGTCGAGGATGCCGCCGCATCGGGCGGCTACTTCATCGCTACCGCGGGCGACGAGATCATCGCCGATCCATCCTCGATCGTGGGCTCGATCGGCGTCATCTTCGCCGGCTTCGGCTTCCCCCGGGCGCTCGACAAGCTCGGCGTCGATCGCCGTGTTCACACCTCGGGCCGGAACAAGTCGACCATGGATCCCTTCCTTCCCGAAAAACCAGAGGACGTCGAGCGCATCAAGCAGCTCGAATCCGAGATCCATCAGGTGTTCATCGACTGGGTGAAATCGCGCCGCGGCGGCAAGCTCACCGCGCCCGACGACCAGTTGTTCACGGGCGAGTTCTGGAGCGGCCTGCGCGGTCTGGAACTCGGCTTGGTCGACGGCGTGGGCGATTTGCACGAGACCCTGCGCAGCCGCTTCGGCGAGCGCATGCGCCTGCGCGTCATCGAGCCCAAGCGCGGCCTGTTCCAGCTTCCGCGCCTCGGCATCGCGGCCGATGTCGCCGCCACGCTCGAAGACCGCACGGTCTGGTCGAGGCTCGGCCTATGACAGCGATCCTGCTGCGCATCCTCATCATGGCCGTGATCTTCGGCGCGATTGCGCTGGGCGTCCGCCGCATCTGGCGCGACTGGCAGAAACAGTTCAAGGCCGAGGAAACCGAAGTTCACCAGCGCGACCTCGAGGAGCGCAAGCGCCCCGACGTCATCACCCTGAAGCGCGACGCCGACGGCACGTTCCGTCCGCCCGAGAACGACAACCGGCGCTAGGCCGCTAGCCGGCGAGCCGCCTGACGCGGCGCGAGCCGTCGATTTCGGCGAGCACGCCAAACACTTCCGCCGCGGCCACCGGACGGCTCAGCAGATAGCCCTGCGCCTCGTCGCAGCCATTGCGCACCCAGGCGAGCTGCGCCGGCGTCTCGACGCCTTCGGCGGTGACCTTCATGCCCAGCGACTGACCGAGCCCGATCACCGAGCGCACGATGGCCTGGCTCTCCTCGCTGGCGGGCAGGCCGCTGACGAAGGCACGGTCGATCTTGATCTTGGAGAACGGGAAGCGCTGCAGATAGCCGAGCGACGAGAACCCCGTTCCAAAATCGTCGAGCGCAATCCTCACGCCCGCGTTGCGCAGGCGCCGCAGCGTTTCGAGATTGGTGTTGGAGTCGCGCATCAACACCGTCTCGGTAATCTCGAGCTCGAGCCGGCTGGCTCGCAGCCCTGTCTCCGCCAGGACGCGTTTGACGGTGTCGGCCAGCCCGTCCGTCGCAAACTGCCGCGGCGACAGGTTCACCGCCACCGCAACGTCCGCAGGCCAGCGCATCGCCTCGCGCGCCGCCTGCCGCAGCACCCATTCGCCGATCGGCACGATCAGCCCGCTTTCCTCGGCCACCGGGATGAATTCCTCGGGCGAGATCGGACCGCGGCGCGGATGGTTCCAGCGCAGCAGCGCCTCGAAGCTCGCCACCCGGTCGGTGCGCAAATCCACCAGCGGCTGGTAGGCGAGAACGAACTCGCCGCGCTCGATCGCGTTCGCCAGATCCGAGCGCAGGGCCTGCCTCTGCATCAGCTCGATATGCATCGACGGCTCGAAGAAGCGGTGGGCGCCGCGCGCTTCGGTCTTGGCTGCGTAGAGGGCGATGTCGGCGTTCTTGAACAGTTCGTCGGGCCGTGTCGCCCTGCCGGCCACCGCGATGCCGATGCTGGCGCCGACGCGCACCGGCTGCCCGTTCACCGGGTGCGGCGCGCCCACAGTCTCGATCAGCCGCATGGCGATCGCGGCGACTTCGTTCTCGCCGTCGTGTCGGCAGAGGATCACGGCGAACTCGTCGCCACCCAGCCGCGCCACCGTCACGTCGGGTCCCAGCACGTCACGCAGCCGGTTGGCCACGCTCACCAGCAGCACGTCGCCGACAGGATGGCCCAGCGTGTCGTTGACTTCCTTGAAGTGATCGAGGTCGAGCAGCAGCACGGCGATATCGGGCTCCCGCGCCTCGTGCAGCCGCTGCTGGAACAGCGCCCGGTTGGCGAGCCCCGTCAGAGGATCGTGATGGGCAAGGTGCTCGATCTCGTCGCGGGCCCGCTTCTGTTCGGAAATATCGCGGAAGAACACCGAGAGACCCTCGGCCGTCGGGAACGCCCGGATGCCGAGCCAGACCTGCTGGTCGTCGAGGAACAGTTCGAACTCGGCCGGCTCGCCCGTCTGGAACACGCGCTTGTACTGGTCGCCTTCGCCCGACGTCGCCGGGTTC
>Ga0268299_1002656_pt1 | contig 20013 bp, 18 predicted proteins | sample NOBtaG_FD_193484 | JGI IMG/M metagenome (GOLD analysis project Ga0268299, IMG submission 193484) | Activated sludge microbial communities from bioreactor in Nijmegen, Gelderland, Netherland - NOB reactor | ecosystem: Engineered > Bioreactor > Aerobic > Activated sludge | place: Netherlands... | reverse complement strand
AACGTGTTGGGATCCCCCTCGACCAGCTGCTGCGGAATCTTCACCTGCTGGTCGTCCCGCTCCTGCAGGAACACGCTGACCGACGTCCACCAGCTCCCATCGGGGCTGGTCGCGCGCGCGCCGATTTCGTAGTTCCAGAGGGCCTCGGGCTCGAACTCCAGGCGCTCGCGTACCGGATCGCCCACGGGATACGCCAGCACGCTCGGGTTGAAGCCGCCTGCCTTGTAGCCCCGGGCCACACGGGCCCAGAGCGTCGCGTCGGCGGCGGCGATGCCTGCGACCCGGTGCGTCAATGTGAGGTCGCCACCCCACAGCCGATCAACGGGATCGAGCCGGCTGCCGGCGTTGTCCTCGTATTCCGCGTCCCGGATTTCGCGACGCACGCCGCCAGTCAGCCGCGTGTCCGCCGCAAGGTCCCAGCCCAGTTCCGCAAAGGCCGCCAGGTTGGTCGCCTCGTAGTGACTGGTGGCGGGCGTGTCCGTCGTGTCGTAGAAGAAGTCCTCGCCACAGGTGGTGGCCGGGCACCGGCCCGTGTCCCGCTGCTCGATGTCTTCCTCGAGATCGAGGACGTAGAGGCCCACCACCCAGTCGGCCGCCAGCACCTCGCTGCCCGGCCGGGAGATCACGCGGAATTCCTGGGTCAAAGTGTCCCGGGCCCGGTCGGTGCGCGTGGTGAAGTCGTAGATATCGGGTGCCCAGAACTCGTCGTTGCCCCAGTCGGCATCGAAGCTGTAGACGCTGTCGGAGCTGGCGAGGGTACTGATGCTCACCAGGTCGGCTACCGAACCCAGCGCGACCTCGGCGCGCAGCGCCGCCGCGTCCGTCTGCTGGGAATCCTCGCCGGGCTTGTCCGACTGCGTGACGAAGCTGTTATCTATGGCGAAATCGTCGTACCCGTTGTCGAGGTTCACGTGAAACGCCGTCAGCTGCACCGTGGCGGCGGGACCAGGCTGCCAGCGCAGCTTCGCCCGGGCCGTCAGCTCGTCCTGGCGGGACGTGTCGTCGCGGCCGAGGAAAGCGTTGTCCCGGAAGCCGTCCGCCCGGTACTGCTGGAGCGCCACGCGATACGTGAGTGCGTCGCCGAAACCCGCGACCGGCCCGCTGGCGACGCCACCGACGGCCCAGGTGTCGTCACTGCCGCCCGTGACCGTCACCTCGGCTTCCGGCGTCGTCGTGGGCTGGGTCGTTTGCACGTAAATGAGGCCGGCCAGCGCGTTGGCGCCATAGCGCGTGCCCTGGGGCCCGCGCAGCACCTCGACCTGGCCCACATCGAAGCTCGTGGCCACGCCGCCGATGCCCGACAGGTCGATGTCATCCACCAGGAAACCGACCGAGGGATTCGGCGCGCCCTGGTACTGCTCCAGTTCGCCGATGCCGCGGATCTGGAAATACCGGGCACGGGACCCCTCTCCGCTCCAGTTCACGTTGGGCACGAGCGGCACGAGTTCCTCGAAGTGCTGCACCGACGCCTCTGCGATCGTGTCGGCGTCGAGAACCGTCAGGCTCGCCGGCACGGCAGCCAGCTCGGCGTCCCGCAGCTGGGAGGCAACCACGACGATTTCCTCGACGGCCCCGACGTGCGCCGGCAGGGCCAGCGCCGTGGCGAGGAGCAGGACTTTGGACGACGGCATGCCGCGGATCTCCTGGAACAGGGCGATCCGGACTGGCAATGGCGTGGTGGGGCCGACAGACGCGCGTCTTGTCCCTACGCCGGTACTAGCCGGATCAGGTTCAGAGGGTTCCCTTGCGGATCTCAGGCCGGGCGCAGAGCGCCGGGCCACCCCTAAGACAGGCCGGTAGATTACCGTAGGAGCGCCTTCAGGCGCGACCCCGGATTTCCAGGATCACGCCTGAAGGCGCTCCTACGGGCGCTCCTGCACCATTTACAATGCCCGCCCCGACCCCACCCATGCAGAGCCCGACCATGAGCACGCCCATCAGTCAGAGCGACTACCAGGCCATCGACGCCGTCGTGAACATCTGGACCGACGAGGCCCTGGCCCAGCGCCCCCAGTGGGGCACCGACTTCTTCTCCGGCAAGATGAATGCCGACAAGGCCATGGTGTCGAAGGGCATCAGCCTGGAACAGATGCTGGAGCAGCTGGACGCCGCGGGCATCGAGCGGGCCTTCCTGATCGCCGCCCGCTCGGGCCGGCCCGGCCTGCCCGGCTGCTACCACATGCCCTACGAGATCGTCGCGAAGGCGGTGGCAAAGTACCCGAAGCGCTTCCACGGGCTGGCGGGCATCGATCCGTACACCGGCATGAAGGGCGTGCGGGAGCTGGAGCACGCCGTGAAGAACCTGGGCTTCATCGGCGCGCATCTCTATCCGCACTGGTTCGAGCTGGCGCCCGACCACGCGAAGAACTACCCGTTCTACACCAAGTGCTGCGAGCTCGGCATCCCGATCCAGATGCAGGTGGGTCAGTCCATGATCTACGCGCCGGACTTCCCGTGCCGGAGCGTCGGCCGCCCGATCACGCTCGACGGCGTCGCCTGCGACTTCCCGGAGCTGAAGCTCCTGGGCATCCACGTGGGCATACCGTGGCACGACGAGATGATCGCCATGGCCTGGAAGCACGCCAACGTGTTCATCGGCTGCGACGCCCACCGGCCCAAGTACTGGCCGGAAGCGTTCAAGCGCTACATCAACACCCAGGGCCAGGACAAGGTGTTCTTCGGGACCGACTTCCCCGTACTCCCCTTCGCCCGCACCGTGCAGGACATCGACGAACTCGGCTTCAAACCCGAAGTGCGGCGGAAGCTGATGCGGGACAACGTGCTGAGGATCTACGGGCTGTCCTGACGGTAGGGGCGCGCGTAGGAGCGCCTTCAGGCGCGATCCGACAATCGATCGCGCCTGAAGGCGCTCCTACAGCCATACGCAGTCCCACAACGGGTAGTCGCCGATGCGCCGCACCAGCCCGGCGCGCAACGGGTTCGCGACGATGTAGCGGGCCACGTCCACCAGGCTTTCCTCGTCGCGGATCGCGTGCTCGTAGTAGCCCCGTTGCCAGAGCGGTCCTCCAGCTGCAGCCAGTCGCGAGGCGCGCCCCTTCATCAGGCCCACGACCTTCGGCAATGGGTTCGTGCCCAGCTGTACGAGCCAGTGGAGGTGGTCGGGCATGAGGCACCAGGCCAGTGTCCGGGTGCCGCTCGATCCTTCGGCGGCCCGAAGAGCGGCGACGACGCACCGGCCCGCTGGCCAGTCGACAAACACGGGCCGCCGGTCACGAGTGGCCGTGTTCACGTGATAGATCTGCCCGATGAGGGACGCCCGGCCCCGGCGCAGGGCCCGGGTGCCCGGAGGTACGCGGTGCATGGCCCAGCGTGGGTCCGGACCCGGGCGAGCGCCAGCGGCAGAATCTGGCGATTTAGCGGGGAAAATGGCGTAGGAGCACCTTCAGGTGCGATCGCGGCTAAAGCCGCTCCTACACGCGCGCTCCTACAGGGCGGCCTTCGCCTTCAGCAACGCGTCGATTGCGGCCTGGTCGAGGCCCGCCTCCTTCAGGACTTCCACCGTGTGCTCGCCGAGACGCGGCTGCGGTCGCCGCACGTCGGCAGGCGTCTTCGAGAAGGTCACCGGGAAGCGCGTCATGCGCAGGCGGCCCTCGGTGGGGTGGTCGATTTCCTGCCAGAAGCCGACGGCATTCAGGTGAGGGTCGTCCTTGAGGCCCGCCAGGGTGTTCACCATGTTGGTCGGCACGCTGGTGTGGCCGAAAAGCCCGAGCCACTCGGCGGTGGTGCGGGTGAGCATGATCCGCGCCGTTTCCTGGTAGGTATCGTCGATGTTGGTGACACGGTTCGACAAGGTCCTGAAGCGGGGATCGACAAGCAGGTGCTCGTTGCCCGAGACCTTGCAGAAATTCTCCCAGTGGGCGTCCAGGTACGGCAGGATGGCGATGTAGCCGTCGCTGGTCTTGTAAGGCTTGCGGTGGTGGCTCATCAGCCGGGTGTAGCCCGGCCCGCCGATCGGTGGCTCGAAGGCCATTCCCCAGAGGTGCTCCGCCATCGTGTAGTACACCATGGTCTCGAACATCGGGACTTCGATCTCCTGGCCCTCGCCGCTGCGCTCACGGTGGAACAGCGCCGCCGTCACCGCCGACACCACCTGCATCGCCGTCGTCTTGTCGCAGACCACCGTGGGGAGGTAGCGCGGCTCGCCCAGCACCATCTCGTTGAGCATGGCGATGCCGCTCACCGCCTGGATGGAATCATCCAGCGCGCCCCGCTCGCCGTAGGGACCGTCCTTGCCGTAGCCGTAGGTGCCGCAGTAGATCAGCCTCGGGTTCACCGCCTTCAGTGCGGCGTAGTCCAGGCCGAGCTTGGTCATGACCTGGGGCCGGTTGTTGTGGACGACCACGTCGGCCGACTTCGCCAGCTGCAGCACGACCGCCTTGGCGGCGGGCTGCTTCAGGTCGAGAACGATGCTGCGCTTGTTCCGGTTGCAGGTGAGGTACAACGCCGCCATGCCCGGATTGCGGTACGCGCCCAGCGTGCGGTTGCTGTCGCCCCGGGGCGGCTCGATCTTGATCACGTCGGCGCCCATGTCGGCCAGCATCTGGCAGGCCCAGGGACCGAGGACGACGCTGGTGAGCTCGAGGAGCTTGACGCCAGAAAGGGGGCCGGACATTGCTTCTTCTCGGTGTGGGAGCGCCGACCGATGCATCGGAGAATTGGGGTCAGACTGGTATTCCCTCGGACCTGATCGGGCGAGACTGGAAATACCAGTCTGACCCCAATTCTCCGTCGCGCGGGTCGGCGCTCCTGCGTCTCAATAGACCGCGCGGGTCCTGCGCTTCGGCTTCTTCGGCAGCTCGTCCGGCGTGATCCTGCGCAGCTGGTCGTAGGTGACGCTGTAGCCCCGCGTCTGGATGCGCTCCAGGAAGTCGGCGTACCACCGCTCCCGCTGGGGTGCCAGCTGTTCGTTGATGGCCCGGGAAATGCGCTGGTAGCGGGCGTTCTGCTCGCTGACCTCGCGCCTGAGCCACGCCTTTGCGGCCGGCGTGCGGCGGTGTTCGATCAGTTTCATGCGCGTAGGTTACGAGGCCTTGTCGAGTTTTGCCAGTGTTGCGCGGGCCTCGGCCAGGCCGGGATAGTCGCCTTCTGCCTTTTCCACCGCCTGGCGCAGCTCCTGCCGGGCGCCGATCGGATTGCCGGCACCCATGTAGGCCATCCCCAGGTGGTAGCGGAAGATCGGGAACTGGCCAGCCTTGGCCACCACCTGCTCGAGGACGCCCACGGCCTCCGTGTACTGGCCGGCCCGGTAGTGGGCCCAGCCCAGGGTGTCCAGCATGGCGGGGTTCTCGGTCTTCGCCAGCTTCTTCGCCAGTTCGAGCGCGCGGGCGTGGCTCGCCTTGTCCGTGCGACGGTCGAGCAACAGCGCGGCCAGGTTGTTGATGCCCGGCTCGTAGGCCGGCGAGGCCTTCACGACTTCCTCGTAGATCTTCAGGGCATCGTCGAACCGGCCGCCCTGCTCCAGCTCCGTGGCCAGCAGCATGTTCAGCTCGACGTTGCCGGGATTGGCCTTCAGGGCGCGCTGGTAGACGGCGATGCGCTTGTCCCGGTCCTTGTAGGACCCGGCCAGGGACGCCCAGGCGACCACGGAGTCGGGCTTGTCCTTGAGCACGTCCTCCAGGTACTTTTCCGCCTGGGCCTGGTCGCCCGAGCCGCCGTAGATCCCGCCGAGCAGGAACTTGGCGAAGAGCTGGTTCTGCTCGTTGTTCAGCTGCTCGTTGAGGACGCTGATGGCCTCGCCCTGCTTGCCCGCAGCCAGCAGGGACCGCACCAGCCCCTCGAGCGGCAGGGGATCGCCCGATCGCGCGGCCACGGACTTCTTGAATGCGTCGGCAGCGCCCGTGAAGTCCTTCTGCTGGGCCAGTACCCGGCCCAGGGAGAAGTCGCCGACGCCCGACTGGTCAGCGAGGGCCTGCATGCGCCGCGCTTCCTCCTCGGCCTTGGCAACCTGGCCCTGTGCCATGAGGACCTCGACCAGCCGTCCGGACGTGACCAGGTCGTCGGGCTGCTTCTCGAGGCGCTTGCGGAGCAGCGATTCGGCCTCCGGGTACTCCTTGTTGCCCGCGTAGAGCACGGCGAGCTGTTGCAGGCCGTCAGGCGAGTCCGGCGCCACCTCGAGCAGCCGGCGGTAGGTGTCCTTGGCCAGGACGAGCTCGTTCTGGCGCACGTAGGCCTGGGCGAGCAGCAACAGGGCCCGGTCGTTGTTCGGCTCCTTCCGCAGCACCAGGCGCAGGTCGGCGACGGCGTCGTCGAACTTGCCGTCGTTGAAGCGCAGGCCCGAGCGGAGCAGCAGCGCACCCGGGTCGTCCGGAGCGTCGGCGAGGATCTGGTCGATCGTCTTCCGCGCTTCATCCATCTTCCCGGCCCGGATGTCGAGGGCGGCCACCCGGTTGCGGGCCGCGAGGCCCTCCGTGGTCTTCGGCGCCCGCTCGCCGAGTTCAGCATAGGTCTTGCGCGCCTCCTCGGGCCGTTCGGTGGCTTCGTAGAGCTGGCCGAGGGTGATCCGCAACTTGCCCGCGTCCGGGTTCTGCTCGATGAATGCCAGAAGTGCCGCCTCGGCCTTCTCCCGATTGCCCTGGCCAGCCAGGAACTGGACATAGCCCAGCTGCTTGTCGGCGTTCTTGGGATCGAGCTCGGTGACCTTCTTGAGCAGCTTGTCGGCATCCTCGATGCGCCCCTGGCTGGCGTAGAACTGGGCGAGCTGGAACTGATAACCCTGTTCCTCCGGGAAATCCTCGGACAGCTCCCGCAGGCCGGTCTCGACGTCTGCCAGGCGCTTGCCCTGGGAGAACATGATGACCCGCAGCTCCCGGAGCTGGCGGGTCTTTTCGGCAGGCAGGCGTTCGATGGCGGCGTCCAGCGTCGCTATGCCCTTGTCGAGGTTCTCGATGGCGTCCGATGCGGCCTGGAGGAGTATCGCGTCCACGTTGTCGGGGTCGAGCCTGAGCGCGTTGGCGATCTCGGCCATGCCGCCTTCCCGGTCGTCCTTCTGGACGAGCACGCGGGCCTGGAGCAGGTGGACCCGGGAATCGTTCGGAGCCAGCTTCATGAGCTCCTCGGCCTGCTTGGCAGCCTCATCCCAGGCCTGGCCCAGGAAATAGAGCGTGCCGAGCTTGAGGCGCGCCTCCACATTGCCGGGATCCGCGTCCACGACGACCAGCAGGTGCCCGAACATCTGCTGGTATTCCTTCTGTTGCTCGGCGATCTCCGCAAGCAGGAAGCGGGCCTTCGCGTTCTTCGGCTCGACCTGGGCGGCGTTCTGCGCCTCGAGCCGGGCCTTCACGTAATCGCCGGCGTCGTAGAACTCCTGGGCCTTCACCAGGTAGTCAGCGGCGCGCTTCTCCGGCGACCCGCAGCCAGCCAGCAGCAGCGCGATGACGAGGATCAGGACGGGGGTTCTGGTGTGCATGGCGGTGTGTTCCTTGGAGGTCTCGGGACGCATTGTAGGCTGCAATTATTGAGGGTAGGAGCGCCTTTAGGCGCGAATTGTCACATTGTTTCGCGCCAGTCGGCGCTCCTACGGGCGCTCCTGCAAGTGGCGCTTCAGGCTGGCGACGCAGCGCGACGCCGTACGGCCATCCCAGAGGTCGGGGCGCCGGCCGTGGGGCCACTCGCCCCGCAGCGCCTTGCCGGCCTCGGCCACCAGGTCGGCGGGCTTCACCAGCCGGTTGGTGCCCTCCGTCACCGTGACCGGCCGCTCGGTGTTCGGCCGGACCGTGAGGCAGGGGATGTCCAGATAGGTCGTTTCCTCCTGGATGCCGCCGGAATCGGTGATGCAGAGGGCGGCATTGCTGACCAGGTTCATGAACTGCACGTAGCCAACGGGTTCGCGGAGCCTGACGCCGGGCGCCGCCTCGAGTCGCGCGAGGAGCCGGAAATCCAGCAGGTTCTTGCGGGTGCGCGGGTGCACGGGAAAGACCAGTGGCACGTCGCCGGCCACGCGGACCAGCGCCTCGACCAGCACGCCGAGGGTGGCCGGGTCGTCCACGTTGGACGGCCGGTGCAGCGTCACGACACCGTAGCGCCGGGCGTCGAGCCCAAGCGCGCGGAACGTGCCGTCGGCCTCGATGTGCTGCCGCTGCAGCTCGTAGGAATCCAGCATGATGTTGCCGACGCGCTCGATCCGGCCGGCCGGAATACCCTCGTTCCGCAGGTTGAGATCGCCATCGGGCGACGGCGTCCACAGGAGATCCGCGAGCACGTCCGTGACCAGCCGGTTGATCTCCTCCGGCATGCTGCGATCGAAGCTGCGCAGCCCGGCCTCCAGGTGCACGGTGCGCAGACCCAGCTTGGCGCAGACGAGGGTCACCGCCACCGTCGAGTTGACGTCACCGACCACGACCGTGAAGACGGGACGTTCGGCCATCGCCACCGGCTCGTAGGCCAGCATCACGCCGGCCGTCTGGGCCGCGTGGCTGCCGCTGCCGACACCCAGGTGGTGGTGGGGCTCCGGCAACCCGAGGTCCTGGAAGAACGCATCGGACATGTTGGCGTCGTAGTGCTGCCCCGTGTGCACGAGACGGGCGTCGAAGGTGCCGTCGGCCACCAGGGCATGCCATAGCGGGGCCACTTTCATGAAGTTCGGCCGCGCTGCCGCGACGAGGTGCAGGACGGGACCGGGCATCAGCGCGTTGCGGCGCCGGCTGCAGCGCTCGACAGCCCGAGGACGCCACTGCTGGCCCGCGGGACCGCATCCGACCCGGGAAGGTAGTACGCCAGCTTGGGATCGATGTCCCGTATGAACGCTTCAAGGCGCGCATCGCCGTCGGCAAGCTCCTCCTCGCCGGCAATGGGCGTGGTCACGCGCACCAGGGCGCCGTCGGTCCGGTTCATCGTCAGGCCATCCTGGAAGATGTACCACTTCACCAGATACTCGCTGGTGAGGTTCCGGCCGCGTTGCGCGAACCAGTAGTAGACGAGCTGGCGGTCTTCGCCCAGGGCAATCTCGGCCCGGTTCACGCGCAGCGGGCCGCCGTCCGGTCCCACCCCCTGGATCTCGTGCTCGGTCAGTTCCTTGATGCGCCAGCCTCCGCCCGGAAGGCACGCCTGGGGGGAATGCACTGCGACCCCCTTGGTCTGGTTGTCGTAGTAGGCAACCCAGAGCCCCACCGGCGCCAGGTCCGACGGCCGCGAGAAGAGGGCCATCAGGTAGTCGGACGTCTTGAGCTCGTCCAGGAAGATCTGCTCCACTGCTTCTTCGCGACCCGCCCAGGCTCCGAACTGGAGGGGCAGGGTCGCCAGCGATGCCCGTTCCGGCACCAGCAGCGGTTGACGGGTCGTGTTGAGGGAAGCTGCCGCGGCCACCACCAGCAGGACCGTGGCAATGAGTATTGGCCGCGAAGGCTTCAGCCGCGTGACGAGCTGCCCGAGGTCGCCAACCTCGGGAATGTCGAGGCCGAAGATCTCCAGGAACGGCCTCTTCTCCATCCGGGCGAAGACCCAGATGATGCTGAACAGCACGCCGACGCAGGCCATGAAGATGACCCAGCCCTCGAAGTCGTGCAGGAAGCCCTCGGCCTGCTCGATCCCGTAGAAGTTGACCAGGATCCCGATCACGCCGATCCGGAAACTGTTCATCAGGATCGTCAGCGGAATCGTCACGAAAAACAGTATCGCCTTCTGCCACCAGCGGCCGCGGAAGAGGACGGCGCACAGGAAGCCGAAGCTCATCAGGGGGAACAGGTAGCGCATGCCGCTACAGGCCTCTGCCACCTGCAACTGGTAGCTGCCGAGGTCGATCACGTTGCCTTCCAGGTACACGGACAACCCGGCGGCGCGAATGACGGCCACGCCGATCTGGGACGAAATCAGCTGCAGGCCGGCCGTGAGCTTCTGGGTGATCATGTCGGGCAGCGGAACCATGAATGCCAGGTAGAGCAACGGCACCCACATGAGCCGGATTCCCCGGGTACCCCCAGCGGCATAGACCAGAGCCCACAAGGCGAGCACGAAGGCATACTGCGTCAGCGCGAACACCGAGCTCCGGTCACCGAGGAACAGCAGGGCGAGACTGACCAGCAACAGCCCGATGCCGAGCCAGGAACCGGAAAGCGGCGCCGCCGAGATGGCGCGCGCGCGCAGCCACACCAGGTAGATCGCCACCAGCGGGATCATGAAACCGTGGTTGTACTCGGGCTGGTGCCACATCTGGTACATGTTTTCCAGGCCGGCCCGGAACAGCACCCCGAGGGAAATGCCGGCGATGGCGATCAGCGCCACCACGAGCAGGGCGTTGCTTCCGGCGTTGCCTGGCCCTGCCGGTTGACTGGCTGAATTGCTGGTGCTGCTCATTTTTTCCTCGTGGACCACGCGCTGCGTGAGCGCAGCTTGACCGTTCTTCTTCAAAGTCTGACAGGGACGGGGGGTGCGGCGAATAGAGCGCGACACGGAATTGCGTTACCGATTGTCCATTTTTGCTGCTCAACTGTGACGACGATCCGGCGACGTGCCGGCAGGAGCGGATGGCCGGAGTGCAGTTCGCTCCGGCCGCCGGCCGTATTGTCAAACCCGGCAAACGGCTATCTTGCGGCGCACAAGAAAACCGGTAGGATGACCCCCCATCGCTCGCCACCCCTGGACGGACCATGAATCTGGACGGCAAGACCATCGTGATCACCGGCGCAGCCCGCGGCCTCGGGGCCGCCATGGCCAGGCGCCTCGCCCCCCACAAGCCGGTGCTCGCCCTCGTCGACCTGAAGGCCGACGACCTGGCCGCCGCGGCGGACGCCTGCCGCCAGCTCGGGGCCACCGTGCACTGCTTCGCGGCCAACGTGGCGAAGGAAGCCGACGTCATCGGCCTCTTCGACCGGATCGTCGCCCAGTGCGGCGCGGTGCACGCGCTGGTCAACAACGCGGGCATCACGCGGGACGCACTGCTCATCAAGTACAAGGACGGGAAGGTCGAGTCGAAGATGACCCTCGACCAGTGGCAGGCCGTGATGGACGTGAACCTGACCGGCGTGTTCCTCTGCGGCCGGGAAGCCGCCGAACGCATGATCACCGGCAAGGTACCGGGCGTGATCATCAACATTTCCAGCATCAGCCGCGCCGGCAACGCGGGCCAGACCAACTACTCCGCTGCCAAGGCGGGTGTCGCGGCGATGGCGGTAGCCTGGGCGAAGGAACTGGCCCGGTACGGGATCCGCGCGGCGTCCATCGCCCCCGGCTTCATCAACACCGAGATGGTCGCCGGCATGAAGCCGGAGGCCCGCGACAAGCTCACGGCGGGCATACCGCTGAAGCGCATGGGGGAGCCCGACGAAATCGCGCAGACCGTCGAGTTCATCCTGCAGAACGACTATGTCTCCGGCCGCTGCTTCGAGATCGACGGCGGGCTGCGGCTGTAGGTCTACCAGCCGCCGCTGAACTTGCCGGTGTCGTAGGGATTGAAGGACTCGCCGTCCTCCTTGGCGCGCTTGTCGATCAGGTGTGCGCGCTTCAGCTCCCGCTCGCCACCGGGCTCGGTGTGGAGTTCCCAGGTGTAGGTGTCGTAGGGATTGGCGCCGTAGCCGGCGGTGGGCTCGGTCTTGACCTTGGGCGCAGGCGCGGCCGCCTTCTGCGGCATCACGGGCTCCGCCCGCGCCGGTTCATCGGCCTCTTTCCTGAAGAATCGCAGCCAGCTCACAGGCGGACTCCGGAACCCTGGTGGTCTGCCCGCTACGCTAGCTCCGACCCGGGCCCCGCAGTGTGATCCAGCTCCCAGTTCACCCGGGCAGCAGGCCGGGCACTCCCGGCAGTGCGACGGGCGGTCAGCTTCCGGCGCCGGGCGGCGCCGGGCGGGCGGGCGGGACGCCGTCCCGCACCCGCAGGTCCATGCGCGGAAACGGGATGTGGATGCCCGCCTCGCGCAAGGCGGCGAGTACCCGGGTGCGGGCCTCGCTCTCCACGGACAACCGGTCGTCGATGTCGTAGGTCCACAGGAGCAGGCTGAAATCGAGCGAGCTCGCCCCGAAGCCACGGAACGCGGTCATCGGCGCCGGTTTCTCCGCGACGCCCTCCAGGCCTGCCACGGCCGCGAGCAGTATCTCCCGCACGTGGACCGGATCGCTGTCGTGGTCCACGCCGATGGTGATGTCGATGCGCCGCGCGCGATCGGTGAGCGTCCAGTTGGTGACCTCGCCCGAGACCAGGATGGCGTTCGGCACGATCACCTCGGCACCGTCCCCGGTACGGATGCGGGTGGCCCGCAGTCCGATCGACTCCACCTGCCCGGTGGTCTGGCCCAGGGTGACCTGGTCGCCCTCCCGCACCGGCCGCTCGAAGGCCAGGATCAGCCCTGACACGAAGTTGTTCACCACGTTCTGCAGCCCGAAGCCGATGCCGACGCTGAGGGCGCTGATCACGATCGTGAGCTTGGCCAGCTCGACGCCCGAGGCCGCCAGCGCGAACATGATCCCCGCCACGACCAGGGCGTAATAGATCAGCCGCGAGGCAGCCGAGGCCGCGCCCATGGCGAGCGGCATGCGGGACAGCACATCCTCGTCGAGGGCAAAACGCACGAACCGCGCCACGCCGAGCGCGATGGCTATGCCCACGAAGAACCACAGGACGTTGCCGAGGGACAGCCCGACGTTGCCGATGTTGAGCGGGGTGGCCATGGCGTCGCCAACGAGCTTCCAGACCGGCTCGAGCATCGGGAGGAAAGTGGGCAGCCCGCGCACGAGGGCCACGAGGAGCACGAGCCGGATGAGGCGCCGGCCCCAGGACCGCACGACATCCGGCCAGTTGCGCACGCCGCGCAGCCAGCGGGCCCCGGGCCCGCTCACCCAGGCGTCGAGCACCGAGCGGAGGATGATGTCCGCGACGAGCAACGTGCAAAGCGCGAGCGTCAGGAAGACGATGCCGCCGATGGCCTGCTGGCCGAGCGAACGGGCGCCAACGAGCTCGGCGATGAGACCGGCAGCAACTGCAACGGGGGCGACCACGGCGACACCGTGGATGGCGCGCCGGAACACGGCCCGCCCGCCAGGTTCTACCCTGGAGCGACGGGCCAGCTCGCGGAACAGCAGCAGCGCCAGGAGGCCCAGGACTACCGTGACCACGCGGCCGTACCAGTCGTCGCCGAAGAAGATGATCTGTCCCAGGAATGCCACCGAGAGCAGCAGCAGGCCCTTCACCGGACGGGCCTCGGCCGGCGTGACCAGCACCGGGACGAGCCGCCACAGAAGCACGACGACCACGAGCCCACGCAGCAGGGCGATACCGAGCGGAATGTCCGGCAGCACGACTACAGGTGCAACCACTATCCAGATGAGCACCGCGACCGCGTAGGGATACTGCGTCAGCAACTCGTCCGCCTCAGTCTCGCCCCGAGCGAGGATGGAGTGGCGCAACTGGACCACTGAAGCGAGCAGCAGCAGGAAAAGCAGCGCGGCCGCCGTGAGCTGCCCCGGGTTGGCATCGATGAAATCCCGGGCGCCTTCCACGAGGGTATTGAGGTTCTGGCGCGCTGTGTCGGCGGGCGCGCGCAATCCCTCTGGCGGCTTCCACAACGGCGGGGCGGTGATCGCCAGGGGCTTTTCCTGCTTGCTCAGGCGGGCGGCATCGAGCTGGCCCTGCAGTTCGCGCAGCGTGTTCTGCAGCTCGCCCACGCGCACGTCGGCAGCGACGACGACATCGAGCCGCTTGAGGAGCGGCTGGCGCGTGGCCTCGAGGCCGTCGGCGAGCGTCGTGAGCCGCGTCCGGATCACGCCGGAAACCAGGTCGGCCCCTTCCGCCCCGAGACCCTCGGGGCCGGCGACCTTGCGCAGGAAGTCGGCGTCCGTCCGCAGCTGCTCCCGCCAGGGATCGAGGAGCTCGACCTCCTCCTTCAGCCGGGTGCGCCACTTGTCGAAGATCCGGTCGAGGTTCTTCAGCTTCTGCACGGTGGCATTGAGCTCGACCAGGTCTTCCTGGGTCGCTTCGAGCGCCTCCGCGCGGCCGAGCACGGCCTCCGCCTCCTTCGCCTTGCCCGGCAGCGCTACCGCGATCCCCGCGAGGTCCGGCGCGGGCGTGCGCAGGTGGTCGTTGATCTCGGCCAGCCGGCCGCTGACTGCATCGAGCCGCTGGACGAGCCCGGCGGCTCCGGTGGGTGCGGCTTCAGCTGCCGGGTCGGCAGCGGGCGTCGACGCCGGAGCGTCGGCTTCCGCCGCCTTGTCCGGGCCCGCGAGGAGCGGCAGTGCGAGGCTGGCACCGGCCAGAGCGGAACAGGCCAGCAGGGCGCAGGCCAGCCGCAGCGTTTTGCTCAGAATCGGCATGGGTTTAGTGTACCCGCATGGGCACCCACTCCCCCACCACCCCGGCGGCCGCTCCCGTCACCCTGAAGGAGTACGCCGAGCGCTTCCGCCTGCACGTGCACTGCCCCGCCTGCAGCCACGAGGCTCCGCTGAACGTGATGCGCTGGGCCCGGGTGATCGGCTGGAACGCGCCGCTCGAGACGCTCCGGCACTCCGTTCGGTGCACGGAGTGCGGGAACAACGTGGGGGTCGAGGTGCGGGTCAGCGAGCGGGAGCTTCGCGACCAGCAGCGGTGAGTAGTGTGAATTGGTGGAGCCGGGGAGGATCGAACTCCCGGCCTCCGCATTGCGAACGCGGCGCTCTCCCAGCTGAGCTACGGCCCCACTCGAGGCGCGCAGTTTAGCCGAAAGGTGCCCGGCAAATAAATCACGTCGCCAGCACGCAGCGGCCCTGGTCCAGCACGAGGGCGTCCCGCGCCGGGGCCCGCAGGCGGCAGGACACGACGTTGGCGTCCTGCCACAGCTCGGCGAGGAGCGCCTCGCCGGGGTGCGCGGGGCCGGCAAAGGAGCAGCCGAAGGAGCGGATCAGGGTGTGGTCGTACTCGCAGATCTCCCGGAGGACCGCGAGGCAGGCGATGCCCTGCAGGCAGAAGCTGTCCAGCGCCGGGAACCGGGCGGGGCCAGTCGATACGAGGCACCCGGCGGACCCCCGCAGGGTGAGGCCGAACAGCAGCGCCTGGTCAGGGCGGGTCTCGCAGGCATGGATCATGTCGGGACGGCGCGCTGGCACCGCCTGCGCGGCAGCAGTGCCGCCTTCGCCCGGACCCCGCCCCCGCGGCCCGCCGAAGCCCCCGTCGCCCTGGGCCAGCCAGGACCGGCGAACGGTGAAGAGCGGCTGGCCGTCGCTCTCGCGGCGGCCGCGGGTCTCTACGGTGACCAGCGCGCCGCCGTCGGCGCCCCGGTCGAGGACCGAGGCCACGTCGCTGTCAACCAGCAGGGCACCCGCGTCGTCGAGGGGCCGTTCGAGCAGGACGCTCTCGTCGTGGAGGACCACCCGGGAGGCGTTCCAGCCGCAGTCCTCCAGGAGCTGACGACCCACGAGGACGCTCGCAAAGGTCGGCAGCGTCTTCAGGCCCGCCGGTTCGGCCAGGTAGGGAAGCTCGTGACGGGCCGCCGGGTCCCGACCGAGCCCGATGCCCAGTGCATATAAAAGAGTGTCACGACCGTCGTACTGGACCCGTTCACTCCGGGTGCGGAGCGACATCAGGTGCTCGTAGTCGATCGGCATCCCTATTCTTCGGGGGCCACCGTGAGGGTGATGCCGTCGAGCGCGTCGGAGACCTTCACCTGGCAGGCCAGCCGGGACTGGCCCTCGCGGAAGTTCTCGGTGCTCTCCAGGAGCTCCAGCTCGTCGCTGTGCACCTTCGGCAACTTCTGGAACCACTCGGGTGCCACGAAGACGTGGCAGGTGGCGCAGGAGCACATGCCGCCGCACAGGGCCTCGATGCCCTGGTCCAGCTCGCGGAGCGGCTCCATCAGCGTGAGGCCGTTGTCCACCTTGACGGTGTGGGGCGTGCCGCCCCGGTCGGTGACGTGAATCGTGGGCATCTTAAGTCTGCTTACCGTAGTCGAAAAAGGCGCGGGAATATAGCACGGGCTGCCGTCCGGATCAGGTTTCCGGGCCGGCCGCCGCGTAGTGGAAGGTACCTAGGCCCGCCCGACGTTCACGTCGAACGGGGTCTGGTAGTAGGTGCTGTCCTCGGCCCAGCGCTTCGCCTCCTCCATCAGCTTGCGCATGCGGAGGTCGGCGGTGCTCACCTCGGCGCAGTTCTCGCACCGGGGATCGTCGCAGGGCTGGCGGGAGTACAGCCAGAACTGGATGGCGCCGGCCAGCAGGCCGTCCGCGATGTCCCAGGAGTCGGCCTCCTCGTCGGCATCCAGCAGCCGGTTGCCGAGCTCGATCACCTGCTCGGCCGCTTCGTCCAGCACGGTCTTGTCGTCTTCCATGGGTCTGCTCCGGCGGCGCTGATGGCCCGCCATGCTATCAGAGGCGGAACACCAGCCCGGCCGTGACTTCCCACTGCCACACGGCGCTGCCGCTCGCGGCGACGAGGCAACCGCTCTCCGCCCCGCCCGACCGGCAGAACACTGCCTTGTCGCTGTCCACGACGGAGCCGAAGACGCGGCCCTCCAGCCGCAGGCCCAGCCGGGACGTGGGCCACAGCTTGTAGCCGCCGCCGATCCCGAAAGCGAAGAAGGTCTCCGAATCGAATGCGTCGTCGTCCGGCTCGAACCGGGACACGCCGACGGTCGCCACGATGTAGGGGCGGGCCCGCTCCCCGTCGAACCAGTAGGTACCCCCGACCTGCAGGTAGGTGATGTCGAGATCCGACGGCGGGACGTCGCCAGGCTCGAAGAGGCCGGCCGTCTCCAGCGACGTGGCCTGGCGGCTCGCGTAGACCTCCCATTCCGTGTTCGCCTCGGCGGGCCAGTTGACGATCAGGCCGAAGCTGCCCGCGTCATCGATGTCGATGTCGGGAGTCGCGGGGTCCGTGGACTCGTCCGCCTCGAACTGGCCGCCCAGGCGATAGCCCACGAAGGGCGTGATCTCGACGCCGTACTTCACGTCGGCCTGCGCGAAGGCCGGCAGCATGACAAGGAGTAGGAGCGCCTTCAGGCGCGACCCCTTCCGGCTCGCGACGCGCGGACGCGATTCTCGCCCGAAGGGGTCGCGCCTGAAGGCGCTCCTACGCCAATTCTTCATGCGGCCTCCGTTGCGACGAAGTCGGGAATCGTGACGGTGCAGAGCGTACCCTGGCCGAGCTCGCTCTCGATCACCAGCGTGCCGCGGTGAGCTTCTGCGATGCGCTTCGCCAGGTACAGGCCCAGGCCGAGCCCGCCGGTGCTGCGGCTGCGGGCCGGGTCTGCACGGTAGAAGGGCTCGGTGACCCGGTGCAGGTGCTCCTTCGGGATGCCCGGGCCGTGGTCCCGGACCCGGAGGATCACCATGCCAGGCTTGGCGGAGAGCTCCACTTCGACCGGGGGGCCATCCGGTGGCGTGTAGCGGAGCGCATTCTCGATCAGGTTCTTCGCCACGAGGCGCACGCGCACCTGGTCCACCTCGCGCACCACCGGGTCGGGCGGCAAGTGCAGGTTGATGCGGTCGAAGCGGTCCTCGAACTCGCTGTGGATCAGGCCCTGCAGCATCGAGCCGAGCTCCACGCTCGAGCGACGGAGCGTGGTGTGCCCGGCGTTCATCCGCTCACTCTCGAGCAGGTCGGCGATCAGCTTCTCCATTTCGCGCACGTCGCCAAGCAGGTCGTGCTTGACCTGCCCGTCTTCCAGGAACTCCAGGGCAACCTTGGCACGGGTCAGTGGCGACCGCAGCTCGTGGCTGATGGCCAGCAGCAGCTGTTGCTTGGCTTCGAGCATGTGCTTGACGTCGTCGGCCATGCGGTTGATGTCGCTGGCGAGGTCGCCCAGGTCATCCCGCCGGGTGGCCCTGATCCGGTAGTCGAGGTCACCCTGGCCGATGCGCGCCGTGCCCTTCTGGATCCACTTGACGGGTCTCACCAGCCAGCGCACGGCGAAGTAGCAGCCAACCAGCACGATGATCGAGATCAGGGCGATGGCCGGCTGGGTGTAGTCCGGCCGGGGCGTCTCGGCGATGCGGGGCGACGCGATGATGATCTTGTACCCGTCGCGCACGAGCTCGACGAAGGCATGCCGCCGGTATTCGGCAAAGCGCACCAGCTTGAGGTTCTTCGCCCAGCTCTCCAGGTTGCGCTGGCTCTTCTCGTCGAGCCCGAGGAACCCAATGGGGATCGGGCCGAAGGGAATCTCCTCGATCTGGGGGAACGCGGGATCCGACGCCCAATCCACGCCAGGACCGCTCAGGCGGATGTCCACCGGAACCCGCTCGGTGATCGCGCGGGCGTGCTCGATGCTCGGCGGCGAGCCGATGTCGTCCAGCACGTAGTCCGCATGGAGCGAGATATGGGCGCCCACCACTTCCCGCAGGAAGTCCTGGTCGAGCACCAGCAGGTACACGAACCGGCCCACGACGGCGTACACGATGGCGGTGAGGATGAAGATGCCGAGCAGGCGGGCCGACAGCGAGCGGCTGATCTCCTTGATCACGACGGCTGGACCTCTTCGCCGACGAATGCGTAGCCCGTGCCCCACACCGTCTTGATGAACCTGGGCTGGCGGCTGGTGTCCTGCAGCTTCTGCCGCAGCCGGCTGACCAGGATGTCCACCGACCGGGAGAAGAGCTGCGCGTCGATGCCCCGGAGCTCGTTGAGGATCTCGTCCCGGGTGAAGGTCTTGCCCGGATTGGTCGCGAAGAGCGCCAGCAACTGGTACTCCATCGTGGTCAGGTCGAGCGGGTGCCCCTCGAGCTCCGCGGCGCGGCGCTCGAGGTTGATGGCAAGGTCACCGAAACGAAGGGTCCTGTCGTCCGTCCGCGGGCGGCCGCGGCGGAGCACGTTCTGGATGCGGGCCACCAGCTCCCGGGGCTCGAAGGGCTTGGGCAGGTAGTCGTCCGCGCCGATCTCGAGGCCCACGATCCGGTCGGTGACCTCGCCGCGGGCGGTCAGCATCACGACGGGCACCGAGCTGGTCTTGCGGATGGTGCGGCAGACCTCGAAGCCGTCCTGCTCCGGGAGCATCACGTCGAGGATCACCAGATCGGGCTTGTCGCGCTGGAGCTTCGCGAGGCCGACGGACGGCAGGGTCGCCGCCTCCAGCTGCATGTCGAAACGCTGGAAGTACGCCTTGAGCAGGTCGCCCAGCTTCTCGTCGTCGTCGATGAGGAGAATTCGTGTCATCGGTCACAGTCTTCCGCGGCACGTTCCGGTGTAATGCGCGCCGCTTTTGGGGCTGTTGATTCGCCGTTCACGACCCGATTGTAAGCCCTTGTCTCGAAAGGGTGATTGGTCGTTACAAACTGTTACAGGGTGTTACCCGCGTGAAAGGAAAGTGCAACGCGCGCTGCCTATAGTACGCGCACCCAAAGGACTTGGGCCGGCTACCAGAGCGACGACGCAACGACTGCACATGGAGAGTGGATGATGTTCCGGAATTTCACGTTCAACGATATCGAGATACTTGGCGAAGCCCTGCTGGCCGCGGTCGCGCTGCTGGCCCCCGTGCTCGCCTTCGCCCTGTTCCTCACCGCCTGACCAGTGCGGGCCGGAGCGTCCGTCCCCATCCCCCGGGACGCCGTTTCCGGCTCGCAACTGGTGACCAGCAACTACTTCCAGCGATTCCTCGTCTCGGCCATCTGCCGGGTGCCGATGCGCATGTCGAGCCGGCGGTTGAACTCGTCCATGCCCAGCACCTTCTGGGGCAGGACGTTCATCGGATCCGTCCGGTAGCCAAGCTCACGTAGCTTGTAGTCGTACTCCTGCTGGGCGGCGCGCTCCCCCTCCGGGACGGTGTCGGCGTCGTCGAGCCACCGGAACCAGCGGTCGACGAATTTCACCAGGTACTTTTCGCAGGTGCCGATGTTGTCGTCAGTGAGCTCCGCGTGGGAGCTGGTTGCAATTGGCGACATCATCGCGCGCAGATAGGTGCCGTGACTGACGAAACGGGTCCATGCGGGATCACTGCGGAACTGGAGAAACTCCTGGTTCGCCGGCTCGTAGTACTTGAGCAGGTAGTCGTAGTTCGTGCGCAGGTCCACGCGCGGCATGTACTCGGCGTAGAAGTAGAGCTTCGGGATGGTGCCGAAGATGATGCCCAGGTGGGGTACACGGTTCTGCTGGCTCAGGAAGACCGTG
>Ga0268299_1002655_pt1 | contig 20026 bp, 19 predicted proteins | sample NOBtaG_FD_193484 | JGI IMG/M metagenome (GOLD analysis project Ga0268299, IMG submission 193484) | Activated sludge microbial communities from bioreactor in Nijmegen, Gelderland, Netherland - NOB reactor | ecosystem: Engineered > Bioreactor > Aerobic > Activated sludge | place: Netherlands... | reverse complement strand
TCCACGGCCCGCACGCCGTATTCGTACGTACCACTGCCGCCCGGCAGCGTGTGGTCCCACCGATAACTCGAGGCCGTGGTCGCGGGCACCGTCGCCAGCGTCTCCCACAGCGCCCCCGTCACGTTCAACCGACGCTCCACGAGGTAATAGCGGACGTCGGTCTCGCCGCCGGCGTCGTCGTCCGAGGCGGCCCAGTCCACTTCGAGGCGGAAGATGCCGCTGGCCGTCTCCTTGTCCGCGTCGACGTCATCGGGTGCCGCCGGTGCGGCGCCGCACTGCGTGGCGAGCCGCGACGCGGCGTTCTGCACGGGGACGCGCCAGCTCACGGTCCGGATGGTCTCCGCACCCGTCGATCGGTCGCGATAGTAGCCGGCCGCCCGCACGCCGACCGCGCGCACGGAGTCGATGGCCAAAGAATCCCAGTACAGCGGCAACCGGCTCGCGGCGATGCGCAGCAGCGCCCCCCCGATCGGGCGGTAGTACGAGAAGAACTGCGAATCGGCCGGCACGTGCAGGGCCCGCACCACTTGCACGGAGTCGCGGGCGTTCACGCGCCGGTACAGCACGTAGAGGTCGGAGCGCCCCGAGATCGTGTCCGGATGCAGGAAGTACGAGATCGTCTCATGGTGGCTGATGCCGCCATGCGCATCGAGATGGTCGGCCGACGGGTACGAGCGCGCGCCGATCGGCAGCGCGGCGGCGTCCGTGAGCCGCCAGCTCTCCGTGAGCGTGGTCGCGGCCCCGGGCTCTACGTCTGCGGCGCCGGGGTCGAGCGTGTCGCTCGCCAGCAGGTTCGCATTGAACGACAGCGCCATGGGCCCCGCCTGCACGAGCACCGGTTGGCCCGCCACGCTGGAGGCCAGCCGCAGGTCCGCGTCGATCGCCCGCTGGGCGTACCGCGCCAGTTGCTCCGCGTCGAGGCGGCCGGCGCTCGACCCGAGCGCCCGCGTCTGGGCGCGCACGAACGGCAGGGTGATCGCGAACACCGCGAGCGTGAGCGTCATGGCGACGATGATCTCCATGATCGTGAACCCGCGGCGGGCGTGCCGTCTCATCGGAAGGCCGCGATGACGACCGTCTTGGTCACCGGCTTGGCCAGCAGCGGCGAGCTCACGGTCACGGTGACGGTCGCGTATTCGGTGATGGCGCTGGTGGTCGTCGCCACGTCCGTGCGCCGGGTGTACTCGTCGTGACCGGTCATCGCGGGATTCGCGGTGGAATCGGTCGCGGTCTCGACCTTGTCGTCGAAGGTCGAGACCAGCGTCCCGTAGACGGGATGGGCACGGATGGTCTCGATCCGTGCCGTCGCGAGGTCGCTCGCCACCGCCAGGTTCGCGGCGTTGCGCGCCGCCCGCGTGAACGCCTGCCCGAAACGCGACATCGCCAGCATGACCCCCGAGAGGATCACGATCGCGAACATCACCTCGATGATGGTCATGCCGCGCTTCAGGCGGCGTCGGGACGAGGGCATGCGGGAGTGGAACGGGCGGTCGGGGACACCATCGCAGAGAACAGACGCGGCGGCGGCGCACGGTGTCACATCGTGACACCGGGACCGGCTCGTGCGTCAGTCACCAGTCAGAGCATCGGCACGTTGCGTGCCGAGACTCCCGGAACATCCCGAACCGTCCCTGCCTGGAGAGGTCCCGTGGCCGCGATCGCCACCATGCTCCCCGATCCCCGCGCCCTGCAACGGGTGAATGCCGCCGTCGCCGGCGAGCATCGCCTGGTCCACTGCCGCACCTGGGCCGAACTGGAGGCCGCCTGCCGCGACGAGGAGGTCTCGCTCGCGATCGTCGACCTCTTCGCCGACGGCCACACGCACTTCGACGTCGTCCGCCGCCTCAAGATGCGCGCCGAGCGCCTCACGATGGTTGCCTACGTCACGGTCACGCAGGAGCGGTCGCGCGACCTCTTCGACGCCGGCCGCGCCGGCTTCGACGGCCTGCTCATCTTCGGGGCCGACGACACGCCCGCGGCCTTCCGCGCCGTGCTCGAGCGCGCTGCCGCCCGCGGCGTCGCCCAGCTGCTCCGCCCCCGCCTCGCCCTGCTCAACCCGGTGGTGCGCGACGCGGTGATGGTGTCGGTCACGCGGGCCCACCTGCGGCTCACCTCGCATCGCCTGGCCGAGATCTGCGGCAGCCCCAAGCGCACCCTGTTGGCCGCCCTCGACACCGCCGGATTCCCGCCCCCGCAGAAGCTGCTCGCCTGGGGCCGCCTCATCGTCGCCGCGCAGATGCTCGAAGACGAATCCCGATCGGCGGACTCGGTGGCCCGGCTACTGGATTTCCCCTCAGGTTCGGCATTCCGCAACACCTGCCAGCGCTACCTCGGCGCCACCCCGCACGAGATCCGCGCGAACGGCGGTGCCGCCTGGGCGGTCAAGCGCTTCCTCGCCGAGGTCGGCCTGTAGCGCAGCGGCAGGTAGCGTCGCGGCACGGAGTGGCGCAGCGCGTCAGTTGTTCCGCTGACGCCAGGCCCCGCCGGCCCGGGACCAGAATCCGGTGCGCGCCGTCGCGCCGATGATCGTCATCGCGCGGAAATCCTCGGGCAACCGCCGCGGCGACCCGATGTACACCACCGCATCGCCGGACAGCGCCCCGTTGGGCCCGATCCGGACCGCGCGCTGCTGCGGGTTCCCGGTCTCCACCACGCCGGGGCCGGTGATGTAGGCCGCGGCCGTCCCGTCGATGGTCTCCGGCGGGGACAGGAACATCGCGCCGTCCGCGAGCGGGCGGTACCGCACCGTATCGGTCGCGTCCATCACGCCGTTGTTGTTGTAGTCCTGCAGGATGCGCGCGCGGTGGTTGTTGGCGTCGAACATCACCTGCACTGCCACGTTCTTGGTGATCGCGGTCTGCTGGGCCCCGATGATCACGTTCTGCAGCAACCGGATGTTCGCGTCCATCCGGAAGCCCCAGAAGCTGACGCGGGTCACGGCAAATCCCACCACCACGGCCACCAAGGCGATGACGGCGAGGATCTCGATCAACGTGAAGGCGCGGCGGGCGCCGGCGGGCGGTCGGGTGGGTCGGGGCATCACGGGAGATACGCGCAGCGGGGCAGCGCGGTCACGGCGCCGGCGCTGGCCTCGCCGAGTCCGACTCCGTACGATTCGCCATGCTCATCGTCGGGCTCACGGGCAACATCGCGGCCGGCAAGACCACGGTCGCCGAACGCTTCGCGGCGCAGGGGGTGCGCGTGATCGCCTCGGACCAGCTCGCGCGCCGCGCGGTCGAGCGTGGCACGCCCGCACTGGCGCGCATCGCCGAGCGGTTCGGCCCGACGGTGCTCGCCCCGGACGGATCGCTCGACCGCGCCGCCCTGCGCCGCATCGTGTTCGCGGACGCGACCGAACGCCGCGCCCTCGAGGCGATCACGCACCCCGAGGTGGAGCGGCTCCGCCAGGCCGAGATCGACGCGGCGCGTGCGGCGGGACTCCCGCTCGTGGTCTGCGACATCCCGCTGCTGTTCGAGGTGGGGCTCGAGCGCCGGATGGATCGCGTGGTGGTGGTGGACGCCCCGGCGGAGCTGCGGCGCACCCGACTGGTGCGCGACCGCCAGCTCTCGAGCGCGGAGGCCGACGCGATGATCGCGGCGCAGTGGCCCGCCGAATCCAAGCGTGCGCGGGCCGACCACGTGATCGTCAACGATGGTTCCCGCGAGGTGCTCGCCGCACGCACCGATGCCGTGCTCGAACGCTTGCGTGAGGCCGCTGCCGCGTCACACGCGTCAGCTTGACCCTTGTCCCCGTGCGGGATAGCCTTCGCACGTCGGAATCACCTCCCTCTCCCCCCAGCTCACTCCGGAGCCGCGCGTGTCGTCGATCCCGCAGGACCTCCTCTATACCGCCGAGCACGAGTACGTGAAGAAGACCGCCGATGCGTCGGTGGTGCTCGTCGGCATCACCGACTACGCGCAGGGCGAACTCGGCGACATCGTGTACCTCGAGATGCCGAGTGTCGGCAAGAAGTTCGGCGCGCACGACGTGTTCGGGACGGTCGAGGCGGTCAAGGCGGTGTCGGAGCTGTTCTCGCCGCTCGCGGGCGAGGTCCTCGAGGTCAACGCGAAGCTCGACGGCGAACCCGCGCTCGTGAACTCCGATCCGTACGGCGATGGCTGGATGATCAAGATGAAGGTCGATCCGGCGGCGCTCGGCGGGCTCATGGACGCCGCGGCGTACAAGAAGCACCTCGGGGAGTGAGGCCCTGACGACGCCCGGGTTCCGCCGCAGGGTCGCGGCGGACCGCAGGAACCAGCGGGCACGATGAGAAGACGAGGGGCGTGGTGGAGCGATGCTCCGCCACGCCCCTCGCGCCGTCAGGCCTCGGCACTCACGCCGAGGCGTACTCCTCGATCGGCGGGCAGGAGCAGACGAGGTTGCGGTCGCCGAAGGCGGACTCCACGCGCCCGACGGCCGGCCAGAACTTGCGCTCGCGCACCCAGGGCAGCGGGAAGGCCGCCCGTTCGCGCGAGTAGCCGCGCGACCATCCGTCGCTCACGGTCACCTCGAGCGTGTGCGGCGCATGGTGCAGCGGATTGTCCTCCTTCCCCAGCACCCCGGACTCGATGTCCTTGATCTCCGCGTGGATCGCGATCAGCGCCTCGCAGAACCGGTCGAGCTCGGCCTTGGACTCGGACTCCGTCGGCTCGATCATGAGTGTCCCCGCGACCGGGAAGCTGACGGTCGGGGCGTGGAAGCCGTAGTCCATCAGCCGCTTCGCGATGTCCTCGACCTCCACACCGGCCGAGGCCTTGAGCGGACGCGTGTCGATGATGCACTCGTGCGCCACGCGGCCGTTCTTGCCCTTGTACAGCACCTCGTACTGGCCGCGCAGCTGGTGCGCCACGTAGTTCGCGTTGAGGATCGCGATCTTCGTCGCCTGCGTCAGGCCCTCGCTGCCCATCATGTCGATGTACATCATCGAGATCGGCAGGATGCTGGCCGAGCCCCAGGGCGCCGCGGACACCGCGCCGATGCCCTGCTCGCCGCCGGTCTTCACCACCGAGTGCGACGGCAGGAACGGCGCCAGGTGCGCGACCACGCCGATCGGACCCATGCCGGGGCCACCGCCGCCGTGCGGGATGCAGAACGTCTTGTGCAGGTTGAGATGGCAGACGTCGGCCCCGATGTCGCCGGGACGGCAGAGCCCGACCATCGCGTTCATGTTCGCGCCGTCGAGGTACACCTGACCGCCATGCTCATGGATGATGGCGCAGATGTCCTTGATGCTCTCCTCGAACACGCCATGCGTGCTCGGGTACGTCACCATCAGCGCGGCGAGGTTGGCCGAGTGCTGCTCGGCCTTCGCCCGGAGGTCGGCGACGTCGATGTTGCCGTTGGTGTCGGTCTTCACCACCACCACGCCCATGCCCGCCATCACCGCGCTGGCCGGGTTGGTGCCATGTGCCGACTGGGGGATCAGGCAGACCGTGCGGTGCCCCTGACCCCGCGCACGATGGAAGGCGCGGATCACGAGCAGCCCCGCATACTCACCCTGCGAGCCGGCGTTCGGCTGCAGCGAGACCGCCGCGAACCCCGTCACCTCGGCCAGGGCCTTCTCCAGCCGCGTGAACATCGAGGTGAAGCCCTTGGCCTGCGCACGCGGGGCGAACGGGTGGATGCCCCCCACCTCGCGCCAGGTCACGGGATACATCTCGGCCGAGGCGTTGAGCTTCATGGTGCAGCTGCCGAGCGGGATCATCGAGTGCGTCAGCGACAGGTCGCGCGACTCGAGTTTCCGCATGTAGCGCAGCATCTCGGTCTCGCTGTGGTACCGATGGAAGACCGGGTGCGTGAGGTACGCCGAGGTGCGCGCGAAGCGCTCGTCGTAGCGGGCATCCAGTCCCGCGGCGAGCGCGTCGAGGTCGAGCCCGTGCGCACGACCGCCGTTGAAGGCGGTCAGCAGGTCGGACACATCGGAGACCGTCGTGTTCTCGCCCATCGAGACGCCCAGCGTGCGGCCGTCGACGTGACGCACGTTGATGCCCGCACGGTCGAGGGCGGTCACGATCGTGTCGCGCTGCCCACCCACGTCCACGGTGACCGTGTCGAAGAAGACCTTGGGCGCGACGCTGTGGCCGAGCTTGCGCGCGCCGGCGGCGAAGAGCTCCGCGCGATGGTGCACGCGTGCGGCGATGCGGGCGAGGCCCGCCGGGCCATGCCACACCGCGTACATGCCCGCCATCACCGCCAGGAGCACCTGCGCGGTGCAGACGTTGGACGTGGCCTTCTCGCGGCGGATGTGCTGTTCGCGCGTCTGCAGCGCCATGCGGAGCGCCGGCTTGCCCGAGGAATCGCGCGAGACGCCGATGATCCGTCCCGAGATCTGCCGCTTGTACTCGTCCTTGGTGGCGAAGAACGCCGCGTGCGGCCCACCGTAGCCGTACGGCACGCCGAAACGCTGCGAGTTGCCGATCGCCACGTCCGCCCCCCATTCGCCCGGCGGCGTGAGCAGCGTGAGCGCGAGCAGGTCGGTCGCCACGATCACCAGACCGCCGGCCGCATGTACCCGCTCGCAGAGCGCGCGATGGTCGTCCACCGACCCGAACGTGTTCGGGTACTGCAGCAGCACACCCGCCGTCGTCGCATCCGGCTTCATCTCGGCCGGCGCCAGCACCTTCACCTGCACCCCGCGCGCCTCGGCGCGCGCCGTCACCACCTCGATGGTCTGCGGGTGGCAGTCGCTGGCGAGCAGGAACACGTCGCGTCCGTCCTTGCCCACGATGCCGTGCACCATCGTCAGCGCCTCGGCGGCCGCCGTGCCCTCGTCGAGCAACGAGGCGTTCGCGATCGGGAGACCCGTCAGGTCACTCACCACCGTCTGGTAGTTGAGCAACGCCTCCAAGCGCCCCTGCGCGATCTCCGCCTGGTACGGCGTGTACGCGGTGTACCAGCCCGGGTTCTCGAGGATGTTGCGCTGGATCACCGCCGGCACGTGCGTGTCGTAGTAGCCCATGCCGATGAAGGCGCGGCGGACCTCGTTGGCGCTCATCTCGGCGCGGAAGGCCGCCAGGGCCTCCTGCTCCGACTTGGCGGACGGCAGCGCGAGCGGACGACGGAACCGGATGTTCTCCGGGATGGTGTCGTCGATGAAGGCATCGAGCGACGAATACCCCAGCACCTTGAGCATCTCGGCCACATCGCTCTCGGACGGGCCGAGATGGCGCGAGATGAACGTGTCGGGCTGGGGATGGACGGACGTGGTCACGGGGGGATCCTCTCAGGGGGTCACGACGGGTCGCCGGACCCGAAAACTACACGGACCGGGGGGCCTCGGTACATTCCCTCCATATCCCTGACGGCGGTCCTGACCAGGACCATCCTCCTCTCCCCGCGACCCGTGTCCACCTCCGCCCGAGTCGAAGTCACGCGCGCCGGCGTCTCGTTCGGATCCGCGCTCGCCATCGCCATCTCGTGGAGCGTCCACAAGTCGATCCTGTGGGCCATCTTCCACGGCATCCTCAGCTGGGTCTACGTCGTGTACTACGCCTTCACGCGATGATGGCGCCGGCGCGCGCCACCGCGCGCTGGGCACGGGTGACGCGGCGATGCTGAGGCTCCCGTGGCGGTTCCTCGACTCCGGCGCCACCGACGGGATCACCAACATGGCCACCGACGCGGCGCTGCTCGCGTACGCGCGCCGCAGCGGCGAGGCCGTGCTCCGGGTGTACGCCTGGTCGCGGCCGACGCTCTCCCTCGGACGGCACGAGCGCGCCCGCGGACTCTTCTCCGGCGAGGCGCTGGCTGCCGCGCAGGTCGAGGTGGTCCGACGCCCCACCGGTGGTCGGGCGCTGCTGCACGACCGGGAGGTCACCTACAGCGTGGCCGCGCCCATCGGCGAGGCGACGCTGGCCGCGAGCTACACGACCATCAATGCGCTGCTGGCCGAGGCACTGGGTCGCTTGGGCGTCGTGGCCGTGCCCGCCGTGCCGACACGGCGCCCGCTCCGCCCGGAGGGCGCGGCCTGCTTCGCCGAACCAGGGGCCGGCGAGCTCATCGTGAACGGTGCCAAGCTGGTCGGCTCGGCCCAGCTGCGGGAGGACGGCGCGCTGCTCCAGCACGGCTCCATCCTCCTCGACGATGACCAGGCCCGCATCGCCGGGCTCCGCTGCGACGACGCGCGGCAGGTATCGGCGGCACCCGCCGCGACCCTCAACGGCACGCTCGGTCGCAGCGTGCACCATGGTGAGGTCCGCGATGCGCTCCGGGATGCACTCGCGTCGCGCGCGACACTGGTGGGAACGCTGTCCGACGCGTCACTTCAAGATGACCTTGCGCGTCTTGTGGGCGTGTTCGCCGACCCCGCCTGGACCTGGCGGCGCTGAGCCCCTGACCTTCCCTCGACCGGACCGTTCGATGCCGCGTGTCCTGCGCCGTCCCGCCGCTGCCCTGGCCTGTCTCCTCGCTGCCTGCGGGACCGGCGACACCGGCGACCGCGGTAACACCGCGACCGGTGGCACGGTGATCGTCGCCGTGTCGTTCGATGGGACCAAGTTGATCCCGTCCACGTGGGAGACGTCGAGCGACCGCATGTTCACCGAGCTGCTGTTCGATCCGCTCGTGGAGATCGGACCGGGGCTGAACACCGCCGGTGACGTCGGATTCGCGCCGCGGCTGGCCGAACGTTGGAGCTGGAGTGCCGACTCGCTGGCCATCCGCTTCACCCTGCACGCGGACGCCAAGTGGCACGACGGCCAGCCCGTGGTGGCGCGCGATGCCGTCGCCGCGTTCCGGCTGCTCAAGGGCCCCTACAGCTCGAGCACGTTGCGCGGCGAGATGGCGCAGATCGATTCGGTCACGGCGCCCGACGCGCGCACGGTGCTGGTGCACTTCCCGGCCAAGTCGGGGCACCAGTTGTATCTCGCTTCGCTCATCCTGCCGGTGCCGACGCATCTCACCGACGCCATCCCGGACTCGGCGCTCGGGCGCAGCGAGTGGGCCCGTCGGCCCATCGGCAGCGGCCCGTATCGCCTGAATCGCCGCGAACCCGGTGTCGAGACGGAGTTCGTCGCCGTCACCGATCACTATCGCGGCCGCCCGGGCCCCGATCGCATCCTCGTCGCGCAGGCCACGAGCGCCGACGCGGCGGTCGCGCGCGTGCTCGCCGGCGAGGCGGATGTCTACGATGCGCTGCCGCCCAACCGCGTCGCCGAGGTCGCGGCCCAGTCGCACCTGCGCGTGGTGCGCTCGGATGACTGGAACTACGCCTACGCCGCCTTCAACTACCGCGATCCCGCCGACACCGCGCGCGCACACCCCGCGCTCCGCGATCGGGCGCTGCGCCGGGCGCTGACCATGGCGATCGATCGGGTCGGCAACGTCCGCGCCGTGTTCGATACGCTGGCCCGCGTGGGCCAGGGTCCGTTCGCGCGGATCAACAGCCCCGCCGACTCCAACCTCACCCAGCTGCCGTACGACACCGCCGCGGCGAACCGGCTGCTCGACTCCCTGGGCTGGACCCAGCGTGATGCGCAGGGATTCCGGAGCAGGGCCGGTCGCCGGCTCCGCCTCCGCGCGATCGTCCCGGAACTCAGCAACGCGCGCAAGGCGACCAGCATCCGGATGCAGGAGCAGTGGCGCCGCGTCGGCGTCGACGTCGAGGTGCAGTTGCTCGAGCAGGAGCAGTTCACGCAGCGCCGACTCAACGGGAACTTCGACATCGTCTTCGGCGCCTGGGGCACCACACCGCTTCGCGCCACCATCACCGGCACCTGGGGTGGACGCACGACGCCGGGCTGGGGGGCGCAGAACAACTCGCGCTTCGAGAGCGCGGTCGCCGACTCCGCACTCGCCCGTGCCGTGCGCGCGACGGATCCCGTCGCCGCGCGCGCCGCGTACCGGCAGGCCTACCAGACGATCGTCGATGAAGCGGCCGCGATCTGGCTGTACGAACCACTGGGCATGAACGCGGTGCACCGCCGGTTCGAGTTGCCCGCCTGGCGCGCGGAGGCCTGGTGGCGCACGCTCCCGCAGTGGCGCGTGGACCCGGCGCAGGCACTGCCCCGGGACCGCGCGCCCGAGGCGCCGTAGGCGCGACGCGTGCGCGGCGCCTTCCTCCGCCGCGTCGGCGAAGCGGCGCTCCTCGTCGGCTTCGTCGTCGCCACGTGTTTCGTCCTCATCCGCCTCGCACCGGGTGACCCGTTCTACGGCCCGCTCGACAGCGCCACCTGGTCGGCGGAGCAGGCAGCGGTGCAGCGCACACAGTTCGGGTACGACCGTCCCATCCCCGAGCAGTTCCTGCGCTACGTGTGGCGGCTCGCCCAAGGGGACCTCGGCTGGTCGCACGCGCGCGGCCAGCCGGTCGCCGAGGCGCTAGCCACCGCGCTTCCCGCCACCGCACTGCTCATCACGTCGGCGCTCACGCTGGCCTTCCTCCTGGGGATCGCGCTCGGAGCCTGGCAGGGTTGGCGGCGGGAATCGCGGCTCGCGCGGCTCACCGATCTCGCGTCGCTCACCGTGCTGTCGATCCCCGAGTTCCTCCTCGCCCTGCTGCTCCTGATCGGCCCCGCCACCGCGTGGGGCTGGTTCCCCACCGGCGGGCTGCGCGACCCGTACCTGCCCGCAAACGCCGGCGTGCTGCTCGACCGCCTCCGCCATCTCGCACTGCCCACGCTGGCCCTCGCGCTGCCCATCATGGCCGTCGTCATGCGCCTGCAGGCCGGGGCCACGACCGCCGTCCGCGACGCCGAGTTCATCCGTGCCGCACGCGCCCGGGGCCTCCCCGACCGGGCGGTGCTGCGCGTGCACGCGCTGCGCAACTCCCTCATCCCGGCCCTCACGTACGCCGGCGTCCAGCTCTCCACCGCACTCGGCGGTGCCGTGATCGTCGAGGGGATCTTCAGCTGGCCCGGCATGGGTCGCTTGGTCGTCGAAGGCGTCGGCCGCCGGGACTATCCACTCGTCGCCGGCGCCGTGCTCATCGCGGCGATCTGCACCGTGCTCGGCACCCTGCTCGCCGACCTCGCGCTCCTTTGGGCCGACCCACGGCGTCGGCGGCCATCGTGAGCCTCGCCGACCCGACGCACCCCCGCCGCGGTCGATCCACGCGCTGGGAGACGGGTCCGTGGATCGCCTTGGCGTATCTCGTGCTGCTCGCGCTCGGCGCCGCCTTCGCGGATGTACTCGCACCGTACGCACCCAACGAGATGCTCGGCGATGCGCTCGCGCAGCCACCGAGCGCCACTCATTGGTTCGGCACCGACCCGCATGCCCGCGACGTGTGGTCTCGCATGCTCTTCGGGGCGCGGCATTCGCTCGGCATCGCCGCGCTCGCGGTGGCCGTGGCGCTCACGCTGGGCACGGCCGTGGGCGCCACCGCGGCGCTGCGCCCGGGTGTCATCGACGGCCTGCTCTCGCGGATAACCGACGCCTTCCTCGCGATCCCGCGACTGCTGCTACTCCTGCTCCTCGTGGCCAGCGTGGAGTCCATCGGACCCTGGGCACTCGCAATCGTGCTGGGCGGCACGGGGTGGATGGGCACCAGCCGGCTCGTCCGCGGCGAGACGCTCTCGCTCCTCGCCACCGAACACCTGCGCGGGGCCCGCGCGCTCGGTGTGCCGGCCCTGCGCATCCTTTGGCGACACCTGCTGCCGGCCCTCGCGCCGACGCTCGCCACGGCCGCTGCGATCGCCTTCGCCGCCGTCATCCCGCTCGAAGCGGGACTCGCGTACCTCGGCATCGGCCTGCCGGTCCCGGAGCCGAGCTGGGGCAACATCATCGGCGAGGCGCGCGGCAACTGGCTCGCGCAATGGTGGCTGATCCTCTTCCCGACCCTCGGCATCACGAGTACCGTCCTCGCAGCCAACACGCTTCGGGAATCGTTCCGCGCCCCGCAGCACTCCTCCGACGACGCCGAGGGCGAGCGATGACCGAACCGACCGCAGTGCTCGACGTGCGGACGTTGGGCGTGCGCCGTGGCGGACTGGCGCTCGCACTCGACGGCGTCTCGTTCCGCGTCGACCGGGGCGAGCGCATCGGGGTCGTCGGGCACTCGGGTGCCGGCAAGAGCACACTCGCGGGGGCACTGCTCGGCCTGCTGCCCCGTGGGGCACAGCTGACACCGCAGAGCGAACTCTACCTGGGCGGGGACGCCATGCACCGCGCCGACGCCCGTCGCTGGCGGGCCGCCCGCGGGGCGCGCATCGGCCTGGTGATGCAGGAGCCCATGCTCGCCCTCGATCCGGCGATGCGCATCGGGGCCCAGGTCGCCGAGGCCGCGACCGCCCACGGCGTGGCGCGCGACGACGCCGACGCACGTGCCATCGACATGCTGGCGAAGGTCGGGTTCGGCGATCCCCGCGCGGCCGCGCGCGCGTTCGCCCACGAGCTCTCCGGCGGCATGCGGCAACGCGCGCTCATCGCGGCGGCCATGCTCATGCGCCCGGCGGTGCTCGTGGCCGACGAACCGACCACCGCACTCGATCCCACCATCCAAGCCCAGGTGCTCGACCTCCTCGATGCCCTGCGCGCCGAGTCGGGCACCGCGCTGCTGCTCATCTCGCACGACCTCGCCCTCGTGTCGGAGCGCTGCGACCGCGTCCTGCGCCTGGAGCAGGGACGCCTGGTCGAGGACGATGCCGCCGCGACGGTCCTCGCGCGCCATCGCATCGCGGAGTACCGCCACGCGGAGACGGCTCCCCCGCGGCCATCGCCCGAGGCGGCGCCGCCGGTGCTCGACGCCCGGGACATCATCGTGCGCTACGGTCGGGTGGAGGCGGTGCGCGGGGTCTCGCTGGCGCTCCGCGCCGGGGAAGCCCTCGGCATCGTCGGCGAATCGGGCAGCGGCAAGTCGAGCCTCGCGCACGCCCTGCTCCGGCTCGTCCCGATCGCCGAGGGCACGCTGCGGCTCGGTGCCGGGCGCGAGGGCGCGGAACCGATCGACCTCGGCCGCCTGCAGGGCGAGGCGCTGCGCCGCGCGCGCCGACGCATCCAGCTCATCCCGCAGGACGCGGGCGCGTCCCTCACGCCGCACTGCACGGCTGAGTCGCTCGTCGCCGAGGGACTGGAGGTGCACGGCCTCGCGCGAGGGGCCGAGGCGCTGCGCCGCGCGCGCGCGCTGCTCCACGAGCTCGGCATCGATGCGGCGCTGGCGGCGCGCCGGGCGCGCCAGCTCTCCACGGGCGAGCGGCAACGGGTGGCCATCGCGCGGGCGCTCGCCGTCGGTCCCGAGGTCCTCGTCTGCGATGAACCCCTGGCGGCCGTGGACGAAGCCACCCGCGAACGCATCATCGCGGTCCTCGAGACACAGCGCCGCGGGGGCCTCGCACTGGTGGTCATCTCGCACGACCTTCCGGCCGTCGAGAGACTGGCGCCGCGCGCCATGGTGATGTATCTCGGCAGGGTCGTGGAGCAGGGGGCGAGCGCAACGGTGTTGCGAGCGCCGGCGATGCCCTACGCGCAGGCGCTGGTCTCGGCGGTCCCCACCGGGGATCCTGCCGCGACACGCCGCCGGATCGTGCTGCAGGGCGAGATCCCCGCGCCCGCGAGCCCGCCGCCGGGGTGCGCGTTCCATCCGCGATGCCCGCACCCGCAGAAGGACGAGCGGTGTACGAGCGAACGCCCGTCGCTGGTCCCGATCCCCCCGCTCGAGTCCGAGCATCACGCCGCCTGCTGGAAGCTCCCTCTCCCCCCGAGCCGATGACCTCGCCTTCGACCCGACCGCTGTCCGCCGCCGAACTCGCGCCCTACACGCAGGACAAGAGCTTCTTCGGCCACCCGCGCGGCCTCGCCACGCTCTTCTTCACGGAGATGTGGGAGCGCTTCTCCTACTACGGTCTGCGCCCGCTCCTCGTGCTCTTCATGGCCGCTGCGCTGGCCGAGGGGGGGTTCGGGTTCGACCGCTCCGCCGCCTCCGCGATCGTGGGCATCTACGCCGCGTCCGTGTACCTCGCCTCGCTGCCCGGCGGCTGGATCGCCGACCGCTTGCTCGGCCTGCGACGCGCCATCCTGCTCGGCGCCTTCCTCATCACCTGCGGCCACCTCTCCATCGGTGTCTCGGGCATGGCCGGCGCCGGCGTCGGGAAGATCTTCTTCTTCCTGGGGCTCATCCTCATCGTGCTGGGCACGGGCCTGCTCAAGCCGAACATCTCGGCCATCGTCGGTGACCTCTACCCCGAGGGCGGCGCCCGCCGCGACGCCGGCTTCTCGGTGTTCTACATGGGCATCAACCTCGGTGGCTTCATCGGGCAGATCGTCACCGGCTGGCTCGGCGAACGCGTGAGCTGGCACATGGGCTTCGGCGCGGCGGGCGTGGGCATGCTGTTCGGCCTGCTCCTCTTCTGGAAGCGCGCGGCGAAGACCCTCGGACCGCTCGGCCTCGACATCGTGCGCGACCCCGACGCGGCGGTGCAGGCCCGGCGCGAGAAAACCACGAAGCTGTGGACCGGCGTCGGCCTGGGTCTGCTGGCGCTCGTCTTCGCGCTCGCGGCCACGGGGACCATCACCCTCGATCCGCAGACCATCGGCCGCTCCATGACCGTGGTCCTCGTGGGCATCGCCGTGGTGTTCTTCGCCAACATCTACATCACCGGCGGCCTCACCGGCGACGAACGCAAGCGGGTCGCCGTGATCTTCGTGCTCTTCGTCTTCGCCGCGATCTTCTGGGCCGCCTTCGAGCAGGCCCCCACGTCTCTCAACCTCTTCGCCCGTGACTTCACCGACCGCAGCTTCGGGGACTGGGAGATGCCGGCGACCTGGTTCAACTCCGTCAACTCGCTCTTCATCATCATCTTCGCCCCGCTCGTGGGCGCGGTGTGGCTGGCGATGTCCAAGCGTGGCATCGAGCTCTCGAGTCCGGCGAAGTTCGCCCTGGGGCTGGCATTCGCCGGCGCCGGCTTCTTGCTCATGATCTGGGCCGCCAACGCGGTGGTGGCGAGCGGCGGCGTGCTCAAGGTCTCCCCGTGGTGGCTCATCGCCAGCTACCTGCTGCAGACGCTCGGCGAGCTCTGCCTCAGCCCGGTGGGCCTGAGCTCCATGACCAAGCTCAGCCCGCGACGCTACGTCGGCCAGATGATGGGCATCTGGTTCCTGGCCACCTCGGTCGGCAACCTGATCGCGGGACTCATCGGCGGCGACGTCGATCCCGAGAAGCTCGACGCGATGCCCACCGTGTTCACCACCACGACGATCTTCCTGGCCGTCTCCACCGCCATCCTGCTGCTGATGGTGGTGCCGATCCGGAAGATGATGGCCAACGCGAAGTAGTCCGCGCGCCACGCGGATGGGGCGCTACTGCCCCATCCGCTTCTTGAGTGCCTCGAGCGCCGCGTCGGCGCCCGCCTCGCGGTCCGCGCGCTGCCGGCTGCGGGCGAGGCCATCGAGCTCCGAACGCAGCGGGGCGTCGTTCGGCAGCCCCAACTCCTCGTCCGTCGGCGCCCGGTTGGCGGACGACAATCCCGCGCCCACGCCGGCGTTCGCCTGCTTCAGCTGGCGCACCATCTCGTCGTAGTCCCGCTCGGCGAGGCCGAACTCCGCCTGCTGCGCCTCGAGCTTGCGGGTGAGCACCGCGACACGCTCCGCGTGCTGCGCCTCGAACCGGGCGGCGATGGCCGCAGTCTCGCTGTCGTTGATGCCCTCAGCCAACGCCTTGCGGCGCACCGCCGTCTCGAGCTTCTCGCGCTCCTCGGTCAGCCGACGGTGCGTGAGTTCCAGTCCCTCGCGTAGGTCCTCGATCCCCATCTTGGCCTGCACCAGTGCGCCTTTCATGTCCGCCAGCACCGCACGACGGTTCGCCGGCGCCACGCGGCCGCCGAGCAGGTCCGAGAGGGTCTCACGCAGGGATTCGAACACGCAGCCGGCTCCACAGGAGGGATGACTCGGAATCTAGACGGTTCCCGCGCTGCCGTCCGCCATCCCCGGCACGCCATCGGCCGGCCGCCTCGGGCTCACATGTCCCGCACCTGCCGCATCAGCCGATCCGGCGAGTGGTGGTTCGGGAACAGCGCCGCATCGCTGATGCGGTTGAGGGCCACGCGCACCACCGGGAACCGCTCCGCGGCCAGGGCGAACAGCATGCCGAGGCCGAACTCGTTCGCCAGTCGATGCTCGGCGGCCAGCGTGAAGCCGCGGCGCCCCATCTGTTCGAAGTAGTCGAGGTCCGGCCCGCCGCGCCGGTGCCGCCGTGACGCGATGTGATCCGGGAACATCCCGCTGAGCCAGAGTGCGTAGTTCCCCAGGTGCGCCATGACGAGGAAGTTGCGGCGCGGGTCCGGGCCCTCCGTGGCGGCGACCAGGCCGGCCAGCGTGTCGAACGTGTCGTCGTCCGCGTCCGCCAGGCGCCGGGCGCGGTCGCGCAGCCCGAAGTGCAACACGATGGCGGCGGCGTAGTCTGCCAACACCCGGTCGCGCTCGCCGCTGCGGAGCAGCGCCTGCCGCACGAGCACGTACGCGAACAGGGGCAAGGAGGCGCGCGCGCCGCGCGGGGTCTCGAGCAGGCCGGCGAGCAGCAGCGGGTCGTCGAGCAGGGCATCGACCCCGCGGTCGCGCAGGGCCTCCTCCGACTGTGCCCGCGCCTCGCTGCCGTGTTGAGCCACCAAGGCGAGGGCCAGTGCCACGTCCTCGCGGGTGAGCTGGGAACGAACGTTCGCGACGATCACCGTGCGATCCTCCGTTGAGTGCCCGACTGCCCTACCGGGTCTCCCTGAGCTTCGTCACACCGAGGTGCCGCTTGAGGTTCCCTGCCCTGTCACGTACGACGCGCGTGACGTCCGCGAACGTTCCGGGGTCAATCGGGATAGGATGGGTGGTCCCCCACCCGCCTCACCCTCTAGCTTACCTGCGTGCTCTACATCTGCATCCCCACCTTCGACGAGGCCCCGACCGTCGGCGTCCTCCTCTGGCGCATCCGCAAGGTGTTCCAGGAGTACACGCGCGAGTACGAGATCCTCGTATACGACGACGCGAGCGCCGATGCGACACGTGAGGTGCTCGAACCCTACGCCAAGGCCCTGCCGCTGACCGTCATCGGCGGCGCGACCCGGGTGGGCTACGCACGCGCCGTCGATGCCCTGCTGCGCGAGGCCTCGCGCCGCACCAAGTACCCGCGGCGCGACGCCGTCATCCTCCTCCAGGCCGACTTCACCGACCAGCCCGAGGGGATCCCCGAACTGGTCAAGCGATTCGAGGGCGGGGCGGATGTCGTCGTCGCCGAGCGCGTGGTGCCGGAGACCGCACCGGAGCGCATCCGCAAGCTGCACCAGCTGGTGCGCTGGCTGCCCCGCGTCTGGCCCATCCGCAAGGCGGTCACGGTGCCGGGAGCGCCGGATCCGTTCGGCAGCTTCCGCCTGATGCGGATCACCGTGGTGCGCGACCTGCTCAAGGCCGCGGGCGAGTCGCCCGCGACGGCCGCGACGGAACCTTGGCAGGCGAACCTCGAGTACCTGCAGGCGGCCGTGGCGCAGGCGCGGCGCATGGAGAACGTGCCGCTGCCGGTCCGGTTCGACGTCCGCATGCGCGAGTCGCGGCGCGACCCCTGGCCCGATGCGTGGGCGCTGCTCCGGGCCGGATGGGCTGCGCGGCGCCGCACCCGCCCCCAACCGGTCGCGTGATCCGCGGCATGACCCGTCTCTTCGCCGCGGCCGCGCTCAGCGGGGCACTCGGCGGCGCCGCGCTCGACGCGCAGACGTCGGGGGCAGCACCCGTGCGCACCCCCGTCCCGTTCGCGGAAGGCGAGGACCTCAGCTACGACGTGCGCTTCGGCGCCATCAAGGTGGGCAGCGGCCGCATGCGCGTGCTCGGCGTCGAGAGCATCCGTGACCGGCAGGCCTGGCACGTCCGCTTCACCGTGAGTGGCGGCACGTTCTTCTATCGCGTGAACGACGTCTACGAGAGCTGGATGGACGTCGTGACGCTGAATTCGCTCCGGTACGTGCAGGACACCGACCAGGGCTCGCGCGAGCGGGAGCGCGCGTTCGAGATCTTCCCCGAGCGCGCGGTCTACCAGGAAGTCGCCAAGCGCAACCGCATCATGCCCTCGGTCTCGGAGCCGCTCGACGACGGCTCGTTCCTGTTCTACATCCGCACCGTGCCGCTCGAGGTGGGCAAGACCTACGAGTTCAACAACTACTTCAAGCCCGAGCGGAATCCCGTCACCATCCGCGTGCTCCGGCGCGAGCGCGTGAAGGTGCCCGCCGGCACGTTCAACGCGATCGTGCTGCAGCCCATCATCAAGACGTCCGGCATCTTCTCCGAGGGCGGCCAGGCCGAGATCTGGCTGACGGACGACGACAAGCGCATGATGCTGCAGATGAAGTCGCGGCTGTCGTTCGGCTCGCTCAATCTCTACCTGCGGTCGTACCGGTTCTCGTCCGCCGACACGGTCTCCAAGGAGGACAACTGAGTACCGACCGCCGGCCCCCGCGGGAGATCGACCTCGCCCGGGTGCGCACCGTGCCGATCGCCGTCCGCCCCAACAAGGTGCGCGCCGAGGAGTTCGCCTCCGCACCCGGGACCGACCGCTCGTTCGCGGCATTCCTGAATGCCCTGCCCGACGTGCTCAAGGCACAGGACTTCGACAAGGTCGTGGACGCCGTGGTCCACGCAGCCAGGAAGCGGAAGGGCGTGATCGTCATGCTCGGCGGGCACGTTGTGAAGACCGGCATCGGCCCCATCCTCGTCGACCTCATGCGCCGCGGCATCGTGACGCACCTGGCGATGAACGGTTCCGCCGCGATCCACGATTACGAGATCGCCCGATTCGGCGGCACCTCGGAGGACGTCGCCGTGGGCCTCAAGGATGGCTCCTTCGGCATGGCCGAGGAGACGGGGCGCGGCCTGAACGAGGCCTTCGTGACGGGCCAGTCGCACGGCTGGGGGATGGGGGAATCCGTGGCCCGCGCCCTGGAGGCGCTCCCGAGCCTCGCACACCCCGAGCACTCGATCCTGCTCGCCGCGCACCGGCAGTGGATCCCGGTCACGGTGCACGCCGCACTCGGTGCCGAGATCATCCATCAGCATCCCGCCGCGAACGGTGCCGCCATCGGCGACACCAGCCATCGCGACTTCCGGCGACTCGCCGCGTCCTGCGAGTCGCTGCATCAGGGCGGCGTGGTGCTCAACCTCGGCAGCGCCGTGATCATGCCCGAGGTGTTCCTCAAGGCCCTCACCGTGGCACGCAACGTCAACGGCGGCAAGCCCACCGACTTCACCACCGCCGACTTCGACATGACGCGGCACTATCGTCCGCGGGTCAACGTCGTCCAGCGCCCGGTGCTGTCCGGGGGCGCGGGCTACGAGATCACCGGGCACCACGAGTTGATGATCCCGCTGCTGGGCTGGGCGGTGGTCGAACGCCTCGGCGCCGACCCGACGGACTGAGCGGCGCGCCGGGCGGCGGAAACACGAAGGGGGCGTGACGGAGTGTTCTCCGTCACGCCCCCTTGTCCCGTCCGGTGGGTCACTCGCCGCCGAATTTGCTCCGCAGGTCCTTGGCCGTCTCGGGGGCGAAGATCCGCAGGAGGATGTAGACCATCACACCGACGATCAGCACCGGGATGGCCATGCCGAGCAGCCAGAAGATCAGTCCGAACAACCCGCCGAGGATCCCGAAGAGGATCTTGAGGGCGAAGAGCCCGGCGAAGGCGAGCAGTCCGATGATGAAGATGGTGCGGAGCATGGCGCGGTCCTGTTGGGGAGTTGCTGTCCGTACGATTGCCACGGACGGCCGGTTTCGGAAGGGAGCGCGGGACGAGAGGCCGGGTCCGGGGCGGGGGGAGGTCGCGCGTGCCTCGCGAGGAGTATGCTAACCTTCTAAATCAACAAAAAATGGTTACCATCCCTATCCCCTCGTCCGACCCTGCTGTATCCTCCCCACCACGGCTGCTGACGCCTTCCACCGAGGCCCCCCGATGTCCGAAGTGCTCTACCAGATCATGGGCCGCCACCGGGCGGAGCCACTCCCGGAGCGCAAGCCCTCCTGGCTCAAGGTCAAGGCGCCCGGCGGGAAGAACTACCTGCACCTCAAGCAGATGATGCGCGAACTCGACCTCCACACGGTCTGCGAGGAAGCGCACTGCCCCAACGTCGGCG
>Ga0268299_1002654_pt1 | contig 20034 bp, 13 predicted proteins | sample NOBtaG_FD_193484 | JGI IMG/M metagenome (GOLD analysis project Ga0268299, IMG submission 193484) | Activated sludge microbial communities from bioreactor in Nijmegen, Gelderland, Netherland - NOB reactor | ecosystem: Engineered > Bioreactor > Aerobic > Activated sludge | place: Netherlands... | reverse complement strand
GCCGATCTCGCCTGGAATGCTTTTGCCGGGAGGACACGCGGTCAGGATTAATACCTTGTGACCCATCGATTGGAGCGCTTGAGCCAGATGGTGGTCGTAGTTCTCGCCGCCTCCCCAGGCCGTGCCCATCATGCGGTTGACCAGCAATATGTTCACAGCTCGACGTGCCCTTTCCAGCCTCGATTGGGTTCGAACGCGAACGAGTCTCCAGGCGCATCGACGCGCAGGTCCACCCATCGCGCGGCGTTGGATGCGGTCTCGATCTCCGTGGGGCGGAACTCCTCGAGGGCAGCGGATTCGCCGAACGCATGGCGCAAAGTCGGGATCGCGTCCCAGCGATAGCCCATCAATCGCGCCATCACGGCGTCGACGGCCGGCGCCGACAGTCCCGCGAGCAGGACGCCGCACGGCTTGGGCTGCGGAGCCAGCGGCCCGTCGCGCTCCCCGGCCAGGATTCCGTCGATCAGCGAAAAGACATGCCGCCGCGGCTCGGCGCGCAAGACTCCGTTCGCGTCGGCGTGGCGCACAATCCGGTTCAAATCGATCGTCGTCCGGCTGATCGTATCGTTGCCGTACCAGCCGCCGTCCCACATTGCGTTCCCCTCTTCTCTCATATGGGCCATCCGCAGGAGCCGGTGCGTGACGGCGGCGGCCTTCTTCACCATCGCGCCGCCGCGCCGTTCCTTGTGGTCGAGCAGCCGGGAATCGATCCGTTTGAGCCGGCTCGGCCGCGCATACTCGTCCCCGCCTTCGCCGCCGGCGCCCTTCACGTGGTGCGGCAGGCAGTCCTTGTGGCCGTTGACGCCGATGAAGTTCTTCAGGCAGCCCGTGACGCCGGCCTTGTGATGCGTCTTCATCTTCGGCAGGTTCAGCACGACGTCGGCCCGCAGCAGCGTGTTGGCGACGATGTAGGAGTGCCGTCCCTCGCCGTGATGCCGCTCCATGCCCGCCGGATCGTAGCAGGGAACGCGGTACCGCCCTCCGCGTTCGCGGGCGGCGTGAAGACTGGACGATCCGAGGTCCACCGTCGTGTAGCCCATCGGATCGCCGCCGTTCGGGTAATGAACGAGCACTTTGCCCAGCCAGCTCTTGTTCTCGGCGACCGCCCGCACGAGGCGCAGATCGCGCACCTCGACCGGCGCTCCGTTGGCTTCGTAGAATCGCGCCAGCGCGGTCACGCCCGAGAGCCGGCACACTTCTCCGAAGTCGCAGGACTGCAACGGCGCGTCGGCGATCGCCAATTCGCCTTTGCCTGCCAGCGCCAGCCAGGCATAGTCGGCCACGGCGCGGATCACCGAAGCGTGCGTGTAGATTGCGTCCGTGCTCAGCCCGTACGGGTGATAGTGGCGCACCAGATTCGGTTTGATCAGCACGCGCATGCCGGGGCGGATCCATTCGCCGAGCGGATTCCATTGGGGCGTGCCGAATCGCTCGCCGTCCAGTCCCAGCAGGCGGAAGCACTCTCGCACGCCCGCGTACACCGGGTTCGGCGCGTCCGCCCGGTCGCCCAGCGGGCTCTCCGGATAAATTTCTCCGGGCGAGTACGGGGCCGCCGGGTAGTCCACCGCGCCGGTGTCCGCCACGGCCACCCGTCGCGCCATTGCCGCGGCGCTCGTCATCGCGCGCCCGCCGCCTCGTCCAGTTTCACGCGCGAGATGGTGAAGCGATACTTGCCGGAAGCCGTCTTCGGGATCTCGTCGCGGATCTCCAGCCGCAGCCGGGCCGACGGGCCGATCAGGGAGCGGATTTCGGTCTCCAGTCCGCGCCCCAACTCTCCCCGGTAGCCGCCGCCGGGCACGATGCGCAGCACGAAGTCGTCCACGGCGTCCTGGATGAACTGGAACTGTTCCACTTCGGGCCTCCCGTAGAACAGGTGCGTGAAGTACTCGCCGTGAACGATGCGGCCGTCGGGCATCAGGAAATTGTCCGAAGTCCGGCCGAGCACGTCGAGGAGCCTCGGCGCGGTGCGGCCGCAGGGGCAGGGACTCTCGTCGAGCAACCCGACGTCGCCGATGCGATAGCGAATGAACGGCATCGCATGGTTGTGCAGCACCGTGATCACGATCTCCCCCGGCCGCCCGCTCACCGGCTCGAGCGTCACCGGATCGACCGTCTCCACAATATGGCCCGCCGAGGTAATGTGCAGGCCCGCATGCTCGCCGCATTCGGCCGCCATCGCGGAGACTTCGCGGCTCCCGTAGCGGTTGAACACCCGCGCCGGGAAGACGTCCTCGATCTGGCGGCGCATCTCTTCGGTCAATCGCTCGGCGGCGGAGATAATGGCCACGCGCGGATACGTGGGCCGGATCCGCAGCCGCGACAAGTGGCGCGCGAGGAGGTGGATCGAACTGGCGTAGGCCTGGATCAGGTCCGGCTGGAACTCCTCCAACTGGCGGTGGTAGAGGTCCATGCGCGCCTCTCCCATGTCGAAGGTGTCGAGATAGCGGTGATTGAGCAGCCAGAGCTTCAGCCGTCCGAGGGGCGATTCGATCTGCCGCTTGTCCTGCGGCGCGCCCCACAGCTTGGCCACGCGCGCGCCTGGAAAAGCCCCGGCCATCTCGTTGCACAGCCGCGTCGAGACGCTCATGTGAACCTTGTAGTGGCGGTCCTGGAAGAAGCGGATGGGAATGCCGGTCGAGCCGCCGCTGAAGTTCTCGTACACACCGCGCGCGCCCGGCACGCGCAACTCCGTCTCGCAATCGCGGAGAATGTCCTTGGTGAGAAACGGAAGCAGTGGCAGGTCCTCCAACTGGAACTCGCCGGGCCGCTTGCCCAGCCCGTCCAGCACCCGTCTCCAGTACGGCGCCTGGACGGCCACCGCGAGGAGTTCGCGCAGCCGCATTCGCTGTTCGGCGCGAACCTGGGCGGCCGGCCGCCACATGAGTCTGCTCTCGACCGCGTAGGCCCGGGCGATGCCGCGGCGGTATGGCGAGGCGCCGAGCAACGCGGACTTCCAGGAGCTCTGCGCGATCCGGTCGGCGAGGGTGGGCGCGCCGGGCGCCTTCGGCCGTTCGTGCGACTTCATGGATGTGGTTTCTCCAATCCCGCGGGTGGAAACGCCGGTCTCCACGAGGGCGCGCGCCGCGTGGCCGCGGCTGCCTGGCTTGCAGCCGCGCCGGGAAACAGGTCGTCGCAGTGGACAAACACCGCGCCTCGCGCCGCGGCGTGTTCGAGGAAGCGATAGAACAGGCCGCGCACCTCTCCCCGCAACTCCCAGTAGTGGACGGCGAGCGCCAGGTCCGCCCCGAGCCGCCGGCAAACGTCGAATCGCTCGACCAGACCCGCCCACTGGCTGACCGCAGTCAGGCTCAACGACGGGAGCAGCCATGCCGCGCCAAGGCGCTCCGGATGCGGATTCGGCCCGCCGTGCCGGATCTGATGCGCCAACCTGCGCGCCAGCACGCCCGCCGCCAAAGGAAACCGCGCGAACTCCCTCCATCGCCGCGCCGGAACCGTGGTCAGCAGGCGCGGGAACGTGCGGCTGGCGGCGCGCATCGCCGGAAGCCGCATCGCGTTGCCAGGAGGCACGAAGGCGCGCACCGTGCAATTCAACGTCTCCTCGAGATACCGTTTGCCGAGAGCCGCTTCACGGCCCACCCGTTCGCCGCTCTTCCAGACGCACTCCGGAATGAGATCGCCCGAGGCGGACCGGGCATAGGCGTGCGTATATCCGTGGCACATCACGCTCCAGCGCCCCGCGCCGATGCCTTCGCGCAGATACGCGGTGAGCTCCGGGTTGCCGCCCAGCGGTCGCGGCAGATCGCTTTGGTGGAAGCGCTCCGGATCGCCCAGGAAGAAGCTCTCGACGGCGAACGGAGTAACGGCAAGGGAAACGGGAACCGAGGTCCCCAGCGGCGCATATATATCCTCCAACTCGGAAGGCCGGGTGAAATAGCTCGTGTCGTCATCGCGAATGGCTAGCCGCATGGGATTCCATTGCTCCTCTCCCGCCGCTCTCGCGATTCGGATGGGCCTCCGGAAGCCGGCCGGAGGCGGCGCGTGGCTCCCCGGCCGGGCGTTCCCGTTCCCCGGCCCGGCGTCCCGGCTCCAGCACGTCTTCATAAATCGACGCCAGGCGAACGGCCTGGGCCCGCGCGCCGAACAACCGCTCGCAGCGGAGCCTGCCGGCTTCGCCGTGCACACGGCGCAGGCCCTCGTCGCGCACGAGCAAGCCGAGCACCCGCGCCAGCGCCGCGGCGTCGCCCGGCGGCGTCAGGAACCCGGTTTCGCCTGTCGCGATGGCCTCGCCGATTCCTCCCGTGTCCGAGCCCACCACGGGCAGGCCGTACGCCATCGCTTCGACGGCCGAGCGGGGAAAGGAGTCCGGCTCCGTGGAAGGCACGGCGGCGATATCCATGGCGCTCCAGGCGCCGGACATGTCCTCCTGAAAGCCGGCCATGCGGATTCTCTCGCGCAACCCGCGGATGCCGGCCACACGCTCCAGCGCCTCCCGCACAGGACCGTGCCCGGCGAACAGCAACTCCAGGCGAGGGTTCTGCGCGCTCATCATGCAGAAGGCTTCCAGCAGTACATCCAGCCCTTTCCCGGTGTCGAGCCTGCCGGCATAGCCGATCACGCAGGCTTGCTCGTCGATTCCATTGCACCGCCTGAACTCGCGCCGTAACGAAGCCAACTCCGCCGCCGGAGGCAGTCTCACGGCGTTGTACAGAACCTCGGTCCGCGCGCAAGACGGCAGTTGGCGCGCGACGGCCTGGGATACGGCAAGGACCCGCGCCGAAAGGCGCGATCCGGCTTGTTTCAGAACGTGCGTCATCGCATTTCGAGGGAGGATGTCGCGCACATGCCACAGCCTCGGAACGGCCGGCCGGTGAGCCGCGATCGCCGAGGCAAAGAGCATCTTCATGTTGTTCGCGTGGATCAGGCTGGGCCGCGCCTGGCGCAGGATCGCCGCCCATCGCGCCCGCAGCCGGCACACGCCGGGCATGCTGGAGAGCGCAGCGGTCCAACTCCCGCCCCGCCGCGACAGGGCGCGGAATCGTTCCGGCAGATCGAGCGGGTATACCCGGATGTCGGAAGGGAGGCTGTCCAGGATGCGTTCTCCACCGGGGCAGGCGAGGGCGATCTCGAACCGGTCGCGGTCCAACTCCTCCAACAACAGTTGCAGGCTGCGCTGTCCCCCGCCCAGCCCGATGCCGTTGGTGTAGTCGAGAAAGAGGATTCGCCGCCGTGTGGAGCTACCGTTGGCCATCGTTTACTTCCCCTTTCCCATGGCCGCCAGGACGCGTGGCGACGAGTGCCGGGCGCGCAGGACGGATTCGTAGTGGCCTAGCGTCGCGGACGCCATCCTGGATGTGGAGAACTCGCGCGCCCGCACCCGAGCGCCCGTGCGGTAGCGGGCCAGCAGCGCGGGCGCGGAGAGCGTGTTCTCGATAGCCGCGGGCATCGCTTCCATCTCGCCGGCCCAGCCGGCGTCCCGGCCGATCAGCGCCGCATTGTCGCCCGCGCGGGTGGCGAAGACGGCGCAGCCGGCCTGCATGGCCTCAAGTAAGGTATTGGAAGTCCCCTCGCGCACACTCGTCATAACAAGCGCGTCGCTCGCGCACAGAAGCGGCCACGGATCGGCCACCGCGCCGGCGAAGGATACCTCGCGCTCCAGGCCCAGGGAGACGGTCTGCTCGCGCAGGTTTTCGGCGAGCGGTCCGGCGCCGCACACGAGCAGCCGTAATCCGGGAAACCGGGGCCTCAGCGATCGCACCAGCGAAAGCGTGAGATGGACGCGCTTTTGCGCCACCAGGCGGCAGGCCGAGACGAGCAGGAACTCCCCCTCCGGCACGCCCAGCCCATGACGGATGCGCGCGCGCTCCTCCTCGCCGATGGGCGCGCGGGCCTCGACGCCGTTGGGAACCCAATGCAGTTTCCCTTCGGGAATCCCCTGCCGGCGGGCGCAGTCCACACCGGCCTGAGAGTTGCACAACACCCGGTCCCATAACCGGCCGGCCTGCCGGTCGAAGGCGATCCGCAATGGGCGTTTCCAATCGTCGACGTTGCGCACCGAAGCGATGACTGCCGGCCGGTCCGGATACGCCAGGCAGGCCGCCAACCCGCCCATAACGTTCATCGAGGGCAACCAGCAGTGCACGACATCGGGACGCGAGCCGCGAATTCGCTGCGCCAGCGCGTAGAGAAGCGACGGACCGGAAAGACTCGCCGCACGGAGGCACTCGACGGTAACCCCGTGCCGCCTCAGGTCCGCCGCGTGGGGTCCTTCTTCGCGCGCCGCGATCACCTCGTGTTCCGCCCGCCCCGCGGACTCGCGGCACAGCAGGGTAAGTTGCTTCTCCGCACCCCCTTGGCCCAGCCCCGCCACGATGTGGAGGATCTTCATCGGCTACTCCCCCCGCCAATCGGGCTCTGCGACCGGGGTGGAGGCAGGGCGGTCGAGTGCAGGTCCCGGTACGCCAAGCCACCATTCATGGGCTCACCTCGATGCTCTGCCGGGTCTCCGGCGGAGGCGTGGCCTGGATGTACTCCCATCCCGAAGTGGGGCGGAGAAACCGGCCGAGCGAGCCGAGCGCCGTGGGGACCACTTCGCCGTCCACCGTGTCGCCCGATTGAATGTCGAGATCCTCGCGGGCGAACGGGTCGAGAGGATAGGTGGGCAAATGGTAGGCGCCTTGCACCAGGCGCAGCCGGTCCTCCGGCCAGTGCGCCAGGCGCACCGCGGCGAGTTCGGCGGTGAGCGGATGCATGGATCCGATCAGACAGCTCAATGGAACCGGGTCCGGCGCCATCGGCCCCTCGCCCTCGCCGGCCTGAATCGCGTCGACGATAGTGAGAATCGAACGTTGCGGGTTGTCGCGCAATAGTCCACCGGAATCGGCATAAATCGCGGCTCGATTGAGATCGAGGATCGTCCGCCACAGCGTGTCGTTGCCGCTCCAGGAGCCCTCCCAGGAACGGTCGGCAGCCATGCGGCTCCCCAGTCCGTAAACCAGCCGCCGGGCGGCATGCCAGGAGAGTTTCTGCGTGATGTGGCCCGCGGTCTCTTCGCGCTCCACCAGCCAGCTGCTCAACCGCTTCCACGAACTGGCCCGGCCGTATTCGTCGCCGCCCTCCGGCACGCTGCCGCTGGAATGGTGGGGAAGCCAGTCCTTGCAGCCGTTGATGCCGACCATGTTCTTCAGCGGCCCCGTCAATCCCGATTTGCGATGTGTCTTCAGCTTCGGCAGATTGATCACGACCGGCGAGGAGAGCAGGGAGCCGGCGATCAGATACTCGTGCCGCTGCGCGTTGTGGTGCTCCCGCATCGTCTCAGGGTTGTAGTTCGTGACGCGGAATCGCTGCCAGTCGCGGCCGGAGTGGAGGCTGGCGGCGCTGAGATCGACCGCGCGATACCCCGCCGGATCGCCCGGGAGCGGCGTGGGATCGCACTTCATGCCTCGCCGGTCGACGGTGCGCAAGGTGCGGAAATCCCGTAGCGAAAGCGAGTAGCCGTGCGAGGCGTAAAAGACCGGCAGGCGGTCGATGTGCGTCTCCCGGCACAGTCGCTCCCAGTCGGCCGACTGCAGCGGCGCATCGCCGACAATCACGCGGCCTTCCCTGCCGACGGCAAGGAAGGCGTAGTCGCAAACGGCCCGCACCAGGCGCGGATCGGTGACCACCCACTGCGGTTTGCCGCCGCGGTAGTGGCGGTGGTGAACCAGATTCGGCTTCACCAGCACCTGATCTCCGCGATTCAGTAACTCGGAGAGCGGGTTCCAGCGCTTGGTTCCAATATTCACCGCGTCCAGGCCCATCGAAACGAAAAGGCGCCGCACCATGGCATACACGGGATTGGTCAGCCGAGCGGTCGGAAACGGCGATTCGGGATACTTCTCCGGAGGCGATTGGTATCCAATCTCGTCGTGCGCGGCGGCAGCGGCGTCGCGCAGCACGGTCGCCTGGGAGGGCGCCAGCCGGGGACCTCCTGATTGGGGCCATTGGCGTCGATCCATGTAGAGGAGCTCCTGATTGCCCGTGTACCGCTCTAGGCCTTCCCTTGAGCCGTGTAGTACTTGCTGTAGTGCCCGTAGTAGTAGTAGCTGGAGCTGATTTCGTGGTTCACCTCGTTCAGAACGATTCCCAGAACGTTGGCCCTCAGCCGCCGAAGCGTATTCAGCACGCTGGAGACGGCCTTGCGGTCGGTTTGGCCCGCGCGCGTGACGACGATGACGCCATCGACGATGGAGGCCATTTGCAGCGGTTCGGCGAAACCCAGGAGAGGCGGAGCGTCGAGAATGATGAGGTCGTAGGCTTCGCTCGCCTCGATCAGAAGCTCCTCGAGCCCCCGGCCGATCAGATCGGAAGCCTTGCGCGACGGCGGACCGGCAGGCAGGATATGCAGTCCGGGCAACTCCTCCGGACTCACCAGCAGGCTCTTCCAGTCCTCCTCGGAGGTAAGCACATTGCTCAGGCCCTTGCCCGCCGGAAGGTTGAACCGTTTGTGGATGCTCGGCCTGCGTAAGTCGCCGTCGATAAGCAGCGTTCGGTTGCCCTGTTGCGCATGGGCGATGGCGAGATGCACACCCATGGTCGACTTGCCCTCGCTGGGCGAAGCGCTGGTGATCAGGAGCGAGCGGATACGGCGGTCGACGTCGGACAGCAGAATGGAGTTGCGGAGTGTCCGCACAGCTTCGTCGAAGCCACTGACCATGCCCTCCTGCTGCTCGCCCGCGCGGACCACGGCCGTCGAATCGGAGGCGTTCCACGCCGGCCCCAACCTTCCCCGCCAATTCTTCACCGACGGCAGGCTGCCGATTACTTCGGTATTGAGAGCTCTCGAAACCTGCTCGGGATCGCGGATCGTGTTATCCAGCAGATCGCTTACGATGGCCGCCGCGAAGGCGAACACGGTGGACAGCAGCAGGGCCAGCGCGAGATTCAGTTTGACGTTCGGAAACACCGGCAGAAACCCTGGACGCGCCGGGTCGGCCAGGCGCACCGAAGAGTTCTGGAATCCGGCGTTGATGCCCGCTTCCTTGATTTTCCGCACCAGTTCCTCGTACAGCTTCTTGTCGGCCTCGGCCTCCCTCTTCAGGGCTTGGTACTCAAACGACCGGCTGTTCAGTTTGTCCAGTTCGCTCTTGGTCGCGCCCACTTCCCTCTGAAGCATCGACTCGCGGCTCTGCGCCTGCTGCAGTTCTATGGCGACGCGCGATTGAATGTTCTTGCGGGCCGACTCGAGCGCGCGCTGAATCTCGGACACCTTGGCCGAAGCCTTCCGGTACTCGGGGTGATTGGCGCCGTAATGCTCCTTGATCTGCACGAACGTCTCCCGCGCCTCGTTGAGCCGCTCGGTCAACCGGCGCAGGTCCTCGCCTTGAGCCGATGTCTGCAGCGCTTCCAGGGAGCCGCCGCGCACCGACTCGAACATGGCGTCGCGCCGCACGCGGTCGGTTTGCGCGTTCGTGTATTCGGTGTTCAATTGCAGGAGGCGCGCCGACAGAATGCTCGTCTTCTCCTCCGGATTGATGACGTTCAACTCCCGCTCGAAATGCGCGAGGGCCATGGAGGAACGCTCCATCTTGGCCCGCAATTCCTCCAATTGCTTCTCCATGAACGACGACAGGCTGGCCGAAGAACGAATGCGGATGTTGTAGGTGTGCTCCAGATAGGAGTGGCTGATGGCGTTCGCCACGTCGGCCGCCAGTTGCGGATCCGACGAACGGTAGCTGACCAGCAACAGATAGGTGCTGGGCGGGCGAGTGACCTTCAAGTTGGGCAATAACACGGGCGCCTCGCCGGCCCTGGGGTCGTTTCCGGCAATCGCGCCGGCGCCCGCTTCCTCGCGCTCCAAAAGGTTGTATTTGACCGCCACGGGCCGCAGCACAGAGTCGGCCTGGATCAATTTGATCTGAGTGGCCAGGAACTGGTCCGAATCGTTGATCGTATTGCGCGCGGCCTCCTGGCCGATCACGCCCTGCGGCGTCTGGCGGTCTACGTCGATCGTCGCGGTCGACTCGTAAATCGGCGTGATGCGCAGCGAGATCGCCAGGGTCGCGATCGTACAGATCAGAACGAACGCCAGCATTTTCCAGCGGTGCCGCTTGAATACCCAGAGGTAGTGCGACAGGGGCATGGCCGTGCCATCGGCGTCGGCCTCGGGGGGCGGCATGCCGCCTGGCCCCAGGAGCGCGAAGCCCGGCGCGCGGTTCGGTTCGGGGAGCATCCAGCTCCGGTCGTAGCGGTCGTCAGCCATTCTTATTGCTCCAGTCGATACGGTTCTCGTGCGCCGCCGCTCCCGGTCAGCGCGACGCTCCCCAAATCAGGACTCCGGACGCGGTGGCCGAGCCGAATCCGATAATCCGTTCCAGCGCGGTCACTCCGATCCGCTTACGGCGGTTGTCGGGGATGTACAAGATGTCGTCGGAAAGCAGCGGCACGTCGGGCGACTTTCGCTGCATGATCCGGCTCAACTCCAGGGGGATCTCGTTCTTGGCCCCGCTGCCGGCCTCGCGGCGGTAGATGTAGGCTTCCTTGGCCGCGAATGGCGCGAGCCCTTCGGACAGCGCCAGCAGTTTCAGCACCGTGGTGTCGGAGCCGTCGCTCACGGCATAGGCGCCGGGCCGCTTGACGTTGCCCACGACGAACACCTTGCCCGCCTCGGGAACGCGGATCTCCTCGCCGCCTTGCAGCGGGATATTGAACTCCGGATCGGCGGCGTCGATCAACCCCTTCACAGGGATGCGTTGCACCAGCGAAATGGCGTCGCCATTCTCCCCGTCCTGGCGCCGCGTGACCAGGATCTCCGAGCCCGCCTCCGGCGTAAGCCCTTCGGCGCGCGTCACGGCGTCTAATAGTGACACCGCCCCAATGGCCTGAAAGGTCGTTGGCCTCCGCACGGCCCCCATTACGCTGATCGGCCGGCTGAAGTATTCGACGATGGTCACCGTAACCACCGGGTCCACGAGAATCTGTCCTTCGCGCAGCGCGTCGCAGATTCCCTTCTCCAAATCCACCGGAAGTTTCCCGGCCGCCTGAATCTGGCTCTTCAGCATCGGCAGGCTCAGTTTCCCCGACGCGCTCACGCGAACGGTGCGCGTCAATTCCGGCGCTCCGTAGACGCTGACCGCCAGCAGATCGTTCGGCCCGATCTTCTGCGCCGGCAGATTCCCGCCGGCGCCAACCTCCGGACCGGCCTGCGCGGACAACGCCACGCAAGACGCAACTAACGCCAACAATAACTGGACCAATCGCATCTTCCCACGCTCCTCGATTCGGCTTCGGGCACGCCTACGAATGGTTGGAGACGTCGCTCGACGCCAGCTTCCCGGCCATCTCCGGCAGCTCTCCGTAACCGGCCGGCTGCGACGTTCCCGTCGCTTCGAGCAGATGAAGTAGTTGTCCGACCCGCGTCTCCAACTCGCTCACCTTGTAGTCGAGATGGTTGATGCGGTGGCTCGCCTGCGATTCCTGTTGCGGATCCTGCTCCAAGCGGGACAGTACGGAACTGCGCGCGAAATCCGATATGCTGCGCGCTCCAAACGATGCGCAACAATCGCGCAGTTTCTCGAACTCATCCTCGCTCAGACGGAAATTGACTAGCCGGTTCCTCGGGCGCAAAACACTCATGATGATCCTGGATGGAAGGAAGGTCTGGCAGCAGGCGGCCAACGCCCGCCCTGCCTTGACTTACGCGCTTCGACAGGCACGCGTCACATTAGCTATCGGTCGTTGTCGGGCGAAGAACAGGAAAACAAAAGTTTTCTTTTTCGCCTTTCAGTTTACTAGTGGATACGGCGGCTTCTTCCTCTCAAATACGGCAAATACATGAGAGTAGACAAGGGAACTCCGAGGCCATACACCCCGGTTAGCGCCCTCTCGTTCCGAGGGACTAATCAGATAACTTACTCCTGTACCGTGGGGTAGGTAATGCCGAGCTGCTCCAGGTAACTTCCGTGCTTCGACGGGTCGTACCGCAGCTTCTTCAGCTCCGGCGCCACCCGCTCCATTTTCTCCTTGTTGAAGTGAATGGGCGGTTTCGCATCGAGCGGAATGAGCGATTGCCATTTCGTGGTGGCCGTCTGCGCGGTGAAGTAGCTCTTGGCGGCAGTAACCAACTCCGGCTTGGTCAGCAGGTCGATGACGGTCATTGCGTGCGCCTTGGCTCCGGCGGTGGCGCCTTTGTGCGCGATGGGCGTGGCCATGGCGATGCCGCTCGACCAGTGATGTCCGATCATGCCGGGTATGTTGCCCGGATAGCGAAGCACCACGGTCGGCAGATTCCACGACACCTCGGCGATGTCGTCCGAGCCGCCGCCCGTGCGGCCCGCCGCTTGCGCGTCGATGAGCTTGCCCGATTCCAGCGGCAGCCCCTTCATTTCGGATCTCATCATCTTCTGCGCGGCGCGGGCCAACTGCTGGTCCTTTTCCCCCCACTTGGGCATGCCCACTTTCAGGATATTCGCGTACAGCGCCGCTGCCACGGGTTGATTGAAGTGGCCGGGCCAGGCGGCGCCGAGCACGCGTTCGGTCACGGTGGTGTCGGTCATGTCGGCGGCGGCGCGAGCGATCTTCGAGCCGATGGCGTGCAGGTCGCGGATGCGCTGGTAATCCCACTCGCGGAAGAAATACCAGACGGTAGCGACGGGCGGCACGACGTTCGGCTGGTCGCCGCCGTGAACGATGATGTAGTGCGAGCGATGTTCGGGCCGGAGATGCTCGCGGCGGAAGTTCCAGCCGGTGTTCATCAGTTCGACCGCGTCCAGCGCGCTGCGGCCCATCCAGGGCGATCCGGCGCCGTGCGCGCTTTGTCCGTGGAAGGTGTACTGGGTGGAAACCAGCCCGGACCCGCTTGGAAACCCGTGCGCCGTGTTGAAGTCGCTCGAAATATGGCTGGAAAGCATCACGTCCACGTCCTTGAACAGGCCGGCATTGACCATGAATGTGCGCGATCCGAGCAACTCTTCGGCGACTCCCGGGTAGAGCCGCAGGGTGCCCTTCAGGTTGTAGCGCTGCATAAGTTGCTTGGCGATGATGGCGGCGGTGACGTTCACGGCCTGGCCGGCGTTATGTCCCTCGCCATGGCCGGGACCGTTCGGAATGAGCGGGGCGTGATAGGCGACGCCCGGTTTCTGCGAGGTCTCCGGCAATCCATCGATGTCGGCCATGAGGCCGATCACCGGTTTGCCGCTGCCGTATTCGGCGACGAAACACGTCGGCATACTTGCGCAGCCCCGTTGCACGCGGAAGCCTTCCTTTTCCAGCAGTCCCGTGACGTAGGCGGCGGTCTCGAACTCCTGGTAGCCAAGCTCGGCGAAGCTGAAGATGGAGTCGACCATGATCTGCGTGAACTGGGCGCGGCCGTCGGCCATTTCCATGGCGGCCTGCTTCAGGACGTCGCCGCCGGGGGCTTGGGCGGATGCGGGAATCGCGATCCACAGCGAGAGCATGAATACGAGTACCGGTTTCATGCCGAGGGAGGATAGCATACTTGGTATGGGTAGATTCACCGCCCTCCTCTTCCTCCTCTGCACGCTTCTCCCTGCCGCCGAACGCCGCATCCCGCTCGCCGAACTGCGCGACCGCATCGAGGGCGGCTGGGCGGGCCAGATGATCGGCGTCAGCTTCGGCGCGCCCACCGAGTTCCGCCATCTCGGCAAAACCATCGAAGGCGACCTGCCCGCATGGACGCCCGATCGCGTCCGCAATTCGCTCAATCAGGACGACCTCTACGTCGACATGACCTTCGCGCAGGTGCTCGACGACAAGGGCCTTGACGCGACGGTCGAAGACTTCGGCCGCATGTTCCGCGATTCGCAATACGCGCTGTGGCATGCGAACCTGGCCGCGCGGCGCAACCTGAAGCGAGGTGTGCCGGCGGCGCTGGCTGGGCATCCGCGCTACAACGCTCACTCGGACGATATCGACTTCCAGATCGAGTCCGACTTCATCGGCCTGATGGCGCCGGGCCTTCCGCGAGCGGCCACGGGCATCGCCTGGCGCGCCGGACGCGTGATGAATTACGGCGACGGCCTTTACGGCGGTGTGTTCGTGTCATGCATGTACGGCGCCGCGTTCTTTGAGAAGGACCCCGTGCGGGTGGTCGAAGCCGGCCTCGCCTGTCTGCCGAGGCAGAGCCGCTACGCGCGCATGATCGCGGACACTCTGGCCTGGCGCAAGGCGGATGCGAACGATTGGCGCGCCGCGTGGAAGCAACTGGACGCCAAGTGGGATCGCCAGGACCCATGCCCGGCCGGCGCCGCGGCGCCCTTCAATATCGACGCTTCGCTCAATGGCGCCTACATCGCGCTCGGCCTGCTCTATGGTGAAGGAGATTTCGACAAGACCATCGACGTCTCGACGCGCGCCGGTCAGGATTCCGACTGCAACCCGTCGAGCGCGGCGGGGATCCTCGGCGTCATGCTCGGATACCGGGCGATTCCAGATAAGTGGAAGAGCGGCATTCCGGCCATCGAGCACGAAAAGTTCAACTATACGAATTACACGTTCAAAACCATCGTCGACAGCACGGTGAGGCGGGCCGTTGCGCTGGTGAAGGCCAACGGCGGACGGCTCGACGGCGAAACGCTCGTGGTGCGCCCGCAGAGCCCCAAGCCGGCCAAGTGGGAGCAGTTCCAGCCGGGCAAGGTGCAGGGCCGCTACAACATCGCGGATGTCCGTTGGAGCTTCACGGGCGCATGGACTGGCGACCGTGTGGGCCGGCGCGCATCGGCGAGAGGGGCGGAAGCGGCGGTTTCGTTCGCCGGAACGGGCGCCATCCTGACGGGCGTTTATACGAACTCCGGCGGCAAGGCGGAAGTCTATCTCGACGGCAAGCTTCACCGGACCATCGACACATTTCACGAAGGCCGCGGCGACCGCGGCGGCGAAAGCGTTTGGCACGTCTTCGGCCTCGATCCTGGCAATCACACGGTGCGGCTCATCGTGCTGGGCGAACCCTTTCCCGGCTCCAAGGGAAGTGAAATCGTTCTGCGCGATTTGATCGTGTTCGAGTAACTTCCGGTACAAGGTGCGCCATGCGCGCCGGCGCTATCATGGAATCACCTCCCTGGGAGTTTCTTATGCTTGCCCTACGTTTGGCGCAGCTCTTTCTGCTGCTCTTTTCCGCGCTATCGACGCTCGCCCAGACGAGCACGTCCACCATTTCCGGAACCGTGACCGACGCCACCGGAGGCGTTGTGCCCACGGCCAGAGTCTCGGCCACCAACGAGGCCACCGGCATCGTGTACCGGCAGGAAACCACCGAAGCCGGCCTCTATAGCTTCGCCTCGCTCCCCGTGGGGGCGTACACGGTCGCCGTGGAGCAACAGGGCTTCAAACTGGCCCAGCGTACCGGCGTGACGCTCACAGTCGGCACGCCCATCTCGGTCGATATAGCGCTGGAAGTCGGCCAGACCAGCGACACCGTGTCGGTCGCCAGCACCTACGAACAACTGCAAACCTCCTCCGCCGCGCTGGGTAACGTCGTCGAGCGCAAAGTAATCTCCGAGCTGCCGCTGAACGGCCGCAATCCGCTGAACCTTCTGGTGCTCGAACCGGGCGTCATTCAACGCACGCAGGGCGGAGCCGGTACGGGCATCCACATCAACGGCTCGCGCGATTTCGCAACCAACACTACCATCGACGGCATCGAGGCCAACGAATCCTCCGTGCCCAATCCGACGAACAACATCTACAGGCTGAATCCGGACAATGTGCAGGAATACAAGGTGACCACGTCGAACGCCACGCCCGAAGAGGGCCGCAACTCCGGCGCCAGCGTCTCCATCGCCACGCGCTCGGGCACGAATGAACTGCACGGCACGGTCTTTCATTTCTTCCGCAACACTGCCCTCAATGCGAACGACTTCTTCTCCAGCGCCAACAATACGCCGAAGCCCGATATCAAGATGAACCAGTACGGCTTCGAGTTAGGCGGCCCCATCCGCAAGAACAAGACGTTCTTCTTCGGCAGCTACCAGGGCGCGAAAATCAACTTCGCTCAACCCATCGATCAGGTGTTCGGCGGCCCGCCCGTCCTCTATACGCCCGAAGCCCTCGGCGGCAAGTACCGCTATATCCGCCTCGACCCGCGGAGCCCGCTGGAGGTGAACGGAACGCGAATCACCCAGAACTCGCCCGCGCTCGTCAATCCGCAGACCGGCGCGCTCAATCCAGGCGTGCGCAACTGCGGTTCGAACACCGACCTGAACTGCGTAGCCACCTACGACATCTTCGCCAACGATCCGCGCCGTATCGGCGGAGACCCAACCATCACCAATTACCTCCGCACCTACCCCGCACCGAACTCCTGGACCGCCGGCGATGGGCTGAACACCGCCGCCTATCTCTGGAACCCGCCCGTGAAACTGCGCGGGCCGAACATCATGGGCCGCGTCGACCACACGATCGACGACAGCAACACCGTCTTCGCGCGCTACCTCTTCGCCGACGCCAACACCATCGGCGGCGACCCCAACAACTCGCGTCCGCAGGTGTTTCCCAACTTCCCTCCGCTCGGCGAAGTCTACCGCCGCTCGCACAATATCGCCGCCAGTTGGCGCCGCGTCGTCTCGCCGCGCATCGTGAACGACCTCACCGTCGGCTACGCGCGCTTCTTCTTCCTCTTCACGCAAGGCGAGGCGAACCCGGCCTTCCCCGACATTCCGCCCTACGACTTCTTCAACATCAGCGACGCCGTGCTCAGCCGTCCGCGCACCAACCGCGCGCTCAACACGCCTCAACTTGTGGACAACCTGAGCATAGTGCACGGCTCCCACATGTTCCGCATGGGCGTGAACATCCGCTTCTACCAACACAACGACCAGCGCGGCCAGCCAGGCGGCGTGAACGTGACTCCGCTGCTCAGCTTCAGCCGCGTCACGCGGCCCCCGGCGCTCGACTCCTCGCTCGTTCCCGGCATTAACGCGAACGACAGCAACCGCCTGTTGCAGGGCATCAACGAACTGCTCGGCATTCCGGCGCAGTTGCAGCAGGTATTCCTCGGCGACCTGAAGAGCGACCAGTTCCTGCCCTACCGCACCGGCGACTCCGTCACGCTGTGGGCGCAGGGCCAGCGGTTGAAGCAATACAACTTCTACTTCCAGGACGAGTGGAAGCTGCGCCGCAACCTCACCGTCAATTACGGCGCACGTTGGGAGCTGAACACCGCGCCCACCGAAGCGGGCGGCCGCGTCTATGTGCCGGACAAATCCCTCACCGGCGGCGAACTGGTGAGCTTCGTAAACGAGGACCGCTGGTATCAGAACAACAACGTGGGAGCGATCGGTCCGCGTTTGGGCATCACATGGGCGCCGGGACAGGGCCACACGGTCATCCGCGCCGGGTACGGCATGGCGTTCGATCCCATCGCGTCGTTCCAGGTGACCGCCGTCGCCGGGCGTCCTCCGGGCATCACCACGAGTTGCCAGTCCATTCCCGGCGGCTCCACTACGCCCGGCTGCTCGCCCGTGGCCGACCGCCGCATTAACGAAGGCTTCCCGCTGGAGCTCATCCCGCCGTCGTCGAAGCCCAGCCAATTCCTCACGCCCCCCCGCCAGCTCTCCGGCACGGCGCCGAACATCACCGTGTTCGACCAGAACCTGAAGTTGCCCACGGTCCATCAGTGGAACCTGAACATCCAGCGCGAACTCGCCGGCGGCACGCTGGTGCAGGTGGGCTACGTCGCCCGCCGGGGCACGCGGCTGTATCGCGCCTACGACCTGAACCAGATTTCCGCGGCCCCGATCCTGGACGACTTCAAGGCCATGCAGCGGAACGTGAGCGCCGGTTGCGCGGCCGCGGGAACCGGTTGTCCGGCGGGCGTCGCGGGCACGCCCATCGGCCTGGTCAGCCGCGGCGTATTGACGGCGGCGTTCGTCAATTCCACGACCACCCGCAACGAACTCACCCAAAACGCGGCGGGCGTCTTCGCCGGACGAGTCGAGCAGACGACGCTCAACGCCGGCCTCCGGCCCAACCAACAGTTCAACCAGATGACTTACATCGACTCGGGCGGCGACAGCTACTACCACAGCTTTCAGGCCGTTCTGCGCAAGCGATTCTCCAACGGGCTCACCGTGAACGCCAGCTACGCGCTCGCCAAGTCCATCGATAACCAGTCGGTCGATCCCGTCGCTTCGTCGTCGGGCGGCGGCCTCAGCACGACCAATTCGCGCACCCCCGCCGACATCTCCAACTGGCGCAACGAGCGCGCCGTCTCCGATTTCGACCGCCGCCACGTGTTCAACTCCGCGTGGCTCTACGAGCTGCCTTTCGGCAAGGGCAAGCCGTTCCTCGGCTCGGCCGGAGGAGCGGCGAATCACCTGATCGGCGGCTGGAGCCTCAACGGCATTTTCAGCGCCTACACGGGCGAGCCTTGGACGGTGACCAGCGGAACGCGGACCAACAACGCATCGCATGTCTCGCGCGCGGCGTTGCTCACGCCCGATCTTCCTTCGACCGATCTGAAGGAGCAGGCGGGCTCCGTCGGCCCCGTTCTGTTTACGCGCGAGCAGACCTCGCGGCATTTTGGCATTCCCGGAGCCGGCGAGAACGGCATGGGCCGGAACATGTTCCGGGGACCCTCCTATTGGAACTTCGACCTCGCCGCGCAGAAGAACTTCCAGGTCACCGAGCGCCTCCGCCTGCAGTTCCGCGCCGAGACGTTCAACACGCTCAACCACCCCAGCTTCCAAAACCCGTCGAGCGCATCGAGCGGATCGAACCAGATCACCAATGCGCGCTTCGGCGAAACGTGCTGTGAAGCGGTGGCGCCGAACACGACGTCGAACATCATCCAGACGGGCGAGTCCGGCCGCGTGGTGCAATTCGGTTTGAAGCTAAGCTTTTAGAGCGGCTGTGGTGGGCCGATCGGCATGGGCACGCGAATGATTGCGCCAGTGGGAGCGTCCTGACAGGCGCCAGAGCGTAGTCTCACGGGCGAGAGAGCGCTGAAATCGCCAACGAGCATTCCTTGCGAGATGCCCACCGGCGTTCCTTCGATCAGAAACCGCAGGATCGCCTGGTTGCCGGTCTGGATCAATTGCATCGCCGCCTCCAGCGCCGCCAACTTCGCCTTCTGGGCCTCCGTAAGCGCGTTGCGGTTCACCACGACCAACTGCTTCTCGCGGTCGTCGATTTCCCGGCAGATGGCTTCAATCTCCGCGTAGCGCAGGCCAAGCGACAGCGGATCGAGAGGCGAGCGCCGTGTCTCCACGCCGATTTCGCCGCGCACCTGGAAGACACGCCGCTCCTTCTGATCGCGCCAGTCGCGGTGCGCTTCGTTGTTGCGTTCGATCGCCTGCCACTCGCGCGAGTTGCAGTCGATTCCCAGGTAGGTGTCGAGGGGAGTTGGCCGGCAGATGGGAGGTCTCTGCCCCCACAGCGACGTAGCGGCGGCGGCGAAAAGAATCAGGCGATACCACATGCCCTCAGTTTAGCTGGGGCGGCGGAAGAACGTCCTGAATCGATACTCGCGTCCCCGCGGTCGCGCATGCGCCGGTGCGCTGCTCTTCGGGCCACGCCGCGACGCCCGGCGCCTGCCCGCCTCTAATGCCCGCGCCCGGCAGCCGGCGCCGCCGAGACGGCAACGCCGGCCGGCTTACCCTGATTCGCCGTCGCCGGTTCCGCCGCCAGGCCCGTCTGGTTGAGAATCACGATGTCCACGCGCCGGTTGCGCCGCCGCCCCTCGTCTGTCGCATTGTCGGCGATGGGCGCGTTGTCGGCGTAGCCCGCGATCGACAGCCGTTCGCGCGGAATATTGCAGTAGCTCACCAGTAGCTCCATCATGGCGATGCTGCGCGCCGCCGAAAGCTCCCAGTTGCTGCGGAAGCGCCCGCCTCCGCGCAGTGGAATCGAATCCGTGTGCCCCTCCAGCCGCACCGGGTTCGGCAGCCGCTCCATCACCTGTCCCACCTTGGCCACCGTGTCGTACGTCTGCTCGGGAATCACGTCGGTGCCGGAGGGAAAGAAGGCCGCCTCGCGGAAACTTACCACCAGCCCGCGCGCCTCCATGCTCACGCTCATCATCCCGTTGGCGATCTCGTCGGCCAGCTCCGCCTCCAGGTACTTCATCGCCGGAATCAGCTCTAC
>Ga0268299_1002653_pt1 | contig 20039 bp, 17 predicted proteins | sample NOBtaG_FD_193484 | JGI IMG/M metagenome (GOLD analysis project Ga0268299, IMG submission 193484) | Activated sludge microbial communities from bioreactor in Nijmegen, Gelderland, Netherland - NOB reactor | ecosystem: Engineered > Bioreactor > Aerobic > Activated sludge | place: Netherlands... | reverse complement strand
CGCCCTTGCGGACTTGTGCACCGAGTTCCTGTGACTGCTTGTAGGTCATCCAGAGCGGGGCGGCGTAGCCCTTTTCAAGGGACTCGCCCCAGAGAAGAAGAACATTGACGCCACGGTAGGGAATGCCATTGTGCCGGAGGGGCCGGGTGATTCGGCCGGCGGCGTGTTCGACGGACCAAGGTTTGATCCAGGGCCGCACGCCTTTCTCAAGCTCGGCGAGAATCCGCGCTGTGACGCGGCTGTAGATATCTTGTCTGGGTGATTGGTTTGTCATGTCGTAACCTCCTTATTGTTGTTGGACTCACTGGCTCTCTCGAAGAGGGTGGAGAGCCAGTCAGGCCAACGGGAGGTGATAGGCCTGGGGCTGACGGAGAAGCGCAGACGGACTGAAAACAGCGGCGAACGTGACAGGCTTTGCTGGCGCGGGTGGTGCGTCAGGGAGCCGGAGCGCGGCAGCCCAGGCGGACGACATGACAACCCAATTCAACTCAAGACGAGCGCAGAAGCGAGGAAAGGCCACTGAGGCAAATGCGGCGGAAAAACGGCTGACAGACTTGGCCTACGAATAACGATCGGAAAGCGGGGTGATGAATAGGGCGGCTCTTTTCAGGTATGACGGGGAGCGGGTTCCATCTAGATTCTCTAGCCTGTATTTCTTCTCGACTTTGGCGGCGGCTTTAAGTGCGCCCTCCCAAACGTCACGTTGAATAGGACGGCGAAGATAGTCTTTCACGGGGAATGTTTCTTTCTCGACGATCTTGATCTTGCCGCGTTGTATTTGTTGGCGGCGAACCTGGTGTCGGTTGTACCAAACCTTCATAGTGAATTCATCAATTGCGTTGAGAATCTCAGTTAGTCGCCTCGGCTCTTCAATCCATTGATGCTCAATCATGAGGTCGGCCAAATGCTCGGGCTGTACGCGGCGTAGCGCCTCACCGAGGGTTGTGAAATAGAGCGATTTCGTCCGTGAAAAACAAGCGGCTAGGTCGGGGTGGGGGAGTTTGGTGTTGGCGTTCGGATGACTGAAATCTTTGGTGTTATCAGTGATAAAGGCAAAACGGATGCGCGGGGACGGCTTCGCGACGGCTTCAGCATACATTTCGATAAGAAGTGCATCGTTCATGCTGTTGCGTTGTCTGTGGAATGGGGCGCGGTTGTCGATCGCCCGTTGAGCCGCTCGGAGCTTTACCGCGTCGGAAATCTCAAGAACCGGCGTCTGGACGAATAACTTTTCTATCCGCTTAATCGTGCCGGTGACCGTATCGCCTAAAGTGGGGATGCGGTGATCGATTTCATTAAGCTGGCTTAACATCTTGGTCTTTTGCCTGGGATCGGCGAACTTCTCCACGGCTTCTTTAACACGCTTGAATGTGCTGGAAAGGCTGCGGCGGCTCTCTTCGATAAGACGGGCTTTGTTGCGGTCGAATTCCTGCACCACGGTGCGCTGGAGGATCATGCTAATTTCTTCTTGCTGAATGAGGTCTTCGAGCGCGGAGAGGATAGCCTGTTGCTGGTAATCTTTGGCCAGATCGAGCCAAATGCAGGTATCAATAAGAATTTTAAACAAGCAATGGTGTCTCCGGGAGGTTAAGGAATATGTGTGCGAACGGTGGTATCAAGCCGCCGATGAAGCAGGGATATTGTTGTGAGGATATCGAGCGCGTCTTGCTCCGTAATGGTCCAGTGAATTTTGGGGGCGTGGCCGGTCGTATTGCGAAATGCACTAAATACGCCTTTGATGAGGCTCATAAGGCCTTGATGTTCATTATGTTCGTTCGGTGTAGTCAGAGAGTTAAAGGCCAACCGAGGGCAACCGATTTTTCCGATACCCAAGGCCTCATCGACCAGCTGAGCACCATCAGTCTGTAAGCCGGTCTTTTGGCGGAGCTTTTCCGCAAGGCTTTTCGTCGCTTCAAAAACCGCATGGAAATAATTATCAACCAAAAGTTCTGCGCGGCAGAAATGGAGCACATCTGCATGAACCTTCCGATCGACCAGTGCCTTGCGGAGAGCCCGAGCAGTGGCTTCCGCTTCTGTTAAGGTGCTGGCGGTTTGTACAGGGCGGAGTTTTCCATCCTCTGCCAAGGTCAGGCTGCTGAACGCAAGAACACTATTGAGTCTTCCGCGTTGGCTTTCAAAATAGTCGTGAGATCCGACGTAGCGCACGGGGTTCATGACGTGAGTGATGAAGGCCAGAATATTATTAGCGCAGCGGTCGGCGAGTTGTTTAGCGGCCAGAGCGTTATAAAGCCGGTGGCGTTTAGTCATAGAGGGATCGGGGTCGGGGATGCCACATTCCCGCAAATAACGGCCGATTTCTGAACCGGTCAATCCTGTTGAAGTGTCTCCTAAGATATCGGCAATCGCTTCGAGGTTGGGCTCATTGAATGGGGGATGGCCAGGCATTCGCTAAGTTACTCGAACAAATCGGCGTGGGAGCCGGTACGTTCTAAATAGAGGAATTCATCATCAGTCCTGTAAATCAGAAGCCAGTCGGGAGCTATGTGACATTCCCGGTGATGCTTCCAATTACCGGAAAGGGCATGATCTCTGTTTCTGACAGGTAGGACCTTTTGGAATTGTAAGAGATCAATGATGTCCTCAAGATCGTCGATGTCCTGTCCTCGTTTTTTGGCTAACTTAAGGTCTTTGAGAAAACGGTTGGTGGGTTTGATGGTGAGCAAGGCCTATACGCCCGTTTGGTTTCTGAGGGCGCGGAAGGTCTTAAAGGAAGGTAGTTTCTCCGGCTTGTTGGTTTCGTCAAAGGCGGCAATGGTCGTGGCATTTGGAACGGTTATAGGGAAGGGAATACCTTGATGGAGTTCGACCTGAGCATAAAAAAGCCGTATGGCTTCTGCTTCACTAATCCCAAGGCGGTCGAAGATTTTCACGGCTCTCTTTTTGAGACCGATATCTATACGGGCATTAATACGATCTGACATGGACATATGTGAAGCTTTTCTCATGTCTCACATTGTACGCCATTTGTCGTACAAGTCAACAATGTGTTAGAACAAACGAATTCCAAGGCTTAAGCGAGGCGTTTTGACGCTTCGCTGGATCTGCCCCGCTGCGCCTAGTCGCCTGCGGCTCGGATCATCGAGAAGACGTAAACACAAAAAGGGTATCGCAGAGGGGAAGCATGAATTCCAGCCTGACAGGAAAAGGGGACCTGAAACGAATCTCCGCTATTCTTGAACAAATGAAAGAGCAGCAGGACAAGCGCATTGCAGAGACAATAGAACTGGCAAAAAGTTCCTCTGTCCCATGGCCGACGGAGCTGATACATCGTATCTCCTTCACGATGAACGATGATTTCGACGAGGTCATGACCCATCATCCTGGCCATAAAATCTTCAACACCCATGAGTCCATTAAGTTTTTTCTCGACCTATTTGACGACACTTACAAAGAGTTGGAAAAAGCGATCAAGCATTATCATGTTTCCTATAAAGAGCCAGAATTCTTTTCGCGCCGCGGTCGGGATAAGCATGACCGGGCGATTTTCGACCTCAACCGCTGTATTTTTAACTTTACCAGTGCTGGCGATGCCTTGAGAAATATTTGCATGAGGCAGGAGAAACGTTACACACCACAGGGCTACGAAGAACATAAACGCAATTATTTCGGTCAAAATAAGCTGCACCACTTTATGCAGAAATTAAGGGTCGCCTTGCACCACGAACATTTCGTAAAAGCCGGACCGTCCATTACATACACAGGAAGCGACTCTCATAAAACCAACTTATATCTGGAATGCAGACAGCTGCTTCGCCTGGAAGCAATACAGGAGAAGGCCGAAGCTTTGAAATATGTAGAAGAGAGCGGCGTTAGAATCGACGTTCAGGAGGTTTTCCGGCGTTATCTGCTTATCGTTAAAGATTTTTACGATTGGCTGCTCAATCAAATGGATATGTCATCTGAATTTGCCGACTATAGACGCTGTGTGTTGGAACGGAAGAAGACCTTGAAGAGGCAGAGTTTCAAAATTTTTATCGATCAATGGATAAAAAGTGGCATCAATCCTTATGAGCATCTGGATAAATTTCTTAGCGACGATGAGATAACATATGTACAAAACCTTCCGCATGGATCTCAGCAGCAGGTGGATAAAATCATTGCATTTGCCGACGAGGAAGGGGCCTGTAACGACGATTTAAGAAAGAAGATCTATGAGTTGTTTAAAGTTTCGGACGCAGATAGTCTAAATTTATTGATTTCCTAAATGTGAAATCTTCGCGGTGGTACTGGCTGAATGTCCGGCGCTTGATGAACGGTGGGAGGCTGCGGCCATAAGGCGGCGCTGAGATGAGGGAGAGGGTAGATAGTCAGCATGACAGGAACTATATCTGGACATTTAAAGGCGGCGCTGCAACTTCCGAATGGGGCTCGTTTCTATCGATGCGCCTTTCAGCTCAATCCCTTTGCCTATCTCAAAAGACACAACAAACAAACCAGTTTCGGCACAGAGTCTGATTACAATGTTGCGATTATAGCTGCATGCCAAGCAGCCGGAATTGAGGTCATAGGGGTTACAGATCATTACCGGGTCGAGGAATCGATAAGCCTGGTGAAGGCGGCGCGAGCGGTCGGATTATTCGCCTTCAGTGGGTTTGAGGCCGTTACAAAGGATGGAGTTCATTTCTTGTGCTTATTCGATCCTGACAAAGATGGAGTACTCGAACGGTTTATTGGTGAATGCGGAATTCACGATACTAAGACGGCATCGCCGACTGGAAGCCTGGATTCTATTGAACTGCTTGGATGTGCAAAGAAATGGGGAGCAATTTGTATTGGAGCGCACGTCGCTGGGGAAGGTGGACTTTTAAAAAAACTTTCCGGGCAGTCCCGCATCAATGTATGGAGATCGCCCGATCTTCTCGCCTGTGCGCTTGCCGGACCCATTGACGATGCTCCGGATGGGATCAAACACATCCTTGAAAACAAGGATGGAGAACACAGACGCGGTCGCCCAGTAGCAATTATAAATGCCTCAGACGTCAACAGCCCAGATGATCTTAAAAAAGACGGCGCATCCTGCCATGTCAAAATGTCCAATGTGTCCGTCGAAGCTTTGAGACAGGCCTTCCTTGATCCGAATTCTCGCATTCGTCTGAACAGTCATCCTCAGGCAGAGCCTCACGCAGAATTTTTGGCTATGACATGGGAGGGAGGATTTCTTGGCGAGACGGCTGTCCATTTCAATAGTAATCTTAATGTTTTGGTTGGAGGGAGAGGGGCAGGGAAATCAACCTTGATTGAGAGCATGCGCTATGCTCTGGGCCTCGAACCTCTTGGGGAAGAAGCTCGCAAGGCGCATGATGGAGTTGTCCGCCATGTGCTCCGGTCTGGCACCAAAATTTCTTTGCTAGTGTGCTCCCACAAACCATCTCAGCGGTGTTATACGATCGAGCGATCGGTACCGAATCCGCCCACAGTGAAAGATGAAGCAGGTGAGGTCCTAACGCTGTCTCCTCGAGATGTGATGCCGGGGGTTGAAGTCTATGGACAACATGAATTGTCAGAGCTAACCAAGAGCCGTGAAAAACTCACGCTGTTACTGAATCGTTTTGTGGAGCGCGATCCAGCGCTTTCAGGACGGAAGGCGCAACTCAAACTAGAGCTGGAACGGTCCAGAAGTCGTCTCGGTGATATACGTCGAGAAATGAAATCTCTCGACGAGCGGTTAGCAACCCTTCCACTACTTGAAGAAACGCAGAAGCGCTTCCAGGAAGCAGGTCTCGAAGAGAAGCTAAAGGAAAAAAGTCTGCTTATTCGGGAAGAGCATGTATTTGCGAACGTCGGGGAACAGCTCAAGCCTCTCCGGACTCTTCAAAGCGATTTGGCCCATGGTCTTCCACTCAATGCGGATTTCGTTTCTGCCAAAGCTCTCGAAGGCCTTCCTAATGCAGCCATCCTGGTAGAAATAGAAACCTATTTTGCTACATTGAACACCAAGCTGAAAGTCATTGCTGATCAATTTGCCCTGTTGCTGGCCGAAACTGATACCGCGGTCAGCAAGACAAGAGAGAGATGGAACGAGAAGCGCGCGCTTATTGAAGAAACTTACGAAAAGCTGTTGCGTGAACTTCAAAAATCGAAGGTCGACGGAGCTGAGTTTATCCGCTTGAGACAGCAGATTGAGCAACTCCGCCCACTCCGAGACAAGAAAGAGACTCTAAAACGTGATTTGGCGACGCTTGATGCACATCGTCGAAAACTGCTGGTCGAATGGGAAGACATCAAAGGAAGTGAATATCGTGAGATTCAGCGAGCGTCAAAGAAAGTCTCTCGGAAGCTACGTGACCGGGTCGGTGTTGAAGTCACTATGGCCGGAAACCGTGAGCCTCTTGAACAGTTGCTTAGAGAGATCGGCGGAAATCTTAACGCCGCTTTTGAACGGTTGCGGGCGCTGCCAGAATTGTCTCTCCCAGATTTCGCTCAACGTTGCAGAGAGGGAAAAGAAGCGCTCATGCAGCATTATGGATTGCCGGCAGGATCGGCAGAACGGATCGCCCAGGCCGATCCCGATTTATTTATGAGAATCGAAGAGCTCGATCTTCCCGCAACTACCAGGATTGAATTGAACACGGCAGCAGAGGGAGCTTCTCCGACATGGCAGACGCTTGAAGCGTTATCGACTGGACAGAAGGCGACGGCTGTACTGTTGCTTCTGTTGCTTGAGTCCGAGGCTCCGCTGATTGTGGATCAACCGGAAGATGATCTTGATAACCGATTTATAACAGAAGGTGTCGTACCGATCATGCGGCAGGAAAAAAGGCGGCGACAATTCATCTTCTCGACGCACAATGCAAATATTCCGGTCTTAGGAGATGCTGAACTAATTGTTGGCTTAGCAGCCTCTGGAGAGGGTAAAGAGGGCCATGCCAAAATTAGACCTGAACATATGGGATCGATTGATTCTGGCCCTGTACGGGAATTAGTCGAGGAAATTCTTGAAGGAGGAAAAGATGCTTTCGAGATGAGACGTTCAAAGTACGGGTTTTGAACTCTAAGCAACAGACTTTATTTGTGGCGTTGGGACTCCGGTTCCGAATCCGCAGCATCTCGAGGAGATAGCCGAATACTGCGGCTGATGAGCGAGCCGTCGCGTCTGCGTGTCCTGTTGGCCTGCCTTGAACGGTCAGGCTCGGTAGGCGAGATGGCCGCCCGCCTGCGTATTTCTCGCTCTCTGTTGTGCCATCATCTCCGAATGCTCTGAGCGAGGAGTTTCCTGGGGGCTGAGCGCAATGGGAAACAGATCATTTATTCGCACTGGACGACCGAGTGCGCTGCATCGTAGATGACCTTGTTGGCCATGTGCTCGAGAGCCCAAACGAGAGAAGTATAAGGAATGCTTGACCATGGGCAATACCTGCGGCGATGACTGCGCCGCGAAGGATCTTACCCACACGACACCGGCTTACCGCCGGGCGTTATGGATTGTTGTGTTGCTCAACGTGGGCTATGGCGTGGTTGAGATGGTGGGTGGCTTCATCGCAGGATCTCAGGCACTGAAAGCCGATGCGCTGGATTTCATCGGCGATGGTCTGATTACGTTTCTCGGCCTGCTTGCTATCGTCTGGAGTCTCCTCTGGCGGGCGCGCTCCGCCCTTATTCAGGGCATTTTTCTCGGTGCGCTCGGCGTCGGCGTGCTCGTCAGCACAGCCTACCGGGTGCTTGTTATTAACGAGCCCGAGGCCGGGCTGATGGGCCTATTCGGGGCGATCGCGCTTGCGATCAATGTTTCCGCTGCGCTCGTTCTAGTGCCTCACCGCACGGGCGATGCGAACGTGCGTGCGGTGTGGCTCTTCAGCCGCAACGATGCGCTTGGCAATCTGGCGGTTGTCGTCGCGGCGGGGTTGGTTGCTTGGACTGCCACGCCATGGCCGGACCTCGTCGTGGCGGTCGTGATCGCTGGTCTGTTTCTGCAATCATCATGGTCGATTATTGTCGACGCGCTGGCTGATATGCATGAAGTGAAGGATGTGGCATGAAACAAGGCGGTTCCTTCCCCATCGGATATGGAATCCTGCGAGGACGGAACAGTATCAGAGGAAGCCTTAGTGCAGTGGGCCTTCGTGCTGCCAAGAATCTGGGAGAAAGCGCGTGCTGTACGCCGGAAACGATAGAACCCTGGTAGAGGTACCGGTTCTGATCGCGCTAGTAAGCGTTGCCTTTTGGTTGCGAGCAAAGCTATGGCCGGAAGTCAGGCCGGTAGAATGCATGTCCAGTTAATCGAGCGAAATTCCTGTGGGTTCTAGGCGAAATTCTGGTCGGAAGGGTGAGAGATCTCTCGCCAGCCGGTTACGCTTAGGAAAGAATCTCCCGCCGCACCTATCCATCTCCCTATCTTGCTTCGTTCGGGCTGCATGCTGTCGCTAAATCTTCGGTGGCTTCTTCCCAATTAGTCGGTTGTGCGGCTTCGTGGCCGGATTCCGTGTCTCTCAGCTAGGCCGTATGCATTTTGTCCACTTCTTCACCACAACCTTTTCGATGATTCCCTTAGTCATCTCTGTTTTTAAGCTCCTGAAGCGCTGCATCCTCACCAAACAGTAAACCACAACAGGTCTCTAGTGGTGGAGTGATCAAGAGGATGAGAGTGGCATGCTAGGCCGGCCACCCCTGATCCGCAAAGCTGAAGGTACGATCGTCGCCTAGAATAATGTGGTCAAGAATGGTGATGCCGATGAGATCGCCGGCCTGACGGAGCCGGGCAGTGAGCACACGATCTTCCGCACTGGGTTGCGGATTCCCGGAAGGATGATTGTGGGCGCAGATGATAGCGGCGCTATTCAGCAGGATCGCAGGTTTGAAGACTTCGCGCGGATGGACGATGCTGAGCGTGAGAGAGCCCACCGACACGATGTTGACGCCGATGACGGCATGTTTGGCGTCCAGACAGGCGACAAGGAACTGTTCACGATCGAGACCCTGATAGAGGGGCCGGAGTATGGTGGCCGCTCCGGCGGAATCGCGGATGACGACAGGCGGATCGGGGCGGGCGTTCCCCGGCACCAGCTGGAGAGTGTAGCGCGGAATAAGTAGCGGGTTAGTTACGTCCGGGCGAGGGACGACCGAGAGTGTGGGATGCTTCGGAGTGTATCGCTTTGTCATGATGGAACCTCTCTTGTGTTGGACTCACTGGCTCTCTCGATGAAACCGGAGAGCCCGTGTAGGACAACGGGAGGGCGAGGGCCGTGCAGGCCGATGACGCTCTGAGCGGACGGGTCACGAGCAGCGGCTGTGACAGTTTCTGGCATGGCCGGTGCGCCCGAATGCCTGAGCGCGGCCAGCCATGGCCCGGCATGACAGGGAGAACTTTTCGAAAAGCTCCACCTCTTGAGGTATAGCCAAGCCACGTTGTCTCGCCCTAGGATGCGTTCGCCTAGGGTGACTCGCGAACAACCAGTGATGTTGGTGGAAGTCCGAAGCGTGATCGACGGTCTACATGCGAACACCACAGGCAGTACCAGGTGGAGGGGCGCGTCATCGAAGACTCAAGCCTGTGTATATGAAAAATGCCATATCTGTGTATTTGGCGTCCAAACATAGATATATGGAATCTCGTTTCGTTCAGTAACGTGTCACGATCTAGGGAGGACAAGTGATGAGTACCAGCACGGTTGGCGGTAGGGCACAGGACGGAAATCAGGCGCAGGGTGGCCGAGTAATCATGGTACAGGCGGCATCGTTCCTATTGGGCCTCGCGGTGATGTTGGAGGCTCATCCTGCATGGGCACAGATTACGAAGGTCAATTCGGTGATGGCCAACGTGCAAACGGTGCTCGTCAGTGTGGCTGTCACGCTGTTCACCGTGGCCATTATGTGGGCCGGGTTCAAAATGGCCTTTCAACAGGCCCAATGGTCCGAGATTAGCAACCTTGTGATTGGTGGAATCTTGGTCGGCGGCGCGGCAGGTATCGCGTCCTGGCTCCTCAACTAACGATGAGTGACGGCTTTCGCGACCCCATTTTCAAAGGATGTACTCGGCCCGCGATGTTGGGCGGTGTGCCGACGGTCCCGCTGATTCTCACTGGCGGGGCCACCCTCCTCCTGTCTGTGTGGTCGTTTTACCTCGTCAGCGGTTATGTGTCGTTGTTCCTGGTACTCATGGCTATTTCGGCCGTGGTGACGATGCGCGAGATCACGAAGAAAGATGATCAACGCCTCCGTCAAGTGATGATGCGGGCGCGGATGCGGCTGCGGCACCTGGTGAGTCGGGCCACGTGGGGTGCGATTTCTTACGGGCCGCTAAGATTCAAAAGGCGACGAGGCTGAGGGGCATCACGGGAAGGGCTGCTGTGCGTCTCAGGCATAATGAGCCCAATTCACAGGACACACACGATGAGAACTCGCGCAGAAGTCACCAAAGCGGCCTCGGGGCACGTTCCGGCCAGTGACTATATTCCGTTGGGTACTCCCATCACGCCCCACGTGGTCAAGCTGTTGAGGACGGGCGATTACCTCACCATCTGGCGGTTAGAAGGGATCACGTTTGAAACGGCGGATCGAGCTGACATTCTGCTGCGGAAAGAAGGGTTACATAACTTCATTCGCTCGTTAGGGGGTGCGAGCTATGCAGTGTGGTCCCATAAGCTTCGTCGGGTGGTCACAGAACGGCTATCGGGCAAATCCCCTAATGCGTTTTGTGAGGAATTGAATGATCGCTACTATCGGTCCTTCGACAATCACCGCCAGATGGCCACTGAATTGTATCTGTCGGTGGTGTATCGTCCCTTCCCCTCCAAAGTCAGGAGTTTCTTCACACGGTTAAAGAGACGGAGTCTTGAGCAAATTCGCGACCAAGAGACGGAACATCTCACCATTCTGGAAGATACGGCCCGCCAGCTGGAAGCCAGCCTGAGGCGCTATGAGCCTCAGCGACTCGGTACCTATACGAAACAGGACATCGTCTATTCGGAGATGCTCGCATTTCTAGGCTATCTCATCAACGGTGTCTGGGAAGAGATCCCCTTTCGTCGGGCACCGTTGACCTCGTACCTCCCCACCTCGCGACTTCACTTCGGCGATACAACCGGAATGGTGGAGATCTGGCATCCGAAGGAACGGAAATTCGCCGGGTTTCTGGATATGCAGGAGTACCCCCAGTTTTCCGAGCCCGGAATGAATAACGGCATCCTCTATGGAGAGGACGAGTATATCGAGACGCAGAGCTATTCGATCTACAACAAGCGGGACGCGCTTAAGGCGCTCGACAAACAGAAGGGCCATTTGATCGCGTCGGAGGATGCCGCGACGCGAGAAATTGAGCAAATGGATCAGGCGGCCGAAGACCTCCAAAGCGGCCTCATTGATCTGGGGGAATATCATTACAGCGTCGCCGTGTTCGGACCCACGATGAACGCCGTCGCGAAGTCCATGGCGGAAATACGGGCCATGTTTCAAGATGGATCAGGTTTCAAAATGTCTCCGGTCGATGTGATTCCGGAGTGCGCGTGGTACGCCCAGATTCCTGGAAACTGGAGCCTCCGGCCGCGTGAGGCGACGATTACCAGCCGGAATTTTGTCTGCCTGAGTCCCTTTCATAATTTCGCCCGAGGGAAACGAGTCGGCAATCCTTGGGGCGAGGCATTGGCGTTATTCAAAACACCAAGCGGCCAACCCTACTATTTTAACTTTCATGCGTCCCCCGAAGACAAAGACTCACGGGATGAGAAGTATCCTGGCAACACCTTTATTTGTGGCACCACGGGGGTGGGAAAAACCGCGTTGGAAATGAGCCTGCTCTCGTTTGCGACGAAATACCACGGACTGCGGTGTGTATTTTTTGATAAGGATCGGGGCGCCGAGATTGGGATTCGCGCGATGGGCGGCAAATACTTTCCCCTCAAGCGAGGCGCGCCAACAGGCTTTAATCCCTTCCAACTCGAGCCGACTGCCCACAACCTGGAATTCTGCGAAAAACTTATTGGCCAGTTAATCAAGACTGCGGGACAGGACCTGCCGCTGCTGTCGGCGAAGGAGCAGCACGAGATCAGTCATGCCGTGCGCACCGTGATGAGCGAGGCGGTATCACGGGAGGTGCGCTGTCTCTCATTGGTCCTGCAAAACCTTCCGGCCACCGGTGAGAACAGCGTGAAAGCACGTCTGAAAAAATGGACGAGAGGGCACCCGCTCGGATGGGCCTTCGACAATCCAGCCGATACGCAGGATTTCAGCGGCGCGAACTTGTTTGGGTACGATTATACGGAATTTCTCGATGATCCCGAGATCCGGACACCGATCGTGGCGTACCTGCTCCACCTGACTGAAAGCCTGATTACGGGCGACCCCTTTGTTTACTTTATGGAGGAGTTTTGGAAACCCCTGCAAGACCCGATGTTCTCCGAGTTTGCCCTCAACAAACAAAAAACGATTCGGAAGCAATCCGGTCTGGGGGTGTTTGTCACCCAATCGCCGTCCGACGTCTTGGAGCATCCGATAGGAAAAACAATGGTGGAGCAAAGCGTGACACAAATTTTCTTGCCGAATCCACGAGCCGATCACGACGACTATGTTAACGGGTTCAAAGTCACCGAATCAGAATATCGGATTATTAAGAATCTGGGGGAGGCAAGCCGCATGTTTTTGGTGAAGCAAGGGCACGGGTCCGCGATTGCCACCTTTGACCTGGGCAGTATGCCCGACATTCTGAATATCATTTCCGGGACGACAGAAAATGTGGCGTTGCTCGATCGAATTCGTGAAGAAGTAGGCGATGCGCCGGAAGCCTGGATGTCAGTGCTGCACGAACGGATCGCGGCACGGCGCGGCCTGATCAAATGACGAACAGCAGGCGAATGCGCAGGGCCCCGCGACGCGGCCATGGGTCTGATAGCAGGAACAGGTTTCGCCCGTGAGAGCATCTCTAGCGGCTGAGAGGTAAGACGACACAGCCGCAGGAGCAAGAGGGTGCAATGGGTATCGGGACGTTTGTCGAAGGCGCGATCAACACATCACTCACGAATTATGTGACGACTTACAGCAATGCCGTCATTGATGTGCTCACGCCTATCGCGGTCACCGCCGTAAGCACATATGTCCTCTGGACTGGCTTCCAAGTGATGCGAGGGGAAGCACCGGATGCGGTGTCGACCCTTCTGTGGAAGTGGTTTCGGATCGCGATGATTACCGGTCTGGCCTTACATGGACCGGAGTATCAAGCGATCGTGACAGATGGGTTGGACGGTCTACAAGGAGCCTTTGCCACGGCATTCGGGGGAGGTCCCACGGTCGGGGCCACCGTGGATCACATGGCCGCGCCCTTCTACAGTCTGATCGAACAACTGTTTACCGATGCCAGCACCAGTGTGTTTCCAAAGTTCGCGTTACTGGTCGCAGGCTCCTTGTCTGCCGTCGCGGCGTTGGCCATGGGCTTTATTTCCATGGGCATATATCTAGTGGCAAAGGTGTCCCTTGCCGTCCTGCTAGCGCTCGGCCCCGCCTTTATTTTCTGTGCGATGTTTCCCGTCACGCAACGCTATGCCGAGAGTTGGGTATCGGCCGCGCTGTCGTCTGTCTTTACCAATGTGCTGATCATGGCCACAGTCAGTTTCATGACCAGCATTGTTCACACAGCCTGTACGCAAATACTGGCCGGCTATTCACAGACCTCCATTGTGGTCGACACCTGTGGTCTCCTTTTACTCTCCTTAACATGTGCCTATGTCTTGATCCACGTTCAGTCGTTGGGTGCGGTCTTGGCAGGATCGATCTCATTTGGGAGTGCTGGGGGGGAGAGTGCATTGGTTGCGACCGGAGGATTGCGAAGCCTTGTCCGGGCTGTGGCCAGAAAAGGGAATACGCCATCCGCGCCAGGGATCCTCATCAACACGTCCGGCGGCCGCTCCAGGAGCGGCCAATCTGGCACGAGAGTGGCTCTCCCGATCCCAACGACTCCGGCAGACGCAGACCTCTATCAACGAGGTGTGTTGGAACGATTGCAGCGCTCTACCTAACCGAAGGAGGTCCTGTGTGCGGGTCTTGAAACAAGCCGTTGCCGTGGGTGCGTTTATCACGATGGTGATGATTGGCGCTGTCCCGAAGGCTGAGGCGGGAATCCCGGTCATCGATTCGGCCAACTTGGTGCAGTCTGTAATCCAGGCGATTTCCTGGATTCAACAGCTGCAGCAGATGCAGCAGCAAATTACACAAGCGCAGTCACAAATTGATGCCATCACGGGGTCGCGGAACATGGCGAGCCTGTTCAACAACCTTGCCTTGGCTGGCGTCGTGCCCTCGGATGTGAACGCGGTCTATGGGGCGATTCGCAGCGGTGGCATCAATGGCTTGACGACAGCGGCGCAAATCATACGAAACAATCGCATGATTTATAACTGTGAAGGGCGAACCGGCGATGCCCTTCGAATCTGTCAAAACATTCTGAACCAAACCCCCCAATCCCAAGCGTACTACGCCAACACCTTTCGCATGTTGGAAGGCCGCATGAATCAAATCCGAGCACTCACCAACAGCATCGATAGCACCGCAGATGAGAAAGCTTCGTTAGATCTTCAGTCCCGAATCGCCGGAGAGCAAGCATTGGTTCAGAACGACACCAATCGCATTATGACGATGCACGCCATGGCCGAAGCGGAAGCGAAGGCGGCGGAACAGGAACATCATGAACGAACCTTGCATATGCTAGCCCCGGGCACGCCTCGGGGCATCGACAGATTGACATACCCATAGGCAAAGACACCCATAAGGACGACGAGACCATGGCAGACGCAAGCCTTGTGAAAAGCTGCGAAGAGCGACAATTTTACGACCAGGGCCGTGATTGGGAAACCGATCGAACCCTCCGGCTCGAGGAGTCGGAACGACGGGCCTGGTGGGTAGCCGGGATAGCTTGCGTGTTGGCCTGTGGGTTGGGAATCGGTCTGGCCTGTCTCGCTCCGCTGAAATCAACCATTCCGTACGTCTTTGCGGTCGATCGGGCGACCGGAAACGTGGAGTTTGTCAGCGCGGCGGATGATCGCACCGTGATGGGGTATCAAGAATTGCTCGACAAGCATTGGACTCAGAAATATGTCCTTGCGCGGGAGTCTTACTACTTCCGTCTGCTCCAGGCAGATTATGACACGGTATTGTCCATGAGTGCCGACGAGGTGGGGCGGGACTATGCGAGGATCTATGACGGGCCACAGGCGCGAGACAAGAAATTCGGGTCAGGGATGGAAGTGAGAGTCAAAGTGCTGAGTGTGACGTTACACGCCGATGCCGTCGGATTAAAGGCCACCGTACGGTTTGAGAAAACCGCCAAGCATACGGAAGCCGACACTGCCGGACCGCCCCAGTATTTCATCGCCACACTCGCCTATGAATATCGCATGTCGATGAAGGGACAGGAAAAAGATCTGATTCAGAACCCCCTGGGCTACAAAGTAACGAGCTACAGAGTGGACGATGAAATTGGCACGGTCAGCCCGGCAGGCCCTGTGGCTCTGATGGAACGCTCGTAGAAAGGTCATCATGAACGGAATACTCAGGCGAATAGTCTGGTGTCTGATCCCTGTGTTTGTGCTGACGAATGTAGGGCTCTCCGCGGCGGAAATCCCCGAGCCCGGCGGACTCGATCAACGCGTGCGCTACGTGACATACCAACAGGATGACGTCACCACCGTGCACGTGCGCCGCGGCGTGATCACGCGCGTCGTCCTTGGGGAAGACGAAAAAATCGTCGTCGCCGCAAGCGGATTCCTGGGTGATTGTGCGAAGTCAGAAGCAGAATGGTGTATCAGGGCCGACGTGGGAACGAGCCAAGTGTGGGTGAAGCCGAAGGACAATGCGACGCATAACAATCTCGAAATTCGCACGGATAAGCGGGACTACAGCCTTGAGTTTCAGGTCCTTGCGGACACCAAGGCGGGACGGTCGCGCAAGCCAGTCGACGGGCACGACCTCGAGGAGGCCATGTATCGGGTGATCTTCCGCCATCCGATCCCCCTCCCGAATCCACAGACCGTCCTGGCCCTCACCGCCAGTCAGGACCTCACTCAGCAAGCGCGTGACAATCAACAAATGGTGGCCGATCGGCTCGCAGCTTTCACGCCGGAGCCACAGAATTGGGCCTATTCCATGGAAGTCCTGGCCGGCGCGGATGAAATCGCTCCCGCGTTGGTGTTCGATGATGGGCGGTTTACCTACTTTTCATTCCCATCCAACCGTGACATTCCGGCTATTTTTTACATCTCTCCGGCCGGTGAGGAAACCCGTCTCAATTTTCACATGGAGAAGGAACTGGCCGTGGTCCAGCGGACGGGTCGGCGCTTTGTCTTGCGGCTGGGCCAGGCGGTTGTGGGCGTCTGGAATGACGCCTACGATATGACCGGCGTCCCTCCCACCAACGGAGTGACTGTGTCGGGTGTCAGTCGCGTGGTGCGTTGAGGGAGACCATGATGGAACAGAAGGTGGCAACAGAAGGGCGCGACGAGCTAGGGATTGTCTCCGTCAATCATCGAGCTGGTGCGCTGGGAAATAGGGCTGCAAAACTCGGGTTCGTCGTGGTGGTGGGGTCGGTCATGATGATCGGCCTCCTGATGGCCCTGAACAAATGGACCGCCCATCGAACCGCCGAAGCCGCGAAAGAGGAGCAAGCAGCGAAGGTCGAGAATAGACCGGCCCAGGTGGGGCCGAAACGTGTCTTCGACCCAGATCGCGTGTATCAACCTCTTAAAGGTTCCTCCGCAACAAGCAAGGGGCAGGCTCACCCAGCGTCCCTCACCTCTCGGATGGTCGTTCCAAGAGTGGAGAATGGTCAGAATGAGAGTGGGCAGTCGATACCTTTTGGAACCGGAAGGGATGGGGGAAGGCAACCGGGATCACGACGTCAGAGTCGATTTGGGGGGGAGGCGATCCTGGCCAGCACCCAGGGCACGACCGGACCAGCCACACAGCACCTCCAAGCCACAGGACCAGAGGCCGCAATCTCGTTGGTGCGCGATCTGCTCAACAACCCCCGTGGATCTGGGCTGGATCCAGTTGGGTCTCTAGCCGGCGGGGCGCAAGCGATCCCTGTTGGCATGAACTTGCCGACTGCGGACCTGCCTAGTTCGGCGTTTGGTCCTGGACAAGCGGGACAAGGAGGTGACGCTGGGGCGCCATTCATGGGTCCCAGGACGGCGGGGATGCCTCTCCCACCTAGCCCTGCGCCAAGCGGGGCCGGGGCAATCGGCGGATTACTCACTCCCTCCTCTACGCCGATGGTCCAGGCTGGCATGGTAGGAGACCGGAATATGCTCCTTCCGAAAGGAAGAAGCATTGATTGTGCGTTAACCATCCGTCTCGTCAATGAAGTGGCTGGCATGGCGACCTGCGTGCTCAGTTCCGATGTCTATAGCGATAACGGCCGGGTGGTGCTCCTTGATCGTGGCTCCGAAGCGGTGGGCGAATACTCCGCGACGATGGCACAGGGACAACGTCGGCTGTTCCTTTTATGGACGCGGGTGAAGACTCCGAATGGAGTGGTCATCAATCTCAGCTCACCGGCCGCCGATGAATTGGGCACCTCAGGGCTTGCAGGATACGTCGATAATCACTGGTGGGACCGTCTAGGGGCAGGATTTCTTCTCTCGGTCGTGCAGGATGCCATCGGATTTGCGACCGCGCAAGCGGCAGGGGGCGGCGGACAAGGACAACTCTCGATTTATCAAAATTCTGCCACGACCGGGAATCGGATGGCAGAGCTTGTGTTGCAATCGACCATCAACATGAAGCCCACACTCTACAAACACCAGGGCGATCGAGCGACGATTTTCGTGGCCCGTGACTTGGACTTTGGAACTGTCTATGCACTCCGTGCCGAGTAATGTCCTGGCGCACGATACGATGGTGCGCGAACTGCTGCGGCCATTGCTCAGATTTCTGTCGCGGTCGGAGGCCACAGAAATTGTGATCAATCGTCCCGGAGAGGTCTATGTCGAGGTGGGTGCGGCTTGGACACGGTGTGACGCGCCGGACTTGACGTTGGGTCAACTCATGGCCCTCGCGACCGCCATTGCCACCTATACGGAACAAGAGATCGGACCACACAAACCAATCCTGTCGGCCATGCTTCCGGATGGAGAACGTGTCCAGATTGTGCTCCCGCCTGCCGTCGAACTGGGGACCATCTCATTTTCGATCCGTCGACCCAGCGCCAGGATCAAGTCCCTGGACGAATACGAGAGGGAACAGGCGTTCCATCGCTATGTTTGGGCGCGATCCAGTGAGCTTGATGCACGGATAGGTGATCTCGATGTGGTCGAACGCAGTCTGGTCGACTGTCTGGACTCGAAACGCCTAGGGGCATTTCTTAATCAGGCTGTAAGGGCGAAAAAGAACATTGCCGTGGTGGGGGAGACCGGCTCAGGTAAAACCACGCTGATGAAATCTCTCTGTCAGTCCATTCCCACCGATGAACGCCTGATGACAATTGAAGACGTGCGTGAACTGTTTTTGCCGAATCATGGGAATCGAGTCCATCTCCTGTATTCGAAAGGCGGTCAAGGCGTGGCGAAAGTGACCCCCTCGGATCTCATCGCCTCGAATATGCGGATGAAGCCGGATCGAGTCTTGCTGGCTGAGTTGCGAGGAGGGGAGGCCTTCGATTTCTTAAAGCTGCTGACCACGGGACATAGCGGCTCGATCACGTCCTATCATGCGGAGTCCTGCACCTTGGCGGCAGAGCGCTATGTCTTTATGTGCAAGGAACATGAGCAAGCCACCATCTATGATGCAGCGACCCTCAAGCGCCTCGTGTCCTTAACGATCGATGTGATTATACACGTCGTCGCGCACAACCACTATGACGCCCACGGCCAACCGACTCATAAGGAACGCTACGTCGCGGAAGTCCATTACGACCCCATCGCGAAACTCCTGGCCAGGTTCGGAGCCGCCACGCTGGTACGGGCATGAGGGGCCTATGCGACTGAAGCTGATGGCCATGGTGCTCGCCGTGCTCCTATACATCCCGGTGGGCCTCCTGGGTGCTGATTGCCTTGCCGGGGCGATGTTCGACGTGACGAACAAACGTGTTCCGGCCGAGGTGTCCTTAAAGAGGTGGCCGGATGCCTGGCGCGCCTATCGCGATGATGCGAGCCAGCGCAAGAGACTGCAGTTCTCCGCCGGGTTTGGTCTGGTCATGGTGTTCGGTATCCCCGGCGTGCTGCTGTTGTCTCTGACGACTTACGCCACCCCGTTACACGGTGCCGCGCGATTTGCCAGTCCGGGGGAAATTGCCCGGGCTGGATTGTACGGAAACCGCGGAGTGATTATCGGGAAGTACGGCCGTCGGTACTTAATCTATGGCGGTCAAGAATTCGTCCTGCTGGCCGCGCCAACCCGATCGGGGAAAGGGGTCAGTGTCGTCCTGCCGAACTTGCTCAACTATAACGATTCGGTGGTGGTGCTCGATATCAAAATGGAGAACTTCGCGTACACATCGAAGTTTCGACAGATGCACGGCCACGAGGTGTTTCTCTTTAACCCGTTCGGCGCGGACAATCGAAGTCATCGCTGGAATCCCCTGGATGCGGTGCATCGCGAGTCACACCTCCGCGTGGGGGACATCCAGGCCATCGGGCATGTGCTATATCCCACCGAGCATGTCAAAGATGCGTTTTGGAATGAGTCCGCGAGAAATTTGTTCCTGGGTCTGTGCCTGTACCTCATCGAAACGCCAACGCTGCCTTGCAGCTTGGGGGAGTTGCTCCGACAGGCCTCCGGAAAGGGCCTACCCATCAAGGATTATGTGAACGGGCTAATGAGCAAGCGTGGCACGGGCGATCCGCCCTTGAGCAATGAGTGTACCGGAGCCTTGCAACGCTTCTGTACGACGAGCGACAACACGATGGCCGGCATCCTGGCTACCTTTACGGCTCCCCTCACCATATTCAGCAACCCCATTGTGGATGCGGCGACCAGCGCGACGGACATTGATCTGAGCGCAGTGCGAAAGCGCCGCATGAGCATCTATGTAGGCATTCCGGCCAATCGTCTGAGCGAGGCGGCGTTGTTGGTTAATCTCTTTTTCTCGCAACTCATTCATTACA
>Ga0268299_1002652_pt1 | contig 20040 bp, 18 predicted proteins | sample NOBtaG_FD_193484 | JGI IMG/M metagenome (GOLD analysis project Ga0268299, IMG submission 193484) | Activated sludge microbial communities from bioreactor in Nijmegen, Gelderland, Netherland - NOB reactor | ecosystem: Engineered > Bioreactor > Aerobic > Activated sludge | place: Netherlands... | reverse complement strand
CGTGGAGGGTTCGCTGGAGCGCTGCATCCGCCTGCTGGCCCACATCGAGACCGAGCGGCCCCGCTCCGAGCTGCGCCATGCGTTTCTCCGGGGCGCCACCCGGCTGCGTCCCGAGCTGGCCGAGCCGGGCGACGAGGCCCTGTGATGAACGGCGCCGTGACGGGCCGGCGGGCCACCGTGATCGGAGCCGGCCTGATCGGCGGCTCGGTGGGGATCGCCCTGCGCAAGCAGGGATGGGCGGTGTCGGTCGTGGACCGGGATCCGGAGGTCGCCACCCAGGCGATCCGGGTGGGGGCGGCCGACGAGGTGGGTCTCGACCCGGCCAGCGAGCTGGTGGTGATCGCCACCCCGGTGGGCGTGATCCCCGAGCTGGCCCTCGACGCGCTGGAGCGGTGCCCGGACGCCGCAGTCACCGACGTCGGCTCCACCAAGGCCGACATCTGCGAGGCCGTGCCCCATACGAGGTTCGTCGGCGGCCACCCGATGGCCGGCTCGGAGCAGGACGGCCTGGCCGGGGCCCGGGAAGACATGTTCGCCGGGGCCATGTGGGTGCTCACCCCCACCGAGACCACCGACGAGGATGCCTTCGCCACCGTGCGGGCCATGGTCCGCAGCATCGGGGCCGAGACGATCGCCCTGCCGCCCGACGTCCACGACGAGCTGGTGGCGCAGGTCAGCCACGTCCCCCACCTCACGGCGGCGTCGCTCATGAACCTGGCCGACGCCTCCTCGGTGGAGCACCGGGCCCTGCTGCGGCTGGCCGCCGGCGGCTTCCGGGACATGACCCGGATCTCGGCCGGGCGCCCCTCGATCTGGCCCGACATCTGCCTGGCCAACTCCCGGGCCATCGTGGAGGGCCTCGACCGGTTGATCGAGGCCCTGAGCGAGGTGCGGGGCCTGGTGGCGAACCGGGATCGGGATGGCATCCTGGCACTGCTGACCCGGGCCCGAGCGGCCCGGATCAACCTGCCGGTGGGCTTCGGCCCGTCCGACAACCTGGTCGAGCTGGCCGTCGCCATCCCGGACCGGCCGGGTGAGATCGCCGCCATCGCCACGCTGGCGTCCGAGCTCGATGTCAATATCTTCGATCTGGAGCTGAGTCACTCCGGGGAGGGTCGTCAGGGCGTGATGATCATGGTGGTCGACGAGTCCCGCGCCGAGCGGTTCATGGGAGGCCTGATGGCCCGGGGTTACCGGCCGTCGGTGCGGTCCCTTGGCTGAGCGGCCGGCAGCGCGGACGGGGCCCGCCAACGGGCCTGAGGCGAGCGCGATCTTCGGCGGTTCACCCGATCACGAGGAGGTGCGCTTGTCGGCATCGGACTCCGAGTTGACGGTGATCGCCATCGACGGCCCGGCCGGTTCGGGCAAGTCGACGGTCGCCCGCCGCCTGGCCCAGGCCCTCGACCTCGAGTATCTCGACACCGGCGCCATGTACCGGTCGGTCACCCACGCCGCGCTCACCCGCCACGTCGACCCGGCTGATCACGATGCCGTGGCCCGCCTGGCCCGGGAGGTGTCGATCGAGATCGACGCCGACGGTTCGGTGACCGTCGACGGCGTCGACGCCACGGCCGCCATCCGGGGGCCGGAGGTGTCGCAGGCCGTGTCGATCGTGGCCGCCAACCCCGACGTCCGGGCCGAACTGGTGGCCCGCCAACGGGAGTGGACCCGCAAGCGGGGCGGGGGCGTTCTGGAAGGGCGAGACATCGGCACCGTGGTGTTCCCCCACGCCAACCTGAAGGTGTATCTCACCGCATCCACCGAGGCCCGGGCGGCCCGGCGGGCGCGCGATGAGAACACGGTCGACGAGTCGAAGGTGGCCGACGCCCTCATCCGGCGCGACCGGCTGGACTCCCAGCGCCGGGCCGACCCCTTGCGCCAGGCCGACGACGCCGTGCTGCTCGACACCACCGACCTCTCGATCGACGAGGTGGTGGCGGCGCTTCTCGAGGCGCTCCGTGCCTGACCAGGCCGGTGGGGGAGGCAACGGCGCCGACGACGGCGACGAGGCTGGCCAGCCGGCCCGGCCCCCCATCCACCTGGTGCCGCCGTTGCCGGGCGACGGCAGGTCCGATGCGGCCCTGGCGCTCGAAGGCGCGGCCCGCGTCACCTACCTGGTGCTGCGGTTCCTGCTCCGCCTCATCATGCGCGGGGCGTTCCGCATCGAGGTGATCGGGCGGGAGAACCTGCCGGCCACCGGCGGGTTCGTGCTGGCCCCGGGGGGCCATCGCTCGATCCTCGACACCCCGGCGGTGTCGCTGGCCGGGCCACGGGTCCTGCGGTACATGGGAGCCGAGAACTACTTCAAGATCCCCGGCCTCGGCTGGTTCCTGCGGGCCATGGGGGGCTTTCCGGTGGAGCGCTCGGCCACCGACCGCCAGGCGCTGCGGCTGGCCGAGTGGGTGCTGAACAACGGCGAGCCGCTGGCGGTGTTCCCCGAGGGCACCCGCAAGCAGGGCCCGCTGATCCAGCCGCTCAAGGAAGGCGCCGCCTTCCTGGCCTGCCGCACCGGGGTGCCGATCGTCCCGGTGGGTATCGGGGGCACGGAGAGGGCCATGCCCAAGGGGGCGAAGCTCATCCGGCCCCGCAAGGTCACGATGGTGATCGGCGCCCCGATCCGCCCCGTCGCCCGGGCCGACGGCGAGCGGGTGAAGCGGTCCGAGATCCGCCGGGTCACCCAGGAGCTCCACGACTCCCTCCAGGCCCTCTTCGACGAAGCGCAGATCCGAGCGGGAGCGTAGCGCAGCCCCGGAGCGCAGGCTTGGGGGGCTAGAGCTCCGAGAGGACGTCCGAGGCGTCGATCTGGCGGTCGTTGAGGGCGGGCCCGGCGCTCACCGGGCCGCCGACGGCGAGGGTGGCCACCACGTCGAGCGACGTCAGCAGCTCCCGCAGGTTGCGGGGCGGGGGGAAGTACTCGTCCTCGTTGGTGATCGACACCTCCTCCACCCCATTGGCGGGGTGCAGGAAGTTGATCACGGCCTCGACCACGTCTTCGGGGGCCGAGGCGCCGGCCGTCACCCCCACCGTGCCGTGCAGGTCGGTGGGCAGCTCGTCGGGGCCGTTGACCCGGAACACCCGGGCGCAGCCGGCCTCGGTCGCCAGCTTGGCCAGGGCCTTGGTGTTGGAGGAGTTGGCCGAGCCAATCACCACGAAGGCGTCGCACCGGTCGGCTACCGCCATCAGGGCCGACTGCCGGTTGGTGGTGGCGAAGCACAGGTCGCTGCGCCCGGGGGTGAACAGGTCGGGGAAGCGGGCCTTGGCCGCCTCGGCCACGTCGGCCCAGTCGCGGTGGCTGAGCGTGGTCTGGGCCAGCAGGGCCGTGGGTTGGGTGAACTCCGGCAGGGCCTCCACCTCGGCCACCGTCTCCACCCGGTGGATGGCCTCGGGGGCGACGGCCATCGTGCCCACCGCCTCTTCGTGGCCCTCGTGGCCGATGTAGACGATCTGGTAGCCCTTGCCGGCCCTGACCTTCACCTCGTGGTGCACCTTGGTGACGAGCGGGCAGACGGCGTCGACCACGTAGCTGCCCCGTTCCCGGGCTGCGGCCACCACGGCCGGAGCCGAGCCGTGGGCCGACAGCATGATCGGCCGGCCCGGGGGCACGTCGGCGATGTCGTCGACGAAGACCACCCCCCGCTCGACGAAGCGGTCGACCACCAGCTTGTTGTGGACGATCTCGTGGTAGCAGTACACGGGCGGCTCGAAGGCACGCACCATCCACGACAGCGCCTTGATCGCCATCTCCACCCCGGCGCAGAACCCCCGGGGTGCACACAACAGCACCTTGTCGACAGTCACTACCTTCAGGCTAGTGAGGGCGGAGGCTGAGGCCGTCGGGGCGCCACTGGGGACCGGCCAGGATGATCTGGTTGACCGTGCAGTGGCGTTCCCGGAACCCGGCTTCGCAGTACGCGAGGTAGAAGCGCCACAGGCGGCAGAACCGCTCGTCGAGCCCGAGGGCCCGGACCTCGTCGATCTTGGCGTCGAACTCGGTGCGCCACCGGGCCAGCGTCTCGGCGTAGTGGGCCGAGAAGTCTTCGACGTCGAGGATCTGCAGCCGGGCGGAGCGGGCCACGGCCCGGCTGATCGACCCGATCGACGGCAGGTTCCCGCCGGGGAACACGAAGCGGCGGATGAAGTCCTCGGTCTTCTTGGTCCGCTCGTAGCGGCGGTCGGGCACGCAGATGGCCTGGAGGCCGACGAGGCCGTCGGGCGCCACCAACCGGTCCAGCGTGGCGAAGAACTGGTCGTAGTGGCGCCAGTCGACCGCCTCGATCATCTCGATCGACACCACCCGGTCGAAGCGGCCCTCGAGATCGCGCCAGTCCTTGTCGAGCACCGCGATGCGGTCGGTGAGGCCGGCCGCCTCGACCCGGCGCCGGGCCTCTGCCCCCTGCTCGGCCGAGATGGTCGTGGTGGTGACGTGGCAGCTCAGGCTCTCGGCCGCCCGGAGGGCCAGGCCGCCCCAGCCCGTTCCCACCTCCAGCAGGCTGGTGCCGGCGTGCACGCCGAGCTTGGCCAGGAGCCGGTCGTACTTGGCCAGGCTGGCGGTGGCCATGTCGGCGCCGGGGTGGGCGAAGACCCCGGCCGAGTAGGTCATGGTCTCGTCCAGGAACAGGGCGAAGAACTCGTTGCCCAGGTCGTAGTGGGAAGCGATGTCTTCCCGGTTCGTGTGCCGACCGGGGCGGGGCAGGACCCGGCGCACCCGGTCGGTCAGCCCGCCGGTGGCGTGCTGCCAGCGGTTGCGGAGCTCGTCGAGGCCCCTCAGGTTGCGGGTGAGCAGCTGGAGGAGCCCCACGGGGTCGGGGGTGGTCCACCAGCCTTCGATGTAGCCGCGGCCGAGGCCGATCGAGCCTTCGGTGGCCACCGCCGTCCAGGCCCGCTCGTCGAGCACGTGGATCTCGGCCTCGTTGCCGGCGGTACGGCCCCGGTGGATGGTGGTGGTGCCGTCGGGGGCCACGATCGTGAGCTGGCCGGTGTCGAGCCGGCGGAGCAGCGCTGTGACGGCGGCCCGGGCGGCCCGGGTCGACAGAGCGGATCGGGGCACGATGGTCTCGGCCCGGGCCAGGAGACGCTCAGGGCGGACCTGGGCGGCGGGGGCGGTGAGGGGATGGCTCGGCCATGGGCTGTCGCCGCTGCCGGATGGGGCCGGCGCCGGGGCGGTGGAGGAGGCGGCCGGGGTCATCAGCGGGTGGGGCCGGAGGCGGTGACGGCCGGGGTGGTGGCGCGGCGGCGGGGGTGGGGGACGAAGGGCACGCCCCGGCGCCACAGCTGCCAGGCCTGGTGGTGGATGCCGAAGCTGACCCGGTGGGTCGGTAGAGGGTTGTGACGTAGTGCCTGGGTGAGCAAGGCCCGCTCCACGGGGTACTGGTCGATCACGAGCCGGGTGGTGAGCACCACCCGGCCCTCGAGGGAGTTGTCTGTGGATTCGACGCCGCCGGCCCCCTGGATGCGGCGGACAGGAGGCCCGGTTCCATCGGGTGCCAGCACGTCGAGGGTCACGGTGAGCCGCCGTTCGGCCGAGTGGCGGCCGGGCCGGGCCCGGCCCGGGGCGGCGGCCACCGTGAGGTGGTAGCGGTGGTCCTCGTCGAGGAACGGCGAGACGTGGAGGGTCTTGTCGAACGTCGCCTCGTACCGCTCGCCGCCCTCGGTCGGGGTGAGGGCCACCGGGTAGAGGTGGCGCTCCTTCCACGGTGTGTTCGTGACCTCGAGCAGGGCGGCCACCGGCCCGTCGGCGGCACCGCCGGGCCCGGGGCCGTCGGGCGGGGTGTCGTCGGGTGGGGAATCCCAGGCCAGGTAGATCGTGATGGGGTTGAACAGCCACCCCCAGGTCCGGGGCTGGGTGAGCATCCGCAGGGGACCGGCCGGCCGGTGGCCCACAGCGGGGGTCAGAGCCTGGCGGACGGCGTGACCCAGGGGGGTGTCGGTGCCGTCGAGGTAGTCCCGGCGGCGGAAGCGGACCGGTGCCGGGCGGTGGCTCGACCACAGGGGGTGGGCGCCGAAGAGCTCGTCGGGGTTGTCGGGATCGATCCACACGTGGGTGACCGGGTAGGTGAAGCGGTGGTCGGCGGCCGCCAGGCGGTGGTGCATGACGGTGCCGGGGCAGACGGCCGGCGGGCCCGGTCTCACCAGCGGACCCCGAGCTGGCGGCAGACGGCCACGGCCGAGGCCATCCCGTCCTCGTGGAAGCCGTAGCCCAGCCAGGCCCCGGCGAACCAGGTGTTGCTTCGCCCGTTCGCCGCCGCTATCCGGGGCTGGGCCGCCACCGCCGGCCCGTCGAACACGGGGTGGGCGTAGTCGAAGCTGGCCAGGATCGTGTCGGGCCGGATCCGGTGGTCGGAGTTCAGGCTCACCAGGTAGCGGCGGGCGCCCGGTAGGCGTTGGAGGTTGGTGAGGTCGTAGGTGAGGGTGGCCAGGCGCTGGTCGCCGGCCTCCCGGTCGTAGTTCCAGGCGGCCCACGCCTTGCGCCGGGGCGGCAGCAGGGAGGTGTCGGTGTGCAGGGTGGCCCGGTTGGGCTGGTAGCGGACCGCGCCCAGCAGTTCCTTCTCCTCCGGTGTGGGGTCGGCCAGCAGGTCGAGGGCCTGGTCGGCGTGGGTGGCCAGGATCACCTGGTCGAACGGCTCCGGTTCGGGGTGGGTGCGGCTGCGTATCGCCACGCCGTTGGCGCCGCCGCCGGGCCGGGCCACCTCGGTGACGGGGGAGGCGAGGCGGATCTCGCCCCGGAACCGGCGGGCCAGGGCGTCCACGTAGGCCCGGGAACCGCCCACGATCGTCTTCCACTGGGGCCGGTCGCCGATCGACAGCAGGCCGTGGTTGTGGAGGAAGTGGAGCAGGGAGGCAGCGGGGAACCGGTCGAACGTGGCGGGGTCGGCCGACCACACGGCGGCCCCCATGGGGATCAGATGGAGGTCGACGAAGGCCCGGGAGTAGCGGCCGGCGGCCAGGAAGTCGGCCAGGGACAGCGTGGGGTCGGGGCGGGCGGCGAGGAACCGGCGGCCGGCCCGTTGGAAGCGGATGATGTCGGTCAGCATCCGCCACAGGCGGGGGTCGAGGGCGTTGGCCCGGCTGGCCAGGAGGGTGTCGAGGTTCGTGGCCCGGTAGCAGAACCCGGTGGCCCGGTCGGTGACCGCGAAGCTCATCTCGCTGTCGATCGCCGCCACCCCGAGGTCGGCCAGGAGGCGCTGGAGGTGCGGGTAGTTGCGGTCGTTGTGGACGATGAAGCCGGTGTCGATGGCCAGGCGCCCGGCGGCGGGGTCGTCGACGTCGACGGTGTTGGCGTGCCCGCCGAGGCGGCGGTCGGCCTCGAACAGCACCACGTCGTGGTGGGGGCCGAGGAGGTGGGCGCAGGCCAGGCCGGCCACCCCGGACCCGACGACGGCTAGGCGCATGGCGACGATCCTGTCGGTACGGCGGCCCGGTTCATGGCCGGAGAGATTGGCAGTCGCCGACTCGCGGCGCCCAATCGGGCCCTCAAACCGGGCCGGAGGCCTAGCCTGGTAAGGATGGCGTTACCGCAGGTGGTCGCAGTCGGGGCCGGAACACCGGCCGACCGGGCTGGCGTGCACGTTGGCGACACGATCGTGTCGGTCAACGGGGAAGCGCCGCGCGACGTCATCCGCTACCAGCTCCTGGTGGACGGGCCGGAGGTGGCGCTGGAGGTGGATCGGGGCGGTCTGACCCGGATCCTCGAGGTGTCCAAGGCCGACGGCGAGCCGTTGGGGATCGAGGTCCAGGCCGCCCTGTTCGACCAGGTCCGCACGTGCGACAACCACTGCTCGTTCTGTTTCATCTACCAGCTTCCTCCCGGGCTGCGGCGCAGCCTGTACCTGAAGGACGACGACTACCGGCTCTCGTTCCTGTACGGGAACTTCACCACCCTTACACGTTTCACCGAGTCAGACCTGGAACGGGTGGTGACCGAGCGCCTGTCGCCGCTGTACGTGAGCATCCACGCCACCGATCCCGACGTGCGCAGCGAGCTGCTGCGCAACCGGCGGGGGGCGATGAGCCTGCGGTGGCTGCGGGCCCTGCTCGACCACGGGATCGAGGTCCACGGCCAGATCGTGGTGTGCCCCGGCATCAACGACGGCGACGTGCTCGACGACACGCTGGCTGGCGTGCTCGACGAGTACCCGGAGCTGGCGTCGCTGGCCGTGGTGCCCCTCGGGGTGAGCGCCCACTCGAACGAGCCCGGCATGCGGCCCCATACGCGGGCCGAGGCGACGGCGGTGGTTGAGCTGGTGGCGAGCTGGCAGGCGTCGTTCCTGCGGCTGCTGGGCCGGCGCCTGGTGTTCGCCGCCGACGAGTACTACCTGCTGGCCGATGTGCCGTTCCCCCCGGCCGACACCTACGAGGGGTTCGCCATGCACGAAGACGGGATCGGCATGGCCCGCACGTTCGAGGCCGAGTTCGAAGGGCGCAGCGACCGCGAGGTGCGGCCGAAGAGCGGGTTCTTCGCCTGGGTGGACGGGGCCCCGGCCGAGGGCTATCGGGCTCCCCGCCTGGCCGGCGGTGGTGACGGGGGTGCCGGTGGTTCCTGTTCCGACGGCCCGCCGTCGGGCGGCGGCCAGCCGGTGGTGCTGTCGCCTCGCCGGGGTGCCGACGAACGCCCGGTCGGGGTGGTCACCAGCGAGTACGGGGCACGGGTGCTGGGCCCGCTGCTGAGCCGGCACCCGGCCCGTGATCGCATCCGGCTGGTCACGGTCGACAACCGGTTCTTCGGGGGCAACATCGCCGTCACCGGGCTCCTGGTGGGGGCCGACATCGCCCGGGCGCTGGCCGATCAGCCGGCCGGCCACCGCTACCTGGTGCCCGATGTGTGCCTGTCGGGCGGGCGGTTCCTCGACGGCACCCGGCCCGAGGATCTGCCCCGTCCGGTGGAGATCGTGGCGACGAGCGGGGCGGCGTTGCGGGCCGCCCTCGGCGGTGCCCGCCCCGGCGCACCGGCGGCCGACGTACCTGTGGAGGTGGCCCGATGAGACCTGCCAGCCAGGCTGGAGCGGTGGTGGCGAGCGCCCTGCCCACGGTGGTGATCGTGGGGCGGCCCAACGTGGGCAAGTCGACACTGTTCAACCGGATCATCGGGCGGCGCGAAGCGATCGTGGAGGAGAAGCCCGGCGTCACCCGTGACCGCAAGGGCGCCACGGCGGAGTGGCTCGGCCGGGCGTTCGAGCTGGTCGACACCGGCGGGTGGCTGGCCAAAGGGAGCGAGCTCGACGCCAAGGTGTCCCGCCAGGCCGAAGCGGCGGTGGCCGGAGCCGACGCTGTGCTGTTCGTGGTGGACGTGACGGTGGGGATCACCGATCAGGACGAGCAGTTCGCCCGGCGGTTGCGGGGCATCGAGCGGCCGCTGTTCCTCGTGGCCAACAAGGTCGACGACGAGCGGCACCAGGCCGGGATCTGGGACCTGGTGCGCCTGGGGCTGGGGGAGCCGATGCCGGTGAGCTCGATCCACGGCCGGGGGGTGGCCGACCTGCTCGACCAGCTGGTGGCCGTGCTTCCCGAACCGGCGCCGGAGCCGGTGGTCGATGCTGATGCTGATGCTGATCTCGCCGGCGCCGACGGCGAGCTCTCCGGCGACGATGGCTGGGCCGACGACGAGTTGGACGACGAGGAGGCCAGCGGCCGGATCGGTGTGGCCCGGGGTGCCGCCGCCGCCGACGAGCGGGTGTTCAGCATCGCCTTGGTGGGGCGGCCCAACGTGGGCAAGTCGACGCTGTTCAACCGGTTGATCGGCGAGGAGCGCTCCGTGGTGCACGACATGCCGGGCACGACGCGCGACACGGTCGACACCGTGGTGGAGACGGCCCGGGGGCCGATCCGGTTCCTCGACACCGCCGGTATGCGGCGGCGGAGCCGGATCGATGAGGACACCGAGTACTACTCGGTGGTACGGGCCCTGAAGGCGGTCGACTCGGCCGATGTGGCCCTGCTGGTGATCGACGCCACCGAGGGGGTGACGGCCCAGGACCAGCGGCTGGCCGAGCGGGTCGACGCCGCCGGCTGCCCGATCGTGGTCGTGCTGAACAAGATGGAGCTGCTCAGCACCGAGGAGAAGGAAGACATCGGGAACCAGGTGGCCCGCAAGCTCAGCTTCCTCCCCGGGGTGCCGGTGCACCGGATCTCGGCCCTGTCGGGCAAAGGGGTGCACAAGCTGCTGCCGTCGCTGAGCACGGCGCTCGACGCCTATCAGCAGCGGACACCCACCCGGCAGGTGAACGAGGTGGTCCGGTTGGCCCAGCAGGCCCAGCCGGCACCGGGTGGGGCGCGGGTGCTCTACGCCACGCAGGCGGCGGTCGATCCGCCCACCTTCACCCTGTTCGCCAACCGGGCGTTGCCCGACTCCTATCTGCGCTATCTGGAGCGCAAGCTGCGGGAGGCGCTGAAGATCGGGCCGACGCCGATCAAGCTGCGGGTGCGGGCGCGCGCAGACTGACCGACCCGGGTGCGGTGTCGGTCAGCCTGGCTTGTTGGTGGATCTGTTCAGAGCCGGTCGGCGGCGGCGCTGGCGATGGCGGCGTCGAGGCGCCCGGCTATGGCGGCGTCGATCAGGCCGTTGAGCTGTGCCGCCTGGAGCGGGCCGTACCCCGACAGGCCAGCGACGCGCTCGGCCAGGACGGCGAGATTGTCGCTGGTGCGGCCACCGGGGCCCCGGGCCAACTGGACCATCTGCCAGCGGGCGGGGTGCTCGAGCGCGTAGCGGAACCAGTCGGAGGGCTGGTGGAGGGAGGCGATGGCCTCGTCGAGCTCGGTCAGGGCGCGTTGGAAGGCACTGTCGAGGAGGTTGTCCATCGAGCCGAAATAGGTGTAGATCGCCTGGCTGGTGGTGCCACTGGCGGAGGTGAGCCGTCGCACGGACAGGGCGAGGTCGCCCTGGGCGAACCAGATGTCTTCGACGGAGTCCATCAGCGCTTCGGCCGGGCTCCCTTTGAGAGGCCCGGGGTACGAGCGCTGGACCGACCCGTACGGGGCGGACGACGGCGCTGGTGAGGGTGTCACAACTGCTCCTGGGTGCGGTGGGGTGCAGGTGACCGAGATGGGCGACGGCTCGGCCAAGCGGCGTTTGATCGAACAGGGCCCTTTCTCGGTACCCCGGTGGGTAATCCTATGTACCCGAGACGACAGAATCCTAACTTCGGTGGCGGATCTCGCTGCTGCGTGAAGCATAGTGAAGGTGCTATCAACTGGACAATGGTCGTAGTACCCATCACCCATAGTGGTGGCCGAGTGCGCGTTGCCGCTGTCGGTGGGGCCCGATCCCTCTGTGGACACCGCCGGCGCGGAGTAGTCTGACCTACGATGGATCGGCTCATCCCTGCTGTCGCGGCGTTGCTCTGCGCCGCCTCTGCGGTGGAGTGGGGGAGGATCGCGCTCCTGCGGCGCCAGGTCATGCGGCGGCTGGAACGGGAGAGCGTCCCGCGGGACCTGTGGCGGCTGGCCAACAACGACTACCGCCGGGACTACCAGGCCGGTGTGTTCACCGCCATCGCCGCCCTGGCCCTGGTGGTGGTGACGGCAGCCGGGATCGGTGTCTGGCCGGCGGTGGCGGTGTCGCTGCTGGCGGTGCCCGCGGCCGTGGCCCTGGGGGACCGCAAGACCCAGGTCGAGCTGGCCCGCATCTCGGCCGACCGGGCCGACGTGGAGCAAAAGGCGCGGGAGGTGCTGAGCCAGGAGGAGTTGGCGCCGCTCCAATGGGCGGCCCGCCTGGCGCCGCCCACCCTGCCGGATCTGCCCGGGTTCGAGATCGGGTCGGCCTACCAGCCGGGCAGCGGCGCCATGGCCGGCGACTTCTACGACGTGTTCCGGGTCGACGAGCACCGGGTGGCGGCCGTGATCGGCGACGTGACCGGGCACGGCATCGAACCGTCGATCACGGCGCTCCAGGCCAAGTACCTGCTGCGGGCGTTCCTGCTGCAGTTCCGGGATCCCGGCCAGGCGCTGGAGGAGCTCAACGCCCAGCTGTCGGTGCTGGAACGGGGCGAGGAGTTCATCTCGTTGTGCGTGCTGGTGTTCGACACCGATGCCGAGACCCTGCGGTATGCATCGGCCGGCCACCCGGCGGCGTTCGTGTGGCACAGCCGGGAGGTCCGGCCGTTGGGGGCCACGGGGCCGCTGCTGATGTTGTCGGAGCGGGCCAAGTACCACTCGCGGGAGCTGGCCTGGGAGCTCGACGACGTGGCCGTGCTGTACACCGACGGGTTGGCCGAGGCCCGGCGGGGTGAAGCGATGTTCGGCGAGGACGGCGTCGCTACCATGATCCGCCGTGACCCGACCGCGGCGCCCGACGTCATGACCAAGACGCTGGTGGAAGCGGCGCGGGACTTCTCCGGTGGGCCGGCCACCGACGACCTGGCCGTGCTCGTGCTCCGCCGGCGGGCCTAGGGGTAGCGGGGTCGCTCGATGCCGTGGTGTGATGCGTGCGACGCCTACCAGGCCCCCAACGCCCTGAAGGAAGACGGGACGTGCGCCACCTGCGGGGGCGAGGTCGACAAGGCCGACATGAAGGGTGGCAGCTCCCCGGCGGGGGGTCGGGCCCCCTGGCATTTCTGGCTGATGGTCGTGGTGCTGGTGCTGTACCTCGGCTGGCGCCTGGTGCAGGGCCTCGCCTGGGTCGCAGGCCACGTCTGAGCCATTCGTCGGCCGGGCCTTCCACCCGCCCCGTCGCCCCGTTCGTTCTGCGCGACGGAAACCGCGCCCCGCCACCGATCTGCGTCACCTTCTCGACGGATTCCGCAGAAAGCGTGACGCAGATCGCCTCCGTGCCGCGATCTCCGTGACACGGTTCGAGGACAGCGGTCGGCCCGTCGATCTTTTCCCGCCGACGGCCGGGAAAGCGGTGCGGTGACGGCGGCCCCCCGGTAGCATCGTGGAGCCACGGGCTGTGGCGCAGTTTGGCTAGCGCGCTTGACTGGGGGTCAAGAGGCCGGGAGTTCAAATCTCCCCAGCCCGACAAGAAACCGCAGGTCAGAAGCCTACGAGACCCGGGCACCTAGTCCGGGTCTCGTCGCGTGTATGCAAAGCGTATGTACTACGCTGGGCACATGCGGGGAGTAGCCGCGGCGGAAGTCACCGTCCAGAAGCAGCGAGGCAAGTGGACCGTCCGGCAAGCCGGCTACGATCCTGGATCGGGACGCCGCCGCGTTCGCCAGCTCGGAACCTTCGCCACCAAGAAGGCCGCACAGGAGTTCAGCCGGTCGCTGGCCGAGGGGCGAATAGGGTCCTCGCGTGAGACAGTCGGAGACTACGTACGCGAGGTCTGGCTGCGCTCAGTCGAGGGCCGAGTCGCCGACAACACCTTCGAGCAATATCGATGGGCCGTCGACAGTCACATCGTTCCCCTGCTCGGCTCCGTACGACTCATGGACCTCACACCCGAAATTGTCGACGATTGGATAACCGATCTCAGCGTTGCTCCCCAAGGCGAGCGCCCTCGTCTCGGTGCAACGTCGACGAGGCTGGTGCGCAAGATCCTCTCGATGGCACTTGAGCACGCTGTCCAGCGCGGCCCTCTGAAGCGGAACCCGGTTGTCTTGACGCGACCGCCCCGGGCGCGACGAACGTCAGGGAAACAGCAAGGTTGGACCCTGGCCGAATCACGGTCGTTCCTCGAAGCGACCAGAGGCCACAGGCTCTACCCAGCGTTCCATCTCGGTCTCGTCACCGGCCTTCGACGCGGCGAGCTACTGGGTCTTGACTGGCATGACGTTGATCCCGAAGGCGGCATCGTCGAGGTGCACAGGCAGTACGTCGTGGTTCGAGGTCGGCCCGAGCTGCGGGAGCTCTTGAAGACCGACACCAGTGATCGTCTCGTGACCATCGGTTCCGCCACCGCCGCGATGCTCAAGGAATACCGCGAACGTCAAGCGGCCGAGCTCAACCTGCTGGGTGTCGCCGGGCAGCAAGTAGCGCTGTTCACCACGGAGGAGGGCGACAGGGTCAACCCCAACACGTTTGCACGGGCAATGAAACGCCTCTGCGACGAAGTCGGAGTTGCGCCCCTCACGCCCAAGGGCCTGCGCCATACCGCACAGTCTGTCGGCCGCGTCGCCGTCGGCGATGACAAGGTAATGCAGGAGCGCCTCGGACATGCCGACATCGGCGTCACGCTCAACACCTACACGCACACGGTCACCCAACAACATCGTCAAGCCGGCGAGCGCATCGACGAGGTGTTCCACGGCAAGCCGTAGCCTCAGTGAACCATCCACGTAGTTCAGTCTTGGATCCGCCCGACCGCCACCACCAAGTCGCAGGCCGGCCCGACTGATCCAGCCAGAGCCTCATCGGGGGCGGGGGCCGGCCGGGCGCAGGTGGCGTTGAGAAGCTGGTGGCCGCAGCTTGGTCAGAAGGGGACCACCGGCTGAGGCGTCCGGGTGACCGGCCATCACGTCCTGGCGGGGCCGTAGCCGTTAAGCGGCTGTCGAGGGATGGCCCGCTCGGCCGTGGACACAGGCCGAGGCCGCCGGTGTGGAACTGGCTTCGGGTTTGGGGAGACTGCCCCGATGGGTGAGCTACCGCCGAATTGTCGTGAGCCGAACGAGTTGAGTGCGGCCGATGGGCAGGAGGCGATGGGGCGGATAGGGGAGCGGGACGCTGGGCTGGCTCGTGAGGCGTCACACGTGTTGGAGTCGTTGACGTGGGGTGAGGGCCCGCAGGTGTTGCGCCAGGCCGGGGTGCAGGACTGGTTGTGGTATGTCCTGGCGACGAAGTACCTGACCGACGAGGTCGGCTACATATCCCGTTTGGCTGAGGTGGCGGCGGTGTTGTTCGACGAGCTCGGCCTCTGTCGGTTTGCGGCGATCTGTCGGAGCGACACCACGCGTGGGGTTCATGCCGCCTTCGGTGAGTCGAATGCCGCGGGGCTGGCGGCGATGCGTAAGGCGAAGGACGCTTCGGGTATCGAGCCCCCCGATCTCGACGATTTCGAGTGGGGCGCGGTGATGGGTTACGCCGAGTCGACGGCCCGCTCAGCGGTGGAGGACGCGCTGGAAGCAGCGAACGTGTCGGGCCGGTTGGTGGTGGGGGGTCGGGGCTGGCGTCGGATTCAGGCCGAGATCGCAGCCGAGGCCTTTGACGGGGATCATCCGGTCGAGCCGGATCAGTCGTGGCGTACGGCGGTGGTCACGGAACGGGTCCAGCAGTGGGTCGACGGAGCTGAGCGGCGGTGTGAGCCGCTGGCGGCGCTGCGGGGGCGGGTGGCGAACCGGTTGCTGCATCCGATCGAGACGCCGGCTGGAGTGGGGTCGATGATGCTGCCGGTGACCTGGTTCCTCACCTCGTTCGGTGATGAGCAGCCGTTGACCCAGGCCGGCTACCTGCCGCCAGCGGTTGTCCGTCGCTTCCATGCCGAGGCCCCGTGCGACGACCCGTGGGCGTCGGACGGACCGCCTCGCACCGAGATCGACGCCCCCATGGTGCATCAGCTCCGGAGCTGGTTGCAGTCGGTCGGTGCGCTGCGCAAGCACAACAAGACGCTGCGGCGCACCAAGTTGGGCACCACGGCTGCCAATCCAGGCGAGGCGTGGAGGCTGCTGGTGTCCAATCTCGGGGAGCCGGGGTGGGATCGGTTCGTGGTGGAGTGCTGCGGTCTCATGCTGTTGGACCGGTCGGGACCTGTCGCGACCAGGGAACTTTTCGCTGACGTGGCCGGCATGGCGGCCGACATGGGATGGGCCACGTCCGAGAACGGTGGGCCGCGTCGGCCACCTGGTGAGCACGAGGTCTCCCGAGCGTTCCACGGTTCGTCGCGGATCTTGAGGTTGTGCGGTGTCGTTGCCGAGTCGGGCGACTGGCGGGACCGGCGAGTGGAACTGTCGGTCGAGGGGGAGGCAACGGTGCTTGCTGCACTCCGGGTGTCGGCCGCCGGGCCCCGGAGTGGGCCGTGGTGAGCGGCGTACCTCGCAGGACTCAGCGGTTCGGTTTGGAAGTGTGGTCCGAGCTCGCCGGGCGGGACTGGTCGCTGTGGGATCTGTGGTTCAGCGTCGTGGCCGCGGTCGACCACGACGGCGACCTCGACGGTCTCGCCGAGGTGATCATGGCGGCGATCCGGGGGCCGGAGCTCAGCGGGAGAAGCGAAGCCGAAGCCAAGCTCAGCCACCTGTGGGATCTCGCCGCCCGCCTCGATGCCGCCTCGCTGAGCGTGGGTGACCTGGCCGACGGAGGCGTCCTGGGCGACAAGGCGGTCGTGCGTCGGGCTCGTGAGAAGGTGACCGGTCGGGTGTCACTGGAGCACCGGGCCATGACACCGGCCATGCTGGCCACCCCCCGCTCGCGGCTGTGCCACCGGGCCCGGTTCGGCCGCTGGGCCGAGTTCCCGTCGAACCCGGAGGCCTTCTACCAGCGGTTCCGTCCGATCGTGGAACGGGTCGGTCACACCTCGAAAGGCGCATCGTTCTCCCTCGTCGACCGGTTGGTGCAACGCTGCCGGGATCTCGACGGGCCCCGGCGGACCTTGCCCGATCGTCTGGCCCTGTATCGGGCGTTCCACACCGCGGGGCTGGTCCTGGCCGATCACACCGACGACAGTTACGGCGCGGTGGGCGAAGCACGCACCGAGGCGTGGCTGACCTACCTGGCTATCGACTGGCGAAGCACCGGCATCGATCCCGCGGTCTACTGGCGGGATCTGTGCGAGCTGCGGATCTGGGAGCCCTACGCCGTAGCCCACGACACCACCACAGCCTGGTTCGCGTCGGCCACCACCGACGAAACGGATCTGATCGAGTCGATCCTCGTCGACCTCGAAACCGAGCACCGGCAGTTCGTTCTCGACTGGGAAGCCGACGAAGCGCTCCAGGCCCTACCCGACCTGTACATCTCCACCGGCACCCACGACCGGTTCGTCGCCACCGCTGAACGGCTCGGATCCCGGTGGTGGCAGCCGATCGAGGCCATGGCCACAGCGCTCCTCGAAACCGGCGATCGACCGGGCGCACTCGCCGTGTTCGCCGCAGCCGACCAACCCGGTTGGCACCGCGACCACTTGCAGCGCCGCTGCCAGGCCCTGTGTGGGCAAAGGGGTTGAGATGATCCCGGTCGATAGGGGTCTGCGGTGATCTTCCCGTCGTGGCAGGACACGTTCCTCGCACTGCATTCAGCGGACACCGTGGACGAGTTGTGGGCGTTGCTGATCACCCCGCATGGCATCAAGAGCTCGACCGCGCTGGAGCGGTTCGACTGGATCCTGCGTCGAGTGGGAGCGGCTGTCCGATTTCGAAATCGGGATGTCCTCTATGGGTCGCGAAGGGATCGTTGAGAAAGTTGATGGGTCGTGATGCGATCAAACCGTAGACTCTATACACCCAGTGAGGCGGCTCAGCTTCTTGGCGTCGGGAGGTCGACTGTTTATGAGCTAATTCAGAGGGGAGAGCTCCCAGGAACCCGGGTCGGGCGCCGAGTGTTTCTCACGGCCTCGGCACTCGAGGGGCTGCTGGGGGAGCGCCCGCCGCCACCGTCGGAGATCGCCGTATAGATCACTATCTCTCCTCCACATAGCTGCACGGTCCGCGCTGCTGTGCCACGGCCAAGCCAGCCCTGGGGCCTCTGCCGCCAGCGCTCGAAGCTGTTTGCGGCGCACCTGTCGAAGGCGCCGGGCGGCGAACTCACGGATGTCCGCACGCGCGCTACCTAGGCCTGGTCACACCGGCCGGCGGGGCCGTGACCTCGAGCGAAGGCAGCACATTCGGGGGAGACTCCAACCCCCAGCCTTCTGATGACCCGTAGTCACGTCACCGCCGGTCGTTGCCTCCGCCGTGTCGCTCGCCGGAGTGGTCCTGGTGGGCGACGTATCATCACGAGCATCGCCACCTTCACGAAACTCTGGAACATCAGCACCCGCTTGATGTCCAACGACCCGCACTACCTGGTCACCGTGCTCTCCGATACGCGCCACCACCGCCACCTGGCGCTGGCGCACCACACGACCACCACCCCGACATTGACCACGCACACGATCACCAAACAGTGGAGGCTCAGGCCGCCGGCGCCGCTGGAGCATCCACGGGCTCTTGAGCGGGGTTTCAGGCGCTGCCGGATGGACCGGGATGAAAGGACTTACCAGCTCATTTCTTCGCAGTCATGGTTACCGGTGGCCTCGACTTGGAGCGTTGCGTGCTCGATGCGGAATTGGTCGGCGAGTAGCGTGCGGGCCTGCTGGAGGACGTGTTGAGCGTCGGTGCCGACGTTGACGCCGATGTGGGCGGTGAGGACGTCCATCTCGCTGGTGAGCGTCCAGACGTGGAGATCGTGGACATCGGCGACGCCGTCGATGCCGGTGAGGGCGATGGTGACCGCTTCCAGGTCGATGCTTTGGGGGGCGGCCTGTACCAGGATTCGTATCGCGTCACGGCCGAGCTTCCAGGCCCGGGGCAGGATGAACAAGCCGATCCCGGCGCCGATCACGGGGTCGACCCATCCCCAGCCGGTGATCTGCATGACGGCGGCGGCGACGATGACGCCGATCGATCCTAGCATGTCGGAGAGAACCTCGACATAGGCGCCGCGTACGTTGAGACTTTCCTCCGCTCCTTGTCGTAGGAGCACGAAGGCGACGATGTTGACTGCTAAGCCGATGATGCCGACGATCAGGACGGCGATCGACGCCACCTCGGGCGGTTCGCCGAGCCGGCGGGCGGCTTCGATGAGGACGTAGGCGGCGACGGCGAAGAGCAGCACGGCGTTGGCTAGGGCAGCGAGGATCTCCAGGCGGTACAGGCCGAAGGTGCGGTGCTGTTGCGTGGTGGCTCGGTTGGCGGCGGTGATGGCGGCGAGGGCCATGCCGAGACCGAGGGCGTCGGTGGCCATGTGGCCGGCGTCGGACAGTAAGGCGAGCGAGTTCGCGGCGAGGCCGACAGCGACCTGAACGATGAGAAAGACGACGACCAGGCCGAACGACAATCGGAGTTTGCCGGCGTGGCGGGCTCCCGCTCGCAGGTCAACGTGGGAGTGGTCGCTACTCATGAGTGGTTGTCCTTGCGATGGCGGAGGTGTTCTCGACCAATGTCGAGGAGCATGCGGACGTGTTCGTCCTCGAGGCTGTAGTAGGCCATTCGCCCTGAGCGGCGGGCCCGGACGGCGCCCGCTGTGCGTAGCCATCGCAGGGCGTGTGACGCCGTGGATTCGGGAACGTCGACGGCGGCGGACAGATCGCCGACACAGAGTTCGCCGGCTTCGAGCAGGGCGTAGAGGATCCTGGCGCGGGTTGCGTCTCCGAGCACCTTGAACCACTCGGCCAGATTGTCGGTTTCGTGTACGGCCGGCATCCGTTTCCGGGTGGCGGCGACCTTGCCTGGGTCGACAAGAGTTAGGTCGTAGGTGGTTACGGGAGTAGGGGTCGGCCTTCGCCCGTGATCAATCGACATCTGCACAAGAGTACAGATAGACAAGTGGATTCGCAACGAGGGCAGGGCACGGCGAGGAGGTTGCGGCCAGGTCGCCGGCGACGATAGCCATGAGGCGATGCGAGGCGTTTCGCCATCGACAATGGCGCCGGCTCCATTGTCGGGTGCTCTGGGCTGGGGGGCGCGGGCGATGCTGGTAGCGACCGTCATTGCTGCGGCTTTGATGACATCGGCCGCCCCGGCGTCGGCTCATGGTGGGGCCGGTGGAGGGTCGTCAGCGAGCAATTATCGGACCACGATCGTTGATCCCGCTGCGCCAGGCCTGTCGTGGCGGACGGCTCGGGGCGACGGCAAGGTCGAGTTGACCAACGACACGGGCGGCGCTGTCACTGTGCTGGGCTATCAAGGCGAGCCCTATTTGAAGTTCGAACCGGCCGTGGGCGTGCTGCGCAACACCCGGTCCCCTGCTACGTACTTGAACGAGGACACGCGTGGCGAGGTGAGCGTCCCGGCGGGGGCCTCTCCTGAGCTTGCTCCGGACTGGCAGGTCGTGGCGACCGGCAGACAGTTCGCCTGGCATGACCAACGGGCCCATTGGATGGCTTCAACTCCGCCGCCCGACGTGCTGGCAGCACCGGATCAGCGACACCTGGTGCGCAAGTACGAGATCCCGCTCCTCATCGGGACAGACGCCGAACCGACC
>Ga0268299_1002651_pt1 | contig 20040 bp, 20 predicted proteins | sample NOBtaG_FD_193484 | JGI IMG/M metagenome (GOLD analysis project Ga0268299, IMG submission 193484) | Activated sludge microbial communities from bioreactor in Nijmegen, Gelderland, Netherland - NOB reactor | ecosystem: Engineered > Bioreactor > Aerobic > Activated sludge | place: Netherlands... | reverse complement strand
GAAATTTACTTAAAAAAATGGAAAAAAATGCTAGCAGCAAAAGAAAATTAGAAAATATCGCTAGTAAGCCGATTACAAATTTAACTGTAATTGATTTTACTCAAAGACAACAGGTTTTTGATGGTATTTTTAGCAAAATACAAGAAGACGCAATTGACGATTACCAAGAAACACATGCAACATCAGATGCTAGCACAGAAGATTTTTTTACAGGAAATATTGCAAGTTTGCTAGATAGCGTTTCACCAGTAGAAAAAATTATTATCACTAAAGATAGTAGTCAAGGACAGTTTCATGAACTTATTCGTATCAAATTTACTCAGGATAAGTCAAATTAACAGTTTTGTTAATCGACTAACTTAACGTCTGTATCAAACTTGTTATATTTATTAAAAGAAATACAGTTAAGAGCAGTAAAGCGATCTTCTCGGCTTGTTAAAGAAACTTGAGCATTAACAGGTAGTAAATAGTCTCTACCAGCAATATTTACCCAGCCAAAATCTACTGAAGAAGTAGCATCTAGGATGGGAAAAGTATAAGGAATTTCAATTGATTCTTGTTCCATCCTTAAGATTTGTTTAGATTCTTGATGGATATAGAGCCGACCTTGATAACCAGTAATAACTTGGGCATTGCCAATTTTTATTTGTTGGCGAGAGTTTCTAGTTTCTACCCTATATTCAAAAACTAAGCAGGGTTGACCATAAAAATTTGTGCTACCTTTTTCAGTAAATTGAGTTTTTGATTCTAAGCTAAAAATTGCTGATAGTTGACCAGCAAATTGACCAGTAGAAGTTAGTCCACCAACTTCTTCAAATGTGGTATTAGCTGCACGTCCATTTTTTAGTTTTAGTTTTATGTCTTCGCCACGATCTACAGCATAGCTAACGGCTAATTCTAAATAGTCGCCTAGCTTCCAGCCTTCAACTAATGGGCGGCCATAACGTTGGACTTGTTGACGAACAATAAAATTAGGAAGCGAAGAAACATAGGCTAGAGCGACTTTTCTTGCCTGCTCAATAAATGGAAGTGATTTAAGGTTTTGTTTTTCTTCGTCAGAAAGATTTTCTATTACTTCTGTTTCTGTAGTTTTTGGCTGGGTCATCAAAGCTTTGCGACGTTCATCAGCACGTGCTAAAGCATTATTAACAATACTGGCTCGGAAAAATCTTAGTTGGTTAAAAAGTTGTTCTTGTGGGACAAAATTTATTCCTCTTTGATCAACATCTGCGGCAATATCATCAAAATCCTGACGTGCTGCCCGTGCTGCTTTTACCCGGTTTAAGATTTCATCTTGAGATAATGGAGGTTGTGCAACAAAAGAAATTAGAGATGAACCTTTACTAACTTCTTTATTAACTTGACTAAAATTTGGTTGCTCTAGTGAAAAGATTAAGAAAAATATAGCAAGTAAATAAAATATTTTTTTTTGTTTAGCCATAACTCTACCAGTATTACTCCAAAATGATTACTGAAAATTGATTTTTTAATCTTGACAAGCTTTAAGCTTTAACGCAAGAGCATTGACTAGATTTTATAGGTCAAAAATAAAAATGCTGAGATATTTCACTCAGCACTTTTACTTTTTAAGGTTAAATTTCGTTGATTAAACACTTAAAGTCTTTGTTGGTTCAGTTGTAGTAGAAGTTTTTTTAGGATTTTCCTTTTTAGCTTTAGTTTTGCTAATAGGGATAAATTTGCCAAAAGTTCCATCTTGTTTGCGTTCAATTAAATATTGACGACCTCGGCGGGTCATATAATGTTTATTGGTTGATTTAGCCATATAATCTGCACCCCTTTATTTTGTTTAAGTTAACAGTAAGTTCCCATAGACTAGATGCAGAAAATCTAATAATGGTTGAACTTAAAGATATTTTTTATCAATAGTTTTTAATTTTGTTTGCCCATGGCAACTAAATAGTCTGCTTTGCCGATAAGCCTTCTGACTATTCCAACAAAACAGCAATAAATTTCATTATATTAATTTAAGGTATAAGTTTATGAGTATTAATAATATAAAAGGCAATCTTAGTGGAATAAACCAGGCTGATTTACTAAAGCAACAAGAATTAACCGAACCATCAAAAAGTGGAGGCAATTTTGCAGGTTTATCTGTAAAGCAAGTTACACCTCCTAGCGATTCACCTATAGAATCAATGGCAGCACGTTCGCAAAATTTTAGTAGTTCTTATAACAAACCTATTACTAATATTGACCCTATACAAGATAATCAAAATAATTTTTCCTCTCAGTTAAAAAATGATTTAAGCCGTTTAGTTAATTCAATACAACAACTTCAATCTACAGCTAAGGGAAATGAAAATCCTAATTCTGCCGCAGGTACAGCATCTATAGACGCTCTTAAAAAAGGTATTGGTGCTAGTAGCACAGGTTTAGGAGAAGGCGTTAGCGGTGCGCGTCGTTTAGAAGCAACTAATGATCCTGTAAATATGAAAGATTCAGGAGAAACAGGTGCAGCACGTAAAGCAACAAGTCCAACAGATCAAGTTTCTCAGATTATGGCTAAAGTAGTAGAACTACAAAAACAATTAGTCAATGAATTATCTGATAAATCTTCAATAATCAAAAAACTAGAAAATAATTAGTTTAATAAATCAAAAACTAAACTATTTTGCTGGAAATTATCATTAATCTACCAAAATATAAGCTTTATAGAGAGTAATGGATCATCTATAAAGCTTATAAACATTTAGTAGACCTATGCTAGAATAGGTCACATATCTAAACAATTACCTCACAATTAGGAATCAACACCATGTCGCGTGCTGCGGAACAATTGTTTAAAGAAGGAAATGAACAATTTTTTATTGGTCAATTTAAGAAAGCAGCAGAAAATTTTGAGCAAGCTTTAAGCTTAATTACTGATGAGCCAGTGCTTTGGTATAACTATGGCTGCTCATTAGTTGAATTAGAGCGTTATGAGGATGCTCTTAATGCTTTTGCAAAGGCTGTTGAAATAAAGCCAGATTTTTACTTATCTTGGTTTAACCATGGGAATGTACTAAATATATTAGGTAGATTTGATGATGCCTTAGATAGCTATAACAATGTAGTAGAACTTAAACCAGATCATTATTTAGCTTGGAATAATCGTGGTTGTTCACTAGCTAGAATAGAAGAATTTGCCGAATCCTTAGAAAGTTATCAAAAAGCTCTAAATTTGCGTTCAGACTATAGACCTGCTAAGTATAATCGAGCTTATGTTTTAGCAAAAATAGGGCAATTTGAAGAAGCAGCAGAAATTTATGAATCAGCTTTGCAGTTAAGAGCAGAAGATCCTGCAATGTGGAATAATCGAGGAGTTGTACTTACACGTGCTAACAGATTAGCAGATGCTTTATATTGTTTTGAACAAGCTATTCACTTAAAAACAGATTATTACAAAGCCTGGTATAACCGAGGCTATGTATTAGCAGAAATGCAGCGTTATGAGGAGTCTTTGGAAAGTTATAATAATGCTCTACAAATATTACCTGATTACGGTACAGCACTTTATAATTCTGGGTATGTATTGATAAAACTAGGGCGTATTGCTCAAGCAGCAGAAGTTTTTACTGAGTATGTAAAGCTTTGTCCAGTGTCTGAATACACAGATTTACTTAATCAACAGATAGCTAGATTACGACAATATGCACAGAAATATCAATAGGTGATAATTTTTATGTATTTAAAAAAATTAAGTTTATTAATATTTGCAAGCTTAATGCTTTTTAGCAGCTTTTTACTTTTACCATCAATTCAAGCTAATAAATCCTCAATTAATTTAATTAAGGCACAAATAGAAGGTATTAACCCTCAAGCACTTGGAGAACAACTCTTACTTATAGATGATGGTAGCGGTGATGGTCGTTATGGTGGAACTGGTGATCCTGGATTTGGTTGGTTTAATTCATTAAAACCTGATGGCTACCCAGCTACACTTAAAGAAGTAAGAATTGCTTTTAGTGATGGATCACGAGGAGTATTAGCTGGCTCACCTCTAAGAATTGCCGTTTATACTGATCCTGAAGGAAATGGGCCAGATGCAAATCAAACGCCTGCCGTTTTATTTCCTGTAACCTGTAATAATCCTGGTAATTTTGAAAGTTACCTTCTACCAGAATTAATTACTATTAACTCTGGTAATTTTATTGTTGGGGTAATTGACACTATTTTTATTGCTGATTTACCTGCTTTTGGTGACACAGTTGGTTTGGTTAAACCTATTGGTAGTCAATCTTATGTAACTCTTGATGCTGGTAGGACTTTTTTGCGGGTAGATGAAGTTTTTCCTAACTTTCAACTTCAACCCGTTGCTTGGTTAATACGAGGTGTAGCAGATGTTGAAGGTCTATCACCTGTAATAACTAGGGCCCTTTACAAAAAAGGCAAACTAAAAGTATTTGGTCGCAATTTTTCTGATAACGCAATTATTCGTATAAATGGAGAGAGAATTAATTTACCTATAAAATTTGCTCCTATTAAAGGTAGGTTAATGATAGAAGGTACACCAGAGCAATTAAACTTAAGAGAGACTGGACGAAGCAATAAATTAGTAATTGTTGTTGACGGTGTAGCCTCGGAAGTTTTTGATTTTACTAGCTAAACTTATCTGTTGAGCCTAGCATAAGCTGTTTACATAATTTATAATTTGGGTAATTTTCTTTTTAACATTCTGTTAATAAACTAACTTTCTAATAACTGTACTAAGCTTGGAGGGATAAAAATGTCTTCAAAAGCAGAAGCCGCGCACTATTCACCACCTAGTGTTTCTGGCGAAAATTGGTTTAACATAAACTCTTTACTTCCAACAATTATTGCTATTGTTGGAGCAACTGTTTTAGTTCTAGTTCGTTTTCAAGGTACTAAGCTTGATGTTTTAAAAGAAGCTAGCCAAACAAACTTGGCTTTGATTTGCTATTTAGCATCTTCTTTGTTTTTTGGTATGTATTTGATGGGACGCGAACCATTAATGAGAAAATTAGGCATGTGGACAATGATTCTAGGTTTTATGCTTAATTTTTCTGCTTGGGGAATGCGCTGGATTGAATATACAGAATTTACTAAAGCCCAAGGCGATATGGTGACAATTTGGCCTACATTACCTTTGGCCGAAAAAATTAACCATACTTTCCCACTTTCTAATCTCTACGACATTACTTTAGGGTTAACTACATTTTTAGGTCTTACAGCCGTTTTAGTAGGTGTACGTAAGAGATATGAATTTTTAGGCGCGGTGACAATGCCTGTTGGTGCGCTATTTTTAATCCTAGCTGTATTTTTAGGTAATGATATCACTCAACCAATCCAACCAATTTTAAGAAGCTATTGGCGACCAATACACGTAGGTGTAGCGGCTTTAAGCTATGGTATATGTGCCGTTACTTTTGCTGTTGGAATAATTTACCTATTAAAAGACAATATGAAGCCTGAAAGAATCGCTTTAAGTGTTGCTCTATTCGGTTTAGGTATTTATTTACTAGTAGCAGCACTTTTTGGTAACTTCTCGCTTACAGGTGGAAGTTTTGGAATGAATATAGTGATGCTTACACCAAAAGTAGGTGAGCAGCCCATTAGGTTTTCTGGAGCAAGAGGCGATTTTCTAACAGCAGAATTTCCTTTTGTCGGACGATTTTTACAATTAGTTGTAGTGCTGTTTTTGGCTTCTTCTGCAATGTATCTTAAGGATATGTTTTTAGGAGAAGATGCAAAACTACGTAAAGCTGCTAATGCTTTGTTTGGACTTGCTGTTTTATTACAAGCTTTAGCTGTAGGTACACTTTACTATCAAATGAAGACTGTCAAAGATTTTTCTCCTTATATTTCAGCTTCAAATATGGCTAAGGTGGAAGCATTGCTTGGAGATGATGGTCATAATCATGATGATGGTGGTGGAGCAGACCATAAGCATGTGGATGGAAAAGCTTGGCTAACTCAAATGGGCCCAAACCTTAGAGTTAACTTTAGCTCTAACCCAGTTGTTAGCACAGGATTTTTTGTAATTATTGTTGGTGGCTTGTTCTTTGGATTATTTAAGTTAAAAGGTGAGCAAATCTTAAAGAATATTCCTCCGCTAGAAGTACTAGATGATCTTAACTATAAACTAGTCTCTGTATGTTTTCCAGGTTTTACCTTAATGTTAATTTTAGGTGCTGTTTGGGCAAATGAATCCTGGGGAACTTATTGGAGTTGGGATCCTAAGGAAACTTGGGGACTTGTAACTTGGCTAGCTTATGCTGGTTTCTTACATACCCGCTTTACACATGGCTGGAAAGGTCGTCGTTCTGCATATTTTGCAATCATTGGTTTTGCTTTTATGCTTTTTACTTACTTAGGTGTAAGTTATTTACTACCTGGTTTACATTCTTACGCATAAAAGCTAGTAATTTTGTTAGATTTTCAAAAGAGCTAGGGATGTTCTCTAGCTCTTTTGCTTTAAGATTTGCTAGGTTTTAAGAACGGTTAATAATCCATTGCTTATCTTGGTTTGTTAGTAAAGAAGTTTTGATAGAAGCTCTAGAAATAACTTTAAGAACTTCATAAGGATCACAACCATAAATTCCTGACCCCCAGGAAGGATTAGCTTCAATAACAGCCCAACCACGATCAGCTATAAATCCTATATCTACAACAACTGATGGTGGCAAGGCTACTTCTGGATCAGCTAAAAAGTTTTCAATAAATGCTTTTGCTTCTATTATTTCATCTTTAGAAGCAAACCAATTTCCTTCATCATCTTGTGCTGTTTTACCATTTCTTGCATAAACAGAGATTGTTGCAACACTTCTTTCAATTATAAAACTCCTAAATTCTGACATCCAATTTACAACTTCAGATATTAGTATAGGAGTATTGCTAGGAAGTAAGTCTGCTGATGGGATTATTTCGCCTTGCTCATATATTTTTGCCCTAAAACATTTATCATCAGCAGGTTTTATAAAGATTTTTTCTTCTATTTTTTCTAACTGGCCTAGTGTCTTATACTGAATTTGCCGTTTTAGATATTTCAATGGTAGCTTAACCAACCAATCAAAAGTTGGCTCAATTAGCGAAATTTCTAAATTTTCTGAAACCACAGCAGCAAAAAGGGATTCGCCATAAATTACAACTATGGAATCAACAATATTTGGTGGCATTCTCCATGACACCAACCTTTCAACCTTCCAACCAAGTTCTTTTGCTGTCCTCCAAAGACTTATAGAATCTTCTGTATATCTTGGAGGTAAAACTAATATTGGCATAGTTACTTATTTAGTTGAGTTATAAAGATATTTTACCTTCCACCAAGCATTGAACTTACAGTTCGGTTAGTAGCATCTAGTGTTGCACGGGCTGCCGTTTCAGCATCTGCCCCATTTTCAGAAAGCTGACATGCCCCTAAAAGCTCAATAGCTTCCCCAACAGGTTGAATAAAGTAATCTGTTTTAAGCAATACAACTAAAAATTTATGGCTTTGTCCACCAAATTCTTTAATAGTAATATCTGAAATCTCAAACTTGACAGGTTTTGGAGTAGATTGCTCTAAGGCTACTAGAGTAGCTTCAACAGCTAAACGTAGCCTATTGCTAGGGTTATTTTCACCTTTTTTGATGCCCGTGTAGGTTTTGTCCTGGGTATTAAGTATAACGGTTGCTTCTATTTGTGAGTTTTCTAACTCAGTAAATATTGCTTGTTTTAATATTAATTTATATCTAGCCATAGATTTTTTCTCGAAAAATAAAAATTAATTCTTACTCATGATAATTTTTTTCTCCAGCACGAACAGCTACTTTTAGTGTGTTTTGTTCTGGTGGAAGGGGACAACTAAAATCTATATTATAAGCACAATATGGATTATAAGCTAAGTTAAAATCAACTGTGTAAATACCATTAGTATTTTCATCTAATTCTAGGTAGCGACCTGCTCCATAAGTTTCTTTTCCAGAAGTTGTATCACGAAAAGGAATAAAAAGCCTTTTAGGATCAACATCTGTAGAAAGTGACTTAAAAGTATCTAGCGAGCATTCAACACCATCTAAAGTAAATTTTAATGCTCCATAACGGATATATACATCTTTTTCACCCTTGCTAGTTAGCATTTTAATTTGTTCTTTATCTTTGTAAACTTCAAACTTTGCATCAAGGCGATAATTTAGGTTTACAGGAAAATAATTTAATCCCTTAAAATTAGTTCTTTCTTCTTTTAATATTGGACTATCTGGAGAAAGCTTTAAGATACGATCTTTTTCTTGGCGAGAAGCTTCTATTTGTTCACTTAAAGTTAGAGGGCGATTAGGTATATTTGATGAAGTATCCATAGATTCACTGCTCACAAGCTTAGGCGCATTGCCCATGTTACAACTACTAATTAAGATTACGAGTAAAATAAATAGCAATTTACTATACATAATATATCCTTAAAGTTGGACTAAGTAAGAAAAGTAGCTCTTTTTAGGTTAGAATAATTGGCTATTTAATTAAATAGCAACTATGCTAACATTATTAAATTTTATAAAAATCTAACTAACGTAATACTTTTATTTTAGGAGTTTTGTGCAAAATGTTAAATCGTAGAACATTTATATATACAGCATTTTTAACAATTTTTAGCCCAAATATTTTTTCATTTTCAATTAAAGCCGCAGAAAATGCAGATTTTAATGGAGTTTGGGTATTAGACAAAGAAAAAAGCGTTAACTTACCCCAAATATTTTCAACCGTCCAAGAATATTTACTAATCATTAAACAAGATGACAAAACAATAACAGTTTCTACAGAATTCCAAGGGCGAGGACAAAAAATTTCTAGCGAACCAGACACTTTTCCTATGGATGGTACTACTGTAGAAAAAGCTGATAGAAGAGGTTTTATCCAAAAAAGAAGTTTTCGTTATAATGCAGCTAATGAACTAGTTGTAGAAACAGAAAAAGTTTTTACAGGTGAAGTGCAAATGCCTAATAGTAGCGAAAATGAAACCTGGAATATTTCTGGTGAAGGGGTTTTAACCATTACTATTACACCTAAGAATAATAGTGAAAATAAACAAGTACGTGTTTTTAACAAAAAAACACAGTCAGGTATCTAGCTATTATTTCAAAAAAATTTTGCAATAGCTAGGTGACAAATAATTGCTTGGCTTATAAGGGATCAAAGTTGGAGAATTGGCAAAGTAATATTATCAGTGATGATGTTGCAGCTATTAAGCAACTATTAGGAGCTAGTAAAACTATTGCTGTAGTAGGTATGACAGCAACAACTTATAAACCATCTTATTATGTTCCTAAATATATGCTTGACCAAGGTTACAAAATAATACCTATTAATCCAAAGTTAACGGAAATTGAAGGGATTAAATGTTTTGCTAATTTATTAGAAGTTCCAAAACCTGTTGATATAGTACAAATATTTCGTCGTTCTGAAGATGTTTTCCCACATGCTGAAGAGGCTTTGGTAATTCAGCCTAAAGCTCTTTGGCTGCAAAGCGGTATTATTAATAACAAAGCAGCAGAATTATTAGCTAAAAATAATATACAAATAATAATGGATCGCTGTATGTATGTAGATCATCGAGATTTTTTTGCTTAATATTTAATCCCTGGGGTAGTTTATGCAGGAAAATACAAGTTTAACTATTAAAGAAAAAACTCCAATCAATTATGTGTTAACTGCCGGATTGGTTACTTTTGTACCAATTCTTTTAATGCTTAGTTTAATTAATGCTAACCCATTTTCATTAGGTAGTTTTATTTTAATAATGATAATTTGGTCAGTAACTTTAGGCCGAGGATGTTCTTTAGAAATTTCAAAAAAAGGCATTAGACAATATTGTTGTGGAATCCCTCTATTTTTAATTAAATGGGATGAAATAGCTAATATTACTTATAGCCATACTCTAGCTGGGCCTCGCTATCGTATTAGATCACGTACTTCCCCTTTAGCTGTAATTGATTTACCTGTTGATGATGCTAACTTTTCAGTTATTAAACAAGCTATTGCAGAACAAGGTGTAGTTTTATCACAATCTCCAAAAACTCCAAGTTTATTAATTTGACCTCTTAAAATAAAAAAGCCCAAGATAGCCTTGGGCTTTTTCTTTAAAAACAAACTTAAAATAATTAAATTGGGCCTGATAAATATATAGCACCTCTAGGTGTTACACTACCACCTTCAGGTTCTAAGGAAATAGCAGCCTCCTGAATATTTTGGCATTTACGAGGTGTAGCCAAAGGCAATTGAGCATTACCACTAGCATCAGTTTGGAATATTCCACCACTAACAACATTTTGATCCCCTGTAATAAACCATAGTTGATAGACTTTACCTTTTGGAGCAGGGGGTAAGTTACTAATATAAAATAACCAAGTGTTTTGGTTAGTATCCCAAAAAGCTTGACCAGAAGCTTTATTAATTAGTTTGCTATCTAAAATAATTAATCGTCGGCTACTACCAATACTGGAAATAACTTTTTGTTTTTGGTTAATTTGTTCTTTTAGTGTGTTAATTTGTGCTTCTTGCAAACTAGCTTGTAGACGAGCGCGTTTATTGAATTCAATTAGATAAACAGTTTCTGCTAAAAGTAAAAGAATTACTAAAGAAGCAGCTATACGACCTAATAAGTTAAAAGTAGTTTGATACCAAGGTTTAGTAGGAATAATCAACTTAAATGGCTTTTGTGGCCTGGTTTCACTACCAACACGATTTAGTAATTTTTCCTTAACACTTTCACTAGGGTTAGAAAGAGGGATACTACAAACTAATGAGGTTAAAGACTCTCTTAGTTGTGCAACGTCTTCTTCACAACTACTACAACCTAGGGCTAAATGTTTTTCTATAGCTGCTATATCACTAGGGGCTAACTCACCCAACAAATAACAAGCTAGAGAATCTTTAAGTTCTTTATTTAAGCTACATTCAATCATAATTAAATATAACGTTTTAACTTTTCACGTAAGATTTGTATTCCTGTGCGAATACGGGTTTTTACTGTGCCTAGAGGCTCTTGTAATTGAGTAGCTATTTCGCTTTGGCTTAAACCAGCAAAATAAGCTAATTCTATTGCCATTCTTTGTTTATCGCTCATTTCTGATAAAGCATTAATCACAGCTTCACGGCGTTGAGCAGTATAAAAATTTTCTTCAGGATCTAATGCACTATCTATAGATGAATCATTAAGATTATTATTATCAACTACATAAAGCGTGTTGCTAATACGATCTCTAGCACGACGACGATCTATAGCACGGCTTCTAGCAATCATTACTAGCCAAGCAACTACACTACCGCGGTTTTCCCTATATTGGCTAGCTTGTTGCCAAATTTGCCAAAAAACTTCTAAAGTAACTTCTTCTGCTTCTGTGCGACAATTAAGAACTTTTAATGCTAAAGAAAAAACTAACTTATTATAACGGTCATAGAAGTCTTGCAAAGCTATTTGATCTTGCTGTGCCATTCTTGCTATTAAGTCATAAGCAGTTGATTCTGGTATTTCTGGATTTAATAAAATACGTTTTGCTTCCACTATATATGTACGCGCTGAAAATCAATTTGGATTACTTACTTCTTAGGCAATTTGATTATAACAACCTTCTCTCAAGTTGCCAATTGCACTACAAAATAAAACTTACAATCAATAGAGATTTTAGAGCATTTTAGAACCTAAAGACGCAAATAGTTATAAGTTACACGATATGCTTCATAAATTAAAAAAAATGAAATAATATTAAACAATAATATATTCTAACTAATTGTTTATCAATAAGTTATGAAATTTCATAAAAATATATATTTTTGGCACAAGAAATGCCCTAGTAGCAGGCACAAAAAAGTTAACACAAAAAATAAGTTTTCTAATAGATTTTTTAAGGAGTGTCTTGCTATGAAAAAAAGTTTTCTACACCAAATAGGTTTTGCCACTTTAGGTGCTATTGCTTTATTATTCACCCTTTCCGTTGATGCTAATGCCCAAAATCGTAACTACAATCAACGCTATGATTATAATGATCGCTACAACAATAACTTCTATTCTCCTGCATGGGAAAATGGCTATCGCTTAGGTTTTGGCGCAGGAAGCAATGATCGCAGTTATAGAAATTCTTTTGATGTAGATCGCAGTAAAACTTATCGTGATGGTGATAGTGGTTATCGTCGTGAATTTGGCGATAAAGATGACTATAAACGCGCCTTTAGAGATGCCTTTGAAGATGGTTACAGAGATGGTTATAGTGGTCGTCGCTCTCAATTTGATCAAGTAAATTATCGTAATAATAATCGAAGAAATAGAAATAATTTTCCAAATAGTTGTCCTCCAGTTCAAAATAATAGACGTGGTGGATGGCGTTACTAGTTAATTGGATTAGTTAACTTTAAGTAAATTAAGAGGTTAGAAAAATTTTTCTAACCTCTTTTCTTTTTATTGCCACAAATTTAGAGCGTTTTTATATAACCATTTTTCCATAACATCTGGTTTGATTGGTAAAGCTTGAAATTCTGTTGTTATTTCTACTAATGGCCTACCTAGTAAAAATGCCCCTGTACCAAAAAGCACCCGATCTTGAATAATGCTATTGCCAAAAGTAAATAATGGTTCCCAACCTGTGCCTGCTTGAGTTAGATACTTAGGACGATGTGCAGCTAATTCTAAATAAACATTTTGGTGTTTACGTGCTAAGAGGGATGCTTCCAAAATCCAAGGATACCCACCATGACTAAGAATTAATTTTAGCTCTGGAAAATCACAAGCTACATTGTCAAAATGTCGTGGATGAGCTAACTCGTTGTGACGCATTTCTGTCCAATTGGCTGAAGCATGTACACTAACAGGAATGTCTAACTCTACACATTTAGCATAAAAAGGATAATAACGCCGATCATCTGGCGGAAGCCCAATCATAAAGGGTCTTAAGCTTAGACCCTTGAAATTTTCCTCTTTTACAAGTCTATCAACTTCTTTTACTGCTCGCATTCCTTGAAAAATATCTGCACCAGCAAACGCAATAAATCGACTAGGGGCTTCATGTAAAATTTCCGAAATTAAATAATTAGGTGAAAATGTTTTTCCTGTGCTGGTAAGCTCATCAAACCCAGTAATTAAAGATTTATTGATTCCAGCTTTATCCATTAATTTTACATATTGTGCGACTGATAAGCCTTGATGAAATTTATCAATAAATCTTTCAACAGATTCTTCTGTAGCAGTTTCATGATAGAAAATCCGTAAATATCCTAGCATTTGACTAGGAAAATTGTCTCTTGCATGCGCAAGAAATTTTGGCGTTGGGACAAGAGGTGCCCACATATCAATAATTTGAGACATTTTAGCTCCTTATAAAAAGTAAATTTAATAAGCTATTGATTTCCAAGCTGCTTCTGCAAGTAATTCGCTAGCTAGCTCAAGGCTAGTTTTTACCCTGCCTGCTAGCCAATGACGGGAAAATTCTTGGCTCGGGCCAATTAAAATTGATAAATAAACATCCATTGGTAAGTCTTTGATTTTAGAAGCTTTAATATGAGGTTTTAACCACTTTGATAAGGCTTGAAATGAATCTTTGTTCATTGTTTTTAGGGTAGCTTTTTGGTTGCCAATGAATTCAGCTTGTCGAGTATGGAAAATATAGCGTGCTAAATCAGCATTTTTGCTAATCCATTGTAAGTGGTATTTGACTAGAGCTTTAATACCTAATTCTGCATCTTTGTATTCTTCTAATTCCTTTATTAAACCAGTTTGATAGCTTTGTAGCCCTTCAATATAGAGACTTGCTGCAAGTTGCTCTTTACCTCCAAAATGATGGTAAATACTACCAGTACTAGCTTGAGAGCGAGCGCGAATTTCCTCAATTGTAGTTGCTTGAAAACCTATTTGGTTAAAACACTCTAATGCAGCTTTTAAGATACTTTCGCGGGTAGATGGTTTATTCATAGTACTAGAATAATATTCTAGAATAATATTCTAGTCAATTAGAAGTCTTATAATGTTTTTTAATAATTTAAGTAGATTGATTAAAAAGTTTGTAATTACTTGTGTTGTAAAGGAAATCAGCAAATAATTAGATTACTCTAACGTAAGTATAAAAGCGTCAGAAATTCTATTTTCAACCATAACTTGGATTAAGTTATCTCCTGATTGTAAGTTTAACTTACGTTTACTGCCTTTTAGGGTGAGAGAAAAATTAGATTGACTAATAATTTGTTGACTTACATCTTGGTCATTAATAATAACTTGTGCGCCGTTTATGCCATAGTCACGACCTTGAATAAATAGCATTTGTTTGTCAAAAACTGCATCAACAATAAATACTCCATCTATGATGATGTTAAAAGAAGTTGTAGCAAAGCGATTATCTGAAGTAGTAACTTGTACAACCACATTGCTAAAAGCAGGTGAAAATAGATTTGGCATTAAAATTATAGTTCCTGTTCCATCTCCATTATCAATTAGATTTACAAAATCTGGAGCAGTTAGCAAAGATAAAGTTAAATTTTCATCTCCTTCAGGGTCAAAAGATGTTACAGGGATTTCTATAACATCAATTGGGCCTATTATTTGGTCATCGATTTGATCAATTATTGGGTTTTCTTTAGCTCTAGGCACAACATTAATAGTTAAGCCAACTGTGCTGCTTAATCCAAAAATGTCAGTTGCTGTTACAGCACAAACATTTAACCCAAGATCCTCAATTGTTGGAGCAATAGTTAAATCTGTACCTTCTGCTATTACAAACTGATTTTTATCACAAACAACATCAATTATTACTTCATCATTTTCTGGGTCATTTACTAGTAAAGAAACAATCACTGTATTATCTACTGCTACAGTTTGTTCAGGGATTGGTTGAATTATTGGAGGGTTATTAGGTTGTACTATTAGAGTAAAATAATCACGATTAAATAGAGGTTGTCTTCCTCCAGTTCCGCTTTGGGCTAAATCAGTTCCTTGAACAGCAATGCGAAAGATTGCTGGATTTGGCCCGGTTTGTGAAAAAAGGGAAGTATCAATAGTTAAAACTCCTTGACCTTCAATAGTATCAATAGTTACAAAGCGTGGAGGTTGTTGACCTGTTGGAGTTGGTACTAAGCTAAATGTAACGGGATCCCCCTCAATATCATCACCAATAACAGGAATAGTTACAATTTCGCCTGCTGTAACAAATTGTTTTTTTCCCTTTCCAAACTCAGCATTTAAGTCTTTTCGGTCAATTATTATTCTAGGCGCATGATTTAATATTCTTGTGTTGTTGGCATCAATCCAAATACTTCCATTTACAGAAACATGCAAAACATCTGCTGCGCCATTAAAAAAATCTGAATTAGTAAACCAACCAGAAACACAACCTATAAAAGTATCTGCTCCAGCAATAAAAGGGTCACTGCCCCCATATTGTGGGCTTCGCTGCGGTCTAACAGTTCTCATTGTTCCAGCCGTAGCATTACCAACTAAATAAATTGATGAACGAAAATTTCCTTGATTTAATTGGCTACCTGTTACAACTAAATCAGAAAACCCATCAGCATTAAAGTCTCCAGCAGCCATTAAAAAATTAGCTCCACCAAAAGCAAAACCTAAACCTGTTTGACCTCCTCGACCTGTAACTATTCCAGGGCCACCCAATCGATCTTCTAAAATTAGACCTGGAAAACCATTAATTGTATCGTCAAAAAGCGGTATTGGTGGTTGAACTATGAAATTGCCTGGTTGCGAAGGTTGATTAATTAAAAGTGTTACAGAAGAAATTATTGAGTTACTAATTGCACTAGTTCGACTTGATGCTACAGCAAAGTCAGGGAAGCCATCTCCATTAAAATCTACTATTTGTGGTCGTCCATCTCCAAAGAAATCTGCTTGACCACCTGCAATAGAAATAGCAATGTTTGGAACAGCTATTAAACTAGTTAAAATAAAGCTTCCATCCATTTTACCAATCAAAACAGAAACTAAAGATTGATTGCCAGCAGAAACATTACCTTGGTTAATTACCATTAAATCAGGTATATCATCATCGTTAACATCTGATAACTGAGCAGACACAGGGATAAACCCGCCAGTTTCACGAAATTTTAGGTCTAAAAATAGATTTGTCCCGTCATTCATTGCTGTAACAGCTAAACTAGAGGCATAATCAATATAAACCAAGTCGCTAGCACCATCTTGATTAAAATCTGCACTCATAATATTAGTTGGGCCAGTTGTAGCAACAAATTGACGAAAAAGTAAATCGTTTCCAAAATTGCCTACTCCATCATTAAGTAATACTATTAATTGACCAGTACTAGTATCATTATTGTTTCTAGCAATTACAGTGACAGCAATATTATTTAAGCCTATATTAGGGTCAAAAAAAGTAGTTAATGAAGTAGGACGCAAAAAACTGTCAGTAAACATATCTCCAATAACAATAGGAACTATTTGTTCTGCCCCATCGGTTGTAATGTTATAGAGTAAGTAAATTATACCTAGATTTTGCTCCATTATTGCTAAATCATTATTACCACCAATACCATCAAAATCAGTTGCAGGAGAAATATTAGTAACTACTTGTAGGAAAATAGGTAGTAAATTATTAGCTGAAGGTAAAAATAACACGCCACCTGTAGAAGTATTTGATGGAGTGCTTTCCGCAAGTACAATATCGTCAGCCGCAATTTCTTCACCTAAAGGAATACCTTGACCAATAGCAATAGCAAATGGGTTAACTAAAGGAATACCATTAATATTGTTAAGTACCATACGGTTAGTAAATAAAGTGTTAATATCTCCTAAAAGTATTGTGATGCTTGCAGGAACGCTTGATCTTGCTTGTAAAATGGCTAAATCTGCTAAATCATCATTATTAAAATTTATGGTTGTTACTGCAACGGGATTATCAACTGGAATTGGCCTAGGTGTTGTGTATCCACCGCCAGGATTTGCCTTAAATATAGTTACTCGATTAAGAGATTGACTTATAGAAATTATTTCAGGAAATCCATCAAAATTAAGGTCTTTAACAATTAAAGCTGTTGCACTACCAGCATTTGCTAAAGTAGTAAGAGGAATAAAATCTAATAGGTTATTTTCAAATATTTCTACACCAAAAGAAGTAGCTAAAAAAATATCAAAGTCTCCATCTGAAGATGATCCTAAATCAGAAATATTAGCCATTTCTATTGCAATTGCTTTAGTTGTAACACTTTGACCAAGAGAGGTTTGACCAACAATTGAGCCACTAGCAATAAGATTTAAGTCTGCCACACCATCTGGGTTAAAACCTCCTGTTATGCTAGTAAAAAAAACTTCTATTTCTGCATTAGTTTCTCCTTGTTCAGCTACTGCAATATCAAGAATGTTATCTAAATCTAAAATACCTGTAGAGGTTGAAATGATTTGGTTGCCAGCTTTTGTTCTTAACGCACCATTTGGAGCATTAGGATCGCCAAAGCGATCAAAACTTTTTGCACCTCTAACAAAAAAAAGACCTGTCATTACTTCTATAAAACCATCTTCAGCAATAACTATGTCCGTTAATCTATCTCCTTCTAAATCAGTTAATTCCAGTGCAACAGGTCTGGAAATAGTATTAATAATACGGGGTAATTGAAAAGTGCCATCTCCAGCACCAAGAAAAATTAAAATGCAATTTTTATCTATATTATTATTTATTAGTGTAGTTGCCTGAGCAGAAATAATATCGTTAAATCCATCGCCATTAATGTCACCAATGCCAACATCAATAGTATTTATTGTTGCTAAACCATTGGGTTGAAGACCACGAAGTTCATTAAAATTGCTATTAAGAAAGCCTGTATGAATGGACGCAGCTACTAAACCGACATTAAAAGGGGCGACAACAGGTTGTGTAGCTTGAAAATCAAAATCCTGTGCTGGTAAATCCCTAACAAATGCAAATAGACAAACTACTAGCCCTAGTAGTGTCCAAACTACAGCTTTCATGCGTTATATATTACCTTTCCGAAGAAGCTTAAAACAGGCAAGTTTAGAAAATAATCTGTCTTTATATCACTTTTATTTTAAGTAAGCTAGGCTTGTTTGAAAAACTTATCAACTTAGTAAATTTTACTAATTAATTTTTAATTCCTGCCATTGACCAGGTTCTAAATTGTCTAAATGCCAATCCCCAACAGCTTGACGAATTAACCTTAAAGTTGGATAACCAACTGCGGCTGTCATCCGTCGCACTTGGCGGTTACGTCCTTCTCTAATAATTAGCTTTATCCAGCTAGTAGGAATGCTTTTACGTTCACGAATTGGTGGAACACGCGGCCAAATATTTGGTGACTCAATCAAACTAACTTGAGCAGGTAGAGTTAACCCATCATTTAATCTTACTCCTTGGGCTAATTGTTTTAATGCTTCAGGATTAGGAAGCCCTTCTACTTGAACTAAATAAGTCTTTGGCATTTTATTTTTAGGATCTGTGATTAAATGCTGTAACTTACCATCATTGGTAAGTAAAACAAGTCCTTCACTATCATAATCAAGCCGTCCAGCAGGGTAAATATTTGGTATTTTAATGTAATCGCTTAGTGTCATTCTTTGACCATTATCAGTAAATTGACATAATACTTGATACGGTTTATTAAGTAAAATTAATCTTCTCATACGTAAATAGCAAATACTAAAAATTCTTTACACCATATGGTTAAAGACTCTTTCTAAATCAGTTTCCAACTTGTGAGCAAAAAAAATTTTGGTTCTTAGTAGGAAAATTAATAAAAGTATAAAGCTTTATTTCTCAAATAAATAAGAATTTTTGCAGAAAAATTTATCTATTTAGCAAGTTTTGGCATTGTAATTGTTATAGAGAAAGCCAACAAATACAAAATCTTTTAGCAACAGGAGATTAATCATATGTCAAGAAATTTCAATAAATTAACTACTTCTTTAGCAATTATTTTTAGTCTTATTTTCTTACAAGTTCCAACTTTTGCACAAAATCCAAATATTAATAACCAACAACCAAATACTTCTGTAAATAATAGAAATTACTATGGCAGTTATGATAGAGATTATGACCGCGGCTATCGTGAAGGCTACAAATCTGGTTTTAGCGATGGAAAACGCGATGCTGAACGAGAAGTAAAAAATCTAACTAATAGAGATCTTTACTCAACAAACCGTAGTCGATCTGCTGCTGAGCAAGCTTATGCTAATGGTTTTTCCGCAGGTTATGAACAAGGTTATAACAAAGGATTTGACGAAACTTTAGCACAAGCTATACAAAAATGGCGCACTCGTGGTTATCAAGATGGCTATAATATAGGTGTAAAAGATGGTCGTCAGGCTTCAACTCGAAATCAAGCAGATGATTTCTTAAGACGCGCTCCTAGAGGTACTAATAATTTACGTAATAAACTACAACGTGCTTACGAAGAAGGCTTTATTCAAGGGTACAAAGTAGGTTTTGATAAAGGCTTTCAAGAACAAAATAGAGGTTCACAAAAAGAATTTGAAAGAGGTTATAGAGAAGGCTTTAAATTAGGCTTCCAAGATGGGCAAAGAGCTTCTAAATCTAATCGTAGAAATGAACAAGGAATTTACAACAGACGTAGCCAACAAGAAAATGATTATGAACGGGGCTACAGCAAAGGCTATAGTGAAGGTTTTGAACGTGGTTTTAGAAATACACGCTAGAACTTAACTAGTTTGTTGCTAAAGGGATACAAAATTAAGACGGGTCAAATGCCCGTCTTTTTTGTTTTTCTACCTATCAAAAGGCTATAGTTTTTATTTCCTAGTTGTTTCTTACTTATTGATAGAAAATCACTTAAGAGATAATCAGCACTCAAATTTGATATAGAAAATTAATACTTTTATGGTAAACTCTAAAAACACTCTGTCTTAATTATTAAAATATAAAAATATTAACTTAATAAATATGTCTTAGGTGGAATAAGAAAATTAAAATTATATTATACTTAGGAAACAATTTTTTTTTAGTAACGTTGTTTGTTATCCGCCAAAACATTTCTTTATTAATTAATGCTAGAGGCATTTAATGAAACCTTTAATTAAGACTGTACTTGTAGTATTTGGTTTATGCTTTTTTCCTAGTGTTTTGCTAGCACAAA
>Ga0268299_1002650_pt1 | contig 20042 bp, 17 predicted proteins | sample NOBtaG_FD_193484 | JGI IMG/M metagenome (GOLD analysis project Ga0268299, IMG submission 193484) | Activated sludge microbial communities from bioreactor in Nijmegen, Gelderland, Netherland - NOB reactor | ecosystem: Engineered > Bioreactor > Aerobic > Activated sludge | place: Netherlands... | reverse complement strand
AGCTTCCTCACCGATGCTTCCTGCCAGAAGGAACGCGCGAAGATTGCCGAGCTTTTCGGTCAGTTCGACCTCGATGGCAACGGTTACGTAGACCGCAAAGAAATCAATAGAGCGGATAAAACACCTTCCAGCAAAGATGACAGTGCGTCACCTCATCTTTTTGCGAACTTTCTAAGCGACCGTTATAAAGCACTGATGTCCACTTCGAATGACGAATGGTTCTTCGAAAATAATGGCGTATCGCTCAAAGATATCTATAAATATGTGGACGCCGCGCGTGACTTCAGCAAAAAAATCGGCGACAAGAAGGGCGACACGAATTACACGCTCAGTTTGCAGGACAAAGAACGAGAAGTAACGGTGCACGTCCCTCCTCAATACGACCCGAACCGCCCAATGCCAATGGTAGTCATGCTGCACGGATTTATGCAAGACAAAGAAGAAATAGCGCGCATTTCGCAATTTAAAGAAAAGGCAGACAAAGAGGGATTCATCGCTGTTTTCCCGAACGCGACAGGTTGGCTCGGCGATCGCATGCGCTGGTGGAATGTCGGTAAGAATCAGCTCTATCGAGCGGACGACGTCGACTTCATAAGGCAACTGACAGAAATCATTCCTCAGAAATTGAACGTCGACAAAGATCGAATTTTCCTGGTCGGCTTTTCCAATGGAGCCATGATGGCGCAAGAAGCGGCAGCAAGGCTCAATGACAAAATCGCAGCAGTGGCGAGCGTCAGTGGCGGCATGCTCAGAAAACAGGACAAACCCAAAGGAGACATGAATGCATTGCTTATACATGGCAGCAATGATGAAGTGATCCCTGCGTCCGGCGGCATGCTCGCCAATTTGTTCGGCGCCCCGCGAGTGCTTTCAGCTCTTAAGGCATTCGAAGTCTGGGCTGATGCCAACGGGCTGACGCCTTTCGCTCACAAGTCGGCCGGCGAACCGATTCAAACTTACAGCGCCATCGATACAGCCAGCGGCAGAGAGGTGACTTTCTACAATCTCAAAGACGGCAGCCATGATTGGCCGGGCAGTTCGGCGAGCACGACTGCAGCATCTCAATTCAATGCCACAGACGAGATCTGGAATTTCTTGAATCGTCACAGCAGGCAACAGCTCATGGCCAGAGTGCGCGAAGCGTAGGTCAATAACTCTTCAACTGGTCGATCGATTTATCGAGCGCTTCCAGAGACGCGGACAAGGCATAAAAAAGCAGGTCTGCGCGCGCAGGACCGGCGGATTGCAGCATCTCACCAAGCTTGATGCAGGCATCACCTTTGGTGTCTTCCAAATTCAGTTTGTAACAAAGACGGCTGGCAACCGCGTCGCAAACCTTCTCGACACCATATTCTTTTTCGTAGAGAGCCATAATCTCGCGGCTGGAAGGGTCGGGATACAGCTTGTCGGCAGCCGCCCAGCAGTCGAGAAAGAAGTCTCGCAGCCAGCGGGGTACGTCGCCCTGCAGTTGATCTACCATGGTCAGCCAGATGCTCAGCCCCAGTAATTCTTTGACCGCCTCGTGATGAATTTCGGCAGCCTTCTCCGTCACCGCGTAGTCAGGGGTCTGCCCCATCCTGTTTGGGCGCAGGCAGTAGCGCATGTAATCGGACAAAAGATCGAGGCAGCGAATGCCGATTGCCGTTGAAAAATAGAGAGCGCGGCGCCAGCGGTCTTGCTGATCGAGAGGGCGATGCTTCGACAATTTCATGTAGAAAGCACCGGTTGGTTCAGTTTCCTCCATGTCCGACATTGGGAACCTCACAGATGCAAAACTGACAAGAAATTCGCTCGACTAGACCGATTACGGGATGACGCGATTGACGTACCAGACCACCCAAATCAAGGCAAAAATGAAAGTCATCACTTCCAGAAGAGTAGGCAGCATTTTGCGATTCTCAAGACGTTTGGCAGCATCGACGAACGCCCAGAGAAGGAGCGAAGTGCCGGTCAGACAGCCGAAAATTATCGGCATCGTGAACTTGAGTGGAATCAGCCCGAAAAGAGCAGCGCCTTCTTTGACGACGAATATATTGGCACCATTGAAGGTGGCGGCAAGACTCTTGAAATACGCGTCGCCGGCGCCGTCTCCACCTTCCATGTGATTGGCGGGCATAGCGCAATAGAAGTAATAAACATTGGGAATCGATGACTGGATCACTTTGCCCTTGCGATCGAAACCCTGCATAAATACGTGCGATACGCGAAAGAACTCCTCGTCGACTTTCTTATCCGTGACGATGGCGAATGTGTTTATTCCGCCGGGTCCGGCTTCCGGAGCGTTGTTCCACTGCTCACCCAGGGCTAGATTTTTGGGAAAGTCCTCGACATTGGAAACCCCCGGATAGACGATTTGATACTTGGACATCAACTGGTAAGTCGGGATCATATCTTGCTTTGTAATTGAATTTACCAGCTTCACCGCCGGATCTCCGGTCCATTTCTCCAGCCGGGGCGGGAAAGTACCGTTCTTTGCATAAAACTCCTCCAGGTGCGCACCCAGTGCGCGCATCTGCTCGACCGTCTTCACTTCCGGAGCCTCTTCAGTATGCACGAGGAATCCATTCGGTCCGGCAAGACCGCTGGGCGTCTGCTCGAGCCAAAATTCCTTGCGTGCAAAGGCGCCCAACACGAGGGTCTGCATGCCTTCAAGTGAGAAGTCGATGGTTTTGTACTTAAACTGCAATGTCTCGAGGGGAGTTTTGAGACTGCCTGTATTCTGCTCGCCGATGGTGAGATTGACTTTGCCGTCGGCAGTTCTGAATGCCTGACCCTCGACTTTGAATGCTTCGGTCATGATTCCCGGAGCAGTCGGAGCCTGAAACGTCGTGCCCGCCGTCATCCACATGAACCATCCGGCGGCAATCACAGCCACCAGCAAGGACCCGAGCGTGGACAAAATGACTTGATTCTTCTTAAGCAAGTGCTTGCGCCCGCCCGGTTCTCCGCCGCCAACGAGCGTTTCCATTGTTTCCTTGAAAGCGGGCTTGGGCAATTCCAGAGCCGTGACCTTCTGTTTGAATTCCTTTTGCGGTGCGGATCTTATCGCCGCCGCCTCGCGGATGTGTTTGATCAAAATGTCGCCCTTGGGCAAATTCTGCTCCGCCAGCCTGAGCACGCGGCTGTATATGTTCGCAGCATCCTCTGTGGCGCCGGCGCCGTCGCACACTTTTGCCAGAATGAACATATTAGCGATCACATCGCGATTGCCCTCGCCGAGAAGTTTCTCCGAGGTGACGACCAAACGGCTGTATGCCGTAATGGCTTTGTCGAGCTTTCCATCCGAGTAGTAAATGGCAGCGAGGTTTTTGAAACAGGCGAGAGCCTGCTCGGTTTCAGACAAACCGTTGCGCTCCATCATGTCGAGCGCGTCTTCGTAGTGTCTCTGCGCAGCCAGATAGTCGGCATTGTCAAATGCCCGACCTGCCATATACAGAAGTCCATCAAGCTGTTTCTGAGAAAACGCCATATTTTTATCGGCAGTTCGCCAATAACCTCCAACAGTTATATTTCTACCTTCCAGGTGAAAGAGTTAACCGGGTATAGCGTAGAAGTAATTGGAATTAGGCTTTCAAACCGTTTCATGCTGCAGGACCTGAAACTACGCCAGAAAGGAATTCTGATGGTAGCGGTCCCGCTATTGTCGGAAATCATTTTCGTAGCCGTTCTGGTCTTCTTGCAGCAGTCGGCCGAAGCTGAAGCGCAAAAGGCATTCAAGTCCAAAATCATTATCGGACAAACCCAATCCGTGGTTCGGCTCATCTGGGAATGCGGCACCAACTTCACGCTCTGGGGTTTTACTCATTCGCCGTCCTTCGAGCAGCGCATGATGCAGCAAACAAGAGAAGTTCCTTTCGAACTTGCCGAGCTGAAAGAGATGGTGAAAAACAATCCGAAGCAAGCAAAGAATGTCGCCGAGTTCGAGAGAGCAACACTATTGGCGCGCGACACGGTCTTCCACTATAAAGAGCGCATGGAATCGGGCGAGCATTACTTGATGACGCACGAGGCGCGCGAGATGGTGACCAATCATTTGCGCGCAATCGTTACTGATGCTGCGGCTATTCACAAGGAAGAGATGAATTTTCAGGAAGCTCACCCTGAGAAAACGCAGGAGTGGAGAACAGCAGTGCAGGTCTGGCTGCTGCTCGGGCTCATCATGCAAATTCTTATCACCATTCGCCTGGCCAGTTTTTTCACTCGCAACATCACCGACCGCCTTGCCACAATTCAAGGCAATGCGCAATTGCTGACAGAGCACCAGCCTTTGCGCAGACCGGTCGCGGGCAACGATGAGATTGCCGCGCTCGACACCATGTTCCATAAAATGGCAATCAGCCTGGAAGTAGTCTCGCAGCGCGAAAAGGCGATCATCGACAACGCCAAGGACGTGATCTGCTCGCTGACCGAAGATGCCGTGTTCAAGCAGATGAGCCCGGCGGCAAAGTCCAACTGGGGCTACGACCCTCTCGATCTTCTCACTCGCAAATTCACCGAATTCGTCGCCGAAAAAGATCGCGAGCGGCTGGAGCGCGTCCTTAAAGAGGCCAAGCAACAGAAAGAAACGGCGCTCACAGTCGACGTTCGCATGATTCGCAATGACTTGAGCGAGGGTTGGATGCTCTGGTCTATCTACTGGTCACCGCCCGACGAATCCTATTACTGCGTCGCTCATGACATAAGCGACCGCAAGGAACTCGACCAAATGAAAGCGGACTTTGTCAACATGGTGAGCCACGATTTGCGCACGCCGCTGACCGGCATGCGCGCCTTTCTCGATTCTCTTAACGCAGGCGTTTACGGCGAACTGAATAAGAAGGGCAATAATGCCGCCACGCGCATTCAAAACAGTCTCGGGCGCCTTGTCAACCTGGTCAACGACCTTCTCGATGTGGAGAAAATGGAAGCCGGGCGCATGGAGATGCGCTTCAACACATACAGCCTCAAGCACCTGGTGGACGCATCGCTCGACATGGTCCGCGCCTTCGCCGAGGAGCAGAAAGTTTCCATAGTGGTTGAGGAGATAGTCGACGCGGACATTCTGGCTGACCTGGACCGCATGGTTCAGGTCAGCCAGAATCTACTTGCCAACGCTATTAAATTCTCGCCCAAGGGGGGCGAGATTTTTATTTCCTCTTCGATCGAGCCGGGTTTTATCAAAGTCAACGTTACCGATAATGGCGCCGGCATCCCCGAATCGGACATCGAACACATATTCGATCGATTCCGCCAGGTCTCCCCGAGCAAAACCGGGGTCAAAGGGGGAACGGGGCTGGGGCTGGCAATCTGCAAGGCAATTTTGGAGCAGCATAACGGCTCTGTCGGGGTAGAAAGTCAAGTAGGTAAAGGAAGTACTTTCTGGTTTCGCATCCCGGGTGCACAGAAACCTGAAAAGACAGCGTAGAATCTAACCAGCACCTCGAAGCTAGAAACTGGAATCTATGTCGAAAGTTTTGCTAGTTGAAGATGATCTCGTCACCTGCGACATGGTCAGAGACTGGCTTGAGCATGAGCTCTACACAGTTGAAGAAGCGCACACGGGCGAAGAAGCCCTTGATTTGATGAAGCTTTATCAGTACGACATCGTCGTGCTTGATTGGGGGCTTCCGGGCAAAAGCGGCGTAGAAATCCTTTCGCGTTTCAGAGCGGACGGCGGCACCACCCCGGTTTTGATTTTGACAGGGAAACGTTCGGTCGGCGAAAAGGAAGAAGGGCTGGATGCCGGCGCCGACGACTATTTGACCAAACCTTTCGATATGCGCGAATTATCGGCTCGCCTGCGCGCGCTTCTGCGCCGTTCGCACTCACCGAGAGCCTCCGTCCTGGCTGTGCGCAATATCACTTTAGATCCAGCCACCTGCCAAGTGACACGCGACGGCGAAGAACTGAAATTGCTTCCCACCGAATACGCGCTCCTGGAATTTTTCATGCGACACCCGGATCGAGTTTTCAGCACCGACGATATTTTGAATCATGTATGGAAATCGGACTCGGAAGCAACGGCAACGGCGGTGCGCACATACATCACAAGATTGCGCAAAAAACTCGACGTGGAAGAGAAGGCGTCGATTATCAAAACGGTGCACGGCATCGGTTATAAATTGGAATCGCGCGACGACTGATCGCAGCTCGACCAGTAATATCACCTACAATTCTTCAGCGCTTAGAACTGACGTGTTGTACAGGCGCGCCAGGCTGCTTGCCGCAGCTTCTTGTCTTGCGGCTTCTTTGGCCCGTCCCAGTCGTCCCAAAATAAATCCGTGCACTCGATATTGTTTGATCAGGTTCGGATCTTGCGGACCAAAAAATTCGCTTGTCCATTGAATTGCTTTTCTGCAAACCGGCTCGGCCTTTTTATAGTCGTGGAATGCAATGTACATTTCAGCCAGAGGAAGCAAGTCCAATCCAGCATCCGTAACGCTGCGGCGCCGGGTCTCCAGCCACTTCAACCGGTCGTAATAAATATACTCCGCATCCTTGCATAGACGCATGCTGTCTTCTTTGTTGTGGAAGTGAAACTCGATAATCGCCAATTGCGCCTTTGCTGAAGCGGCGGTCATACTAAAGCCTTTGGGACTTTTCTGCGCAAGATCAACTGCAGAAACAAAGGCGTTTCTTGCTCCATTCCAATCACCGGTCGCCTTTCGGCAAGCACCGACGAGTGTCAGAACTTTCCAGCGGTGAATCTGCCCTTTCTCTGACTTGTCCTTTTTTGCAATCGAGTGCGCGCGATTAGCGAATGTAAGCGCTTCTCGGTTCATGCCCAACGCGAGATAAGTATAAGAAAGATTGACAAGCTCGCGAGTGAGTTCAGGATAGCTGTCACCAAATGCAGTATCAATGAGTCTTATCGAATGCTGAATCCCGGCAATGCGTTTTTGCCCTAAAATTCGCTCGTAATATGCATTGGAAAGCGCATCGACGCACGAAAAGAAATCTTCATTGCGTTGCCCGCTCGCCTTCAGCCCGGGAATAATTTTCAGCAATTCATTGAAATACGGCTCAGCTTGATCGAATTTCCCCTGCCACAGCATCGCTGTTGCCAGGCGCGCCATCAGCTCCCCGCGCTCGGCAGGCGACGCATTGGAAGTGTTCGCCAACTGGAGAGCTTTTGCATAACTCTGCTCCGCTTTGGCAAAATCTCTAAATACCTCATTATGGCTGCCTTCGTCTTTAAAATGATGCCAGCCCTCGCGATCACCCGCAGCGATGCCGGGCGCAGGCAGCAGTGCAGCCCACAACAAGGCTGAAACAGCAATTTCAGAAAGCTTTCCAAAGCGGGTCATCAGGAATAAATCTATCTGCCAGAACAAGCTGCTAAAACAAACTGCTAAAACAAATCCAGAGCGCAGAGGTGATGATAGATACTGTCTTTCACTTGCGGGCTCCAGGCAGGATAGCGTCTGGACATTTCGCCCCAGGCGCCCATGAGCAACTGCGAAGCCGTCCTGCCTTCCGGCAGTTGCATTATTTCTTCAAACGACTTGCCTTGCTGCCTGAGTTTCTGCGCTTTGTCGAAAAACACAGCTTGATTGTCGATTGCACTCACCACCTGATTTCTGAATTGCTCCAGACCGCCGGGAGTTTGCTCTGCCATAATTCGTGCTCTTTCAGCAGCGATGACAGCGTAATACTTAGCGTATGCCGTTGAAAAACCGCTCGATGACTGGAGGGCGGACAGCATAATCATCTTGGCTTGAAGAGCCTTCAAAAGTGAGCTGTAGACGTGATTTATAAACTTCTTGTCGCCTGCAGGAATGCCTGCAAGATCATCAGGAAGCGCAGTCAAAGCGCAGGGATACTGATATCCCGCGGGCGGTCTGATATCTCGCGGGTACCAGTTTTGATACGCCTGAGCCGATGCACCGTCGGCGGTGCCGGCAAAAATGCAAAAAACAAGCAACAATGAAAACGAAGTGCGAAGTGATTCCTTTGATCGTGAACTCTTGAACAAACGCCTCATACATATCTCTCTATGAACTAAGCCTTGTTGTTTCCTTCCCCGTCATAGAGGTTTCTAATACCATTCCTCCAGCTTGCGTTGGAAAGGATATCCGTGCTGTCGCAAAACTGCTCGACGCTGCCGATCAGCGGTTTCTTCAAGAGCTTCCGGATTTCCTCGCCGGTACTGGGCATTTGCGACAGCTTATCGCAAATGCCTCTCGAAAATACTCCCATGCTGATGACTGAAAACGGGCGACCATGAAAGCTCTGAACTCTTTGCGGCATTTTGTCGGTGATGTTTAAACTGTTATGCCTGGCTGCGACGAACTCGTACGCCGGAATTAAGTGACGCTCACGCTCTTGCCAGGAATCGGCGGACAAAACCGATTTGAAAATTGGCTCGAGGACTGGCGCGCAACTGAGTTTTTTAAACGCAGTGCCGAACCATTTCGGATAAGGCGCGTATTGCCGTTCCATCAAGAAACAGAGATTCATCAAATCGCGCACTAATCTAGCTGCAATAATTCCAGCCCCGACTTCATCGCCTACCGATCCGGCTCGTCCCATCAAATGCTCTTCCTGCTCGATGCGTGTCCACCCGCAAGCCAGCAAATAAAGCCAGACGTCTTCGGGATAAAAGGCGAAACGCTGCCTGGTCGAATTCAAGCCGATATCATCATGAAAAACCTTTCCCGCAACGATCGTGCGCAGCTTTTGTCCGGGAAAGGACAACCAATCAGATGCCTGTACTGCTTGCGTGATATCGAAACCAAGATAATCATCAAAGAACTGTTCCATAGACAAAATTTCGACGCGATGATTGATCGGACCGCTCTGGCTATAGTCCAGAAGCTGAACGCCATGCTCGCCAGCATTTGGGGCAGAAAAGCTGGTCGGGTAGCCTTTGTAGAGGCGCGGCAATTCATCACTTAACTTCTTCGAGACCGCGCTTGCGTAAGTCGAGACATCATCAGGCTTGAGAAACATCATGACGCGCGGACCCCAATGATGATCGCTGGAAATTTCCGTATCGAAACCAAGCACTTCTGAACCGCTTGCGATCAGCGCAGCGGAATAAGGCAATTCAACAAAATGCTTCTGCAAAATCGGCTCAACCGCATCGCGATAGAAGCCTTCGCAAAGCTCCAGACCGGGAATGAACTGGGGTTTTGAGCTGGTCATTGCAATTTCCCACGATTTTTATGCAGCTCTTGCTAATGCTTCTTTCCACAAATTGCAAAAGGGCACGCTATTGGAGTTGTCCTGGGTAAATAACATTTAGGGCAAACTTTGATCGAGTCAAAGATCTTGGGAAAAACACCTGTCAGCATCTCCGACAAATATCCCGCCAAGCGCGCCTTCATCACTGGCGCCGGAAGCGGTCTAGGGCTTGCTTTTGCCTTAGCGCTGGCAAAGGATGGTTGGACGCTTGGAGTCACAGAGTTAAACAAAGAACGGCTCAATTCCGCAGTCAGCGCGGTGACAGCAGCCGGAGCGAAAGGCGTTTGCGGATATCTTTTTGACGTAGCGGACCACGCCAAGTTCAAGACTGCAGTTGAAGCCTTCTCTAAGAAAAATGGTGGTATCGATCTGGGCATCAATAATGCCGGAATTGGTTGCGGCGGACTATTCGACGAAGTGCCAATCGATGCGTTTCACAAGGTTATTGAAACAAACCTTATGGGCGTCGCAAACGGCTGTCACCTCTTCGTTCCTCTCATGAAAAAACAAGGTCACGGTCAGATACTGAACGTCGCCAGTGCGGCTGCTTTCGCCACCGCACCAAGGATGTCCGCATACAGCGTTTCCAAAGCGGGCGTGGTGGCACTGAGCGAATGCTTGAAGGCCGAGCTGGCAGACAGCAATGTGGCCGTTTCCGTTCTCTGTCCATCATACGCGCGCACAAATATCGGAAACGATTCAATCGGCGCAAACACAGACCGAGCCTATTCGCGCTTGCTGGTAAATGAAGCCAGCCTATCAGCCGAGCAGGTGGTTGAAAGCGCCTTCAAAGGAATTGCTGAAGAGAAGCTCTATATCGTGCTTCCGGAAGATGTTCGGTTCTTGTGGAGATACAAGAGACTAATGCCGGAGCAATATTGGCGCGTGATTAAAACAGCCACGGCTAAGAAAGTCGAACAATTGGAAGCTAAGATCAAAGCGTGTACGGATTAGTCCGAACGAATACAACCGACTATTTCATAGCTCTAACTTTTTCGTGAAATGCACGAGCTTCTGCGTAAATCTTCTCTGCTTGCTCAGGTTCATGCAGCCGATCGAGGATATCGCCATAGTTCTCGAGAATGGTTGCAAATTCGCTGGGGGGATTATTCAGTTTTCTCATAGCATTCAAAGCTCGATCAAAATATTTGCAGGCATCTTCCTTCCGCCCTTGAGCGGCATACAGACGTGCAAGCTCAGTAGTCTGGATTAACGTGGACGGATCAGCCGAGCCGAGATTCTTCTCTTTGATTGAAAGAGACTGTCTATACAGCTTCTCTGCCACTTCATATTCACCGTGCTGTTCGAGTCTAAAAGCTGTACGATTGAGTTGTTCAGCCATATCGAGGCATTCCAGCTCTCTTTTCCACTGACTCGAAATCTCTTTTGCTCTCGCTTTAATTTTCTGAGAATTCATCACGTCTTCGGCGGTTAGTCCGCGAACTTTACTCTGCGCATCGATCGCCCTATCGATATCTCGTAGCACGGGTCTCAAAAGGTTTGCCTTGCTGCGTAGATCATCATCGCAGGAATAAATTTTTTCCACCACACTACCGAAAGTTTCAATCCCGCTTGAGTATTTTCCATCGGTGACCAGACTCTTTGCTGAATCGCTTAACTCCGCGCGCTCCAATCCTTTTCGCGCGGCTCGCGCTGTAGATAGATCATCGTCGGAATCGAGTACAACCTTTTGACCACCTACTATGCGCTCATAAAGCTTCTTTGCCGTCGAATAAAGCCCAAACTCTTCATATTGCCTGGCATAAGATATAGCGGCCATCCTTTTGTCGTAAGACACCAAAGGCATGCATAAAACTGCGCTCTCCATAGCTTCTAATTGACGCAAAGTCGAGCTTTCGTTGTAATAGGGAACGAAGTCAGAAACACGGAACATTGGAGGGGTGCCTATCCACCCTCCAGTTCCTCCCTTAGGATACAGCCTATCAACCTGCTTCCCCTCATTGAGCACTTTCTCGTGTTGCGACATATCTGGGCACGAGTGCTGGTGCTCTTCAGCACAAACAGGTCGTTCGCTCAATGCAAAAACGAGTAGTGAAACACTGATGCGGCGTAAAAACTTGTTACTCATCAGCTTTTTTGGAATTTCCGTTCGTACTTCCATTATGCATGAAGTATTTATCGACGAGCGGAAGTATCCACAGCGCGCGCTTTATGGTGTTTACTTTCCGGAGTGTAGCCATAGGGTCAACCAAGTGAGTGCGAGGGTAAGGTTGTTTCAGCGTTTCTAAAACATCACTGAGTGGATGAGACATCGTGCGTTGCAGCAAAATCAGATCAGCCAGTAAATCGGATGCGGGTGTGAGCAGCGGTCCGAAACCATAACGGGCTTGCGCCCAGCCGTAGATGTAGAGTTGGCGATGCTTTGGTGCGATGACTTCCCAGAGGGTCTTCACAATCGAACCTTCGATTTCAATGACGCCTGGTGCTAAAAAAGGAATGGAGACATTGAAACCGGTTCCGCAAACGATAAGATCGAATTCTTCGCGCGAGCCATCGGTGAACTCGACCGCCTTGCCGTCAAACCGCCGCACGTCCGGATGTGCCTTTACTTTCCCGTGCTTCAAATAATGCAGCAGTTCGTTATTTATCGTGGGATGGTGATCGAAGATTTTGTGATCGGGTTTCATCAGCCCGTATCGGCGATAGTCACCAACGGAAATTTTCAGTAGAGCGCCTATGTAAATGCGCTGCATCCAAACAGGCATCCAGGTGTCGAGCAGCTCGGCAGTTGGTTTTCCATAGAATGTTTTTGGCAGAAACCAATAACCGCGACGTAAACTCAAATGGGAAGACTCAGCGCATCGCGCCGATTCGACAGCGATGTCGCAAGCGGAATTGCCGCCACCGATTACTAAAACACGCTTGCCTCGCAGTTGCGATGGCTCTTTGTAATCTTTGGAATGAATCATCTCACCGCTGAACTGACCCTCGTATTTCGGCCAGCGCGGGTCCCAGTGATGACCATTGCAGACGATCGCACCGTCGTATACTCGTTTCTCTCCGTTGCTTAAAGTCAGCTCCCACAGACCGTCTTCAGTGGGTTTTACCAGTTCCACTTTGGTATCAAACTGAATATTCTCGGCGAGCTTGAAGTGCTCAACATACGAGTTCAAATACTGCAGCATTTGCTCGGCGCTGGGAAAGTCCGGGTAGTGATCCGGCATTGGGAAATCGGGAAACTCAGTGGTTTTGCGCGATGAAATTATATGCGCGGAGTGATAAACACCATGGCGCCAATTGCCACCGACTGCGGACTCAGCTTCAATCTGGTCGTAGGGAATACCTTTCTGCTTCAGAGCACGCGCAGCGCTTATGCCCACCGGACCGGCTCCGATTACGGCAATCTTGTCTTTAGTGGTGAAGTTTGTCATCGAGGTTCTAACTTTCTTTCGGTTCAGACTTTCACCGAACTCAATGCGCTAACCATCTGTTTCAAATACGACTCCAATTCACTCTGCCACTTGGCACCGGATTTGGTCACCAGGTCGACGATTTTGGAGCCGGTAATGACACCGTCGGCTCCAAGCTCCATCATTTTTTCGGCGTGAGCAGGAGTTGAAATACCGAATCCGGCAAGCACGGGCAGTGGGGTGGCTTTCTTAACCGAACTAATTAATGTGGCGAGTTTGTTATCTCGATCGCTGTCGCGTTCATCGACTCCAGTGACACCAAGACGCGAGACGAGATAGATGAAACCTCCTGCGTGCGTGACTATCTTGGAGAGCCGTTCTTCACGTGTCAAGGGTGAAACGATAAAAATCACATTCACGCCATTTGCCGACCCAGCCTGCAAAATTTCGTCCGCTGATTCGGCAGGCAGGTCGGCGACTAAAACACCGTCGACGCCGCACTCTCCTGCACGCGCAAAAAATTGATCGATGCCTTTCGCCATAACGTGGTTGTAATACACCAACAATCCAATCGGAATGTTCTCATCATATTTTCTGATACGCGCAACCAGCTCCAATGCCTGGTTGACAGAGAAGTTGCTTTCTATCACCTTGTGCGCAGCCGCTTGAATAATTGGTCCATCGGCGACAGGGTCGCTGAATGCAATTCCAAGCTCTAAAGCGGAAGCACCACTGTCGATCATTGTCTTGATGATGCCGAACGATGTTTCTTCGTCGGGCCAGCCGAGTACTGTGAACGGCATAAATGCACCGTTATTCGATTTTTTGAGCGAGGCAAAACGCTCTGCATATCTGTCTCTACTCGGCATGTTTCATAACCTCGTGCAAATCTTTATCACCGCGGCCCGATAGATTTACGACAATCACTTTGCCGGCGCCTTCGCCCTGCGCAAGTTTCTTTCCAACAACAAGCGCATGCGAACTTTCCAACGCCGGAATAATTCCTTCCTCGCGGCACAGCTCATGGAAAGCGGCAAGCGCTTCTTTATCGGTGGCGCTATCATAGCGCGCTCGACCGGTGTCTTTGAGGAAAGCATGTTCCGGTCCCACCGACGGGTAGTCCAGCCCGGCCGAAATACTGTGCGCTTCTTGAATCTGACCTTCTTCTGTCTGCAGCACGAGACTTTTCATTCCGTGAACACAACCGAATGAGCCGCGCGCGAGAACCGCGCCATGCTTGCCGGTTTCCAAACCAGCGCCGGCAGGCTCCACGCCTACGAGTTTCACCGATGTTTTATCGACGAACTCTGCAAAAATCCCCATCGCATTCGAGCCGCCGCCTACACAGGCAACTACATAATCCGGCAGCCTGCCGGTCTTCTCTTGTATCTGCCTGCTTGCTTCTTCTCCGATTACACGCTGAAAATGTTTCACAAGACTCGGGAATGGATGCGGTCCGGCGACGGTACCGAGCAGATAATGCGTGTTCTCCAGATTGCCGATCCAATCTCTGAGGGCTTCATTGATCGCATCTTTGAGCGTCCGGCTGCCTGTTTTTACCGGATGAACGGTGGTGCCCAAAAGCTGCATGCGAAAAACGTTGGGCTTTTGTCTTTCCATATCGACTTCGCCCATGTAGACTTCGGTTTTCAGTCCAAGCAGCGCTCCAGCCATCGCGCATGCCACGCCATGTTGACCGGCTCCCGTCTCCGCAATGATGCGCTCTTTGCCCATCATCTTGCTGAGCAGTGCTTGACCGAGAGCATTGTTTGTTTTATGAGCGCCGCCATGCAGCAAATCTTCGCGCTTGAGAAAGACCTGCGCGCCCCAGCTTTTGGAGAGGTTCTTCGCATGATAGAGCGGTGTCGGCCGCCCCGCATAATCAGTCAAAAGCGAATTGAGCTGCGTTCTGAATTCATCGCCCGGCACAATTTTCTCGAACGCATCCTCGAGTTCTTCCAGAGCAGGCATCAGGGTTTCCGGCACGTAGACGCCGCCATATACCCCGAATTTACCTAAGGTGCGCATGACGTTTCTCCTTCAATATTTCTCACTGCATTGCAAAAATCTTTCATCTTGGCCGCGTCCTTCACTCCTGGAGCGCTTTCCACAGAAGATGCGACATCCACTGCGAACGGTCGCAGGGTATTTACCACCCAACCGACGTTCTCTGCGTTCAATCCACCGGCGAAAAAATATGGCAAAGAAAGCGGCAACTGTCGAAAAATCTGTCGCGCGGCATTCCTGTACCAGAGTTCGTCTTTAAGCGACTTGGGTCGATCGATCAAAAGGTATTTTGCGCCATCCGCCCACTTCCGGCTTTCATCCAGAGGATTGGCATCGTAATCGCCAGATTCGGATAGTCCCTCGATTTCAATTACCTTAATCGCCTTTGTATGCAGATTGCGAACATAATTGATGGTTTCATTACCATGGCACTGAACAAAATCGAGCGCAAGCCGCTGCGAAATCTCGTCCACAAAATCGTGGTCCTGATCTTTGAAAACGCCAACCATTTGAGCGCGTCCCTGCACGCTCGCGATTATCTCTCTTGCTGCTTCTTCTTTCACGCAGCGCGGTGATGCATCCACGAAAATCAAACCGAGAAAATCGGCGCCTGCATCAATTGCAGCAAGTGCATCTTTAGCCGAAGTAATTCCGCAAATCTTGATCTTCGTGCTCATTGCTTTGCTGCCCTTGTTTCATTCACTTGCAGCGAGCCAGCAAGCTCTTTCAGCTTCTCATCAACATTCTGGGACTTCATAAGACTTGAGCCGATGAGAAAATTGTTGCTCAAATGCGACAACTTTTGCATGTCATCAGCGGTCTCAATTCCGCTTGCCACAACCTTTACTATCGAGCCGGGAATGAGCGGCATCAATTTCTCGCACGTCGACATATCCATCTCCAGGCTGTCGAGATTGCGGTTGTTGACCAGAATTAGCTGCGGATTGAGCTTAAGCGCACGCTCGACTTCTCCTTCATTTTGCACTTCGACGACCGCGGTCATATTCAAGCCGCAACATGCCGAGTACAATTCTTGCAGATCTGCATCGCTCAATGATTTTACTATCAGCAAAATTGCATCAGCGCCGGCGTCGCGAGCCTCGAAGACTTGATAGAGGCTGATGATGAAGTCTTTGCAGAGAACCGGCAGGCAAGAGAGTTTTCTAACTTCGGACAAAAGCGACAAGCTGCCGCCGAAATACTTTTCGTCGGTCAAAACCGAAATCGCGCACGCGTGTTTGTTGTAGGTGGAAAGTACACTGGCCAGGTCGAAACTTTTGGAAGCGCTTCCCATTGATGGCGAGCGCGGTTTTACCTCAGCAATTATATTGGCGCGATCTTGAGCGGCGAATGCTTTGAGAAAACGCCCATCAGCAGGTTCGACGGAGTTTCGAAACGCTGTGAGTGGGCGCGCGGATTCACGCTCAGCAACTTCGCCGCGCTTATGCTCCACTATTTCACGCAGCACACTTTTCATACACCCGCCTTACTTCATCGAACTTCTCACGCACTCGACCACCACAGATCAAATCTTTTGCCATCTCTGCACCATCCTCGATTGAGGGTGCCTTTCCAGTAACGAAAAACCCGGCTCCAGCATTGAGGCATACGAGATCGAGCCAGGGCTGCATCTCTTCAGAGCCGCCGGAACTCAGTCCGGAACTCAATAAAGATTCAAACAGGTTTATATTGTGCGCCAGATCGAAGGTAGTTCGCGGTGCATTTTCTTCGTTGCCACCATTTTCAGAAAACGGGCAAAGTCCGTTCGCCGAAAATGAAGATTCTCTGACAATTCCATTTTTGACGTGAAAGACGGCATTGTCCGTGCCGGGCACAAGCTCGTCGATGCCTGATTGTGAGCGAACTACCAAGGCACCGGCATGTTTTGCATCACTCAAATATTGAACCATTAATGGATAGATTTGTTGCGAGGAAATACCCAGCAAGCGAAATTCGGGATCGATCGGATTCAAAAGCGGCCCGATGTGATTGAAGATTGTCGGCTGCCCAACTGCTTTACGAGCAGGAGCGAGCCGCTTCAAACCCGGATAATAATGCGGTGCGAAAAGAAACGCGACGCCCGATTTTTCGATGACATCGGCAACTCTTGCCGGCGGCAAATCCAGAGGGATGCCCAGCGCTTCCAAAAGGTCGGCACTGCCTGCACCGCTGTGCGAAGCACGATTGCCGAACTTCGCAACCCCGACACCGCCGGACGCTAACACAAATGCACAAAATGTCGATGTGTTGAAGTGAGCCATGCCACTTCCGCCTGTTCCGCTTACATCAACGAGTCCGGCGCCCGGTGGCAATTCGTCTTTCCCCAGAGCAGTGCCGCTTGTTTCTTCAATAAATAAACGCAAAGTTTCAAGCGAAATTTCACTGCACGACAATTGCTTCAACGCATCGACAAGCTCGGCTTCAGGAAGCCGGGCATTGACGATATCGGAAACTCGCGCGCGCGTGATCATACGGTAAGAAAATTCTCCATGATCAAAGAGCCTTTTGCCGTCCCGATTGACTCCGGGTGGAATTGAACCCCATAAATAGGTTCGCTCTTATGCTCCAGCGCCATGATCAAGCCGTGTTTGCCTTCGCGCGCGGTGATTCTCAAGTCGGCAGGAAACGATTCTTCTTTCGCGACAAGCGAGTGGTATCGCATTGCTTCGAATTTATCGCCGATGCCCTCAAAAATGCGTGAGGGTGTTTCAACATTGATCTGGCTGGTTTTGCCATGCACGATTTCTTGCGCTCGCACGACCTCGCCGCCCAGGTGAGCGACAATTCCTTGATGACCGAGGCACACGCCAATAAGCGCTGCGCCGAGCTTTTTCTGCGACAAAATTACATCCTTGCAGACGCCGAAATCGCGCTCCACGGAAGGGTGACCAGGTCCGGGCGAAAGGACGATATGCGTAGGTTTCATTGCCACAATCTCGTCCAGACTGACGGCATCATTGCGGAAAACCTCGACGTCGGCTGATTCACTCTTCTCCAGCTTCCTCACCAGCGGCACGAGCATCTGATAGAGATTGAAGGTAAAAGAATCGTAGTTATCGATGATGATGGCGCGCATTAGTTTGCCTCCATCAATTGATGGGCGATACGCACTGCTTGCAGAACGCTCATCGCCTTGCTGCGCGTTTCTTCGTATTCCATGTCCGGCTCCGAATCATAGACAATCCCTGCACCCGCATTTATATGAGCAGCGCCGTCCTTAATCAATACGGAACGAATGGCGATGGCGCCGTCCATATTGCCGCGGGCGTCGAAATAGCCTACAGCACCGGAATAAATGCCGCGCTGCTCGGGCTCCAGTTCAGCCAAAATTTCCATTGCTCGCACTTTTGGCGCACCGGATACAGTGCCCGCGGGAAAACAACTTTCGAATGCATCGAAGACATCTTTATTCGGTGCCAGCGTGCCCGTGACTTCCGTGGACAGATGCATGACATGCGTATAACGCGTCAGACATGCCAGCTCGCCGATTTTGACAGTGCCGGGAGCGCAAATGCGCCCTAAATCATTACGCCCCAAATCGACGAGCATTCGATGTTCCGCCATCTCTTTCTCGCTCTGCCGAAGCTCTATTTCGAGGTCCTCATCCTCGCGGCGATCTTTGCCTCGCGGACGCGTTCCTGCAATTGCGCGCAACAACACTTTTCTGTCGTTGCTTCTGACAAAAGTTTCCGGTGAAGAACCGATGTAAGAGAAGCCGGGACACTTGAGAAAATATGCGTATGGGCTGGGATTTGTCGCCTGCAGCGCGCGATAAACATCGATTGGCGGTGCAGAGATGGGCACGGAAAATCGCTGCGCGACAACGATCTGAAAAACTTCACCGGCAAGAACTTTTTCTTTTGCTGCAAGCACTGCATTGATGAAACTCTCCCTAGTGAACGGACCGGAGACGTTTTTAAACAGCTCGTCTTTTGTGGCTTTTCGCATGTCCAGTCGAAAGGGCGGCAGTTGAGAGTGCAACAAAGAGCGGTGAACCAGCTCATTGATGTGTTTCTCGCCTCTGGCGGAAAAGAACGTCACCTGGCGATATTGGTGATCGAAAAGAACAAAAGAATCGTACAAACCATAACGGCCAATTGGAACGTTGGTGAATGTTTTCTTCTGCTGAGGGATTTTCTCGGTAAACGCTGTCGCCCCATATCCGAGATATCCGACCAACCCGCCGCAGAACGGCGACTCGGCGATAAGCGGATGCGATGGAATCGGGTTGCTCTCCAGCAATTCGCGCAGAAAAACAATTGGATTCGATATTGCGATTGCCTCGCGGCTTCCGTCCGCGCAATTTTCCAGGTGAGCGTTTGTATCATCGAATTCGACGACGAGCAAGGGATCTACACCAAGAAAAGAGTAGCGGGCGAGTTTTCCATCACCCTCAGTGCTCTCGAAAAGAAAGGCATCACGAGAGCTTCTCGATAATCTGTCAAAGAGCGCGATTGGAGTTGTGAAATCAGCCGAATACGAAATCGCGCATCCAGTGTCGCCGGTGACACGCTTCTTATGGAAATTCACATCAACGTTGTCTTTCACTTCGGCTTTCATTCCTCTGTAATCTCCTTATGCCATATCTGCAAAACAAAACCGCAGGTACCTCTCGGGTAAGCCTGCGGTTGAGATGCTTTTGCCTTTTATGGCTTTAACTTATACGCGCATCATAGCCGGTCGCAAACGACTTACCCGGTGTTTGAAACCAGCGCCACCAGCCAAAGTTAGTGAGATGCGTCAGCAAATGAAAAATTCCGTAAGGAAATTGGTCGCGAACAGACTGGAATACTAACACAGCCGTTTTCAAAATCAACCCGCAAACGGCAATTGCAATCAAACGTGAACTGCTTCACTTCTTGGAGGTGATAGTAATTAATGCTTTCTGCGAACCGGAAGCCTTGTCCGGCAGCGGTATTGAACTGACACTCGTGCGCTCCGATTTCGGCGTCAACACTATAAGAAAGGCCTTCTCCTTGTCCAATTTCACAGGAGTGCCGCTGCGATCGGCGCCTTTGATGATAGCGACCGAAACCCGTTCGCTTGCGGCTCCAGGCTCTGAACTCGGCGCTCCCGCCATCAAGAAAACATGCAGCGCTCCGGGTAGAAATGGGGGTTCGTTGGTCCAGAGGTTTCCCGCCTCGAAAGATGTCTCGAAAGTCGACTTCTCTTCCGGATTGCTGGGCATCCACCCCCCGTCACCACGATAGATTTGAATAATGGGCGTCTCAGTTTTTCCCGTAATCGGATTTCTGTAATTGACTTGCAGCTCGTTCAACTCTTCAGCATTTTGCGGAAAGCTGCCGCGCAGAAGAAAGGCATGGCGCAGCGATTTCGCTACCGCTTGCATGGCCGTGCGCACTTCCATTTCCGGCGAATCCTCTGCATACAGGACATAACCGGCGGCGTCGACAACGCCTCCAGGCATCTCCGTATAAGTCAGTTTTATTGCGTCTTTGGCACCCGGCTCAGAATCCGCTTTCCAGGCATCCGCACCTT